>Ga0105248_10000870_pt1 | contig 33867 bp, 32 predicted proteins | sample KBSS34metaG_FD_81524 | JGI IMG/M metagenome (GOLD analysis project Ga0105248, IMG submission 81524) | Switchgrass rhizosphere microbial communities from Kellogg Biological Station, Michigan, USA - KBS S3-4 metaG | ecosystem: Host-associated > Plants > Roots > Rhizosphere > Soil | place...
ATGTCCTCCACGTACGACTTCGCCGAGCCCGGCTTCGTGCTGATCGATCGCGTCAACGAGATGAACAACAACTGGTGGTGCGAGAACATCCGCGCCACCAATCCCTGCGGCGAGCAGCCGCTGCCGCCGTACGGCTCGTGCCTGCTCGGCTCGGTCAATCTCACCCGCTTCGTCGTCGATCCGTTCACCGACCAGGCGCGCTTCGACTGGGACGAGTTCCGCAAGGTCATCAAGGTCTTCACGCGCATGCTCGACAACGTCGTCGAGATCAACGGCCTGCCGCTCGGCGAGCAGCGCGACGAGATCCTGCGCAAGCGCCGTCATGGCATGGGTTTCCTGGGCCTCGGCTCGGCCATCACCATGCAGTGCATGAAGTACGGCTCGCGCAAGTCAGTGGCGTTCACGCAAAACGTGTCGCGCGAGATGGCGATCGCGGGCTGGGAAGCGGCGCTCGATCTGGCGAAGGAAAAAGGTCCTGCGCCGATCATGCTCGAGGAATTCCCGGTTACCGCCGAGATGCTGCGTAAGCGGCCGGAGATGGCCCGCGACGGTTGGCGCGTCGGGCAGAAGGTTCCGGGCCGCACGCTGCACGCGAAATACAGCCGCTACATGCAGCGCGTCGCCGAGGCTGCGCCGGAGCTGGTGGACGAGCTCGCCGAAGTCGGCGGCCGTTTCACGCATCACAGCTCGATCGCGCCGACCGGCACGATCTCGCTGTCGCTGGCGAACAATGCGTCGAACGGCATCGAGCCGTCGTTCGCGCATCACTACTTCCGCAACGTGATCCGCGAAGGCAAGAAGTCGAAAGAGAAGATCGACGTGTTCTCGTTCGAGCTGCTGGCGTATCGCGAGCTGATCAATCCGCGCGCGATGCCGAACTCGACCAATGCGGCGGAGAAGCTGCCTGACTATTTCACGACCGCCGACGACATCACGCCGCGCGAGCACGTGGACATCCAGGCCGCCTCGCAGCTGTGGATCGACTCGTCGATCTCCAAGACCGCGAACGTGCCGACCGACTACAAGTACGAGGACTTCAAGGACATCTATCTGTATGCCTACGAGCAGGGCCTGAAGGGCTGCACGACGTTCCGCTTCAATCCGGAAGCTTTCCAGGGCGTGCTGGTCAAAGAAGAGGACCTCAAGAACACGACCTACGTGTTCACGCTGGAAGACGGCTCGGAGATGAAGGTGAAGGGCGACGAGGAAATCGAATACGACGGCGAGATGCATACCGCCGCGAACCTCTTCGATGCGCTCAAAGAAGGCTATTACGGGAAGTTCTGAACATGAGCACCAAGATCGATAAGCGCATCGTCAAGTACCGGGTCGAGAAGCCCGCTGACAAAGCGCAGGAAAAAGCAGCGGCTGCGGAAGCTCCTCGCAAGGAATCCAATGTCGTCTGGATGCACGAGAAGGTCGAGCGGCCGGAGATGCTGCTGGGCTCGACCTACAAGATCAAGACGCCGGTGTCCGATCACGCGATGTACGTGACCATCAACGACATCGTGCTGAACGAGGGCACGCCGCACGAGCAGCGCCGGCCGTTCGAGATCTTCATCAATTCCAAGAACCTCGATCACTTCCAGTGGATCGTCGCGCTCACGCGCATCATTTCCGCCGTGTTCCGCAAAGGCGGTGACGTGACGTTCCTGGTGGAAGAGATGAAGGCCGTGTTCGATCCGCGCGGCGGCTATTGGCAGACCGGCGGCAAGTTCATGCCGTCGATCATTGCCGAGCTCGGCTACGTGGTCGAGAAGCACCTGCAGATGATCGGCCTGCTCAAGGCGCCGGAGCTCGACGACGAGCGCAAGAAGCTCATCGAAGAGAAGAAGGCGGAGTTCGAAGCTCGCAACAAGCAGACCGATGCGTTCGCCAAGGGTCACTTCCCCGAAGGTGCTCAGCTCTGTGGTAAGTGCAGCACCGCAGCGGTCGTCCTGATGGACGGCTGCATGACGTGCCTGAACTGCGGAGACAGCAAGTGCGGGTGACGATGCCGCCAGCACGACGCACCCGGGCGGGTCTCGCCGCCCGGAAGGCGTCATCGGCCCGGCGGTCGTGTTCGGTCGCGCAGGGTGTCGCCGACGCTGCGGTGAGTGCCAGCGATTCAGTGAGAGCGCGGCCTCGCTGCCACCGTTCGCGGCCTACGGCTCGGATTCATTAATAGAGGCCGGCCTGCGCCGGCCGCTCGTTCGAGATTCCCGTTGCGGAGTACCGGCATAAGGCCTTCTCTGCAAACGTCCAAATGCGAACTGCAGCACTGCCGAGACCGGCCGGTTTTACATAGTCTTGTCGCAACTCCCGGCCTGGTCGATGGTCTTTTGCAGTCAATGAACAAGCTTCGGCGCTGCCTCGCACTTCTTATAGTCGTCTTTGCCTGCTCTCTCCCGCCGCTGACTGCCGTCGCGGCCGAGAGCCCGTTCGTGCGTCCCGCCGAGCTGGAGCCGGATATCGCGTTCTGGCGCAAGGTCTATACCGAAGTCACGACCGAGGGCGGGTTGCTGCACGATCAGGACGATCTGGGCGTCATCTATGAAGTGATGAAGCTGCCTTCGGATCTCTCCCAGAAGCAGCGGCAGAAGCGCATCGAGGACGCAAAGAAGAAGTACTCGCGCATTCTCGATCGTCTCGCCGCCGGTGCCACCGATCTGAGCGAAGAGGAACAGCGCGTTCTCGATCTGTGGCCGAAGGGCACGCATCGCTCGCGCTTCGAAGAAGCCGCCGAAGGCGTGCGCTTCCAGCTCGGTCAGTCCGATCGCTTCCGCGAAGGCATCGTGCGCTCGGGTGCCTGGCGCGAGCACATCGCGGCGACGTTCAAGAAGATGGGTCTGCCGACCGAGCTCGCGGCGCTGCCGCACGTCGAGTCCTCGTTCAACACGTATGCGTATTCCAAAGTCGGCGCCGCCGGCATGTGGCAGTTCATGCGCGGCACGGGGCGGCGCTTCATGCGCATCGATGCGGCCGTCGACGAGCGGCTCGATCCGTATCGCTCGACCGAAGCGGCAGCGAGCTTCCTGGAACAGAACTACATCGTGCTCGGTAGCTGGCCGCTCGCGGTGACCGCGTACAACCACGGTCCCGGCGGCATGAAGCGGGCACAGGAGCAACTCGGCACCAGCGACATCGTGACGGTCGTGCGCAAGTACAACAGCCGCTCGTTCGGCTTCGCCTCGCGCAACTTCTACGTCGCGTTCCTCGCCGCGCTGGAGATCGACAGCGATCCCGACAAATTCTTCGGCCCGATCCGCCGTAACGCGACCGACAACAGCCTGGTGCTCGAGGTGCCCGCGTTCGTGCCGGCGAGTCGCCTCGCGACGGTGCTCGAATTGGATCGGGAAGAGCTGAAACGACTCAATCCGTCCCTGCTGCCGTCGGTCTGGCGCGGCGCTCGGCACGTGCCGCGCGGCTTCGATCTGCGCGTCCCCAACACGACCGACCTCGATGCCGTACTCGGCCAGCTCAACGGTGGCGAGCACTACGACGCGCAGGTCAAAGAGTCGCAGCATCGCGTCCGTAGCGGCGAGTCGCTGTCGGCCATCGCGAACCAATACGGCACCAGCATTGCCGCGATCGCGGAACTCAATAATCTCGATCGTCCTTATCATATTCGGGCCGGCCAGGTGCTGGCGTTGCCAGGTAGTCGCCAGCAGGCGCCCCTTGCAGTCGTCGCTTCGGTCGCAAGGCCTGAGGTCGCCGCAGCGCCGCCGGAGAAGGCACCGACGCCGCCGACTGGCGTCGTGGGCGCAGAGGAGAACCGCTACGTCGTGAAGCGCGGCGACACGCTCGAGAGGATCGCTGCGAAGCACGGTCTGAGCCAGGATTCATTGATGGAGCTGAACAACATCCGCAACCGCAACTTCCTGTACGAAGGGCAGGTGCTGGCGCTGTCGAAGTCTGCGCGTGCAGCGCCGCCGGTCGAGGCGGAGGTTCCTGTGGAAGTCGTCGCGTCGGCGCCGGTGCCGGAGCCCGAGGCGGAAACGGAAGCGGCCGAGCCTGTCTCCGAGCGCGAAGCCGAAGAGATCGGTCCGTCGCTGGTCGCCGGCACGCAGGCCGCGGACTCGGCCGATCCGGCCGACTACTCGGTCGGCGCGGACGACAAGGTGATCGTGCAGGCAGCCGAGACTCTCGGTCACTACGCCGAGTGGCTCGACGTGCGCGCGAGCGATCTGCGCCGTCTGAACAAGATGTCGTTCGCGACGCCGGTCGTCGTCGGTCGCAAGGTGAAACTGTCGTTTGCCAAGGTCACGCAGGACCAGTTCGCAGCGCGGCGGATGGAATATCACCGCCAGCTGCAGGAAGTCTTCTTCACGCAGTTCCGGATCAAAGACACCACCACGCACGTCGTGCGCGCGGGTGAGTCGATCTGGATCATTGCGCAGCAGCGCTACAACATTCCGCTGTGGCTGCTGCGCCAGTACAACCCCGACCTGGATCTCGGCGACATCCGTCCGGGCACGAAGCTCGTGATTCCGCTCGTCGAGCCGACCGCGACCGAGCCCGTGCAACCGGCTGCATGAACGCGCGCTTCGCCGTACTCGCCCTGGTTCTCGTCTGCAGCGGTTGCGGAACCGTGCAGCTCTACGACGGACCGCGGCTGCCTTCCGTCGAGGTCGCTCGCATCACCGGCGATATGCGCATCAACGCCGGCTCGCCGCTGACGCTCGTCCTGCGCGAGGTCGACAACACGCCGCTGAACATCGGACAGAACTCAGTCGAAGTATTGCCGGGCAAACATCGCTTCCTGGTCGATTGTCGGATTGCCGAGACCGAGAAGACTTCGCGACACTCGATCGAGGAGGAAGTATCCGCCGGGAGACAGTACCGATTCGTCGCGGAGACCGGCCCCGGGCTGCGGGAGTGCACACAAGTCACACTTCAGACGGTGGATTTCTGACGCGACGCGGGCTCCAGACGCCTCCAAGCTATACTCGCCGCATGGTTTCACTGCCCGGCGTCAGCGCCGTACTGGTCGCGCTCGCGATAGTTGCCGCACCGCTCGCTACCCGAGCCGAGAGCCCGTTGCCGACTTCCGCGATGCTCACGCCGAGCGTCGAGCCCGCGCTGCCGATGGCCGACCGAGTCCTCGTGCAGAAGGCGGAACGCAAGCTCCAGCTGATGCGTAACGGCGAAGTGCTGCGCACCTACAAGATCGCGCTCGGCCTGCGTCCCGAAGGTCACAAGGAATACGAAGGCGACTTCCGCACGCCCGAGGGCGTGTACCACCTGAGCCGCCGCAATCCGAACAGCGAATACTTCCTGTCGATCCAGATCGACTACCCGAACGACCGCGATATGAAGCGCGCCCGCCGGCTCGGTCAGCGTCCGGGCGGCGCAATCATGATTCACGGACAGCCGAACGTGCCGCGCAAGCCCCGCGATTACTACAGCAACGTCGACTGGACCGAAGGCTGCATCGCCGTGTCGAACTCCGACATGGTAGAAATCTGGCTCATGACTCCGCCGGACACGCCGATCGAGATCAGACCGTGAGCGCGCATTCGAACGACGCGCGGGCCTCCGCGTCGGTCACGCAACTCGAAGCAGAAGGACTGGTCGACGCGCGGGTCTCCCCGCTGGGCAGCCTGGAAAATCTCTCCCAACGCGAAGTCCAGCAGCTGCTGAGCTCCGGTCATGGCGGCGTTTACGAGATGTTCCGGCGCTGCGCGCTGGCCGTGCTCGCCTCGGGCCTCGAATCCGACGACGTGCGCGCGATCTTCGATCGCTACAAGGATTTCGAGATCCGCCTCGGCCGCCAGGCCTGGGGCGTGAAGCTGGAAATGAAAAACGCGCCGTCGAGCGCCTTCGTCGACGGTTCGATGATCCGTGGCATCAAGGAGCACCTGTTCGCGGTGCTGCGCGACATCGTCTACATCCACGATGCGATTCTCGGCACCAGTCGCTTCGACCTGACCGACTCGGCGAGCATCACCAACGCTGTCTATCACATACTGCGAAACGCGCGGATCCTCGACTATCGCGGCAAGCCGGACCTGGTGGTGTGCTGGGGCGGCCACTCGATCGGCTCGACCGAGTACGACTACACCAAGCGCGTCGGCTACGAGATCGGCCTGCGCGCGCTCAGCGTCTGCACCGGGTGCGGACCGGGCGCGATGAAAGGCCCGATGAAGGGCGCGACGATCGGTCATGCGAAGCAGCGCATCCGTGACGGGCGCTACATCGGCATGACCGAGCCCGGCATCATCGCGGCCGAGCCGCCGAATCCGATCGTGAATCAGCTCGTGATCATGCCGGACATCGAGAAGCGCCTGGAGGCGTTCGTCCGCTGCGCCCACGCGATCGTGGTGTTCCCGGGCGGTGCCGGCACTGCCGAGGAAATCCTCTACCTGCTCGGCATCCTGACCGACCCGGCAAATGCGGATCAGCCGCTGCCGATCGTCTTCACCGGTCCGCCTTCGGCCGCCGAATACTTCGGGCACATCGACCGCTTCATCGCTGCGACGCTCGGTGCGGACGCGCAGAAGCGCTACAAGATCGTCATCGGCGATCCCGCCCAGGCAGCACGCGAGGTGTTGCGCGGCGTCGAGGCCGTGCGCGACTACCGCCGCACGAAGAGCGACGCGTACAACTACAACTGGCTGCTCAAGATCCCGCCCGATTTCCAACGACCGTTCGAGCCGACGCACCAAGCGATGGCGAAGCTCGACCTGCATCGCAATCTTCCGCCGAACGTGCTGGCGGCCAACCTGCGCCGCGCGTTCTCCGGGATCGTCGCCGGCAACGTCAAAGAGCAGGGCATCAAGGCGATCGAAGAGCGCGGGCCCTTCGAGCTGCACGGGGAGAAGGAGCTCATGCGACTCATGGACGAGCTGCTGTCCGCGTTCGTCGCGCAGAAGCGCATGAAGCTCGCCGGCGAGTACCGGCCGTGCTATCGGCTGGTTGCATGAGTAAGGTCGCGCTCAAGTATCACTTCACTTTTCCCGATTCGCGCGAGCGCACGTTCGAGTTGGAGCTCGATCGCGACACGGCCGAGCTGACGTCGCCGTCCAATCCCTCACCGCCGGCCTGGACCGAGCTGGGCTTTCACCAGTGCACCGGCTGCCCGTTCGAGAAAGACAAGGTTTCGCATTGCCCCGCGGCTTTGCATCTCTCCACGGTCATCGATGGTTTCACCGATCTGGTGTCGTACGACAAGGTGCGCGTCGAGGTCGAAACCGACGAGCGCGCTGTGATCGCTACGCTATCTGCGCAGCAGGCGCTCGCTTCGCTGATGGGCTTGATCATGGCCTCGAGCGGTTGCCCGCGCACGGCCGTGTTTCGCCCGATGGCGCGCTTTCATCTGCCGTTCTCCAGCGAATCCGAGACTGCGTATCGCGTGGCGGCGATGTATCTGGTCACGCAGCACTTCATTGCTCGCGAAGGCGGCAAGGCGGATTTCGCGCTGGAAGATCTCGGCCGCGTCTATCGCGGCGTGCACGCCGTGAATCGCGGCATGGCGTCGCGGCTGCGTGCGGCGACTCGCCAGGATGCGATCGTGAATGCAATCGTGCTGCTCGACGTGTACAGCAGCCTCGTGCCCGCGGCGATCCACGACATCCTCGCGGAGATCAAACCTGCATTCGCGGCGCTGTTAAATGAATCGACACCGCCGAGCGCGTGATACATGCACGTCGTGTTGCGCACGCAACGCCTCGAGCAAAACAATAATCGATAACGGCCTGTTAAATAGCCTCACGTAATTCCCGTCAGCAGCGCGCCGAGCGAGAGGCTTGTCGCACTACGGCGACCGCAGCAGATCGCTGTGAAGCAGTTCCTCACTTAATCCGGCAGCGAGTCGATACGGTGCACATCACAGGAGAGGGCAGCACCGATGTCAGAGCACAAAGGCGACGAGCTCAGCGCGACTGGATCGCATCGAGTCTGGACCGGCGACACCGCTGGTTCGCACGTGCGTGCCGGAGCGCCGCGGGATCCGCAACGCAACTGGCTCGACCGCGCTCACGGCAGCGCCCCCGCACCTCAGCCTGCGAATTCGCGCCACGCCGCGATCACGCGCTCGCTGAACAGCTGGTCGAATTACAAGAGCTGGACCGACAAGGTCCGCAGCAACTGGGACAAGGACAAAGGCGGGAAGTAGACCGCTTTTGAGCGGCAAGAAAGGGCCGTCGTTCAACCCAGCGTCGGCGCGGCGGGCGGAATAGTCGCCGGATCGGTTTCTTCGCTGGCAGCGGGCAGCGCGACCACTACCGGGCTCACCACTGAGCTCACCGCAGGAGTTTCGGGATTCGCCACCGGCGCCGCCGGTGCCGGCGCTGCAACCGGCAAAGCATTCATCGTGACGCCCGACGTGATTCCCGGCGTACCCGGCGCAATGTGCAGCGGCCTGCGCTGCGCCAGCCAGCCGATCAGCGGCAGCCACTGCTCCATGTCTTCCCGCACCTGGTTCGGCTTCATTTCGAACAGGCCGTGGCCGGTTTCGGCAACGCGGATGTAATTCTGGGAATCGCGCAGCGTCGCCACGACCGGGATGTTGAGCGTTTCCAGGAATTTCATCAGCGCCTTGTAGACCAGCGTGTTCTTCTTCACGCGGTTGGCGATCACCGCGATGCGCTGCTCTTCGCGCCGGATCTTCGCGACCAGCAGCAGGTTGGAAATACATTTTGCGGCCGCGTGGATGTCGATGTCCGAGGGCAGCACCGGCACCAGGACTGCAGTGGCGTTACGCGTGATGTCCGGCAGGTCCAGCGCTGGGAGCGCCGCAGCGGTGTCGACGATCAGTCGCTCCGTATCGAGCGGGACCCGAGTGGCGAAGCTGCGCGTTACGCGCGAATTACGTTCGTAGGCGGCGATTCCATGGATCTCCGGCTGGCCCTTGGCGCGCTTGCTGAGCCAGCGCGTGCTGGAGCCCTGTGCGTCCAGATCCATCAGCGTCGGTTTGAGGCCGCAGACGGCGAAATAGCTGGCGAGATTGATCGCGATCGTGGTCTTGCCCGAACCACCCTTAGGGTTGAGGAGAACGATCTTCTGCATGCGGGCCGCACGATCCCATTTGACAGTGGAAGCCTACGCAGCGGCACGAAGCGCTGCAATAGAAGGGTCAACCGTGACGAATGAACATTGTCTCCCGGCAGTGTGTTTGCGCAGAGTTAAGTAGCAATGAGCTGAACCACTCCGCGGCACTTAAGGTGAAAGTGCACATCGCCCTCAGTGTGACGATGTTCACTGTTTGCGGTGACCGACGCTGTGAGTCGTCTCACATCCCGCCGGGAATGTTGTGGCTACAGTCGTTGCGGACTTTACGGGGTAGCGTGCATGGAATTTCTGTTGCTGTGGGCCGACGAGCTGGATGACGCGCTGGCAGTCCTGCGTCACTACGCACCGCGCATCCTGGGTCTCCTGGTCGCGCTTGCGCTGTTCGCCGCCACGGGTTTCGCGCTGATGCTCGCGCCGCACGTCACGCTCGGGGCGTTCGCGGTGATCCTGTCCGGCACCCTGTTCGAAACGTTGCGCCGCCGCCGCGCACGCACTGCCTCCGACCAAGACGACGAATAAAACACTGCCGGGCTTCAGCCCGACTCTTCCTCCGGCACGGATTGTCGGGCTAAAGCCCGACCTACAGTTCGTCCGCCCGCCTTGAATCTCATTTCCCGGGTCCCCATAAGCGCCCGCGTCCCCTATTATTCGGCACTTTTCACGGGACCCAGGACGGGAGGAGCGAGATGAGCGACGCGGCGCAGGCACAGACCCAGGCGCAAACCATGGGCTTTCAGGCGGAGGTCAAGCAGCTGCTCAAGCTGATGATCCATTCGCTCTACAGCCACAAAGAGATCTTCCTGCGCGAGCTGATTTCCAACGCTTCGGACGCGCTGGACAAGCTGCGGTTCGAGGCGCTGGCGCGTCCCGAGCTGCTCCAGGGCGGCGGCGAGCTGGCGATCAGCATCGATGCCGACCCGGCAGCGCGCACCATCACGATCGCCGACAACGGCATCGGCATGAGCCGCGACGAAGCCATCGAGCATCTCGGCACGATTGCCAAGTCCGGCACCGCCGAATTCCTCGCGCGCATGACCGGCGACCAGAAGCAGGACGCGCAGCTGATCGGCCAGTTCGGCGTCGGCTTCTATTCTTCGTTCATCGTCGCGGACCGCGTCGACGTCTATTCGCGCCGCGCCGGCCTCGATGCGGCGGCGGGCGTGCATTGGCAGTCGGCCGGCGACGGCGAGTTCAGCGTCGCGACCGTCGAGCTGCCCGAGCGCGGCACGCGCATCGTGCTGCATCTCAAGGAAGGCGAGCAGGATTTCGCCGACGCGTATCGCATCCGCTCGCTGGTGCGAAAGTATTCGGACCACATCGCCTTCCCGGTCCGCATGCACGTCGAGAAGGAGGAGAAGGACAAGGACAAGGACGCCGCGCCGGAGTACGAAACCGTCAATCACGCGCAGGCGCTGTGGACGCGGCCGCGCACGGAAGTGCAGGACGAGGAATACAAGGAGTTCTATCGCCACATCACGCACGACTTCACCGATCCGCTGGCGTGGTCGCACGGCAAGGTCGAGGGCACGAAGGAATACACCAGCCTGCTCTATGTGCCGTCGCGGGCGCCGTTCGATCTCTGGCATCGCGAAGCGGCGCGCGGTCTCAAGCTGTACGTGCGTCGCGTCTTCATCATGGACGACGCCGAGCAGTTCCTGCCGTTGTACCTGCGCTTCGTGAAGGGCGTGGTCGATTCGGCCGATCTGCCGCTGAACATCTCTCGCGAAATGCTGCAGCAGGATGCGGCCATCGACAGCATGCGCACCGGCCTCGCGCGTCGCGTGCTCGACCTGCTGACGAAAATGGCGAAGGACGAGCCGGAGAAGTACGCGTCGTTCTGGAAGGAGTTCGGTACGGTGCTGAAGGAAGGTCCGGCCGAAGATCACGCCAATCGCGAGCGCATCGCCAAGCTGCTGCGGTTCTCCAGTACGCATGCCGACAAGGCGGAGCAGGACGTGTCGCTCGAGGATTACATCGCGCGCATGAAGCCGCAGCAGAAGGAAATCTACTTCGTGATCGCCGACAACTTCGCGGCCGCGAAGTCCAGTCCGCACCTGGAAATCCTGCGTGGCAAGGGCATCGAGGTGCTGTTGCTGTCGGATCGCGTCGACGAGTGGCTCGTCGATCATCTGCGCGAGTTCGAGGGCAAACAGCTGCGCAACGTCGCTCGCGGCGAGCTCGACATCGACGCCATCCAGTCCGACGCAGAGAAGCAGCAGCGCGAGACGCTGTCCAAAGAGCATGCTGCTCTGGTCGAACGCATGAAGAAGTCGCTGCAGGATCGCGTCAGCGACGTGCGCGTCACCAATCGCCTGGCCGATTCGCCGGCGGTCCTGGTGCTCGGTGCGCACGATCTGGGCGCGCAGATGCGTCGCATCCTCGAAGCGGCGGGCCAGAAGGTGCCGACCAGCAAGCCGGCGCTGGAGATCAATGTCCAGCATCCGCTGCTGCAGCGGATCGAGTCGACCGGCGAAGACACTGCGTTCGACGATCTGTCGATGCTGCTGTTCGAGCAGGCGACGCTTGCCGATGGCGGTCAGCTCGCCGAGCCGGCGGCATTCGTGCAGCGTCTGAACCGGCTGCTGCTCACGATGCATTGAGGTAATCTGCGCCGTCCGCGCAGTGCGGCCCTTCAGGAGCGGCGATGATGAGAGCGTTACCTGTCCTTACGATGTGCGTCGTAGCGATGCTCGGGGCCGCGTGCGGTGGCAAGCAAGAGGCGGCGAAGCCTGCCGCGCCCGCGGCGGCTGTGGCGCCGCCCACCGAACTGCAGAAGATCGACATCCAGAAGGGCACAGGCGAGGGCATCTCGCAGGGTCAGGTCGCGGTCGTGCACTACACCGGCTGGCTCTACGATCCGACCGCAGCTGAGCAGAAGGGCGCGAAGTTCGACAGCTCGCGCGATCATGGTCAGCCGTTCTCGTTCACGATAGGCCATGGCGACGTGATCAAAGGCTGGGACGAAGGCGTGCAGGGCATGCAACCCGGCGGTCAGCGGCGCCTGGTGATTCCGCCGGCGCTCGGCTACGGCGAGGTCGGCGCGCAGAACGTGATTCCGCCGAACGCCACGCTGGTGTTCGAGGTCGAGCTGCTGAAGATCGAAGAGCCGAAGTAGCCTATTTCACGCCTGGGTTCAGCGAGTACGTTCCGACGAGCGTCGCCTCTGCGAGCACGTGACGCTTGATCGCGTCCAACACCTGCGGCGCCGTGAAATCTCCTTCGACCCCGACGCGCTCGACGCCGAGCGCGTACAGCGTGAACTGATAGTGATGCACGATCATGTCGTTCCACGGCGGACACGGGCCGTCGTAGCCGCGATAGGTGCCCGACATATCCGCGTCGTTGGCGAACCAGCCTGTATAGTCGTTCACGCCCTGACGCGCGCCGCGCGGGCCGCGTAGTTCCTTCTTGCCGCCGGCGACCACGCCGTTCGAGCACTCGCCCGCGGCGATCTCCGACACCGACGCCGGAATGTCCACCATCACCCAGTGATAGAACTTGCCGCGCGGCAGGCTTGCAGGCACCACGCGTCCTTCCTTGTTCACGTCGTCGGGTTTCGTCGGCACGTCGCCATCGACGCAGACCAGCGCGTACGAGCGCGTCTGTGCCGGCGCGCCGCTCCACTTGAGCTGCGGGTTGTGGTTCGCCGCGAGCCGCACGTGCAGAACCGGATCGGGCGCGCCGAACGCGAATTGCTCGGGTATCGGCTGATCCGCAAGAAAGCTGGCAGAGGTGAGCTTCATTGTCGTCTCCCGCGTCGGGCGAATACTGCTGGAATCAACACCGGGCGTCGCGCGATGTTCCCTCGTGTAGTATCACTCAAGGATGTCCGCCAATCTGCAGCGCCCAAACACCGAACGTTTGACCATCGCCGGCCCTGCCGGTGACCTCGAAGCGCTGCTGGAAACGCCTGCAAATGCGGACAGCGCGCGCGTCGCAGTCATCTGTCATCCGCATCCTGTCTACGGCGGCACGATGACGAACAAAGTCGTGCACGTCCTGGCGAAGACGTGCAGCGAGCGCGGCGTGCCTGCCGTGCGTTTCAATTTCCGAGGCGTGGGCGCGAGCGCCGGCGCTTATGACGAAGGCGTGGGCGAAACTCAGGACGCTCTCGCCGTGATCGATTGGGCCTTGCAACGATTCCCTGGCACGGGGCTGTGGCTTGCAGGGTTCTCCTTCGGTGGTGCAATCGCCGTTCGTGCAGCCACGTCGCGCGATGCGCAACGTCTAATCACGGTGGCTCCGGCGATCCATCGCTTCGCAGTGGCAGGCGCGGAGCTGCCGCGTTGTCCGTGGTTGCTGGTGCAAGGCGATCAGGATGAACTGGTCGACGCGGGTGAAATCCAACGCTGGGTGGCAACGCTCGCGCACCCGCCGCAGCTCGCGCTGCTGCCCGGCGTCGACCACTTCTTTCATGGCCGGCTCAACGAGCTGCGCAGCGTCGTGCTGGAGTGGCTGGAATCGACCAAGGCGGACGAATGATCGAGCACCTGAAGCGAATGTTCGCGGGCCAGCCCGCGGCGCAAGGGCTCCTGGAGCAGCGCGAGCCGCTCGAGCTCGCGACCGCCGCGCTGCTGATCGAGCTCGCGCGCTCGGATTTCTCCGAATCGGCGACCGAGCTGGACGCGATCCGGCAGCTGTTGCAGAAGCGCTTTGCCCTGGACGCCGCGGCCGTGGACAAGCTGCTGGCAGAGGCGGGGCGGCGCGCGGACGACGCCGTTTCGCTGCATGAATTCACGCACCGGCTGAACCAGGAGCTGCCGGAGAGCGAGAAGCTGGGAATCCTCGAGATGTTGTGGCGTGTCAGTAACGCCGATGGCCACATCGACAAGCACGAAGAACAGCTGATCCAGCGGATCGCCGGACTGCTGCACATCTCGGACCGGGATCGTGTGCGCTTGAAGCTGAAAGTCGTCGTCGCCGACCGGCTGAACGACTGAAGAGAGCGGGTGACGGAGGCGGGGGAGGCGACTGACGCGCGTCCCTAGCTGGAACGCGCGCCATTCCGATGAACTGGATCAGTTCACCATTTCCTTGAGGTTCTTGAGCGCCGCGATGCGCACTTTCTTGCTGGCCGGCTTGGCCTTGAACATCATCTTCTCGCCGGTGAAGGGGTTGACGCCTTCGCGAGCCTTGGTCGCCGGCTTCTTGACCACCTTCATCTTCAACAAGCCCGGCAACGTGAACAAGCCCGAGCCCTTCAGGCTCTTCTTGACCACTCCGCTGAGGGATTCCATCACGTCCCCGACCTGCTTTTTAGCAAGGCCGGTGTCTTTGGAAATCTGAGCGAGGATTTCCGACTTCGTCGGCGCTGCATTCTTTTTTGCCATTTCTAATCTCCTGTACGTATGTAACGAGTCGCGCCGTCTGCCGTCTGTGGGGAGAGGAGCGGTCGCGGGAACCTCAAAGGCGCGCGGGAAAATAGCACAAGATTCGCCGCGGATTAACTAGCGCGACAACTTTTTTTGCCTATTTTTTCAGCCTCGGAGCGCTTTCGCACGCGCGCGCGTCAGGTCGTGACGAACTCGCGCGTGAACTTGACTGACAGCGGCGCTTGCGTGCCGGTCGGCGTGACGGTGATGTCGAACACCAGGATCTCGGTGCCGCTGATCGAAACTTCGCCGATGTAGTAGATCGCTTCGCCTTCGGAAACACGCCGCAACTCAAGGTCCTTCAGCTGCTCGTTCAAGTTGCGTGCAGCTACTTTGACGTCGGCTTCCACCGGCTTTTTCGCCGCTCCTGCCTCCTTGTGGAGCACGGTGACGTTGAGCATCACGCGGTTGGTGCTGCGCTGAATGCCGTAGTTGCGAGCGATCTCGGGGGTCAGCGCGTCGGTGCGCACTGCGTTGTAGTGCACTTCGTAGCTGCCGAAGTCGCGGAACGTCTCTTCGCTGGGCTGCGCTTTCGCGACCGGCGTCTGTGAGGAGTGGTCGCAGGCGCTCGCCAGCAGGGCTGTAGCTACGAGCGCCGCAGCGAGAGTGCGTGTTGCTGATTGCACCGACGTTTCTCCCTTCGAGCAGGCAAAAGCCGAGCGACCGCGCAAGACTATGCGCCGCGCGAGGCGGGTTCAATAGCCGGGCGCGAGCAGATATTCGTTGATGGCGATGTACAGCGCCCACAGCGCGATGATGACGAACGCCGCGGAGAAATCGATGCCGCCGAGCGGCGGGATCACGCGCCGCACCGGCGCCAGCAGCGGCTCACACAGGCTGGAAACCAGCGCCGAAGCCGGGCTGTAGGTCCCCGGCGCGACCCAGCTCAGCAGCACGTAGAGCAGCAACGCGAACGTATAGAAAAGGAGAATCGTGCCGAGCAGGCTGCCCAGCGCGAGCAGGAAGAACTGCGGCGTCGTGACGACCCACGGATACTGGCGCAGCGACCAGAGGATGCCGGTCGCGAGCAGTTGGACCAGCACCAGCGCGACGATCGACGCGGTGTCGACTTTGCCGATCGGCGGCAGCAGCTTGCGTAGCGGCAGCACGACACGATTGGTCAGGCGTATCACTGCCTGCGATAGCTGGTTGCGCGAGTCGGCACGCGCCAGGGGCAGCAGCACACGCAGCAGGAAGATCGTGACCACCAGCTGCAACAAGGCGCCGACGACGAAAGTGATTGCTCGCATGGACGCGTATTTTGACTACGCCGGCGCGAGAGTCCAACAAATGGCGTTATTGACCTGAGCCAAACTCATCCGCGAGCTCCGCCGCCCGGCGGGTCGCGGCCGCTACGGCTGCGTCAAAAGCCTCGCGGACACGCTGCTCTTCCAGCACCCGCAACGCCGCTGCAGTCGTGCCTCCCTTGGAGGTGACCTGCTCGCGCAGGACGGCCGGAGGCTCGCTGGCTGCGTGCGCCATCGTGCCGGAGCCGTAAGCCGTCTCGATGGCCAGCTTGCGACTGACCTCGGCGGACAAGCCCTGCGCGATCCCGGCGTGCTCGAGCATCTCGATCAATAGAAAGAAGTAGGCCGGTCCGCTCGCGGAGACGGCAGTGACGATGTCCATGTGCTGCTCGCGTTCGAGCCACAGCGTCGCGCCGACTGCACCGAGGATCTGTTCCGCCAGAGCGCGTCGCTCGCTGGAGACATCTTCGGTCGCGTAAAGCCCCGTCATCCCGCATCCCTGCAGAGCAGGTCGGTTGGGCATGGCGCGCACGACCGGGATGCCAGGCAGCCAGCGTTGAATGTCCGATGCACGGATACCGGCAGCAACGGAGATGAGCAGCGGACGCTTGGCGGCGACGGCAGCTCGAATGCCGTCGGCGGCCCGCCGCATCTCCTGCGGCTTGACGGCCAGCACCACGATGTCCGCGTCGCGAGCGGCGACTGCATTGTCGTCCGTCACGCGAACTGCCAATTGAGCGCGCAACGCGTCGAGCTGCGCGGGCATCGGGTCGGCGACTGCGATCTGCTCTGCGCGCCAGCCGCGTGCGAGCAGTCCGCCAATGAGGCTTCGCGCCATGTTGCCGCCGCCGATGAATGCGATGTTCAACGTCGCTCCCCAAAAATCGCCGTTCCGATCCGCACGCAGGTCGCGCCAGCCGCCACTGCCGCTTCGAGATCGCCGGACATGCCCATCGACAGCGTGTCGAGCTCGATCCCTCGTTCACGCAGCTTGTGTGCGCAATCCGCCAGCTCGCCGAACAACTGCCGCTGCGCCTCGAAGCCGTCGCGCGGCGGCGGGATGCACATCAGACCGCGGAGCTTGAGGTGCGGCAACTCCAGCACGCGGCGCGCCAGCGGCGCGAGCTCCGTCTTGGAGATTCCGCCCTTGCCGGGCTCATCTTCGAGACTCACTTGAATGCAGATGTTGAGCGGCGCTGCATGCGGACTGCGCTGCTCGCTGAGACGCACGGCGATGCGCTCGCGATCGAGCGTGTGTACCCAGTGAAAGTGCTCAGCGACGACGCGCGTCTTGTTGGCCTGGAGCTGGCCGACGTAATGCCAGGTCAACGACAGGTCGCGGAGCTCGTCGAGCTTCGGCAGCGCTTCCTGCACGTAGTTCTCGCCGAAGTCCTGCTGACCGAGCTCGGCCAGCGTGCGGATCGCAGCGGCGGGCTGCGTCTTCGAGACGGCGATGAGCCGCACGGAATTGGGATCGCGACCGTACCGCATTGCAGCGGATGCGACTCGGTTCCGTGTTTCCGCAAGTCGCTCCCGTACATTGCTTGCGCCCGCGCCACCGGCCTCATCAGCCGAAAAGTGCGGACCAGTTAACATATTGAGCTCGACATCGCTCCGTTATACTCAAAACCCGTTTTTCGGGTTCGTGCCCGCGCGCCATCGAAAGTGCGTAGGCGATTTCTCAAGGTAGGAATTCATGCCGGTCGACATTGCGCAGCTGCTGGCTTTCGCCGTCAAGAACAACGCGTCTGACCTGCACTTGTCAGCGGGCGTGCCGCCGATGATTCGCGTCGACGGCGACATGAAGCGCGTCAACATGCCTGCACTGACTCACAAGGAAGTGCACAGCATGGTGTACGACATCATGAATGACAAGCAGCGCAAGGCGTACGAAGAGTTCTACGAGACCGACTTTTCCTTCGAAATTCCCAAGCTCGCGCGCTTCCGCGTCAACGCTTTCAATCAGAGCCGCGGCGCCGCCGCGGTGTTCCGGACCATTCCGTCGCTGATCATGTCGCTCGACGATCTGAACGCACCGAAGATCTTCAAGGATCTGGCGATGCAGCCGCGCGGCCTGGTGCTGGTCACCGGCCCGACCGGTTCCGGCAAGTCGACCACGCTCGCGGCGATGGTCAACTACGTCAACGACAACAAGCCCGATCACATCATCACCATCGAAGATCCGATCGAGTTCGTGCACGAGAGCAAGCGCTCGCTGGTGAACCAGCGCGAAGTTCACCGCGACACGCTCGGCTTCAGCGAGGCCCTGCGCTCGGCACTGCGCGAAGACCCGGACGTCGTGCTGGTCGGCGAAATGCGCGACCTCGAGACGATCCGCCTGGCGCTGACCGCCGCCGAAACTGGCCACCTGGTGTTCGGCACGCTGCACACCAGCTCCGCTGCCAAGACTATCGACCGTATCGTCGACGTGTTCCCCGCGGCTGAGAAGGAAATGGTGCGCACGATGTTGTCCGAGTCGCTGCGCGCCGCGATCTCGCAGTCGCTGCTCAAGCGCATCGGCGGCGGCCGCGTCGCCGCGCACGAGATCATGATCGGCACGCCCGCGATCCGTAACCTGATTCGCGAAGGCAAGATCGCGCAGATGTATTCCTCGATCCAGACCGGCCAGAAGGACGGCATGCAGACGCTCGACCAGTGCCTGCAGGAGCTCTTGCAGAAGGGCGTCGTCACCAAGGAAGAAGCGCGCTTCAGAGCGCAGAACAAAGAGCAGTTCTGAGGCTGCGCAGACTCCGGAGACTACTGTGGAACGCGAACAAGCTATTAAATTGATGCAGGACCTCCTGCGGCGCCTCGTGGACCGCAAGGGCTCCGACTTGTTCATCACCTCCGGCTTCCCGCCGGCGATCAAAGTCGACGGCGAGATCCGCCCGCAGTCCGAGCGCGTGCTGACGCCTGAGCAGGCGGCGGTGCTGGTGCGCTCGATCATGAACGACAAGCAGACCAAGGAATTCGACGCGAGCAAGGAGTGCAATTTCGCGATCGCGCCCACCGGCATCGGCCGCTTCCGCGTCAGCGCGTTCGTGCAGCAGGGCCTGATCGGCTGCGTGGTGCGCACGATCAACGCCAAGATCCCGACGCTCGAAGAGATGCAGCTGCCGCCGATCCTCAAGGACATCGTGATGACCAAGCGCGGGCTGGTCATCCTCGTCGGCGGCACCGGTTCCGGTAAATCGACCTCGCTCGCCGCGATGGTGAATTACCGCAACGAGAAGACGCGCGGTCACATCATCACGATCGAAGATCCGGTCGAGTACGTGCACAACCACAAGGGCTGCGTGATCACGCACCGCGAGGTCGGCGTCGACACCGAGAGCTGGCACATGGCGCTGAAGAACACGCTGCGCCAGGCGCCCGACGTCATCCTCATCGGCGAAATCCGCGACCGCGACACGATGGAGTACGGCATCCAGTTCGCCGAAACCGGCCACCTGGTGCTCGCCACGCTGCACGCCAACAGCGCCAACCAGGCGCTGGACCGCATCATCAACTTCTTCCCCGAGGAGCGGCGCGAGCAGCTGCTGATGGATCTGTCGCTGAACATCCGCTCCTTCATCTCGCAGCGCCTGATTCCGCGCGAATCCGGCAGCGGCCGCATCGCGGCGATGGAAATCATGCTCAACTCGCCGCTGATCTCCGACCTGATCTTCAAGGGCGAGGTCGCGGCCATCAAGGAAGTGATGGCGAAGTCGAACCGCCTCGGCATGAAGACCTTCGACCAGGCGCTGTTCGAGCTGTACGAGACCGGGATGATTTCCTACGAAGACGCGTTGCGAAACGCGGACTCCAAGAACGAAGTGCGTCTGCGCATCAAGCTCGAGAGCAAGCGCGAGACCAAGCTGACTGACGAAGCGGGTGCCTCCTTGCGGATCATGGAAGAAGAGACTGAAGGCGTAATCGGAAGATAGTCATGGCCGCAGAAGGCGATACTCTGGATAACGAGATGAGCGGCGGGGACGACCGGCAGGTCGTCCTCAATACCAAGCCGCTGTTCAAGCTGATGGTGGACAAGCGGGCCTCCGACTTGTTCTTCACCTCGTACGCGCCGATCAAGATCAAGATCGAAGGTCAGATCTTCCCGGTCAACAAGCAGATGCTGACCCCGGAAGTCGTGCGCCAGGCCGCGTACGGCCTGATGACGCAGGAGCAGATCGACGCCTTCAACGACGAGCTGGAAATCGACTTCGCGATCTCCGAGCCGGGACTCGGCCGTTTCCGCGTGAACGTCTTCCATCAGCGCGGCAACCCCGCGATGGTGTTGCGTTACATCACCGCCGACATGCCGCGGCTCGACGACCTGCAGCTGCCGGAGCTGCTCAAAGACCTGGTGATGATGAAGCGCGGCATGCTGCTGATGGTCGGCGCAACCGGCTCGGGCAAGTCGACCACGCTCGCGGCGATGATCAACTACCGCAACGAGAACTCCTCGGACCACATCATCACGATCGAGGATCCGATCGAGTTCCTGCACTCGAACAAGAAGTCGATCATCAACCAGCGCGAAGTCGGGCTCGACACGAAGTCCTACGCTCGCGCGCTGCGCAGCGCGATGCGCGCCGCGCCGGACGTGCTGCTGATCGGCGAAATCCGCGATCGCGAGACGATGGAGTCGGCGATCATGCTGGCCGGCACTGGCCACCTGGTGCTGGCAACGCTGCATGCGAACAACGCGGCGGAAACGCTCGATCGCATCATCAACATGTTCCCGCGCGATCAGCACACGCAGATCTTCCTCGACCTGTCGCAGTACCTGCGCGCGATCATCGCGCAGCGCCTGGTGCCGGGTAAGAACAAGCGCCGCGCGGCGGCGGTCGAGCTGCTGATCAACACGCCGCACGTGCAGGAGCTGATCAAGAAGGGCGACGTGATCGGCGCGAAGGAAGCGCTGCGCACGAGCAGCGAGAAGGGCATGCAGCACTTCGATACGGCGCTGTACGAGCTGTATAAAGCGGGACGGATTACGCTGGAAGATGCGCTGGTGTACGCGGATTCGCGTACGAACCTGGAAGCGAAGATCAACTTCGGCTGAGATGTCGGGCTAAAGCCCGACCTACAGCCCACGAACCCACGCCGGTTAGAACGCTGTAGGTCGGGCTTCAGCCCGACTCCGGGTACACAGCCTTCGCTTCAAACACCGGCCCGTCCACGCACACGCGCTTCATCGCCGGCCCGTTCGCCGTCATCACCTTCACGGCGCATCCCGCGCATCCGCCCACGGCGCATGCCATGAACTCCTCCAGCGAGACCTGGCACGCGATGCCGAACTTGCGTGCCACCGCCGCGGCCGCCTTCAACATCGGCGTCGGCCCGCACGCGAACATCTCGACTTCGCTCAGCGCAGCACGATCGAGCGACGCGAGCCACGTCGCCGCCAGATCCGTCACGTAGCCTTCGTGACAGCCGGCGTAGCCGGCGAGGCTGGTGAGGCGGCTCGGGATGCCCCATTCGTCGAGCAGCGGCATGCAGGCGATCACACCCTCCGGCATGCCGGGCACCAGGATCGTCGACGGCCGGGCGCGGAACGGAAACGGAATCTCCGATCCCATCAGCACCAGCGGCTTCCATGGCGCGCTCGTGTCTTCGCGCAGGCGCTCGGCCAGGAACACCATCGGCGGAATGCCCACGCCGCCGCCGACCAGCAGCGTGCGCGGACGCTCGCGATGCGGGACGAAGCCGTTGCCTATCGGACCGAGCGCGTTGATCGCTTCGCCGACGCGGCGCGCCGCGAGCGCGCCCAGGCCCGGACCGACGATCTTGTAGAGCACTTCGATCGAGCCACGCTCCGGATGCGCACGCATGATCGACAACGGCCGGCGCATCGGCACCTGCTCGTCGCAGCTCAGATGCACGAACGAGCCGGGCGCGGCGGCGCGCGCGCACTTCGGCGCCTTCAGCGTCAGCACGAACTGATCGCCCGCGAAGCGCTCGTGCGCCAGAACTTCGGCGCGCTCTTCGAAGATCGTGCCGCGATGGGGCCTTGCTTGTGCGCTCATTGGAAATGCCGGCGCGATTGCACGTTGCGCGCGATGGTCGCGAGCACGGCCATGCGGATTGCGACGCCGTTGGCGACCTGGCGCTGGATCACCGACTGCGGACCGTCCGCCACTTCGCTGGCGATCTCCACGTCGCGATTCATCGGGCCGGGATGCATGACGATCGCGCCGGGCCGCGCCTTCTTCATGCGCTCGGTCGTGATGCCGAACGCGCGGTGATACGCAGCATCGTCGGGCAGGTGCGCGCCGCGCATGCGCTCGCGCTGGATGCGCAACGTCATCACGACGTCGACGCCGTCGATCGCGCGGTCGATGTCGGTGAAGCGCTTCGCGCCCGCGAACTCGCCCGGGCCCGGCATCAAGTCGTCCGGTGCAGCGATGCGCAGCTCGGCCACACCCAGCGTCGTGAACGCTTGCCAGGCCGACCGCGCAACGCGTGAGTGGCTGATGTCGCCCGCGATGAGCACGCGCAGCGGTGCGAAGTCGCCCTTCATCTGGCGCACGGTGAGCGCGTCGAGCAAGCCCTGCGTGGGATGCGACAAATGCGCTTCACCGGCGTTCAGGATGGAAATGTGCGGCGCGACGAACTTCGCGACGTACGCCGGCAGCCCCGGCTCGGCGTCGCGCATCACAAGGATGTCGGCGTGCATGGCCTGCAGCGTGTAGATCGTGTCGAGCACCGTCTCGCCCTTCACCCGCGAAGACGACTGCATGTCCAGGTTCACGACGTCCGCACCGAGGCGGAGCGCGGCCAGCTCAAACGACACTCGGGTGCGCGTGCTCGGCTCGAAGAACAGGTTGGCGACCGTGCGTCCCCACAGAATCTGATCGCGGGCCGGGATATCGCCGGCCTCGCGCAGGTAGAACTGCGCGAGATTGAGCAGGCCGACCATCTCGGCGGCGCTCAGGCCTTCCAGGGTGATCAGATGCCGGAGTCGCCCGTCGGGGTCGCGCTGCACGGCTGAGCTGGGGTCATGCGTCATGGCCGCGCATTGTAGAAGCTTCGCCTTCCCCTGCGAACCAGCGTTCGAGCAGGATGCGCGCCGCGATCATGTCGACGTCGGCATGCGTGGTCCGGCCGCGCTTCAGCCCGGCAGCACGCGCACCGCGCAGTTCGGCCTCGGCCTCGCGCGAGCTGAGCCGCTCGTCCACGAGCGCCACGGGTTTGCGATAGCGCGCTCCAAGCTCGGCCGCGAAGCTGCGAGCCGCCGGCGCCAGCGCAGTCGGCGTGCCATCCATATTGAACGGCAGACCGACGACCAGCTGCGAGGGCTGCAGATCCGCGAAGATCTTGTCGATGGCGGACCAGGGAATGCCCCGCGCGCAATCGAGCGTCGAATGCCCGCGTGCCGTGCGCGTGAGCGTGTCGCCGGTGGCGAGGCCGATGCGGCGGGTTCCGAAATCGAACGCGAGGACGAGTTGCGGCAGGCCTGCGGGTTCGCCCGCCATCAGGCATGCCCGACGTGGGGGCTGATGGTCGCGAGGTCGATGCCGAGCAGACGTCCAGCGGCACGCCAGCGTTGCTCGTACGGCGTCTCGAAGAGGATGCGCTCGTCGGCTGGCACCGTGAGCCAGGCGTTCTGTGCGATCTCGTTTTCGAGCTGCCCCGCGCTCCAGCCGGCGTACCCGAGCGCGACCAGCGCCGTCTCCGGGCCGCCGCCGCGCGCCATGGCATCGAGGATGTCGGGCGAGGTCGTGACCTGGATGCGCGAAGACACCTGACGCGTGTGCTCCCACTGCCCACCGGACTGGTGCACGACGAAACCGCGATCGGTCTGCACGGGCCCACCTTGCAGGACCGGCTGATCGCCGCTCACGCCGGGCGCCGTGGGCATCTTGAGTTGCTCGAACACGTCGGCGAGCCGCATCTGCAGCGGCCGATTGATGATGATGCCGAGCGCGCCGTCCGCGTTATGTTCCCAGATGAACGTGACCGTCTGCGCGAAGTTGCTGTCGGTCATCGCCGGCATAGCGATCAGGAACTGGTTCGTCAGGAAGTCGCCGGACATGATCCAAGAGTAGCGCGGATGACAGGCGAAATGTTGAGCCAGGTCACACGTTCAGCCGCCCCCGATGAACTGCCATTCGTACGCGAAGCGCAGCTCCTCGTACTGCTTGCTCAGCTCCTTCGGGAACGGGTCGAACGGCGAGGCCAGCCGCAGGATCGACAGCGCTGCCTGGTCGATCTCCTTACGTCCGCTGGATTTCTTGACGATGGCGGAACCGAGGCTGCCGTCGCGGCGGATCGCGACCTCGAGTACGGGATTGCCTGCGCCATTGCGCGGGATCTGCGGGAAGTTGAGCGTGCCGAGGCGCTCGACCTTGCGCCGCCACGCGTCGATGTAAGGCGCCAGCTTCGACTCGCGTGTATTGGGCACGACCTCGAACGAGCCGTCGGCGCGCTTCCCGCGCAGTCGCAGAGTGTCGTCGGTGGCGTTGGTAGCGATCGGACGCGGCGTGGTCGGCGCGAGTGCCAGCGGCGCCTGCGCTTCCTGGGCCGGGCGATCGTCGCCGCTGCGGTACTCGACTTCGCTGTGTTCGCTGCGGCTGCTGAGAATCTCTGCTGACTGCTTGCCGGCGACGGCCTCGCGATACTCGCTGCTGTTGCCGTCCGGAACGCCGGCTTGCTGAGCTGCGATCGCCGACGAGGCGGGATTCGCCGGACGCACGTGGTCGTCCGTCGTGCCGCTGCCTTGCTGATTACGCTGCGCGAGATACTGCGCGTCGAGATTGTCCGCTGCCCGCGTGTCCTCGCCGGTCAGCAGCAGCACGTCGAGCGTTTGTGCCGGCTGCTGGTCCAGCATCGGCACCGCGAAGGTCACGCCGAGAATGACGATGCCGTGGAACAGCGCCGCGAGGAACAGCGTCGTCGTCATCCGGTCCTTGACCGGTGCTGCGCCTTCCCGCGTTTCGAGCGGGAGCGGGGGGCCTTCCGGCGCAGTTGCGTTGCTGTCGCCTGCGTTCATGTCCTCAAGCGTTTCTCGATCGCATCCATCAGCAGTCCGGCGATCTCCGTCCCGAATTGCTTGTCGAGCTCGCGTACGCCGGTCGGGCTCGTCACGTTAATCTCCGTGACGTAGCCGCCGATCACGTCGAGGCCGACGAACAGCATCCCGCGTTGCCGCAAGGTCGGGCCGATCTCGCTGACGAGCCAGCGGTCACGGTCGTTGAGCTCGCGGCCTTCGCCGCGCGCACCGGCCGCGAGATTGCCGCGATTGTCGGATTCCTGCGGAATGCGTGCGAGTGCATACGGCGCAGGTTCGCCGTCGATCACCAGTATGCGCGAGTCGCCGGTGCTCACGATGTCGGGAATGTACCTCTGCACGATCGCGAAGCGCGTGCCGTATTCCGTCATCGTCTCGAACACGACGTTGGCGTTCTTGTCGCCGCGATCGACGACGAAGATCGAGCGCCCGCCCATGCCGTACAACGGCTTGCAGACGATGCGCAAGTGCTCGCGCAGGAAGGCGTGCATGTCGGCCATGTCCCGCGTGATCAGCGTCGGCGCGCAGCATTGCGGGAACCAGGCGGTGAACACTTTCTCGTTCATGTCGCGCAGGCCCTGCGGCCGGTTCGCGACCAGCACGCCCTGCTGCTCGGCGCGCTCGAGGATGTACGTCGTGTAGATGTACTCCATGTCGAACGGCGGATCCTTGCGCATCAGGATTACCCTGAATTCCGCCAGCGGCCGCGTATGCGCTGCATCGAGCGTGAACCAGTCCTTCAGGTCGTTGCGGACGCTAACCGGGCGCACTCGGCCGAAGGCGACGCCGTCACGCAGCCACAGATCGCGCTGTTCCGCGTACCACAGCTCCCAGCCGCGCTTCTGCGCCTCCAGCAGCATGGCGAGCGTGGTGTCCTTGGCGGGTTTGATCTCGTCGATGGGATCCATCACGACGAGCACGCGCGGGGGCGATTGAGAAGTAGTCAAAGGCATCGGTTCACCAAATCAGCGACGCACTTCACACCACGGCGGCAACGTCGAAATCACGACGCAAAAGTCGGTGTGACGAGCTTCATAGTATAGAGAGGTAGGCGATGGCGGCCCTATAACCAATATGTTAAAAGTTCGCCGTGTTGCGTCGGGCTAGTCAAGACTCGCAAGTACACGATTCCAAGCTCCATTTCGTACTTTGCGGCGTGCGGTCCGGTGCGTGGATTCCCGTGTGAGGTAGCGATGGAGAACCTAGCAACGAACCAGTCTGCCCGGCTCGCGGGCCTCAAAGTGCTGGTCATCGACGACAGCAAGACGATCCGCCGCACCGCCGAGACGCTGCTGTCGAAGGAAGGTTGCGAGGTGTACACGGCGGTCGACGGCTTTGACGCGCTGTCGAAGATCGCCGACCACCAGCCGGACATCGTCTTCGTGGACATCATGATGCCGCGCCTGGACGGCTACCAGACGTGCTCGCTGATCAAGCACAACAAGGTATTCCGCTCCATTCCGGTGATCATGCTGTCGAGCAAGGACGGGCTGTTCGACCGCGCGCGCGGTCGCATCGTCGGCTCCGAGCACTATCTCACCAAGCCGTTCACGAAGGACGAGCTGCTGAACGCGATCGAGACCCACGTCGGCGCGTTGGCGCGCTAGCTCAAACAGGCGAGGCAGGTACTCACCCATGGCCGGACAAGCAGCAGTGCGATCGCAGCAGGGCACCGCGGAGCAAGGTATGGCACTGATCCTCATCGTCGACGATTCGCCGACGGAAGTTCACGTCATGCAGAAGGCGCTGGAGCGCCACGGCTACAAGACCGCCAGCGCGGGCGACGGCGCCGAAGCGATTCGCAAGGCCAAGGAGATGAAGCCGGACCTGATCTTCATGGACGTCGTGATGCCCGGCGTCAACGGTTTCCAGGCGACGCGCAAGCTCGCCTCCGATCCGGACACCAAGTCGATCCCGGTGATCATGGTCACCTCGAAGGATCAGGAGACCGATCGCATCTGGGGGATGCGCCAGGGCGCGGTCGACTACCTGGTGAAGCCGGTGTCGATGGAAAAGCTGATCGAGAAGGCGCAGGCGGCCCTCGCGGGCTGAAGCCTGCCCGGACTGAACTCACGATGACGGCGAGCGCCACTCTCAAATCCCTGCGCGACAAACCCTTCGAGTTGCTCATCGAGCTCGAGCGGCTGGCGCGTATTGCGTCGACCGGCCAGGGCCGCGACGCGGGCAGCGAGCGCGAGTGGGTCGGCGTCGCGTTCCGCATCAGCGCGGAAAGTTTTCTGGTCGCGCGCGAAGAGACGCGCGAAGTACTCGGCCTGCCCTCGGTGGTGACGCGCGTGCCCGGCTCGAAGACCTGGATTCGCGGGATCGCCAACGTGCGCGGTCAGTTGCTGCCGGTGGTCGACTTGCGCGCGTTCCTCGGCGGCGGTGCCACCAACACCAACCGCTCGACGCGCGTGCTGGTCGCGCATCACCGCGAAGTGCCCGCCGGCCTGCTGGTCGACGAGGTGCTCGGGTTCCGCCGCTTCAACGAAGGCGAGTTCTCCGGTTCGCCGCCGCCGACGATCGCACGCTGCGAGCGTTACCTGGCGGGCGCGTTCCGACGCGGCACCGAGAGCTGGCCGGTGTTCAGCCTGCGCACGCTGCTGGAAAGCCCGGAATTCCTGCAGGCGGCCGCTTCGTAGGTGACACGACAGATGCGCGACGTATCGAACAATCGAATCGGGACCCAAGGACAGCGCCATGGCCGAGACTAAGATGTACGGCGTGCGGTTCCTGCCGGCGCTGATGGTCATCGCGCTGGTCTGCGTCGCGGCCGCGGCGGGCCTGCTCGCGTTCGGTGGCCAGGACATGGAAGCGGGTCAGAGCTCCGTACGCAGCTTGAACGAGCTGCTCGCCTTGTCGCAGAAGATCCCGGCGCAGGCCAACGCAGCGTTGAACGGCGAAACCGGCGCGCTCGAGAAGTTGCGCCAGTCGCGCACGCGCTATTCCGAGCTGGCGCATGCCCTCGGCGGCGACGTGCAGTCGTTCGACGCCTCGACCGAGATGCTCAAGCAGAGCCAGGTCATCCTCAGCTCGAGCGAAGCGATCGACGGCGTGCACAAGGCCGCGACCGAAGTTCGGGCGCTGGTGCCGCAGCTGCTGCAGAGCCTCGGCAACGTGGCGAGCGCGCTCGGCACGCCCGGCATCGAGGGCATGACGCGGCATCTCGAACGTTTCGAGCTCACGGGTCTGCGCCTGCAACAGGACATGGAAGCGCTTGCGGGCGGCGTCGGCGACGCGACCGTAATCGCGCGGCGTCTGGCTGACAGCAACGACTACATGGGCCAGGTCGTCGGCGGCCTGAGCGGCGAGGATTCGGGACTGGGCTTGCCGAAGCTCACCGGCGCGGATGCGCTGGCGCGCTTCAAATCCACCAGCGCGCTGTACGCGCAGCTGAGTGAGAAAGTCCGCACGGCGATCAGCTCGGCCGATCGTCTCAAGCTCGCGCGCCAGGCAGCGACCGCGCTGGCAACCTCGGGCGATCAGATCTACTCGCAGTTCGACAGCCGCGTTGGCGTGGCTGCGACGGGCGCATCCGGAATTCTGGGCAGTCGCGAGCTGCCCATCGGCCTGCTGGTGGCCGGTCTGCTGTCGCTGCTGATCCTCTCGCTGCTGCATGCGATGAGCGGCAACATCCGCAAGACCCTCGAGATGCAGGCGAGCAAGAACGAGCGCAACCAGGAAGCCATTCTGCGGCTGCTCGACGAGCTGTCGAGCCTGGCCGACGGCGACCTCACCGTGCAGGCGACGGTTACCGAAGACATCACCGGCGCGATCGCGGACTCGATCAACTACGCGATCGAGGCACTGCGCGAGCTGGTCACGACGATTACTGAATCTGCGGTTTCGCTCGACGCCTCGGCGCGGCAGACGCAGGGATCTGCCGGTCACCTGGCGAAAGCGTCGGTGGCGCAGTCGAAGCAGGTCGCGCTCGCCTCCGAGTCGGTCGCCGCCATGGCGGCGTCCACCGAAGAGGTTTCCGGCAACGCCGAGCGCTCCTCGGACGTCGCGCGGCACTCGGTCGATGTCGCGCACAAGGGCGGCGAGGCCGTGCGTCGCACGATCGACGGCATGAACGCCATCCGCGAGACGATCCAGGAGACCTCCAAGCGCATCAAGCGCCTTGGCGAGAGCTCGCAGGAGATCGGCAACATCGTCGAGCTGATCAACGACATCGCCGAGCAGACCAACATCCTCGCGCTCAACGCGTCCATCCAGGCCTCGATGGCCGGCGAAGCGGGCCGCGGCTTCGCGGTCGTCGCCGACGAAGTGCAGCGCCTCGCAGAGCGCGCCGCCAACGCAACCAAGCAGATCGAAGTGCTGGTGCGCACGATTCAGGCAGACACGAACGAAGCGGTGGTCTCGATGGAGCGCAGCACGACCGACGTGGTCGGCGGCGCACTGCTGGCCGAGAACGCCGGCGCCGCGCTCGAAGAGATCGAGCAGGTGTCGAACCAGATCGCGAGCCTGGTGCAGAACATTTCCGCGAGCTCGCGTCAGCAGGCCTCGGCCGCGCAGAACATCTCGCGCACCATGGGCGTGCTGCGCGAGATCAGCTCGCAGACTGCCGAGAATTCCGCTGCAACCTCCGGCTCGGTCGGCAAGCTCGCCGAGCTGTCGGCACAGCTGCGCAAGTCGGTCGCCGGCTTCCGCCTGCCCGATACAGCGACCGGCGGCAGCGCAGTCCTGACCGAATCCGACAAGAAAGCGCCCGTGCCGCCGGTGATGACTGCCACTGCCACGCAGGTTCGTCCAGCGTCGCCGCCGTCACCGCCCAAGAAAGTCAGCGGCCTGAACGCGTAAGAAGACATGGCCGAGCTTTCATCGCAAACACTGCATATCGTCGCGCGCGAGCTCAATAGTGAGCTCAACGACGCGCGCACTGCTCTCGAAGCATTTGGGGAGCAGCAGGACAACGTCGCGCTGCTGAGAAAGTGCAGCGAGCACCTGCGCTCCGTGCACGGTGCGCTGCGCATCGCCGAAGTCTACGGCGCCGCGTTGCTCGCCGAAGAAATGGGCCAGGTCGCGCGCTATCTCATCGACAACTTCGCCGAGCGCCGCCACCTCGCCGAAGGCCTCGATGCGCTCATGCGCGCGATGGTGCAGCTCCCGACGTATCTCGAACGTGTGATGAGCGGCGGCCGCGACATGGCGCTCGTGCTGCTGCCGCTGCTGAACGACCTGCGCGCCGTGCGCGGTCATGCGCTGCTCTCCGAAGGCACGCTGCTGCTGCTGAACCTCAGCTCGGATCAGCAGGCGAGTCCCGTCGCGACACCGGGCGAAGTGCTCACGATCGGACAGTGGGCGCGCAAGCTCCGCACGCGCTTTCAGCTCGGCCTGCTCGGCTGGATCAAAGGCGAGCGCGTCGATCAGAACCTCGAAGTGCTGTCGCGCTCCGCTGAGAAGCTGGAGCAGGTAGCGACCACGCAGCCGGTGTTCCAGCTGTGGTGGGTCGTCGGCGCAGTGCTCGAAGCTCTGCGCGAAGGCGGACTCGAAGGCAGCGCTTCGATCAAGCGTCTGCTCGGTCACGCCGATCGCGAGATGAAGCGCTTGTACGAGCAGGGCGAGGGACGCTACGTCGATACGCCACCGCTCGAACTCCTCAACAATCTTCTCTACTACGTCGCGCGGGCTCGTAGCACCGGTCCGCGGGTCGCGGCAGTGCGCGCCTCGTTCCGCCTGACTGAGTTGCTGCCGGTCGACGATCACGTCGAGCAGGCTCGCGAGAGTCTGTCGGCACCGTCCGTCAAGTTGATGAAGACGGTGGCCGCTGCGATCAAGGAAGACCTCGGCCGCGTGAAGGATGCGCTCGACATTTTCGTGCGCCAGGGCGGTACCCAGGTCGACGAGCTGGCGCCGCAACTGGAGCTGCTGAAGAAGATCGCCGATACGCTCGGCGTGCTCGGCCTCGGCGACCTGCGCGACAAGGTGCAGGGCGAGACCGGCGATCTGCAGGCGATCGTGACTCAGCGCTCGGGCGCGAGCGAGGGCACGTTGCTGCGCATGGCCGCGACGCTGATCAAGGTCGAGGACAGCCTCGATGAGCAGCTCGTCGGCATGATCGTGCCGAGCGCGGACGCCACGGCCCCGGTCCGGCCCACCGGGCCGGAAGATATCGAGTTCCGCCAGGTCACCGAGGCGGTGCTGCGCGAGTGCATCGTCAACATGGCGCGCATCAAGGAAGCGGTCGCGCTGTCGTTCGAGAAGCCGCGCGAAGCGCAGGCTGCCGACCAGATTCCGCAGCTGATGCGCGGCATGATCGCCGGCCTGCTGATGCTCGGCAAAACGCGCGTCGTCGAGATCATGGAAGGCGTCGATCGCGCGCTCGGTCAGCTCTTGCGCAGCGACGGCATGACGCTGCCGCAGGAAGCAGTCGATCGTCTCGCCGATGCGATCGTCGCGGTCGAGTACTACATGGAAACGCTGCAGGCCGGTCGCACCGACCCGTGGTACATGCTCGACAACGCGGAGAATTGCCTGCGCTTCCTTGCCGATGCGCAGCCGATCCCGCGCGTCGAAGCGCTCGCGCAAGTGGGCGATCATGCGCGCACGGTGGTCATCGAGCCGCTGTCGCAGACCGTCGCCTCGCCGACTCTGGCGCCGACCGAGCACGAGCCCACTGCGGTGCTGGATCCGGCATCGGTCGTCCGCCAGACGCCGCACAAGCCCGCGGCACCGGTCGCGCCCGCCGCGAAGGCGCTCGATCGCGAGATCGATCCGGAATTCCTCGAGCTGTTCATCGAAGAGGCGAAGGACGAGATCGCCAAGCTCAAGCGCCTGTTCCCGCTGTGGGACGAGAACCCGCAGGACCAGGACTCGCTGGTCAACGTGCGCCGCTCGTTCCATACGCTGAAGGGCAGCGGCCGCATGGTCGGCGCGCAGCGCATCGGCGAGTTCGCGTGGGCCGTCGAGAACCTGCTCAACCGCGTCATCAACAAGACGCTGGAGCGCAGCCCGGAAATGATGACGCTGCTGCGCGAAGCAGTCGCGGCCGTGCCGGAGCTGGTCGAGCAACTGGAAACCGCGCGTCCGCCGCAGTCGAACATCACGCGCATCATCGAAGGACTCAACGAGATCGCCGGCGTGCGGCCGAGCGCAGCTGCACCGAGCGCGCCTGCTCCGCGTCCCGTCGCTGCTCCCGCGCCTGCGCAAGTCGCCGTGCCGGAGCTGGCAGTACCTTCGCATACGCAGACGACGACGGTTTTGCCCCCGCAGCCCAGTCCGCAAAAAAAAACGTCGCCGCGACCGGACGTAATCCAGCCGCCGCCGTCCCAAATGGATCCCGGTCTGCACGAAATCTACGCAAAGGAAACCGCGGGCCATCTCGCGACCATCCTTGAGTTCATTGCGGCCTGCGATCTTGCGACGGCGCCGTATCCGGTCACCGAGGATCTGCATCGCTCCTGCCACACGCTGAGCGGCACGGCCAAGACCGCCGGCGCGCGTCAGGGCATCAAGATTGCGGAGCCGCTCAACCGCTACGTCCGCAAGCTCTACGACAACTCGATCGGCATGCCCGATGCGGGGCTCGCAGTGTTGAAGGACGCGAGCGCGGCGATCCAGCAGGTGGTCGATCACATCGACGAGAACACCGGCTTCTTCCTCGACCATCCGCGCATCGCTGCGCGCCTGGGCGAGCTCGAGCGACAGCTCGATGACGAGATCGCGCGACTCGCCGAAACGATCGACGCGACGATGCAGAGCCCGGCCCCCGCGGCGGCAGCTCAGGCGGTCGCAGACGCGAGCGCGGCTGCCGACGTCGAAGTCGTGGAGATGGAGCCGACCGACGCCAACGCGCTCAGCATGCTCGACTGGAGCTACGACAACTTCCCGCCGACGCCGGCGATGTCTGAATCTGGATCGCCCTCGCATGACTCGTCGCCGACGATGATGCGGCCCGCGCCGGTGTTCCGTGACGACCCGACCGCGCGTGCCGAGGCATTGCCGGATACCGAGCCGACCAACGTCCAGAAGGCGCTGGAAGACGGCGACCCGACGAACGTGCAGCAAGCGCTGGTGGAAGGCGATTTCCTCGCCTCGCTCACGTACGAAGCGCCGCAGGAAGAGCCTGGCATCGTCGTCGAGGAAGGTCTGCCCGAGGAAGCGTCGGTCGAGATCGAAATCGACGCGGCAGCATTCGAACAGCAGCTCGAGGAGGAGCAGGAGCCCGAGCCAGAGCCCGAACTCGTGCCGGAGCTCGCTGTAGAAGATTTGCTCGCGGAAGAAGAGAGCGACACGGTTCGCAGTCCGGCGCTGGCTCCGCAGTCGCCGTCTGTCACTGTCGCTCCGCCACCGCCCGTTGCGCCGGTCGTGGCTGCAGTCGCGCCGCAACCCGTCGAGGAAGAAGACGACGGCGCCGATTTCGACGCCGAAGTCGCAGCGATCTTCAGCGAAGAAGCGACCGAGCTGCTCGAGACCGCCGATCACGCGCTGTCGTCGTGGAAACAGGATCGCGGCAACAACGCGCTGGTGTTCGAGCTCAAGCGCGTCGTGCACACGCTCAAGGGCGGCGCACGCATGGCGGGCATTCGCGCGATGGGCAATCTGAGCCATGAGCTGGAGACGCTCATGCAGGGCGTGGAAGCGGGCAATGTTCCCGCGACGACCGAAGTATTCGACGCGCTGCAATCGAGCCTCGACGAGCTGCATCGCATGCGCGACGTCGTCAATCGCGGCGAGCGCTGCAAGTCTGCGCACGAGTTGATCAATCGCATTCGCGTACTCGGCGGGCACGCTCCGGCTGCCGCGCCTGCACCTGCGCCGACGCCGGCACCTGTCGCTGTCGCTCCGACGCCGGCGCCGGTCGAGCCGCCCGCTCCGCCAGTCGTAGAGATGGAAGTCGACGAAGACTTCGGCGCCGCGACGGGCGTCGTGCCGACGCTGACCGAGTCGTTCCGTCCGGCACCGCAGCCGGAGTCCGAACCGGTTGCCGCAGCGAACGAAGAAGTGCCCGCACTCGACGACACCGAGTTCGACATCGAATTCGGCGCCGACGAGCTCGGTGCCGCCGCGCCGCGTGAAGCGGTGCGCGTTGAAGATCTCACTGGCAGCCATCCGGTTGCCGAGCAGGCGGCGCCGTTGGATGTGGCCGCGCTGCCGCCCGAGCTGCCACCGGCAGAGATGTTGCAGGCTCCTGAAGAACCGGCAATTCCGGAGCAGCCGGCCGCACCCGTATTGCCGGGCCGCGAGCAGCAAGTCCAGGAGCGCCAGGAATTCGCGCGCGTCGACGCCGATCTGCTCGACACGCTGCTCAACAACGCCG
>Ga0105248_10000871_pt1 | contig 33809 bp, 28 predicted proteins | sample KBSS34metaG_FD_81524 | JGI IMG/M metagenome (GOLD analysis project Ga0105248, IMG submission 81524) | Switchgrass rhizosphere microbial communities from Kellogg Biological Station, Michigan, USA - KBS S3-4 metaG | ecosystem: Host-associated > Plants > Roots > Rhizosphere > Soil | place...
GACGGGGAAAGATCTGGGGACAGACTCCGAATTCGCGAACCGAAGAGTCGGCATGTTCGAAAACTTCCCAGTTCGCGAATTCGGAGTCTGTCCCCAGATCTTTCCCCGTCCCCTAATTCCTTAATACCCCCGATTTCGTGCAGACGATTGAAGTCACTGTTCTAGACTCTTCTATCTATGAATGGAGTCCTTGCCTTGATGATTGGCTTGACGGTGTTCTTCAGTGCGTGTGCGAATAAAAACGATTCGAAGTACAAGGAGCTGAAAGATTTTCCGGAAACGTCGGACCAGGAGATCCCCTTGAGTGCGCCACTCCAGGTCAACGATCTTAAGGTTGGCACTGGGGAAGCTGCGCAGAAGGGAGATACCGTTCTGGTGCATTACACCGGTTGGCTCTATGAAAACGGCGCCCGTACGACACAGTTTGATACCTCCCGAGTGCCAGATGGTGAGCTTTTTGAAGTCACAATAGGCGAGACACAGGTCATCAAGGGGTGGACGCGAGGTTTGGTGGGTATGAAAGTCGGAGGCGTCCGTCAGTTGATCATTCCTCCGGAACTTGCATACCGTGCAGAAGGAAAGCCGCCTAAGATCCCTCCCTCGTCCACGCTGGATTTCGAAATCGAAATGTTCGGGCTTTTTAAAGGACAGCCTACGGACGCTCCGCCCGCTGCAGAAGAACCGCACCGATAATAACGAGTCCTTTCACCAAGCCCTGCAGGTACACCGATACCTGCAGAAGGTTCAGCATGTTCTGAATCACGCCGAGGATGAGGACGCCAATCACCGTACCCACGATCGTTCCGGCGCCTCCTCGCATCCGGGTTCCACCGATCACCACAGCTGCGATGACATCAAGTTCATAGAGCGTTCCAGAACTGGAACTGCTGATCGATGCCAGCCGTGACGCAACGAGCAGCGCCGCGATTCCCGTGCACAGCCCCAGGAGTGAATAGGTCAGAATCTTCACACGGTCCACGTCGATCGCGGAGTAGATTGCCGATCGTTCGTTCGACCCAATCGCCACAATGTAGCGTCCGAGACGTGTCCAGTTGAGAATGATCCATGCGGCGAAGGCGACGATTGCGAAGACCATTACAGGCCAGGGAAAGAGAAGCGGAACCGGAGACGGCGCGCTGGGCGCAATGTTCGTTCCCGGAATCGCGATGCCACCGGCCCCAATCTTTCCAAAGAGGCCCGTGCCTTCCGCCCGATATTCACCACCGGCAACCAGCGCCATGGAGAGAGAGCGATACGCAGCCAGCCCGCCTAAAGTCGCGATGAACGGAGCGAGCTTTCCTTTGGAAATGAGGAGGCCGTTGACAAGGCCCGCAGCCACTCCACCCGCGATGATCAAAGCAAATGCTCCGATGACAGCCGCCAACTCTGGAGCGCCGCGGGAGAGAAGGGAATTCAAAAGAAGAATCCCAATCCCGCCGAGAAAGGCAACGAGCGAACCTACAGAGAGGTCGATGCCTCCGAGTGTGATCACCAGGGTCATTCCCATTGCGATGACACCCACAAACGAAACTTGTCGCAGGATGTTGAGGAGATTCTCCGGCTTAATCAGGATGCTTTCACCCTTCGTCGCAATCTCGTAGAGGATCGTGAAAGTCACCAGTCCCGCGAGGGCAATGGCGGGAACGATCCAGACGGGCAATGTCGATGTGCGTCTCATGCGCCGGAGGCTTCCAATCCTGCGGCATGAATAATCTGTTCTTCCGTTGCATGTTGTCCATCGAGAATCGTGACCAGCCGTCCGAGACGCATGACGCCGATGCGATGACACATCCCAAGGAGTTCGTTCATTTCCGAAGAGATCATGATGCACGACAACCCCTGCGCCGCCAGTTCGTGAAGCAGATGGTAGATCTCCTCCTTGGCGCCGATATCCACCCCGCGAGTGGGTTCGTCAACGATCAAAACTTTTGGGGACACCTCGAGCCACTTCGCGAGAAGAACTTTCTGCTGGTTGCCGCCGGAAAGTGTTGAGACGGCATCAGTGAGCGATGCGGCATGCAGACGCAACCGCATGGCGTGACTTTGCGTCGCGAGTCTCTGTTTGCTGCGGTTCAAAACGATTCGCGAATAGCGGCGGAGCGAGACTAGAGTCGTGTTATCGATGATGCTCATGTTCAGCGTCAGACCTGCGTCTTTGCGGTCCTCGGCGAGATAGGCGATACCGAGACGTGTCGCGTCTACGGGACCATTGATGCGGGTGGGTTTACCCTTAACAAAAATCTGGCCGTTCGATTTGTGACGCAGGCCAACGATGGCTTCCGCGGCCTCAGTTCTTCCGGCACCGATAAGGCCGGCAAGCCCGAAGATCTCTCCGGAGTGAACATCAAAGGATAGGTCGTCGACTCGATCCGGCACGGAAAGATTCTGTACCGAGAGCACGACGTCGTCCCAGTGCGCCCTGCGGGGCGGGAAATAGTCCGTCATGGGCCGCCCGACCATCAGGCTTGCCAGGCCTCGCTCGTCTGTTGCGCGTACCTCCGCGCTATCGAGCGTTGTTACCACTCTTCCATCGCGGAGGACTGTAATCCGGTCACTGATTCGCAACACCTGCGGAAGGATGTGCGAGATGAAGACGATAGTCACTCCGGTCTGCCGCAGGTGATCGACGAGGCCGAGGAGTGCGTTCGATTCGCGCTCGGTGAGCGTTGCGGTGGGCTCGTCCATGATGAGTACGCTGGCGTTGTAAGAAAGCGCCTTTGCGATTTCAACCATCTGTTTGTCCGCGATGGAAAGCGTGCGGACCGTCCGGGCTGGATCGAGCGTGTGGCCGATACGATCGAGAAGCCGCCGAGACTCATCCTGAGCGCGGTGGCGATGAACCAATCCTCCACGAGTAAATTCACGGCCAAGGAAAATGTTGTCTGCAACGGATAGCTCGTCGACCAGGTTCAGTTCCTGATGGATCATCACGATGCCCAGCTTTATCGAGTCGAGAACCCCATGAAGATGGACGCGCGAGCCGTTCACGAGAAGTTCGCCGGAAGTCGGATCTTCCAGGCCGGACAGCACTTTCATGAGTGTGCTTTTTCCGGCACCATTTTCACCAACCAGCCCATGAACCTCACCGCGCATCAGCTGAAGATCGACTGCATCGAGCGCGCGGACGCTTCCGAATCGTTTGGAAAGGTTTTCGACTGATATGACGGGCGGCACGGTTCTACAACTTACAAGGAATTCGAACCACGTCGATCGAATTCGGCTACTTCGGAATCCTTGCGCTTATACCAAGAAACTTGATCGTGGTCGACTCTTGATTTATAGGAATGCGGCATGAATTCACGACGTTCCCTTGCACTTCTCTTCGTGGCTGGCCTTGGGATAACCGGCGGCATACTGCTTGCAGGAGTCCAGGCTCCAATTCCCTCGGACACCAGGAACCTTGCGGAGGCCGATTGCACGGCTCAGAAGCTTGGATCCACTATTCCGGTCGGTTCGATCGGAGAGCCTGTCGCCGGAGTGACGCTCAGCGCGCCGCGATGGGTCGCGGCTGGCGGTACAACTCCCGCCTATTGCTCCGTAGATGGAGCGATGGCGCCGATGGACACGAGCGCAAACGGCCGTCCGATCAATTTTCGCGTTGTGCTTCCTGCATCGTGGAGTCGCAGGAGCGTGCAGAGCGGGGGCGGTGGTTTCAATGGGAATGTTCCGAATTTAACCGGCGCTGAGGTTGGCGGCCTTCTGCGCCAGGGATTCGCGACATACGGAAGTGATTCCGGACACAATCAAAGAGATCTTCGGGAAACCCCGGAATGGACTCTCAGCGACGAAGCGATCAAGAACCTCGGCTACATGCAGCTCAAGAAAACCCACGATGCGGCAATCGTTTTGATGCAGCGCGCGTATGGGGAGCCGCCAAGGATGAACTATTTCGTTGGAACATCGCAGGGTGGGCGCGAAGCGCTGACCGTTGCGCAGCGCTACCCGCAGGACTACAACGGCATTGCCGCGAACGTCCCGATCGTGGGGCTCTCGTCGCTGATGCTCGGGCCGGAATTGATACGCATCCAGGAAAAGCCGGCGGCCAACTGGGTCACGCTTGCGAAGGTGAATGCAATTCGCGGCGAGTTCGTCCGCCAGTGCGACAAACTCGATGGATTGGCTGACGGCATCATTAACAACTATATGGCGTGCCGCGCTATTTTCGACATGAGTCAAGGCTCGCCGGATCGCAACCCGTGGACAGCAAAGCGCTGTCCGAACAATGTGGATCCCAATCCCGCCGATACAACGAACGCGGCGTGTCTCACCGACGGTCAAATTTCCACACTCAAGCTTGTCTATAGCCACTATCGCTATGCAACGCCTCTCGCAAACGGTGTGACAGCTTTCGGCATGTGGACACCGACGACCGATCCGTCGGGCAGCGGGTTGATCGTACCCACTCGCTACAAGAGCCAGGAAGGTGCGCCCGAGACTGCTCCCATGCATACGCACCTGGGTGTGCTGGGTGTCACCGGCTTCCTGATGAAGAACGTCAACGCGAACCCGCTCGATTACGTGGAAGGCGGTCCATTGAACGCGCGTCGCGAAGTGTTGTCGCAGTGGCTCGACAGCAACAATCCCGATTTATCGACGTTTGCTCGTCGCGGCGGAAAGATGATTGTGGCGATTGGAACAAACGATACGCTTGCATCGCCAGGAGCGCAGTTGGATTACTATCAGGCGCTTGTCGACAAGATGGGCCGCACCCAACTCGATTCTTTTGCGCGATTGTATGTGCTGCCGCAAGCCGGTCATGGTTTGAATGGCAATAACTACGCGACGGATGGGGACGGCAAAACGATTCCCTCGGCTCCGATCCCGAGCTCCTGGGATCGCGTGAGCATGCTGATCAATTGGGTGGAACGCGGCGTCGCGCCCGGGAATGTCGGAAACGGTCACCGCGGGTGAGAGAAGCCTTCCGCTCTGTTCGTATCCGACATATCCGAAGTACGCATCAGGGCCGGTGACGCAGGCGAGTTCCTATCGGTGCGAATAAGTGGGAGGGAGATCTCCCTCCCACTTATTTCAGGCGTTGCGCAAACAGCCAATCCTCCAGATCCGGCTCCTTAAACACAGTCTCCCAGATCTCGTGACCCACACCCTTGTACTCGGTGTAACGCGGAGAGCCTCCGGCGCGCTTCAACGCGTCGACCATTTTGCGGGAGAAGTCCACGGGAATGACATCATCGACTTCGCCATGAAATGCCCACACCGCGGTCTTTGCAGCGCGTGAGGCGATGCCGGCGTGACCCGCGCCGCAGAGGGGAATCGCTGCTGCAAACATGCCGGGTTTCTTTGTGATCAGTCCCCAGGCTCCAATGCCGCCGTTAGACTGACCGGCCACGTAGATCCGATTCGGATCGATGGTGTATTCCTTGCGGACGATATCGAGAATATCGAGAACAAGTTTCAATTCGTCGCTGAGGCCGGTTGATGCATTGTTATCCCAGCCGCCGGTGGACTGCGGAGCAAGAACAAACGCAGGGTGCTTGTCCTGGTTTTCCTTTCGCGTCCAGAAGTGTGTTCCCAGCCTGTTGTCGAGCGAGATCTGTCCGATGTTATCGTCGCCTGCGCTTCCGCCGCCGTGTAGCCAGATAACAAGGGGATATTGAATGCTTTTGTCGTATGTCCTGGGAACGAACAGACGATAGGGCATGCTCTGGCGTCCTTTTTTGTAAACGCGTCCGATAAAGCCGTCAACAGTATCTTGTGAAAGAAGAGGCATAACGATTAAAGCAAGCAGGCAAGTGGTTACGAGTGGCTGTCCCAGTGACCGTCTGTGCATGTTCCCCCGGTGATTTTGTCTGGCGGATTTTATCCCGGGCGGCATTGCGGAACAAAGGGGTGAGCCATGTGCAGGAGTTTTCCACTACAATCTGCGCCGTGCGCCAGACTTTGCATTACGCAGGGGTTCTCGCCGCGATGCTATGGCTTGCATCCTGTTCGGGCCTGAGTACATTGACGCCTGCGATGCTCGAGGAGGCCGAAGCAAAATGGAAGACGTTGAAGCCGTCTGACTACAGACTGGTCGTCGCAATGAAAGGCGATCGCGTGGAATTGGGAGAATTCGACGTGACTGTGGAGGGTGGCGCCGTCACTGCGCTGAAACGCAATGGCACTGCGGTGAGTTTGAGTGCCGGCCAGGATTATTCGATGGAGGGTCTTTTCAGAATCATTCACCTGGAAATGGACCTTGCGAAGAATCCCGTCCTGCTTGGCGCCCAGCCGGGGTATTCCGTGTATTTGATGGGCCGTTTTGATAGCCGAACCGGTGGTCTTCTGCATTACCGTCGGGCCGTCGGCGGCATCAGCAATTCGATCGATATTGAAGTCCTGTCGTTCGAAACGACGGGTTCGGGAAAGTAGAGAGGAGTTGAGCCATGCAGCGGTACCTGGGCAGATTTGAGGCGAGTGCATATACGCTCCTGCGTGTCGTGCTCGCATTTCTTTATTGGAGTCACGGACCAAAGTGGTTGTTCGGGTGGTTCGGCGGCAGACCGGGAGGGATGACCTTCGAAGATCTGCCGACGCGGTTTGTCGTTGCCGGCGTTTTGGAATCGGTGGGAGGCATACTCCTTGCGCTTGGGCTGTTCACTTCGTGGGTGGCGTTTCTGGCCTGTGGCGAGATGGCGGTCGCGTACTTCATTGCGCATATTCCGCGCGGAGGATGGATGCCGATCATCAACGGAGGGGAGATCACGGTCGCGCTCTGCTTCGGGTTTCTTTACATTGCGACGCGTGGCGGGGGGCCGTTGAGCCTCGACGCCATGTTCGGATCAGGTGCAGGAGCAAGGCCATCCGGCCGATCGCGCTAAAATGCTCGACCCGGTTCGGTCTGTGTGGTATATGCAAACGAGTTAACGCATACAAAAACGGACTAACTGGCCGGTTGAGAAGTAGGAGATCGATGTAATGCGAAGTCGAGTATGGGGTTTTGCGATTTCATTGATTGTCGCATCAGCATGCACCGTCATGCTGGTAGAAGTTGTGCTCCAGGGACAGGCTCGTGGCGCTGCTCAGACCGCGCCGGCTTACCGCGCTCCTCGCACGCCGGATGGAAAGACGCCTAACCTGCAGGGAATCTGGCAGTCGATGAATGAAGCCAACTGGAACATCGAGCCCCATTCGGCCGACTTTCCGCGACTGGCCGCCATGGGTGCAGCTGACGCGATGCCTCCAGGAGCAGGAATCGTGGAAGGCGGGACCATTCCTTATCTGCCTGCAGCCCTGCAGAAGAGGAAAGCAAATTACGACAAGCGCGCCACTCGCGAGGGCGATCCGGAAATCAGGTGCTACCTGCCGGGCGTGCCTCGGGCAATGTATCAAAACATGCCGTTTCAGATCATTCAGGGAACAGACTTCATCATGATGGCGTTTCAATACGCCGGCGCGCTGCGCACCATCTACATGAAGCCGACGCCCGGCCCTGCGGACAGCTGGATGGGCTGGTCCAACGGCAAGTGGGAAGGTGAGACTCTGGTCATCGACACGAAGGACTTCAACGGTCTGGCCTGGTTTGACAGAGTCGGAAATTTCGCGAGCGACAAACTGCACGTTGTCGAGCGCATCACGGCTTCGAGTCCCGATCATCTGGATTACGAAGCGACCATTGAAGACCCGCAAACATTTTCGCGGCCCTGGAAGATCAGCTTTCCGCTCTATCGCCGCAAGGAAGCAAACGCGCGGCTACTGGAATTCAAATGCGTAGAATTTTCGGAAGAGGTCATCTACGGCCATCTCCGCAAGGTACCCTTAAACTAGGAGGCAACAAATGAACTGTCGATGCCTGGCTTCATTAGGCGCAATGGCTCTTGCTGTTGGTGTCGCCGCCGGACTTATGGCGCCGCAACCGATGGCTGGTCAGGCCCAAAGTGCTCAACCCAAAGCGGCCGCTTCTACCCCGGCCAAGCCCTGGACGGCAAAAACGCCGGAGGGTGTCCCGGACCTCCAGGGGTATTGGACAAATAACAGCTATACGCCCCTTCAGCGGCCTGCCAATGTTACCAAGGAGTTTTACACTCCGGACGAACTGAAGGAAGCCGAGAAGAGGTCTGCGGAGCGAGAATCGGAGCAGACGGTTCCTGGTACGACGGGCGATGTCCACTATGACTTCACTCAGTTCGCTCTGGACCGCAGCCAGACTCGGCTGACGAACAACCTGCGAACCTCAGTCATCGTTGATCCTCCGAACGGACAGTTGCCTGCGCGCGTCGGCGCCGTGGCAGCGGCGCCGACTGGAGGGGGACGCGGAGGTGGAGCTCGAGGTGGAGGCGGGGGAGCCGCAGCGGCAGCTCCCGCTGGGGGCGCGGCCCCGGCAGCCGGTGGCGCAAGAGGAGCGGGTGCGGGTGGCGGAGGCGCGCGCGGTGGCGGTGGCGGCGGGGGTGGTAACCAGTACGACTCCGTGCAGGGCATCCCGATCGGCTCGCGGTGCATCTGGACCGCCAGCGCTGCGCCGATCATGATGCCTCCGGGATACAACCCTGCGTATCAAATCGCTCAGGGTCCGGGAGTCGTCATGATTCTCATTGAGAATCAGCATGAGGTCCGGGTTATTCCCACGGACAATCGTCCTCACGCTCCGTCGGCTGTGAAGCCCTGGCTGGGCGATTCGACAGGCCATTGGGAAGGGAACACCCTGGTTGTCGAAACGATGAACTTCAATCCGAGAACCTTGACGGGCACGTTCCAGGGAGCCAGCGATCAGCTCAAGGTCACCGAGCGGTTCACCCGGCTCACCGATGATTCAATCCGTTACGAGTTCACCGTCGACGATCCCAAAACATGGGTGCAACCGTGGAAAGGCGAAATGCCTTTTGTGAAGATCAATGGACCCGTATTTGAGCACGCCTGCCACGAAGGCAATTACGGTATCGCGAATACGTTGCAAGCGGTTCGAAACGAAGAGAAGAAGGCCGCCGAGGCTGCGAAGGCCGCGCAACCCAAATAGGAGGAACAACAGATGCGAATGAAACTAACTATTGTGATGACCTGTTTCGCCTTGCTGGCGGCTGTGCCGGCGGCGGTGGCTCATCACGCGTTTGCCGCGGAGTTCGACGTGAACAAACCGGTAACGTTGAAGGGCACGTTTACCAAGTGGGACATGATCAATCCGCATTCGTGGTTCCATCTCGATGTGAAGGGCCCTGATGGGAAAGTTACGGAATGGATGATCGAAGGGGGCAGCCCTAACACCCTGATCCGCCTCGGAGTCACCAAATATACGCTCGAGATCGGAACGGAGCTGACTGTTGAAGGCTATCAGGCGAAGGAAGGTACCAATAAGGCCGTCGGCCGGAACTTCATTTTGAAGGATGGCACGCGGCTGTTCCTCAGCTTGAGCAGCGCGGTTCCTGGCGGCGCCGAAGATCCGAAGTAGATAGGAAAGCAAATGGGGGCCAGACGAATTCGTCTGGCCCCCATTTTTCTTATTTGGGCTTTGGCGCTGGAGCCGGCCGAGCAAACCGCGAGGCAGGGATATTCGCATTCGCCTGTACTTCAGTCAGCTGCGACGTTGATTGCCCGTTAGTCCATGTCACAATCCATTTGAACGGTATCTTCACCCCCGCGACATCACGATAATCACTGTAGTCGACTTGCGTGGGCACGCGTCCGACAGCCGTGTCCATATAGCGCAGAACACGCACCAGCAGCCCGCTCGAACCATCAAAGTAGAAATTCACCGGCGGCTGACGTGGATTTGTCCCCTGAACGACGCGAACGAGTTTGTTGTCGATGCCGGTGGCGCTGACGCGCCAATTCGCGAACGCCGCCTTGAGTTGCGAGGGAAACATCAGGATTGCGTCCAGTTTGGCGCCTTCAAGGTTTCCTCCGGACGGCGTATACAACGGTAGAGGTTTGTCTGACGCGGCAATCCATGCCGTGGTGCCATCGAAGACTCTTACGTTGTCTCCTACGGTCATCTTTACGACCATGGAGCGTTGAGAGGGCGCTTTCGCGTAGAGCTCCATGGGCACGACCGTCTGCTCAGTCTCGAATCCGATATACGTTCCCTTGCCGGAGTAGCTGGTCAGCGCATTCAAGCGTTGTGCGCCTCCGAGAGCCTGGATGTACTTGTCAAAGACCTGATCGACGGTCGGTCCATTGGGAACGTTCACGATGACGACATCGTTGGCGTCCTCGACAGGCGCAGCATATTGCGCGGCCAGACTGGGCAATGTGCGGGGAAGCATGTCGCCACGATGGCAGGTGTAGCACGTGATCGCGCGAACTCCCTTGAATTGATCCCGGTTAATGGCGTTCACCATTGTCACCATCTGGCGAGCCTTTACCTTCAGCGGTGTCTCATCGGCGAATTTTTCCCACGACCCGACGCTTTCCGCGACGTGACAGTCAATGCAGTTCAGCGTGAGTGCGGACGAGAACATGCCCATGGTGTCCATGAATTCGTCTACGGGAATTCCCTTGAGGACATCGACCTTTTTGAAGACCTCTTCGGCCATCGGCTGTCTTGTCGCCTGTGACGCTTGCCCGGCTTGCCCATTCGCAGACCCAATCATGAGCAGGCAGGCCGACAACGAACACAGGACACTTGCAGTGATTCGCCTTGATCCCAATATCATTACTGTCTCCCTTCGTGATGCTTGATAGTTCGAAGTGAGCGCAGTATATGCCGGTAAGAATTCTCAGGCAAACGAGGAGCGATACCCGAATCGTCACGATTTAGCAGCGGGCGCGGGCTGGCGTTTCCTGTTGCAGGCGTTCAGTTCGTTCGAACGGGGATTCCGAGCAGGATTTTCGCGGGGATCACCTCACCATTGCGGCGTGCGGGGCGGAAGGTCCATTTTTGAAGCGCGCTTAATACGACTTCGTTCAATGCAGGATCCGGGCTCTGCTTGATGGAAAGTTGCTCCATCTTTCCGTCGGTCGTTACAACCGCGTAAGCGATCACCAGACGGCCGGAATATTTGCGGACGAGATCGGCTGGCATGGCAGGTCTATCTTTGTCGATCGGGAACGGGAGAAGAACTTCCTGCTGACCTCCGACCGTTGCAACCCGCTCGCTTTCGGCTGTCGCTTCCAGTTGTTTCATGCCGAATTCGACGGTCCAGGTGACGGGGTCGTCCTGGATCGTTCGTCGCATGTCCAGATACGCGGTGTGCACCTGCTCGTTGCCGAAAACTCCGAAGTCTGGAAGACCGCCGCCACTCCCCCCTGACGCGAGAATGGTAATTCCGTAGGAAGTTTGAAGCGGAGGCGCGACGCCCTTGTTTGGAGCCAATGGGGTTGACGTCGCGTTTCGCGACGGCGTTGAAGAAGACGTTTCGGGGTTAAGGATTGTGATTCCCGGAAAGATGCCGGCTCCCGCTCCGGCAGTCAGCGTTGTAATTCCGCTGCCAGTCGGCGTTGTCGGTGTCGATGTTGTCTTGTTTGGAGTCGTCGAAGCGGTGGCGCCGTTGCCGGCCGTCGCGTTCGATGGACTCGGTTTTCCACCCGGCTCCGTTCCAGGGAATGTAAGGTTCGGTTGCGGCGAAATGGCAAACTCTCCCCGCGCTTCTCCCGCAGGGATGGCAACAGGCTTATCGATGCGGCCCGGCATCGGACTCAAAGCGACCAGCGGCTGATTCGTGAGTTGTGAAACGTCGAGGGGAAGGATTGCAGGTGATACCGGCCTCGCCGCGGGCGACGTCGAATCGGGCACTTTGATCCTGGATTCGGCCATCGGTGCAGCCAGGGGGCGAGCAGGCCCCGTCATTGGGATGTCGAGCTTGGGCGTCACCGCTTGCGGCAACGGCCGTGCCACCGGAGTTGGCGCGTCAGCAACTTTAATTTTGGATTCCGCCAACGGAGCGGCAAGCGGTCCAGACGATTCTGTCAGTGGCATATTTAAGGGCGCCACTGGCAGATTGCGGGCAACTTGCGTCTGCGGCGTACTCGCATCTGCCACCTTCAACTTCGACTCTGCGAGAGGCGCAGCCAGCGGTCGAGAAGATTCCGATGTTGTCGGAATGCCTAAAGGCGTTATCTGGGCTGGGCGCGTCGATTGTGCCTGGGATGTCGTGGAATCCAATACTCGCATCTTCGATTCTGCAAGCGGCGCCGGCAGTGGCCGACCCAGGGCGGATACGGTCAGGCTGGGTTCACCCGTGGGAACCGGCAATGCGGGACGCGCGATGGATGTGGTCTCTTGAGGAATCTTCAGTCTCGTTTCGGCGAGAGGTGCAGCCAACGGTCTGGCTGGTCCGGCAACTGTAGGATCTAGTTGAGCAAGAGACGCCTGCGGCGGACGCGCGACGGTTGTCACAGGGTCCCACACCTTCAGCTTTGATTCGACACGTGGCGCGGCCAATGGCGTTGTGGCTGAAGAAGGGACATCGAGTTGAGCTGTCAACGGCGTCGACGAACGAGCCAATGGAGTCACGGGATCCAGAATCTTCAGTTTTGAATCCACGCGGGGCGCCGCGAGCGGCTGTGAAGCATCCTCGAGTGGGATTTCCGGACGTGCCGCCAACATTGGAGGCGGCTGCAATGGAAGCGGCGGCGCATCGGGAACCGTCAATTTGCGGACGACCTCCGGCGATGGCAATCGGACGAGGTTCGGGAGAGGTATCGAAAAGTCCAGCGGCAGCGGAGCCTTCAATGCAGGCTGCAGGATCGTTTGCGTATGGTTCGTGGGCACTGGAAACTTCGACAGAATGGGCTGTGGTCCCGGATAGCTCAATCCCTCTTTCATAGGTGCAGTAGGTTGAACTTCCGGCGGTTCCGATTTTTTTGCCGCGGGCGTCGGCTTCTCGCCACCAAGCAGGGGAAGGTACAGCGCATCCTTCAACTCGTCGGCGTCGAAAATGACTGCCTTTTCAAGACGCGGACGCTCATCCGGTGCGAAAAGCAGCGGAATCGTAATCAATCCGGTCAAAAGTGATGCATGAACGACCAGGGAAAGGGCGATCCCACGGAAAGGCCGGTAGTGCGGATTGAGATTTGCTCCCTCAAACAGGCGAAACCCGTACCTCATGGGTCGGAAGCCTTTGGGATACAGTCGTTCTCTAAGTCCGTTCACTCTGGAACTCTAAGGTGGGGTCGGACTCAACGCAATATCCGCAACCTGAAGCGTTTAAGTACTATTCAGGCCGTGGCGTACTGGCAAATACGTCCTGTCGGACGCGTTGCCGCTCACGATCCATCTGCTCAGGCGTTGCGCCAAGGAAGCCGAGGATGTGTTCGGTCATCGCGAGCGCCACTTCTCCTTCACCTGCAAACACCGCCTCAGCTCCGGCGGTCCGCATGGCATCCGCTTCACGAAGGTAGTTCGCCCGGGCAATGATGCGCAGCGCAGGGTTGGTTTTCCGAGCGATTCTGATAATTTCGGCCGTTTGTTCCGTAGTGGAGGCCGAGAGGACGAGAGCGACGGCCGAGTCGATTCCCGCGGCTTCAAGCACATCCGGATGCGCCGCATCCCCATAGATCGCGCGCCGCCCTTCCCCCTGGGCGCGATGCGCCGTGTTCAGATTGGTCTCGATGATGACAGGCTCGATGCCGCCATCGTGGAGAAGTCGCGACACAGTCTGTCCAATCGGTCCATATCCCACAACAACCGCTCGAAAGGCTTCGCCCTTACCTGGATCGGCCTGCACCTTGCCGGGAGCCTGCGATTTGGGATTGAAGGAGCGCCACAGACTCGGCCAATTCGCAAGCGTGGCTTCCATCCAGTCGATCGTCTTGTATTGAATCGGGTTTAGCGTCAGCGAAACGATCGTGGTTGCAATGATCGTGTTCGCAGCGCTCTCGGGAAGAATATTCAGTTGTTGGCCGACGGTCGCGAGAATTAACGAGAATTCGCCGATCTGCGAAAGAGCCACGGACACCCCTAACGCTACCCGTGAACCATAGCCCATCAGAACAACGATAGCGAAAGCTGCGAGGGGTTTGCCGATAAGCACCACACACACACTTATCAGGAGAAGGACAGGTGACGCCATCAACGCTTTCGGGTCCAGGAGCATGCCCACGGAAACGAAGAAGAGAACAGAGAACGCATCGCGCATCGGTAATGCCTCTGAGGCCGCGCGGAAACTGAACTCGGACTGCCCGACGATCATGCCCGCCAGGAAAGCGCCCAGAGCCATGGATACTCCGAATCCCATTGCAGATCCCACAGCGATGCCCAGGGCGAGTATCAAAACGGCGAGCGTAAACAGCTCCCGAGACTGTGTTGCCGCAACACCCGTCAGCAGGCGCGGTATCACGCGGCCGCCGATGATGAAGGCGAACGCTACAAGAACCGCCAGCTTGACTAGCGTTGCAGCCACGATGCCCGGTATCGAGACGTCTGTCGACGCCGAAAATATCGGTGTCAGCAGAACGAGAACGACTACAGTGAAGATATCCTCAACGACAAGCCACCCTACGGCGATGCGTCCCGTGAGGGTTTGCAAGGCCCTGTTGTCAACAAGAACGCGAGTGAGCATCACCGTGCTTGCTACCGATAAAGCCAGTCCGAAAACCACGCTTGCGCCCCATGTCCACCCAAGTTCGTGGCCGGCGACCGCACCGAGAATCGTTGCGACTGCCGACTGAACAATCGCTCCGGGAATTGCGACATTCCGAACCGCGAGAAGATCCTTCAGGTGGAAGTGCAGGCCGACACCGAACATCATTAGAATGATTCCGATCTCTGCAAACTCGTTGGCGACTGTGCGATCCGCGACGAATCCTGGCGTGTACGGTCCGACTATTAGCCCCGCAAGCAGGTACCCCACGATTGGCGACAGACGCAAGCGCTGGGTGATGAATCCGAATATTAGTGCCGCCGTGAGGCTGAAGGTGAGCGTTAGAAGTAGGGCCGATTCATGCATGATCGTGAATATTCAAGATACCCGAGTTCTGAGAGGATTCATCAACTTCAGGGAGTGTTCTGCTAAAGTCGAACGCTAAGACTTGCGGGTTGCCCGGCGAGGGAATTTGAAATCGGACGAGTCCGGGGATCTCAAAACCGAAATTACAAAATCTTAGACTGGACGGGCTAACCCTCGAGTCTAGCGGTCCAACCTAACCTCTTGTAATTTCGGTTTTGAGATCCCCGGACTCGTCCGATTTCAAAATTCCCCTGTGAGGGTGTCTCTCGCAATTCCTTCTTACAATAGGGGTGTTTGATGCTCGATCCGAAGTTCATTCGCGAGAATCCTGATGTCGTGAAGGAAGCCACCCGCGTCAAGCGAGTTGGTTCTCCGGAAATGGTGGATGCCTGGCTTGCCGCTGACGCAGCCCGCCGAAATGCCCAGGCTCAATTCGATTCGCTGCGAGCAGAGCAGAAAAAGCTTGGAGAACAGGTCGGCAAGCTGAAGCGCGAGCTTCGTGGTCAAGGTAGTCCCGAGCTGGAGGAGTTATTGGCAGCTGCCAACGGGATCAAGGAGAAGCAAGAAGCGCTGAACTCGGCGCAGGTCCGGCTCGAAGCCGAGGCGCAGGCTCTCATGCTTCAGTTGCCGGCCATTCCGGATCCTTCGTGGCCTGTGGGAAAGGACGAAACCGAAAACGTTGTTGCGAGAACGTGGACGGATCCGGCCCGGCCCCCAGTTCAACTTGGCGACGGACGAAAGGATCACATCGCTCTCTCGAAGGAGCTGGGCATCGTCGACTTTGAGCGTGGCGTCAAGCTTGCAGGCTCAAGAAGCTACGTTGTGCGCGGCCTTGGTGCCCGGCTTTACTGGGCCGTCCTGCGATTCGCGCAGGAAACCCTGATCCAGCGAGGTTACGAACAGATGGTTGTGCCCGTTCTCGTCAGCGAAGAATGCATGATTGGGACCGGATATTTCCCAACAGGACGAGAGCAGGCATACATCACGCAGGACGGCAGCGCTCTTGTCGGCACCAGCGAAGTGCCGCTGGCAAGCTTCTACGGAGGTGAGATTCTTGAACTGGAGCGGCCCATCAAATTGTGCGCGCTGAGCACGTGTTTTCGCAGGGAGGCGGGCGCGGCAGGCAAGGACACGGCGGGACTGTATCGCGTTCATCAATTCGACAAAGTGGAGCAGGTCGTTATTCATCGAGCCGACGATGCCGAGCACATTGAACTCCACGAAGAAATCATCGCAAACGCGGAAGCCATTCTTCAGGCGCTAAAGCTTCCATACCGAGTGTCAAAAAATTGCACGGGAGACATGGGACAGGGGAAGTGGCGTATGTACGACATCGAGACCTGGATGCCCAGCCGCAATGGTTATGGAGAGACTCATAGCGGCAGCGCTCTTCGCGACTTTCAGTCGCGTCGGTTGAATCTGCGCTACCGTGACAAGGCGGCGGGCGGAAAAGGCGAAACTCGGTTTTGCTACACGCTCAATAACACCGCGATTGCGTGCCCACGCGTCCTGATCTCGATTCTGGAACAATATCAAAACGCGGACGGCAGTGTGACCGTTCCGGAAGTGCTGCGGCCTTATATGGGTGGAGTGGACGTCTTGAAGTAATGCTGGACCAGAGCTGTCCGTGTCGCGAGCGATCCTTTAAGGCCTATGCGACACGAAACTCCCCTGGAAGCACCCAGTCTGTTCACACCCGAACTGCTTAATGGAAATGACTCCATCGATGTCGTTTCGAGCCCCGAGAAAGCCAGCGACGCTATGGCTCGCGACTTCGTGCGATGGTGTTGGAGTTTCGGGAATGATTTCCACAACAGTCCGGACATTACCAACCTTCGCTCCTGGCTACAGAAGGGGCACCTCAGCCCTTCTGGCTCTGAGGAGGGAGAGATTCTTGTGGAGGCGCGGCGCCTCTTCCTGAAGAGAGTGGAGCAGGCCGTACGAAAGGTGGATGTCCCCAAAGACAAAGATTGAAGAGCTTCGAGAGAAAATCCGCGAGCATCAGTACCTCTACTACGTACTCGATGAGCCCGCGATCACCGATTTCGACTTCGACCAGATGGTTCGCGAACTCGAGGCTCTTGAACGCGAGCATCCCGAGCTGATCACTCCAGACTCTCCCACACAACGCGTCGGCGGTATTGCGACGGGCAGTTTTCCCACGCACAGTTTCGGCCAACCCATGCTCAGTCTCGACAATGCGTATTCGGTCGAAGAGCTTCGGGAATGGCACGCGCGCGTTTTGCAGCTCGCCGGCACAGAATCGGTGACTTATACCGCGGAACTCAAGATCGACGGGCTCAGCATTGCGCTGATTTATGAAGAGGGGCTTCTGGCGAAGGGTGTAACGCGGGGTGATGGGCGGACCGGGGAAGTCGTGACCGCTAACGTACGCACGATCAAGTCGATTCCGTTGCGTCTTCGCAAAAACGTGTCGGTTGAAATTCGGGGTGAGGTCTTTCTCAGCCTGAAGGCCTTCCGGCAGGCAAATGAAGAGCGAGAACAGGCAGGAGAACCGCGATTCGCAAACCCGCGCAATGCAGCCGCGGGATCGTTGAGGCAGCTCGATCCGACGATCGTGGCCCGCCGGTCTCTTGATTTCTTTGGCTACACGGCGATTCCTGCGCGCCCGAAGCAATCCGAGAATCTCAAGTGGATTGGTGACCTCGGCATTCGAGTGAATCCGACGCACAAACTTTGCCGATCGATTGAAGATGTGGAGAAGTTCTACGCGGACTGGGAAGAACGCCGCGACTCCCTGAACTATGAAATCGATGGACTTGTTGTGAAAGTGGACGATGTGAATCTTCAACAGAGGCTTGGATTCACTTCGAAGGCGCCTCGCTGGGCGGTCGCGGTGAAATTCCGTCCCCGCCAGGCGGAGACGACGCTTCTCGACATTCGAGTTCAGGTCGGACGAACGGGAGCGCTAACCCCGGTCGCGGTGCTTGAGCCCGTAGCCCTTGGAGGAACGACGATCCGCAACGCGACGCTGCACAATGAGGATGAACTGGAACGTCTTGGCCTGGAAATCGGAGATCGTGTGCTCATCGAACGGGGCGGGGATGTAATTCCCAAAGTGGTGAGCGTTGTCAGCCGGCCGAAGGACCGGCGGAAATTTGTCATGCCCACGCGATGCCCGGAATGCGGAGGCGAAGTCTACAGGCCCGAGGATGAGGCCGTCAGCCGCTGCGTGTCATTGACCTGTCCGGCAAAGCTGAAGGGCGCTCTTCTGCATTGGTCGAGCCGAAAAGCAATGAACATTGATGGTCTGGGGGAGAAAATTGTCGATCAACTCGTAGGCAACGGAATGGTTCACGATGTTTCCGATCTCTATAAGCTGGATGCGCCCGGTCTTGAAGAGCTGGAGCGGATGGGCAAGAAGTCGTCAGAAGCTTTACTGAAAGAGATCGAGGACAGTCGCAAGTTGGACTTCTCCCGTCTGCTTTTCGGCCTCGGTATCCGGCATGTCGGCGAGCGGACAGCTCAGTTGCTGGCCGAACATTTCGGTTCGATGGATGACCTCAGCCGCGCTACGCCCGAAGAATTGGAGCAGGTGCGCGAAGTCGGCCCGGAAATCGGGGAAAGCATACGACGATTTTTCCATGAACCACAGAACCGTGAATTGATCGGCAGACTCCGCGCCTCTGGACTCAACATGAAAGCGGCCGTGCGTCGTGAGCGGGTCCCCCAGGTCTTGGCGGGGAAGACCTTTGTCATCACGGGCACCCTTGACCGCATGACTCGAGAGGAAGCGACATCGTTGATCGAGCAACGCGGTGGCCGCGTGAGTTCTTCCGTAAGCAAGAAGACAAGCTTTGTCGTTGCGGGGGCGGACCCGGGCTCGAAACTCGATAAAGCGCGCGCGGCGGGGGTGCCTGTGATCGATGAGCAGACCCTGCTCGGAATGCTATAATTTGGGGCATGCGAATCCGTGTTCTCGTTTGTTTTATGGGTGTCGTGTCTCTGGCCGGTTGGATGTCGGCAAGCCCAGCGGCGGGCCCACAGAATACGCCCCCTCGCGGCCAGATCGATGTCAACGTTCTGAACGTGCCCCTCATGGTCCTGGTCACGGACAGCAAGGGCAGGCTGATTACGAACCTCACAAGAGATGACTTCAAAATCTACGAAGACGACAAGCCCCAGACCATCCGGAACTACGTGAAGGAGACGGATCTTCCATTGAGCATCGCGCTCCTGGTCGACAGCAGCGGGAGTGTTATCGAGCAAATAAAGTTCGAACAGGCCGCGGCAATCGACTTCTTTTTCAATACGATGAAGAGAAAGAAGGACCGAGGAACCGTCATTGGATTTGATTCAGTGGCGAGAATACTGAGCAACGATACGTCCGATGGATTCACGGACGAACCCGAGCGTCTGGCTGAGGCCGTCCGCAAAATAAAGGCTGGTGGCGGAACTGCTGTCTTTGATGCAATCTATGGATCAGTGCGGAATATGCTTGCCAACGAAAGCGGAGAGCGGCGAAAGCTTGTCATTCTTATCAGTGATGGAGATGACACCGCCAGCAAGCGCTCGAAGACAGAGGCGCTGGAAATGGCGCAACGGCACGACACAACGATCTACGCCATCAGTACCAACAAGACGTCCGATACGAAGAGCCGGGAAAAGGTACGTGGAGATGACGTCATCAAGGAGTTAGTCGAGGAAACGGGCGGCAAGGCTTACTTTCCGCTGAAGCTTGACGACCTTGCGTCAGACTTCCAGAAGATTGGCGAAGAGCTTCGATCGCAATACGTGATCTCTTATGCCCCGACAAATCAGAACCTCGATGGCAGCTACCGCAAAATTCGGGTTGAGGTCGTGAACAAGAAGTACACCGCACGAACCCGTCAGGGATACTTTGCTTCGAGGGGAAATTAAAGAGTGCGTTCACGTGTTTTATTCTTAGTAGCTGCGCTTCTCTCCAGCTGCGTCGCGATTTACTCGCAAGGATCGTCGCCCGAGCAGAATCCCACGCGTCTCGAGGTTAATGTTGTCCAGGTGCCCTTGCTGGTCACCGTTACAGACAACAAAGGCCAGCTGATTACTACCCTCACCAAAGACAGCTTCAGGCTTTATGAGGGAAATCGTCTTCAGAAAATTGATGCATTTTCCCGCGACTCGAATCTGCCTCTCAGCATTGCACTCCTGATTGACCAGAGTTCCAGCACGATCAACCAATTGGAGTTCGAGCGCGCTGCCGCAATGGACTTTTTCAACAACATGGTGAAGCGCGGTAAAGATCGCGCGATGATCGTAGGTTTTGCCAGCAACGCCGAAGAACTCGTCGATTTTACGGACGATCCGCAGAAGTTTGCGGACGGCCTTCGGAAGCTCTCTGCCGGCGGCGGCACCGCGGTTCACGATACGCTGTTCCTCGCGGCAAAGGAGAAGCTCGCGCACGAAGACGGTGAACGCAGGAAAGTCATCATCCTGATCAGTGACGGAGACGACACCGCGAGCCGATACTCTCTGGCGCAAGCTTTGACCACCGTTCAGAAAAACGATGTCATCATCTATGCGATCAGCGTCAATAGAACTACTGATACGAAGAACGCCGACCGCGAACGTGGAGATAAGGCGATCAAGCAAATGGTGGATGAGACCGGCGGCCGGGCATATTTTCCCACCAAGCTCTCCGACCTTACTGCCGAGTTCAAGAAGATCGAAGAGGAACTTCGATCGCAATATTCGCTATCCTACACACCTGCAAATCCCTTCGACGGAACCTATCGCAAGCTGCGTGTGGATATGGTCGACAAGAGGCACAAGGCGCGCACTCGCGCTGGCTATATCGCAGCGAAAGATTAAAGGTTCGTCGGGTCGCAGCGATTGTTGCTCGCGTCGATGAACAGTGTAATCTGATCACATCCAAGGCACGGCAGGTCAGCCGGCGGACGTATTCCCAAAAGCCAGAGTATCTCGACAGGAGAACCACGGTATGGATTCAGATCAGGCGGTCTCGCAACGCAATACCCAATCGTTCGGTGTCTTTATTAGCCATATCTCGGAGGAGGCGCACATTGCGAGGAAGCTAAAGCAGCATCTGGAAGCCTTGCTCCCCGGTGTGCGGGCGTTCGTAAGCTCCGACGACATTCAGCTCGGCGAGCAATGGCGGGAACTCCTGGAGAAGGTACTGCACGAGACCAAGGTGATGATCGTCCTCTGCAGCAAGGTGTCCTTGCGGAGGCCCTGGATCTACTTCGAAAGTGGGAGCGGCTGGCTCACCAGCGTTCAAATCATTCCGGTGTGCCACAGTGGCTTCCGCAAAGAGCGCCTGCCGGAACCGTTGAAGCCTTTTCAATGCGTGGACCTGATCGACGAGCGGGACTTCAAAGCCCTGATCGGGAGTGTGGCCAGGCATCTCGGCCTTGCAGCCCCTTCCGACGACCGCAACCGCGAAATGTTCGATGCCTTATTTCAACTTCCCGAGCGCGGGAGTGGAATAGGCCTCGTGCTAACCCATGGCCAATCCGATTGGGAAACCGGTTACACGGTGTTCAATCTTGCGGACTCGCTTCCCGCTGGGTTGAATGGTCACTGGTCGATCAATCCTATCCGGAAATACGACGACCTTATCTCCGTGAGCTTGCATTCGTACGGTGGTCTGATCGTGGGCAGCCCATGGCGCCAACGGATGGAACCGGAGATCGTGACGGCGCTATCGGAGTTCGTCATGAAGGGAGGGCGACTACTGCTACTGGGCTTCGAACTGGGCGATCGCCATCACGACGCCAACCTGAACGATCTGGCCGCGCAGTTTGGTCTCTATTTCGAGGCCGACATTGTGGGGCCGCCCGACAAGCAGTCTAAGCACTACGACGAGCCCGTCGATTTCGAGGTGGTACAGGCAGATGAACATGATCTGACTCGGGGACTGAGGACCATTCGCCTGGCTAATGTCCAAACCTTACGCGTCCTGCCTAAGGGCATCGAATGGCTTCGTGTCGGGAACAACGCCGCCTGCAGCCCGGAGGAAGTCGTTTATCGCGCAGGTCTATTCACGCACCCGAGGGGCAAAGATCGAGTGAAACCGAACCCTCAGAGCGGGTGGCTTCCCGTGGCAGTTGAGGCTCCGGCCGGATTGTGCGGCAAGGGGGCCGTGCAGGCCATCGGAACATGGGACATTCTTGGGCGCACCGCGCCATTCAAAAACCAAGACAACCTGCTGCTTCTGGGACGGCTGCTCGAGTGGCTATCCGGCCGTGACCTTTCCCAGAATCGCTAACGCGGAGTCCCGTCGTGGGTGCCTACTGATACCCGATGCGTCTCTGAAGTCTATGGACCTAGTGCCGCGTTCCTTCGGATTACGTCATAACTTGGAGAACTAGTCAGGCGCGCCTCCGTCTCGAGAAAGCGAAAAATCGCATTGGCGACCGCGTTTTCCTGGCGCACCCTGTAAAGCCAGACGGCAAAAGAGTTAAGAGGAAGACCCACCATGCTGAATACGAGAGTGCGATCGCGCTTAGAGCCCGCAGCACAAACGTTGGAATATGCGCGGTGCACCGCAACAAAGTTCCGCCACTCGTCGAGGGTGGAAGCCACCTGGTTCTGATATTGCCGCACGCGCAAACGCTCGATATGATCCTGGATCTCTAGAAGTAGCCGGTTACGCCGCGCGTCAAGAGCCGAGTTCAGCAAAGGTGCACGTGGGGCATCAGTGGCTGAGAATTCAGTCATTGCGTCCATGCGTGCAACGAGATCGGATTCCACCAAACGGTGAAGCGAATTCAACGTCGCTTCAGGATTGCCGCCGCCAACGGCTGCAGCGCGCTGGGACAGCTGATGGCGAAGGCTTTCGTCACCCAACACTTTCTGCCAGTGTTCGGCCAGCGCGGCCAGTTGACCGGCATCGTGCACCGTTTGCATGCTGGCACAAAGCGCCGCAGCCACCCCCCCGACATTTGCCGGAGTGAGGTTATCCGGTGAATTCTGGTGGAGGAAAATCTGGTTGGGATTTAATGAATCTGGACGGCGAATGCCAAGCCGGGCGACCCAAACTTCGATTGCCGCTGGAACTCGGAATTTCCGTGGACGCTTTGCAGCATCGTTAAGCAGGATGAGCGTTGGGACCCTTGGAGCTCGATGATGCTTGCAGAAGTGCTGAACAGCTATCCAGTCACCTCGAGCCGCCGAGTCTGTAGCCAACCACTCGAAACAGATACGCGCAATGTCTTTGGAAACGATCGTAGGGTGGAACAGCGCGACGCTGCGAAACAAAACCCTGGCTTCGTTAAAATGTCCACGGGCCGCAGCCAACATGGCATGCGCCGCGACCGTTGATGCTCGCAATTTTCGCCATTTCGGCAGCCGCGTTTCTGTCCACGCGATGGCGCTGGACGGCGACCCCTTGCGCGAAAGGCACCAGGCCGCAGCGAGCACGGAATCATTTGGTTTGTCGGGCTTGCTCGAGGCGGCTCCAACAGACACCCAGTGGAAGGCTGCTCGGTGGAGCCGAAGAGGCACGAAGACATTTCTCGTGGTCCACCAGGGATTGATCAGCAGAAGAATGCCAATGCTCAGCAGAGTCAAGCCAAGCCACGGCCTTTGGTGGGAAAACGCATACAGAGTGCCAATTAGGAGTGAAAGCAAAAGGATCTGACGTACGGCCGGCGAGTCCGAACCAGGATTAGGTTTTGCCTTCACGGCCGAAGGAATCACGGTCTTACTCGCCGGCTTCTTAGTGGTTTCGAGGTTAGCGGCTGCGCGAATCAGGGCATACACCACCGCGGCGAGCGGACCGATCGGAATCATGTCTCCCGATCCCGATCTGGCCCATACCCGAATGCAGATGGAGCCTTACGCCAGCGTTCGTCTTGTTCGGGCGAAATGAGAGATGAGGGAAGCGTGGCAAGTATTTCGTGCAACAACCGGCGTGAAGGATTGCGCAACTCCGCCATTGAAGACCGGACAAGTTCTGGTGTGCGCGGCTGATCGCCCAGGGGCGTTGCATATGTCCGCGATTCCGCAATATCCAGAGCAAGCATGGATAGGAGCTTTTGTCCTTCGCGCTCAATGTCCTGTCTGGAAGATTCGGCCCCGACGCCAAGCACGTAAAAAGGGTTTTGTGAGATCGCTTTTACGAGTGGAAATTCCATTAGTCACCGCAGTCCGGAATTGTGCCCCATTTGCTTCCTCTGGGCATCGATCGGCAACAGTTTCCATAACTCTTCAGTGCAGTACGCCACTGTTTCGCGATCGCCGCGAGTCATGGCTTCGCGTCCCATAGCCACGAGTTTGCGGGCTGTTGGAAGGTCTCGGCACGCGTCGATACGCGAGGCCGCATAGTTGAATTGATGATTCCATGCCTCTGGATTTTTAAAATAAGCAGCGCTGGCGAGGTCGCGAATCTGCGCGATACGGAGTTGCAATTCCATCACTTGTCGGGCCTCACGTGCCTGCTGTAGCGCTGCGACCGCCTCGTTGAGAAGCACACGGTCGCTCGGAGATCCATACATGCTGACTAAAGACAATGCCTGGGAGACTTCGATCCTGGCTTGTACTTCGAGTTCAGGAAGGGTGGCATTCTGCTCAAGACGATCCAGTTCCGCATCGATGTCGAGTAGGCGGCGCTTTGCCTTTTGAGCCGCGTCTGCGTCGCCGCCCCGCGCCGCAGCCGTATCGCGTTCAACTTCGGCAAGGCTCAGTTCCACTCCTCCGAGTTCTGCTGTGTTTTCCGCTGTCTTTTTAACAAAGGCTTTAGCGTAAAGCGACGCAAGCCTGCTTCGCGCGTCGCGCAAGGCGCCTTCCAGAGCATCGGGCTGTATGTCGGGAACAAGAAGACGGGTGATTTCCTCGAAAACCTGACCTGCTGAGGTCAAAGCCTGAGCGGACAGGCGTCCACCTCTGTCAACTTCCAGCGTCACTTCGATAAAAGAACCGGCAGGTATATTTGCGGTAAGCTGGGTTCCGCGAATTTCCAGAGATCCCACGAGACGGCACTGGTGGGCTCTGACATACTCTCCCTGCACGATGGGAATGCGAAGAACGCTTTGCGGATCCCCCTTGATCACTGTTTCCACAGCTTCGTGACGAAATGTCCGCCGGGCCGGTAACGGGCAGCCGCGCTCAAGATAGACTTGAGTTCTGTCGGATGCCAGAGCGACTCCGATGGCGCGTGAAAGTGGAGGATCGCTGAGAGTCATTCCGTGAACGATCGTCAGCTTTGAAGGAACGAGGGTCACAGACTTCCCGTTGGATCCGGTTCCAATCAGGCTTAGTTCATTGGTTTGATGGGGCCGCACTTCCACAGGGATGACAAAGGTCCCGTCCGCGGACACTGGGACTTCTGCGCTCTTCCAGGATTCATTTTGGACACACACCGAAACAGGGCGAGGGCCGGGGTCATCGGACAATCGTCCGGCAATGTAGGGCGTGAGATCTGAAGTCATCGCGGGATATTGCAACCAAACGCGTCGTCCTGCTTCCTTTGGTTTCGTGTCGGCCGGACGCGCGTCGAGGTTCGCGCTGGCGGCATACAACGCGGCGCCCTGAGCCACTAATGTCATCGGGTCCAACCCTTCTGCAAATGAAATGCCGAGCGCGTCCGATAAACGGCGACGCACGATCGGCATGACAGTCGGGCCTCCAACCAGAACCATTCGCGAAATCTGTGACGGGTTGAGGCCATGCTCCTTCAAGAGCCGCATACAGACGGCGATCGACCGATCAACCAGCGGCACACAGAGCCGCTCGAGGTCTTCTTGAGCGAGCACCATATCGACATCCAGAACATCTTCGCCGAACGCCACATTCGGGATAGTAAGGTTGGTATGCCTGGCTCGTGTCAGTTCAATCCTGCAGTCTTCAACGGCCGGCTTCAATTTGCGTATCGCGGCTGCCAGCTTCTGATCGGAGCGTCGAAAAATACGAGAATGGCTGGTCGACAGTTGCTGAAGAACAAAATCAACAAGTACCCAATCGAAGTCGCGGCCGCCTAGAAAGTTGTCTCCGTCATGGCCGACCACCCGAAGCAGTCCATCACGGGTTTCGAGAAGCGAACAATCGAACGTCCCTCCGCCAAGGTCATACACCATCCAGGATCCAGCAGCGTCATTAGTAGTCCATCCGGCTGCCAGCGCGGAAGCGATCGGTTCCTGAATCAACTCCACGCGCTCAAAGCCAGCCAGTCGCGCGGCCTCACTGGTTGCCAACGACTGCGGCAATTCGAAAAGCGCAGGCGCTGATATGACGGCACGAGCGGGGTCGAATCCAAACTGTTCGCGGACATCCGCGCGAAGCGACTTGAGAATTTCGGCGGAAAGCTCTTGGGGCCTAAGCGAGTTGCCCGATGCCGGAAAAGCGATGGATTGCCCGGTGCCCATCAATCGCTTGAATTCCCCCCGGACATTGTCGGAGTCGCTGTCCAACATGCGGCGCGCCTTTGCACCGACGGTGACCGTACCACTGCGGTCGATCCGCACGATGGAAGGAGTGAGTGTCGTTCCCTGTGGTGTTCGAACTGGATGTATCTGAGTCCCGTCGAACATTGAAGCAGCAGAATTCGTCGTTCCTAGGTCGATGCCGAGAAACAAAGGCCGGTCGCTCACTATGGGAAATCTCCTTTGCTGACTCGTTATATCGGTCGGAAGGTTTCAGTGGGTGCGGTGTATGAACTGGCATACAAAAAATGCAACGCGCTTTGCAAACCTCATAATTGGTTGTTTGAGGAACAGAACTGAAACTCTACCTCGGTTCAGATTCCCAATCCACGAATTCTGAGGAAGGACCACACGCATCGCCTTGATTGCCAGCAGTTCACCTTACTTTGAAGGAACCCGATCACTGCCGTCAGTTTTTTACAAGACGCAGACCCCAGTTATCTTTTAGATTCATGATCCATGAATTCGAATCCTGCTTTGGTAAAAATACGAGATGTTCACAAGCACTTCACGCGCGGAAGTGAACGCATCGATGTGCTGAAGGGCGTTACGCTCGATATTCCGTCCGGTGACTTCCTTGCGCTGATGGGACCTTCAGGTTCGGGAAAGACGACACTGCTGAATCTCATGGGTGGACTGGATGCTCCCACTGACGGGTTTGTCGACGTCGATGGTCAGAGGGTGAGTTCGCTCCGAGGAAGTGCGCTGTCCCGATGGCGGTCGAGCAATATCGGCTTCGTTTTTCAACTCTACAATCTGCTTCCGAAGCTGACAGCCGAAAGGAATGTGGAACTGCCGCTTCTGCTGACGAAGCTATCCCGCAATGAGCGCAGGGAGCGCGTTGCGATCGCTTTGAAGGTTGTTGGTCTGGCCGATCGCGCGAGGCATTATCCGGGGCAGTTGTCCGGCGGACAGGAACAACGCGTTGGCATTGCGCGCGCAATCGTTACGGATCCAACACTGCTTCTTTGCGACGAGCCTACGGGAGATCTGGATCGAAAGGCGAGTGAAGAGATTCTCGGGCTGTTGCAGGCGCTGAACCGGGACCATGGCAAGACCATTGTGATGGTAACGCATGACCCCCATGCTGCCGAGTGCGCGCAACGGACGCTGCACCTGGAAAAAGGTATTCTTGGAGGCAACGGTCACGCATGAAGTTTCTCCACCTGGTCTGGATGAGCTTATCCCGGCGAAGGATTCGCACGACATTCACGCTGTTGTGCATCTTCATCGCGTTCCTGCTCTTCGGGATAGTGATGGCCGTGCGTACGGCTTTCACTCTTGGCGTGGATATCGCGGGGTTAGATCGGCTGGTTCTCATCAACAAGGTAACCCTGATTCTTCCCCTCCCGATTTCGTATGCCCAGCGGATTCAGCAGACTCCCGGCGTCGAAACCGTCACACACCAGACGTGGTTTAATGGCGCCTATCAGCAACCGACAAACGTCCTGACAACCCTCGTCGTAGAACCCGCTCCCTTTCTTTCCATCTATCCTGAATTCAAACTCAGCGCGGCAGAAGTCGAGGCATGGCTGGCCGACAGGCAGGGCGCTGTTGTTGGCAAGGACCTGGCCGAGCGGTACGGATGGAAGATCGGAGACCGCATTCCGCTGTCGTCATCAATCTGGGAGCCAAAGGAGCCATGGGAGTTCAACGTCGCCGGGATTTATGACGGGGAAAAAAGTGTCGACAAGACACAGTTCCTTTTTCGGTACGACTATTTCGATGAAAACCGGAACGAGACTCTGAAAGGCAACGTCGGCTGGTACATCGTGAAGATTGCCGATAAGTCGAAGGCCCTGGAATTAAGCCGTACGTTCGATGAAATGTTTGCAAACTCCGGAGCGGAAACCAAGACGACGACGGAGAAAGGCTTCGTCGAGAGTTTTGCCAAGCAGGTCGGAGATATCGGGTCCATCACGGTGGCAATCGCCTCGACCGTCCTCTTCATGTTCGGACTGGTTGCTGCGAGCACCATGGTGCAGTCCGTTCGGGAACGTACCAGTGAACTCGCGGTGCTCAAAACGCTTGGCTTCAGCGATACGCGAATTCTGCTGCTTGTCTTGTCCGAGTCGCTGTTCATGACGTTGTTGGGTGGTGGACTGGGGTTGGCGGCAGCCTGGCTCGTCGTTCAACGGGGTGATCCGACTGGAGGCCTGCTCCCCATCTTCATGCTGCCCCGTTCGAACATGGCCGTGGGCGTTGGCCTCATGGTGCTGATGGGTTTGGTGGCGGGAGCGCTCCCAGCCATGGAAGCAATGCGGTTGCGGATTACGGATGCGCTCAGGAAGGCCTAGGAACATTTTTTCATGAACTGGCTTAAACAGACCATCGCCGTCATGTCCGTGAATCTTCGCACGATACCTTCGCGCTTGGGTTCTTCCGCGGTTGCCATCATTGGTATCGCGGGAGTTGTCGTTGTTTTTGTATCGGTATTGTCCATCGCTGCCGGGTTCGCTGCAGCGATGACCGGATCGGGCTCCCATGACCGCGCCCTGATGTTGCGTACCGGCGCCGATACGGAACTTACAAGCGCTATCGAAGGACCGCTGGTCCGGATCATCAAGGAGGCTCCCGGTATTCGAAAGGAAGGCGACGTCGCGTCAGCTTCTGCGGAACTCTACGTCATTGTCGATCTGCCGAAGAAGGCCACGCCCGACTCGCCCGCTAACGTCCCAATGCGCGGCATTGAGCCTTTGGGATTAAAGGTCAGAGATGAGATCTCGCTGATCGAGGGCCGTCCATTACGGTTCGGAACAAATGAGGTCATCGTTGGGAAGGGCGCACAAAATCAGTTTGCAGGTTTGAATGTTGGAGATACCGTGGTTTCCGGCCAGAATCGGTGGGTCGTTGTCGGCGTGTTTGCGGCAAACGGCGGTCTTGCCGAGACCGAAATCTGGTGTGACGTTCAGACCCTGCAGAGCGTGTATCGCAGAGTGAACTCGTTCAATTCCGTTCTCATGAATCTCCAGACGCCCGATTCCTTTGAACAGTTGCGCGACTGGATTGAATCGAATCCCCAAACGAAGAATGTGACCGTTCGCCGCGAGAGCGAGTACTACGCCAGGCAGGGCGAAACCATGGCGCGTTTGATTAATACCCTCGGCTTCGGAGTGGCGACATTGATGGCAATCGGCGCCGTCTTCGGCGCGATTCTCACCATGTACACGGCCGTTGCCTCGCGGTCGCGCGAGATTGCGACGTTGCGGGCTCTTGGTTTCAACACACTGTCGGTTGTCGTATCCGTCCTGATTGAGTCTCTCGTCCTTGGCGCCATCGGCGGGACTATTGGAGCGATCGGCGCGTACCTTGCGTTTGACGGATTCCAGACATCGACGATGAACTTTCAGAGCTTCAGTCAGGTGGCGTTCGCTTTTCGCGTGACGCCGCAGCTCTTCGCTACGGGATTGGCGTATGCGCTGGCGATCGGGCTTCTGGGCGGATTGCTTCCCGCGATTCGCGCGGCAAGGTTGCCAATTTCGCGGGCGCTAAGGGAGCTGTAGGAGTGGCGGAGAGGGAACCTCCATCGGGTTAAGTACGATTGTCAACGGACAACAGTCATCCGACATTCGCCAACGACGGTAACTCTGCCGGATTCCTGCATCAAGTTTACGGATTTGTGTGCGTCTCTGAGAGGCGGCCCTCGAGCAGATCCTTATTATTCTCCATGCACCACCACTCCATCAGCTCGTCACCGGGTCTCATCCGAACGAACACTCGAGTGTTCTTGAAAGGTTTTGTATAGATCTTCGGATCGTCGAAAGTCACTTCATATTCCAGATGATCCGGGTCAATGAATCGAATGCGCTCGACGACGTGCAGGGCGTCGCTCGAGAGATGTTCTGCGGTATCGAGCCAGCTCTTCCCGTTAAATCCCTTCGTATCGATCACGAGCGTGTCGCCTTCATAGCGTCCAACGGAGCTACCCATCCACGAGGGCTCGATGTCCTTCGGGTGATCTCGTCCGTCTGTCGCAACCACGTGAAAGACATTGTTCGATTCAAAGAGAATAACGAAGCGTTTCGCCGTTTGAACGAACTCGACGGGATAGGAAGTCTGCATCGCTCGCGTGTATCCCCACGGAAGGCAGCGGGCGGCATAGTCGAATCTCGCGCCTTTGTTCAACTGATCTCCTCCGGGAGTGTAAGAAAGAGTTCCGGACCCTTTTTGCGTGCAGCCGCGTATGGGCGCACCGCTTCCGCACTCGTTCGAATCGCGCGTGATATCAACAACGCGAGGCCGGTCCCAGACCCCGCTGAAGTCCGGCTTGCCGTTGGGCAGACGCGGAATCTCACCGGACTTCGCGGGACTCGCCTGCGCCTGCGCCTCCCGTGAGGCTACTGATAACAGAGCCAGGACAACGAAGACCGCCAGGTAAGCGGAACGAAAGACGCGCGTTGTCATTGTGAATCTCCTTTTCCGACGGCAAGTGGGTAGTATTCTTCAACCCCGGCCCGCGAGTGTCAAGCCAGCCGAGCGCATGCTATAGTCGAGCGCCTTGAACTCCACATCCTCTCGCGACATCACCGCAATCCAAAACCGATTACTCCGTGGCGTCATCACGGCTCTCGCTGCGCTCGCCATCTGGTTCGCGCCAATGCCATCGGGTGTTGAGGAAAAGGCGTGGCACCTGTTTGCGATCTTTTTCGGCACTATCGTGGGGCTCATCCTGCAGCCTTTGCCGTTGGGTGCTGTCGTTCTGGTCGGTACGACGGCCACGATGCTCACGGACACGCTGTCGTTGAACGAGGCAATGGCGGGATACATGAACTCCACAGTCTGGCTGATCGTCGCGGCGTTTCTGTTTGCGCGAGCTTTCAGCAAGACGGGACTGGGTCGTCGTATCGCGTATGTTTTCATACGTCTTTGCGGCCGAAGGACGCTGGGACTCGGTTACGCGCTGGCGTTGACGGATCTCGTTCTCGCTCCCGGCATCCCCTCGGGCGCCGCACGCACAGCGGGAGTGCTCTTTCCAGTCGTGAAGAGTCTCGCTTCAACATACGGTTCGGAACCGGGACCAACGGCCGGACGTATCGGCACATTTCTCATGCTTAGCGCCTATCAGGTGCATGCCGTCACCTGCGCGATGTTTCTCACGTCTATGGTGGCGAATCCGTTTATTGCAAATGCAGCACGCGAGACTGTTCACATTGAGATTACGTGGACGGGCTGGGCAATAGCGGCGCTGGTTCCAGGATTAATCAGCTTTGCGATCGTGCCGTATCTCGTGTTCCGTCTGACCAAGCCGGAGATTCTCGAAACGCCGGAAGCGGCGGAACTAGCGACAGCCGAGTTGCGGAAGATGGGACCAGTCAGCCGTCAGGAGCGCGTGGTGCTGGGCGTTTTCGCGATGACCTTTCTTCTGTGGGTAACCGGGCGATGGACGGGACTGGATCCCACAGTCGTCGCCTTCTTTGGCCTTTGCGTTCTTTTGATTCTGGGGGCCCTGCAGTGGGACGACGTGCTCGCCGAGCGCGCCGGCTGGGATGCGCTGATCTGGTTTGGCGGCCTGGTCGGAATGGCGACCATGCTCAACACACTCGGCCTTATTCCGTGGTTTTCAAAATACGTGGCGAGTCACGTCGAGGGCTGGCCGTGGCTTCCTGCACTTGGAGTACTGGCGCTGGTCTACATGTACGCCCACTATTTCTTCGCCAGCCTTTCTGCGCATGCTGCGGCGCTCTTTGTCCCTTTTCTCACGGTCGCCGTAGCCGTTGGCGCGCCTCCTTATTTTGCGGCGCTGACGTTTGCGTTCTTCTCCAGCCTTTGCGTTTCTCTCACCCATTATGGAGGCGGGCCGTCGCCCGTTTATTGGGGCTCGGGATATTCCAGCATCCGACAGTGGTGGACTGTTGGTTTTGCCGCATCCATTATTTTTGTGATTGTGTGGATGGGGATCGGCCCGTTCTGGTGGAAGGCGCTTGGTCTCTTCTAAATGTAAACGTAGCCCTCCATGATCCGTCGAGCCGTTCCTGCTGTTGCCGACTTTGTCAGTTCAAACTCGCCTGTCGATTTCCTCGATGCAGAAACAAGGAAACTGGAAATTCCTGAAGGATGCCCAATCCGCACGGTGCCGGACTGTGCTCGAGGATCGGCGATTTCGTGGACGACGGTGCCTTCGATAGCGGCTGCGGCGCTCAAACAGAGTCCGCCTGTGATCGCGTAGGCCTTGTGCATGACCGCCAGCGCCTTCGTCCGCGCGACCAGATCGCAGTCAACCGCCGAGATCGGTTTGCCAGAGCTGGTCTTGTAGTCTTGCGGCGGGGAGACAATACCGACTTTCGGCACCGCGGGACTGACGTCGCCCCGATTCGGCGCAAGCTTCATCAGAACCGCAGCCTTTGCACGAAGTTCTTCCATGAGTGCAAGAATCTGAGGATTGGCCTGAGTATCAGCAGGCAACTCGATGCCCGATAATCCGATCTCTTTCGCCTGGACAAATACGGCGGGTGCGGCCGCGTCGACGAGGCTGCAACGCACGCTTCGGCCGTCGTCGAGTTCCAGGACATCAACGACCTTACCCGTCGGCAACAACCTTCCTGTCTTTGAACCCGCGGCATTCACGAAGTTCACGACGATTCGTGCTCCGGAACCCGGAATCCCGTCGACAGCGAAGTCTCCTTCGAAGACTGCGCGGCCATCGCGGACGGGAACTTCCGCCTCGAGAATTTTCCTGGTGTTGGTGTTGAAGATTCGCACGCGTGTGATGGGCTCGACGGCAGGAACCAACCCTTCATCGACGGCAAACGGACCGACTGCCAGAGAAATATTTCCGCAATTGCCCTGGTAATCGACGACCGCCTGCGCGATTCCAACATAGCCGACGGTGTAATCCACGTCAGCGTCCGCACGAGTGGATCGACGAATGATGGCTGCTTTGCTCGTCAGGGGATCTGCGCCGCCGAGGCCGTTGATTTGCCGAGCATCGGGGCTGCCGAAAATTTTAAGGATGACAGCATCGCGGGCAGTTGGGTCGCGTGGCAAATCGTCTTCGAAAAGGAACACACCCTTGCTTGTACCTCCTCGAAGGATTGCCGCACGGATTCGGTGACGTTCATCCATCGGTTGCTTCTGTGCAGGCCGAGTATAAGGCGAAAAGCCTTGCCTGAGTTCCGAATCGTGAGGCAGCATGCAGGGCAACGAACGGTCGGAGGTGTGCGATGTTTAGAGTCGTGTTCGCTGCAGTGCTGGCAGCCGCAGTGTTTGCCCCTGCTGCTGAACTCAAAGTTTTGAGCGTCGGCTCGATCAATCCGGGTCTTGGCAACAACGGAGATCAGTTCAAGAAAGACACTGGAAACGAGATCACCATTCAGGTCGATACCGCTCCCGGCCTGAGTCGCCGACTTGCAATGGGCGAAACGGCAGACGTTCTCATCGCAACCGCTGACGTTATCGATGAAGCAACGAAGGCGGGAAAGATTGTCGCGGGAACCCGGACACTGGTCGCGCGCGTCGGCGTGGGCGTGACGGTGCGGAAAGCGGCGAAGATGCCAGACGTCAAGAATCCCGCCGCTTTGAAGCAGGCATTGGAAAGCGCGGATTCGATCGTCTATAACGAAGGCTCGTCGGGGCTCTATCTGGACAAGCTTTTCGCGCAGATGGGAATTGCGGA
>Ga0105248_10000874_pt1 | contig 33787 bp, 36 predicted proteins | sample KBSS34metaG_FD_81524 | JGI IMG/M metagenome (GOLD analysis project Ga0105248, IMG submission 81524) | Switchgrass rhizosphere microbial communities from Kellogg Biological Station, Michigan, USA - KBS S3-4 metaG | ecosystem: Host-associated > Plants > Roots > Rhizosphere > Soil | place...
AGCTCGTCGATGTGGATGTCCGCGATCCGCATGTCGGCGAGGAGCCGCTCGAGCTCGCCATAATTCTCGAGGCCTACATAATGCACGTTGCCCTCGCGTCTCAGCAGCCGCGCATTCCAGCCTTCCGGCAGCATCGCCGCCGATACGCGAACGGTCAATCCGGCAAACCGGGACAGCAGGTTCTGGGTCGTGTCGAGCGCGACGATCCTCCCGGCCTTCATCATGGCAATGCGCTGGCAGAGCGCTTCGGCTTCCTCGAGATAGTGCGTCGTAAGGATGATCGTATGGCCGTCGCGATTCAGCTTGCGAATGAACGCCCACAGGCTTTGCCGCAGCTCGACGTCGACGCCCGCCGTGGGCTCGTCGAGCACGATCACCGGCGGCTTGTGAACGAGCGCCTGGCCGACCAGGACGCGCCGCTTCATGCCGCCGGACAGCGCCCGCATGTTCGCATCGGCCTTTCCCGTCAGGTCGAGATGATGCAGCAGTTCGTCGATCCACGCGTCGTTGTGCCGCAGCCCGAAGTACCCCTATTGTATGCGCAGCGTTTCGCGCACCGAGAAGAACGGGTCGAACACGAGCTCCTGCGGCACGACGCCTAACGCGCGCCGCGCGGCGCGATAGTCGGCGAGGACATCGTGACCGAGGATCCGGGCCACTCCGCGATCGGCGCGCACCAGTCCGGCGAGGATCGAAATCAGCGTGGTCTTGCCCGCGCCGTTCGGTCCGAGCAACCCGAAGAATTCGCCGCGCGACACGGCAAGATCGACGCCGGCGAGCGCCTGGACGCTGCCGAAACGGCGTGCAACGCCCACGACTTCGACAGCGTACGTCACGTCAGGATCGCCGAACGGAACGGCGGCTCACCCTTCGCCGCAAAACGGCGGCGTGCGGGCGCTCAATCGAGTAGATGTTCGATGCCGTAGACGACGGCAAGCGAGCGCAGCGAATCCGGCAGGCCGCGTATCGTGAGGGTGCGGCCTTCGGATGCCGCGCGGCGTTTGAGCGCCATCATCACGGCAAGCGCGGCGGAGTCGGCGTGCATCAGGGCACCGAAGTCCACGACGCCGTTCGCCGGCAACGCCAATTCCTGCGAGACCTTGAGCACGGATGCGGCGTCGTCGAGCGTCAACGCGCCCGCGAAGATCCATCCGTCGTTCGAGGGCGAAAAGCCGCCTTGCGAGGGGCTCTCCTGCAGAGGTTCCGCGGTCACTTGGCGGCGCCTGCGCCGTTCTTGGCCTGCAGCGAGCGGATCAAGCCGTCGATGCCGCCCGCCTGCACCTGCTGCGTGAATTCGTCGCGATAATTGGTGACGAGCGAAACGCCGCCCACGATGACGTCGTACGCCTTCCAGCCCGACGGGGTCTTCGTCATGCTGTAGTCGATCTGGACGGGTGGCTGTCCCGGTCGGATCACTTCGGTGCGGACGGTGACGTCGGTCGCGTTCGGATCGGCGCGCAGTGGTTTCGCCTCGATCGTCTGATCTCGGTACTGGTTGAGCGCGCTCGAATACGTGCGGATCAGCAGCGTCTTGAATTGCTCGCCGAGCTCCTTCTTCTGCTCCGGCGTGGCGGTGCGGTATGCACGTCCGGCGGCGAGCGCGGTCATCCGATCGATGTCGAAGTGAGGAGCGAGCTTCGTCTCGATGAGCTCGCGGATGCGCGCCTGGTCGCCCGCCTGCACCTTGGGATCGCTCTTGATGATCGCGATCGCCTCCTCCGACACACGCTTCACCAGCGCATCCGGCGCCTCCTGCGCGAATGCAGGCAGTGCGAGCAATGCGGCAAGCATCGCAACGAGCGCGGGGAGCAAGCCCAGGTGTTGTTTCGAGATGTACGCCGACATGCGGCGACTGCTGTTCGTCATTCGTCATCTTCCTTGAGCGGCGGCGGCTGCCCGTCGTATACGAGATAGCGACGGCGCTGGAGGTAAGCGCGACGGATGAACGTATACCGATCGATGGCCGCCTGGTTGACAAGGGACTCGGCCTGCAGTGCCGAGGCCCGCAGATCCACCGCTCCTATGCCGATCAGGACGTTGCGCAACGGCACGTCGGAGATGTAGCCGATCGGCGACGTGTAGGCGCGGACCACCCATCCGGTTCCATCGCGCACCGTCGTCGGACCGAACACGGGAATGAACAGATACGGGCCTTGCGGGATGCCCCAGACGCCGAATGTCTGCCCGAAATCCTCTTCGCCTTTGGGCACGCCCGCGTCGGACGCGATGTCGATGATCCCGAGAAGCCCGAACCCGGTGTTGGTGATGAAGCGGCCGAGATCGTGTCCGGCCTTTTCCGGCTTGTTCTGCAATACCGCGTTGACGAAGGAGAAGAGATCGTCGATGTTGCCGAAGAAGTTGCGGATCCCCTGCTGCACGAGGCGAGGCGTGTAGTCGACGTACGCCTGGGCGAACGGCCGGATGATCTGGCCGTCGACGACTTCGTGCACGCGGTACGAAACGCGATTCATCGGCTCGAACGGGTCGTCCGCGGAAGACGCTTCCCGCGACGGCGTCGCGGTACACCCCGCGAGCAATGCCGCTGCTGCAAACACAACCAGCATTCGACGCATCGTCAGCTTGTCCATGCGGGTCCTTCTCTCATCGAGGTTCCGATGACGATTCGCTCATTTCGTTCCACCGGCGATCGCCGGGCCTGCGTTCGGCGCACCCGTCGCGCCGGGCACCCCCTGAGACGGCGTGGCGGGCGAGACCGGCGCGCCGGCCGCCTTGTCGAACATGAACTGGCCGATCAGCTTCTCGAGCACCATTGCCGATTGTGTCTTGCCGATGCGGCCGCCATCGGCAAGCATCTGCGTGTCACCGCCCGAATCAAGACCGATGTACACCTCGCCGAGCAGCCCGGACGTCAGGATCGAGGCGATCGTGTCCTTCGAGAACTGATAGCCCTGATCGATTTTCATCGACACGATTGCCTGGTACGACTGGGGGTCGAGCCGGATCCTTTCCACGCGGCCGACCACGACGCCCGCCGCCTTCACCGGCGCCCTGAGCTTCAGCCCGCCGATGTTGTCGAACGCCGCATCGAGGTGGTACCCGGGCGCGCTGCTCACCGACGTGAGGTTGCCGACCTTGAGCGACAGGAAGGCGATCGCGCCGATGCCGATGACGACGAAGATTCCCACCCACAAGTCGATTGCCGATCGATTCATACGCCTATGCCGCGGAACATGAACACGGTGAGCACGAAATCCAGCGCGAGGATCGACAGCGAGCTCGCAACGACAGTGCGCGTCGTCGCCGTCGAGACGCCTTCGGCCGTCGGTCGCGCGTTGTAACCTTCGAATACGGCGATAAGGCTGACGGCGACGCCGAAGACGACGCTCTTGATGATCCCATTCAGGATGTCGTACCGGAAATCGACCGCTGCCTGCATGTTGCCCCAGAAGGCGCCCGCATCGATGCCGATCAGCCTCACGCCGACCAGGTACGCGCCGAACACGCCCAGCGTCGAGAACAGTGCGGCGAGCAGCGGCATCGACACGATGCCGCCGAAGAAACGCGGCGCTACAACGCGCGCGAGAGGATCGACGGCCATCATCTCCATCGCGGAAAGCTGCTCGGTCGTCTTCATCAGGCCGATTTCGGCGGTGATCGCGCTGCCGGCGCGGCTCGCGAACAGCAAACCCGCGACGACCGGACCCAGTTCCCGCACGAGCGACAGCGCGACCAGGATGCCGAGCGACTCGTTGGCGCCGTAACGCGTCAGAACTTCATATCCCTGCAGTGCGAGCACCATTCCCACAAACAGCCCGGACACGAGGATGATGACGAGCGACAGCACGCCCGAGAAGTAGATTTCGCGCAGCGTGAGCCGCAGGCGCCGCAGCGCCGCCGGCGAGTGCGTGAGAACCGCGACCGAAAAGCGCGCGGCGAAACCGAAGCGTTCGATCGAGCTGATCGTGCGCTCGCCGACCCGCCGCAGCGCCCACGTCACCGCCTCACTGCGCACGCGCGAACTCCCGTGCAAGCGCCTTCGCCGGATAGTGGAACGGCACGGGACCGTCCGGTGCGCCATCGACGAACTGGCGGACGAACGGATCGCTCGATTTGCGCACGTCGGCCGGCGTTCCCTGCGCCACGATCCGGCCCTCCGAGACGAAGTAGATGTAATCGACGATCTTCAGCGATTCGTAGATGTCGTGCGTCACGACGACGGACGTGATGCCGAGCGCGTCGTTCAGCTCGCGTATGAGCTGACCAACGACGCCGAGCGAGATCGGGTCGAGGCCTGCGAAGGGCTCGTCGTACATGACGAGCATGGGGTCGAGCGCGACGGCGCGCGCGAGCGCGACACGCCGCGCCATTCCGCCCGACAGCTCGGCCGGCCGCAATTGCGCCGCGCCCCTCAGCCCCACCGCATTCAGCTTCATCAGCACGAGATCGTGCACGAGCTCCTCCTGCAGATCGGTGTGCTCGCGCAGCGGAAAGGCGACGTTCTCGAACACGGACAGGTCGGTGAAGAGCGCGCCGAACTGGAACAGCATGCCGATCTTGCGTCGCAGCGCGAAGAGCGCGTCGCGGTCGAGCGACATCACGTCCTGCCCTGCGACGGTGATCGTCCCGCGTTGCGCGCGCAACTGGCCGCCGATCAAGCGCAGGATCGTCGTCTTGCCGCAGCCCGAGCCGCCCATGATGGCGACGACCTTGCCGCGCGGAATGGTCATGTCGATGCCGCGCAGGACGGGTCGGCGACGGTCATAGCCGAAGGACACGTCCGACAACTGGACAGCCGTTTCAGTCGGACACGTCGGCGCGACGGTGCCGGGTTCGACAACGCTCATCAGGGAGTACGGGAAAGGAGGAACGCGGATTGTAGCTTCTGGCCGAAACGGCGGAAACCGTCGCTTGCCTGCGACGCCAGGGGTCGCGGGGTGCCGGCTTTCGACGGGTCGTTACGCCTTTCTATTGGCCGTCGAGCAGGCGCTTCTCGGCGCGATCGAGCGCACCGGGGCGACCCAGCAACACGAGCGCATCGCCGGGCTCGAAACGCCAATCGGCGCCGGGTGCGACCGACCTTGCACCACGACGGCGCACGCCGGTGACCTCCACCCAGGCGCGAACGCCGAGCTCGTCGAGCGAGCGGCCGATCGCGTGGGCGCGCTCGTTCAGCAACACTGTATGGAGGCGCGGCTGGAGGTTCTCCGCCGCCTCCTGGTCGCTTGCGCCGTGGAAGAAACCCCGGAACAACCCATAGCGCTCCTCGCGGATGCTGCGAATCTGCTGCAGCACGCGGTTCAGCGGCACGCCGAGCACGAGCAGCGAATGCGACGCGAGCATCAGGCTGCCCTCGAGCACTTCCGGCACGACCTCCGTGGCTCCGGCGGCGAGCAGCTTGTCGAGCTCGGAATCATCGCGCGTGCGCACGATGACCGGCACCTCCGGCCGCAGCTGCTGCACGTGATGGAGGATCTTGAGTGCCGTCGGCGTATCGTCGAACGTGATGACGACCGCGCGCGCTTTAGCGAGTCCCGCCGACACGAGTGTCTCGCGCCGGCTCGCGTCGCCGTAGACGACGCTCGTTCCGTCGGCGGCTTCCCGCACGCGCTGCGGATCGGAATCGAGCGCGAGATAGCTGATGTCCTCGCGCTCGAGCAGGCGCGTCAGGTTCTGCCCGCTGCGACCGAAGCCGCAGACGATCACGTGGCCCTGTCGCGCCATCGTCAGCGCCGCGACCTGCGTCACTTCGGCGGCGCGGGCGAGCCAATCGTTGGCCGTCAGCTTTCGCACCCAGGTGTTCGCGTGCTGGATCAGCAACGGCGCGAGCAGCATCGAGAGGATCATCGAAGCGAGCACCAGCTGCATGAACCCCGCGGAGACGAGCGCTTTGGCCGACGCGAGCGCCAGCATGACGAGCGCAAATTCGCCTGCCTGCGCAAGATAGAAACCGGTTCGCAACGCCGTGGCGAGCGGCGAGCCGAACGCGCGCGCGAGCAGCACGATCAGCACGAGCTTCGCGCCTACGGGCACGACGAGGAGACCGAGCAGCGCGAATGGATTGCCGACAACCGCCCGAACGTCGAGCAGCATGCCGATCGTGACGAAGAACAGGCCGAGCAGCAGATCCCGAAACGGCTTGATGTCCTCCTCGACCTGGTAGCGGAACTCCGTTTCCGAGATCAGCATGCCGGCGAGAAAGGCGCCGAGCGCAAGCGACAATCCGGCCAGCTCGGTCAGTTCTGCCATGCCGAGCGTGACCAGCAGGACGTTCAGCACGAAGAGTTCCGGCGAACGCTGTCGCGCGACAATGCGAAACCAGGCGCGCATCGGGCGCTGGCCGAAAAACAGGATGAGCGCGAGCGCGATGACTGCCTTCACGAGTGCCGCAACGAGCGCCCAGCCGAGATCCGTGCCCGTTCCCGCAAGAGACGGAATCAGGATCAGGAACGCGACGACGGCAAGGTCCTGGAACAGCAGGATGCCCATGGCGTCGCGTCCGTGCGGCGTGCCGAGCTCGGCGCGTTCGGCCAGCATCTTCGACACGATCGCGGTCGAGCTCATCGCGAGCGCACCGCCTAAAACGATCCCTGCCTTCCAGCCGTGACCAAGGAGCTGCGCCCCGACTGAACCGGCTGCCGTCGTGATCGCGACCTGTGCAAAACCGAGTCCGAACACGGCGCGCCGCATCGTGCGGAACTGCGGCAGGCTGAATTCGAGCCCGATCGAGAACATCAGGAAGACGATGCCGAATTCGCCGAGCTGCCGGGTCGCCGCGTCGTCGGGCACCACTCGCAGCGCATGCGGACCGAGCGCGATCCCGACGAGCAGGTAGCCGAGAATCGGCGGCAGGCGCGCGCGCCGGCACACGGTGACGACGATGACCGACGCTGCGAGAAGCAGCAGAATCAGCAGCAGCGTATGCGGCATCGGTTCGTGTGTAGCGATCGTCGCGGCATCGGGCGCGAAGTTAGCACGCCGGAGCGGATGCGATCGCGACGAAGCGGATGGCGTCGCACGAAGCAGATGCGATCGCGACGGAGCAGATGGGATCGCACGAAGCGGAGGCGATCGGAACCGTGCAAGGTGCGGCGGTATACTTCGGTCGATGATCGCTCATGCGGGGCTGCGCACCGATTCGGAGGACGCGCCTATCCGGTCCGTCGACGCAGCAGGTGCGCTCGCGCTCGCGCGAAACGTCCTCGAAACCGAGGCGGACGCGATCCGATCGCTCGCCGCGCGTCTTGGCACACCGTTCGTCGCGGCGCTCGAACTCATGCTTCGCTGCCGTGGGCGCGTCGTCGTGTCGGGCATCGGCAAGTCCGGACACGTTGCACGCAAGCTCGCGGCGACACTCGCCTCGACCGGCACGCCGGCCTTTTTCGTCCACCCGGCGGAGGCAGGTCACGGCGATCTTGGAATGATCACGGCCGACGATGTCGTGGTCATGCTGTCGAACTCCGGTGAAACGGACGAGCTCGTGCTGCTGACACCGCATCTGAAGCGGCAGGGCGCAAAGCTCATTGCGTTGACGGGGAACGATCGAAGCGCGCTCGCGCAATCGGCGGACGTTCATCTCGACGCGGGAGTGGATGCGGAGGCGTGTCCGCTCGGCCTCGCGCCAACGGCGAGCACCACCGCCGCACTCGCGCTCGGCGACGCGCTCGCGCTCGCGCTGCTCGATGCACGAGGATTTTCCGTCGACGATTTCGCACGCTCGCATCCGGGCGGGGCGCTCGGACGACGCTTGCTGACGCGCGTATCCGATGTGATGCGCACGGGCGCGGACGTCCCGCGCGTGCCCGATACCGCAACGCTCGCCGACGCGATCGTCGAGATCAGCGGCAAGGGCATGGGCATGACGATCGTCACGACCCGGAAGGGAACGGTCGCCGGGATCTTCACCGACGGCGATCTGCGGCGCTGCCTCGCGCGGGGCACGGACATCATGCATCGGGGCGTTGCCGATCTGATGACGCGCACGCCGCGCAGCATCGAACCGCACCGGCTCGCCGCGGATTGCGTGCTTCTGATGGAGACGCCACCCAAGGTGACGCAGCTCGTCGTCGTCGATGCAGACGGGATGCCGGTCGGCGCGGTCCATATGCACGACCTGTTCCGCGCCCGCGTCGTTTGAATTGTCCGGGGCCATAACGCGAGTGGATGACGCCCTGCTTGTGCGCGCACGTCGCATCCGTTTCCTGTCCTGCGACGTGGACGGCGTGCTGACCGACGGCCGCATCTACGTCGACGACCACGGCCATGAATTCAAGGCGTTCTCGGCGCTGGACGGCGTCGCGCTCAACCTGCTCGCCCGCGCCGGCATCGTCGTCGCGTGGATCACCGGGAGCAAGGCGCCGGCAGTGACGCATCGCGCCCAGCAGCTGCGCATTCCGCATCTCGTGCTCGACGCGCACGACAAGCTGACGCCGTGGGAGCGGTTGCGCAGCGAGCTTCGCGTGTCGAGCAACGAATGCGCGCACATCGGAGACGATCTTCCGGACATCCCGGTGCTCGCCGCCTGCGGACTGGCCGTGACCGTCCCGCATGCGACCGCCGCGGTGCGCGCGCACGCACATTACGTGACCTCGCGGGAAGGCGGCTCTGGAGCGGTCCGCGAGGTCGCCGACATCATCCTGGCCGCGCAGGATCGCGCAGGCGCCTCCGAGATCGTCGCGTCACAGCAGCCGGGCGCTGCCGTGACGCGCTGACGTGGAACGGAGAACCTGAATGGATCGCAGGCGCAACGCCCTCGATCGCATCGTCGCCTGGTCGCCCGTGCTTCTGCTCGGCGCCCTCGCTGCGCTCACCTACTGGCTCGATGCTCAGGTGCAAGCGCCGTCTGCGCGTCGGGATGGATCGTCGCGGCACGATCCCGACCTTTTCCTGCAGGACTTCAAGGCGATCACGTTCGATGCAGAGGGACGACCGCGCGAGACGCTGCTCGCCGCACGTGCCGAGCATTTCCCGGACGACGACAGCGCCGAGCTCACGAAACCGAGCCTCGCGCTGTCGGAGACCGGGCAACCCACGCTCACGATCACAGCCGACCGCGGGAAAATGGATGGCGATCGCAACCAGGGCGATTTCATCGGCAATGTAAGGGTCGAGCGGGTCGAAGCACCCGCGAACGGCGCTGACGGCGGTTCCGCGAAAGCGAGCAACGGCGATCTCGCGAAAGCGGGCAACGGCGATTCCGCGAAGGCGGACAACGGCGCTTCCGCGAGAGCGGGCAGCGGCGCCTCCGGCAAGGCGAACGACGTGGCGGATCAGGGACCGGTGAAACTATTCACCGAATCGCTGCACGTGACGACGCGCGACCAGCGCGTGCAGACGGATCGAGCGGTGACGATCCAGGACCCGCGTGGAATAATCCGCGGCAAGGGCCTCGAGTTCGACAACAAGAGCAAGACGGTCCGCTTGAATTCGAACGTCAGCGGCACGTTTCAACCCCAGGACATCTCGAAATGACGCAACGACGGATAGCCGGGCTGCGAGTGGCGCTGCTGCTCTCGTGTGCGCTGCCTGCGCTCGTTGCGGGTCCGGCAAGCGCGGAGAAAGCGGATCGCGAGAAGCCGATCAACTTTTCCGCCGAGCAGCCGGCCGAGGTCGACTTCGAGAAGCGTGTCGGCACGCTGCGCGGGAATGTCGTGATCACCCAGGGCACGATGACGATTCGCGCCGACCGGATCGACTTCAAGCAGAATCCCGACAACTCGCTGTCCGCGACGGCGTTCGGCAATCCCGTGAGCTTCCGGCAGAAGAAGGACGACTCGGACGAGTATTACGAAGGCTACGCGCAACGTGCGGTCTACGACGGGCAGAAGCAGCTGCTCGAGCTCTTCGACCGCGCGCTCCTCAAGCAGGGCAACGACGAGATCCGCAGCAACTACGTCTCGTACAACAGTGCAACCGGGGTCTTCAAGGCTGAAGGGCGGCCCGATGCCCCGGGCACCGAGGGCCCCGGGGATCGCGTGCGCGGGGTGTTCCAGCCGCGCGCGGACTCGCCCCTCACGCCGAAGGGCGAAGGAAAGGAAGGCGCGGCCAAGGACGGCAAGGCCACGCCCGCGAAGGATGGCAAGTCCCCGCCGGCGAAAGCGGCGGCGCCTCTCAAGTTGACGCCCGATCCGTCGCTGCCCAAGTAAGCGGCGCCGTGAGCAAGCTCTCGGCCGCGCACCTGCGAAAGCGATACAAGGCACGAACGGTCGTCCACGACGTCTCGCTCGACGTCGCAAGCGGTGAAGTCGTGGGCCTGCTCGGCCCCAACGGCGCGGGCAAGACGACGTGTTTCTACATGATCGTGGGCCTCGTGGCGCCCGACGGCGGCGAGATCGCGCTCGACGACGAGGACCTGTCGCGGCTGCCGATACACCGTCGCGCGCGTCGCGGACTGTCGTACCTTCCGCAGGAAGCGTCGATCTTCCGCAAGATGACCGTGTCGCAGAACGTCCGCGCGATCCTCGAACTCCAGGATCTCGACGAGGATGCGCTGTCCAACCGGCTCGACGCGCTGCTCGAAGATCTGTCCATCTCGCACCTCGCCGACGCGCCCGCCGTATCGCTCTCCGGGGGCGAGCGGCGGCGGGTCGAGATAGCGCGTGCGCTTGCGACCCGCCCGCGCTTCATCCTGCTGGACGAGCCGTTCGCCGGAGTCGATCCGATCGCCGTGCTCGACATCCAGAAGATCATCGGCTTCCTGAAGGAGCGCGGCATCGGCGTCCTCATCACCGATCACAACGTACGGGAAACGCTCGGGATCTGCGATCGCGCGTACATCATCAACGAGGGGCGGGTGCTCGCTTCCGGCGCGCCGGGGGAGATTGTTTATAATGAAGACGTCCGAAAAGTTTATCTCGGCGAGCACTTCCGGCTGTAGTGACTCGCGACACCCTGCCTGCGAATGAAGCAGACGCTCCAACTCAAGCTCTCGCAGCATCTGACACTGACGCCGCAGTTGCAGCAGTCGATCCGGCTGCTGCAGTTGTCGACGATCGAGCTCAATGCGGAAGTCGAGCGCATGCTGCAGGAGAATCCTCTGCTCGAACGCGCGGAGTCGGAGGACGAGCGTCCGGCGGAAGTGCCTCTCGCAGGTCCTGGTCGCGTCGGCGACGAGCGCACGCACGAGGTCACGCGCGACGACAACGAGATGCGCGGCACGCGCGACGATGCACCTGAAGCGTCGGATTTCGCGGACTACGGCAGCGGCGGCGACGGCGACTGGGGCGGGGCCAACGGGTCGGACGATGACGACTTCCTGCCGCAGCAGATCGCGACCAGCACGCTCCGCGATCATCTGAACGGTCAGCTGGCGCTGCTCAATCTGCCGCAGCGTGACCGCAACATCGTCACCGCGCTCATCGACGCGCTCGACGACGACGGCTATCTCGCCACGCCGCTCGAGGAGATCGCCGAGCTGTTTCCGCCCGAGCTCGAGATCGAGCCCGACGATCTGTCGATCGCGCTCAAGTACGTGCAGAGCTTCGAGCCTCCCGGCGTGGGCGCGCGCGACTGCGCGGAGTGTCTGACGCTGCAGCTCAAGACGCTGCCTCCCAGCACGCCGTTTCTGGCCGATGCGATGAAGGTCGTCGATGGACACCTCGCGCTGCTCGCCAACCGCGATTTCACCAAGTTGAAGCGCCTGCTGCATACCGATGACGCCGGCGTGCGCGGTGTTCGCGATCTGATCCGCAGCCTGAGCCCGCGCCCCGGCGCCGCCTTCTCGAAGGCGGAAGCGAACTACGTCATTCCCGATGTGGTCGTACGCAAGGTGAGGAACCAGTGGGTGGCGTCGCTCAACGAGGCTGCGATGCCCAAGCTCCGCCTCAATCGGATTTATGCCGACATCCTCACGCGCAATCGGGAGAGCTCAAACCAGCAGCTCGCGGCGCAATTGCAGGAAGCCAAATGGCTGATCCGCAACGTGCAGCAGCGCTTCGACACGATTCTGCGCGTCGCCAAGGCCATCGTTGAGCGCCAGCGGCGTTTCTTCGAGCACGGCGAGGTTGCGATGCGCCCGATGGTCCTGCGGGAAATCGCCGACATGCTGTCGCTGCACGAATCGACGATCTCGCGGGTGACGACGCAAAAATACATGCTGACCCCTCGCGGCACGTTCGAGCTCAAGTACTTCTTCGGCAGCCACGTGGCGACCGACACGGGCGGCGCCGCCTCCGCAACGGCGATTCGCGCGCTGATCAAGCAGCTGATTGCCGCCGAGGACGCGAAAACGCCGCTCACCGACAGCAAGATCGCCGACATGCTCGGCGAGCAGGGCATCCTCGTTGCTCGCCGCACGATCGCGAAGTATCGGGAGGCGCTGCAGATTCCGCCGGTCAACATGCGGAAGGCGCTCTGAGCATTCGTCAGGGCGGATGACGTTGCCAGTCGCGACCGCCGTCGACCGCTCGCGGTCCCTCCCGCCGCTCTTTCCCAGCCGTTTGCATATCTCAGAGCCGCGCTGGCTCGCCGTTTGCATGTGTGATCGGCACGTCGCACAAAGTCGTTGCCGCCGCAGGTCGCGTCCCTGAAAGCCACGAAGGAGAGCCCGATGAATCTGAACCTTACTGGCCACCATCTCGAAATCACGCCGGCGATCCGGGCGTACGTCGTCACCAAGCTCGAGCGCGTCACCCGTCATTTTGATCATGTGATCGACGTCAACGTCGTGCTTTCCGTGGACAAGCTGCGACAGAAGATCGAGGCGACCGTCCACCTGAGGGGCAAGGACATCCATGTCGAAAGCGTCGATCTCGACATGTACGCGGCGATCGACGCGCTCGCCGACAAGCTCGATCGCCAGGTGCTGAAGCACAAGGAACTCGTCAAGAATCATCGCTGCGATACCGAGGCCATCGAGCGCGCGGCCGTCGGGTCGGGTCCCGAAGGAAGCGGTTAGCCGCCCGCAAATCCGTATAATCGGCGGCGCATTTCCCGGCGAGTGAAAGACATTCGCCGGTTATCGGTCGGATGCAGGTTGGACAGGCGGGCCGATCGGCTCGCTGCCTTGCATCCGCGCCACCGCGGAACAGCGCTCGTCAAAAACGGATGAACCAGATCGCCGCCTTGCTGCCGGCGGCCAACATCATCGTCGATGTCGACGTCGCGACGAAGGCACAGTTCTTCGCCGCCATCGCCAACGTCTTCGAACGCAGCGCAGGGCTGCCCCGCGCGGGCGTCGCTTCCAGCCTCGCGGCGCGCGAGAAGCTCGGTTCGACCGGACTCGGGCAGGGCATCGCGATCCCCCACGGCCGCATCCATGGGCTGCGCGAAGCGGTTGGCGCGTTCGCGCGATTGCGCAAGCCCGTTCCGTTCGACGCGCCGGACGGCAAGCCCGTCGATCAGCTCTTCGTGCTCCTCGTGCCTGAGCATGCAACCGACCAGCATCTGCAACTGCTTTCCGAGCTTGCGCAAATGTTCTCCGAGCGCACGTTCCGCGAACGGCTGACCCAGGCGCCGAGCGCCGCCGCCCTCGCCGACGTGTTTCGCAACTGGCAGTCGGCCGGTTAGGGCCAGGCGAGAGGCGGTCAGCACGATGCGACAGGTCAGCGTCGAACAATTCCTCGAGGACAACCGCGAGAAGCTCGGACTCGTCTGGCTTGCTGGGCGTGACGGTGGCGACCGGACGCTGGTCGGCGAAAGCGCGCTGCGGCCCACCATCGGTCAGGTGGGCCACATGAACCTGATCCATCCGTTCCGCGTGCAGATCCTCGGCGCCGCCGAGCTCGCCTACCTCCGCTCGCTGCCCGAGGACGAGCTGAACCGCTCGATCAACCGGATGTTCACGACGGAGCTTGCGGCGATCGTCGTCGGCAACGGCGAGCAGGTGCCGCGCCATTTGCTCGACATGTGCAACCAGCATCGGATCGCGCTCGTCACGTCGCAGCAGCCGTCGCCACACATCGTCGACGTGTTCCGGATCTACCTGTCGCGGGTGCTCGCGCAGTCGACGACGCTCCACGGCGTGTTTCTCGACGTGCTGGAGCTCGGCGTCCTGATCACGGGCGCATCGGCCATCGGCAAGAGCGAGCTCGCGCTCGAGCTCATTTCGCGCGGCAATGGCTTGATCGCGGACGACATCGTGGAGCTGTACCGGATCTCGCCCGACACGATCGAAGGTCGCTGTCCCGAAGTGCTGCGCGACTTCCTGGAAGTGCGCGGCATCGGCATCCTGAACATCCGGACGATCTTCGGCGAAACGGCCGTCCGGCCGCACAAGTTGCTGCGGCTCATCGTGCATCTCGAGGATCATGGGAACGAGGCGATCTCCGACCTCGATCGGCTCCAGGTGAACGCGACCTTCCAGGAAGTGCTCTCGGTGCCGGTGCGCAAGGTGACGATTCCCGTCGCCGCGGGCCGCAACCTCGCCGTGCTCGTGGAGGCCGCGGTGCGCAATTTCGTGCTCAATCAGCGCGGGATCGACAGCACCAAGGAATTCATCGAGCGCCAGCAGAAGCTGATGAACGAGGGATAGAAAGGGCGCGTGGACCTCCTCCTCATCGGCGGCGTGTCGGGATCGGGGAAGAGCGTGGCGCTCGCCGCCTTCGAGGATGCGGGCTATTACACCGTCAACAACCTGCCCGTTCCGCTCATCGTCGAAACCGCCGATTACCTGGCGAACTCGGGGCAGCAGCGCGTTGCGATTGCGCTCGACGTCAAGACCGGCCCCGGGCTGCCGGGACTCGCCGAGGCGATGGCCGCGCTCGGCACCCGCGGCTGGAGCGTACGGTTCATCTACCTCGACGCGACGGTCGAAACGCTCGTCAAGCGCTTTTCCGAGACACGCCGTCGCCATCCGTTCTCGAGCGACGACCGCACGTTGACCGAGGCGATCGAGTACGAGCGCGACCTCGTTGCCGATGCGCGCCATCTCGGAATGACCTTCGACACATCCGAGATCGCACCCGCGGCGTTACGCGCGTGGATCAAGGATTTCGTCTCGGTCGATGCATCCAAGCTGACGTTGCAGCTCGAATCGTTCGGGTTCAAGCATGGCCTGCCGCTCGACGCCGACCTTGTGTTCGACGCACGATGCCTGCCGAACCCGCATTACGATCCAGCGCTCTCACCGCTGACCGGCAGGCACGCGGACGTCGTCGCGTTCCTCGAGTCGATTCCCGAAGTCGAGCGGATGTATGGCGACATCTACCATTTCATCGCGAGTTGGCTGCCGGACTACGCGCGGGACAATCGCAATTACCTGACGGTGGCCATCGGCTGCACCGGCGGGCAGCACCGTTCCGTTTACCTGATCGAGCGGCTCGCACGCCAGTTCTCGCCGCGCTACCAGGTGCTCGTGCGCCATCGCAACATTTCCCTGGCCGATCGGCGTCTCGTCACGCTGCCGGTGCAGGACGAGCGGCGCAAGGGCGAGTGAACGGACCCACTTCCGTTGTCGAACGCGTCGCGCCCCGGCGGTTGACGCTCGCCTTCACCGGCGCCTCGGGTCTTCCCTACGGACTGCGCCTCCTGCAGTGCCTGCTCGAGGCCGGTGTTGCCGTCGATCTCGTCTATTCGACCGCCGCGCAACTCGTCGCGCGACAGGAATGCGATCTCACGCTGCCTGCGCAGCCGCGCGAGGCGACGCGCATCCTCGCCGAACGTTATGGCGCACGCGACGGTCAATTGATCGTCTACGGCCGCGAGGACTGGCTTGCGCCGATGGCATCGGGCTCGAATCCGGGCGATGGGATGGTGATCTGTCCGTGCACGATGGGAACGCTTGGCGCAATCGCGGGTGGCCTCGCCGACAACCTGATCGAGCGTGCCGCGGACGTGATGCTGAAGGAGCGCCGCCCGCTCGTGCTCGTGCCGCGCGAAACGCCGCTGTCGGCGATCCACCTCGAGAACATGCTGAAGCTGGCGCGCGCCGGCGCGGTGATCCTGCCACCCGCGCCGGGCTTCTACACCCGGCCGCAAACGATCGCCGATGTCGTCGACTTCGTCGTCGCGCGGATACTCGACCATCTCGGCGTGCGTCAGGCGCTCGTGCCCCGCTGGGGCGATTCCCGCGAACCACAGCCGCCGCAAGCGGGCCAGGCGTGACCACCACCGCACGCGTTGCATCGCGCGTGGTCGAGCGTGTGCGCAGCGCCGTTTTTCACCGGCCGACGTGATGGCGTCCTGGCACAACGACCGCCAACCGTCGTCGCTGCCGCTCTTTCCGCTGCGCACCGTGCTCTTTCCCGGCGGCCTGCTGCCGCTCAAGGTGTTCGAGAATCGCTATGTCGAGATGACGAAGGCGTGCATGCGTGACGACCGGCCATTCGGCGTATGCCTGATCACGCAGGGCGCGGAAGTGGCGCAGCCGGATGGCGCGTTGCCGCAGTTCGAATCGATCGGCACGCTTGCACGCATCACGAACTTCGACATGCCGCAACTCGGCAGCCTGCATCTGCAGACCGAGGGTCTGACACGCTTCAAGTTGCAGCGCCATTCGGTGGAGCCTTCGGGTCTCGTCGTCGGCGACGTGACGACGATCGCCGATGAGCCCCGACTTGCAATGCCTGACCTGTACGCGCCTCTCGTGCGCGTTCTCGAGGCGATCGCCGCGCGCCTAGGACCGCAGAATTTCCCGAGCGACGTCCACTACGACGACGCGTCCTGGGTGGGCTATCGGCTGGCGGAGCTCCTGCCGCTGCCGCTGTCGATCAAGCAACGGATGCTCGAGGTCAACGACGCGAACGTCCGCCTGGCTGCGCTGAAACAGTTTCTCGAGCGGCAGGGGCTTGCGTAGTCGATGCGAGATGCGCGCGGCGGTTGTTCGGGGCCGCGCGATGTCGATGGTGGCGTAAACCGCACATCGCTTCATCGATGATCAAGCAGTCGCCGACTTATAATCGGTGCACGGGATATCGGGCTCTCGAGCAATGGCGGGTCACAGCAAGTGGGCGAACATCAAGCACAAGAAGGCGGCCGCGGATGCGAAGCGCGGCAAGATCTTCACGCGCCTGATCAAGGAGGTCACGGTCGCCGCGCGGCTCGGCGGCGGTGACGCGAGTGCCAACCCGCGCCTGCGCCTTGCGATGGACAAGGCGATGGACCAGAACATGCCCAAGGACACGATCGAGCGCGCGATCAAGCGCGGCTCGGGCGGCCTGGAGGGCGTGCACTACGAGGAAGTGCGCTACGAAGGTTACGGCATCCACGGCGCGGCAGTGATCGTCGACTGCATGACGGACAACCGCACGCGCACGGTCGCGGATGTCCGACACGCGTTCTCGAAATACGGCGGCAACCTCGGCACCGATGGGTCGGTCGCCTATCTCTTCAAGCACTGCGGGCAGATGGTGTTCGCGCCGGGAACCGACGAGAATGCGCTGATGGAGGCGGCGATCGACGCAGGCGCCGAGGACGTCCTGACCCACGACGACGGCAGCTTCGAAGTGATCACGCTCCCGGAGGATTTCATCCGCGTGCGCGATACCCTGGCAGCCAAGCGCCTGAACCCGGAATTCGCCGAGATCACGATGAAGCCGCTGACGGAGGTCGAAATGAGCGGCGAAGACGGCCAGCGGATGCAAAGGCTTCTCGACGCGCTCGAGGCCATCGACGACGTACAGAACGTCTATACGTCCGCGGTGATCCAGGAAGCATAGCCCCGCATGCGACGCATCCTCGGCATCGACCCTGGACTGCGCGTTACGGGATTCGGAATTCTCGAAATGCACGGCGGCAAGCTCTGCTACGTGATGAGCGGCTGCATTCGCGCGACGGGCAGCAGCCTGCCGGTCCGGCTCGGTGTCATCGTTCGCGATCTCGCGCATGTCATCGCCGAAACGCGTCCGACGGAAGTTGCCGTCGAGAAGGTGTTTGTCAACGTGAATCCGAATTCGACGCTGCTGCTCGGCCAGGCGCGCGGCGCCGCGATCGCCGCGGCGGTGCTCGCAGGTCTTCCCGTCACCGAGTACACGGCAGGACAGGTGAAGCAGGCGGTCGTCGGGGCAGGCCGTGCACTGAAGCCGCAGGTACAGGAGATGGTGCGACGGCTGCTCGCGTTGCCCGGCATTCCCGCTGCGGATGCCGCCGATGCGCTGGCGGCCGCGATCTGTCATGCCCATGCATCGACGGGCGTGGGCGCGCTCGCTCGAAACGGCTATCGCGTGCGCAACGGCCGACTGCTGCAATGACGCGCCGGGAACGCGAGATTCGATTACCGAAGCCGCGAACGTCGCGCATCGAGAACGAGCGCAGGCAACCTGTACAATCGAACGCATGATCGGCCGACTCTCGGGCACGCTGCTCGAAAAGAATCCGCCGCAGCTCACCCTCGATGTGCAAGGCGTCGCATACGAAGTGGACGTGCCGATGAGCACGTTCTACACGCTGCCGGCGAACGGCGAGCGCGTGACGCTCTACACGCATCTCGTCGTGCGCGAGGATGCGCACCTGCTCTACGGATTCGGAACCGAGAACGAGCGGCGCGCGTTCCGCCGGTTGCTGAAGGTCAACGGCATCGGCGCGAAGATCGCGCTGTCCGTGCTGTCGGGCCTGTCGGTTGCCGAGCTGGCGCAAGCGATCACGCTGCAGGAAGCGGGACGTCTCACACGCGTGCCCGGAATCGGGAAGAAGACCGCGGAGCGGCTGCTGCTCGAGCTTAAGGACAAGTTCGGCGCGGATGTCACGCAGTCCGCCGGCATCAATCGCGTGCCGCCAGCGACGTCGGACATCATGAACGCGCTGGTCTCGCTCGGTTACAGCGAGCGCGAGGCAACGGGCGCCGTGAAGAATCTTCCGGATGGCGTCGCCGTCGCCGACGGCATCAAGCAGGCACTGAAGCAGCTCGCGAAGCCGTGACAGGACGATCGATTGCCGGAAGCGGGCTCGCACCAACGACGACGACCAGGCGCTGCGCAGAAGACGCGCGCTGACCTACGATGGCGATCGAGAACGACACACTGACGCGGATCGTCGCGGCCGGGCCGGCCGGCACGCAGGAGGAGGCGCTCGAACGCGCGCTTCGCCCCCGCCGTCTCGACGAATACATCGGGCAGGAGAAGATCCGCGATCAGCTCGGCATCTTCATCGAGGCCGCGAAGCGCCGCTCGGAGGCGCTCGATCATGTCCTGCTGTTCGGGCCGCCGGGTCTCGGCAAGACGACGCTGTCGCACATCCTCGCCTACGAGCTCGGCGTGAACCTGCGCCAGACGTCCGGACCGGTGCTCGAACGGCCCGGTGATCTCGCCGCGCTGCTGACCAATCTCGAGCCGCGCGACGTCCTGTTCATCGACGAGATCCACCGGCTGTCGCCCGTCGTCGAGGAAATCCTGTATCCGGCGCTCGAGGATTTCCAGATCGACATCATGATCGGCGAAGGTCCGGCCGCCCGGAGCGTGAAGATCGACCTGCCTCCGTTCACGCTCGTCGGCGCGACGACGCGCGCGGGGATGTTGACCAATCCGCTGCGCGACCGCTTCGGCATCGTCGCCCGGCTCGAGTTCTATACCCCCCAGGAGCTGACGCGAATCATCACGCGCTCGGCACAGCTTTTGTCCATTCCGATCGCGGCCGAGGGTGCGCTCGAGATCGCGCGACGCTCGCGCGGCACGCCGCGCATCGCAAACCGGTTGCTGCGGCGCGTCCGCGACTATGCCGAAGTCCGCGCGGACGGCGACGTCACGCTCGCCGTCGCCGATTCCGCGCTGTCGATGCTCGACGTCGACGTGTCGGGTCTCGACGTCATGGACCGCAAGCTGCTGTCGACGGTGCTCGACAAGTTCGGCGGCGGCCCCGTCGGCGTCGACAATCTCGCGGCCGCGATCGGCGAGGAACGCGATACGATCGAGGACGTGCTCGAGCCGTATCTGATCCAGCAAGGCTTCCTGCAGCGGACGTCGCGCGGGCGCGTCGCGACGGCGCTCGCTTATCGCCATTTCGGCCTGGCGACGCCGGCCGCGAGTTCGGACCTCTTTCCGGGCCCGTGAGACGTTGACCCGCGAAGGCTTCCCGATCCGCGACCTTCACGCCGTCGCATCCCGCGCATCACCGTCGCGCGTCCCGAACGGCCCGCTCACCCGGGCGCGCGCGACCTGGACGAGTTGACGCACCCGCTGCATTCATGAAGATCGCCCCTCGCTTGCCCTTCTCTATTCCTTCGCCCGCGTGAACGTCCACACCGACCTTTCGTTCCTGACGCTGATCCTTCATGCGTCCGTCGTCGTGCAGGCGATCATCGCGCTGCTCGCGCTCCTGTCGCTCTGGTCCTGGTGGCAGATCTTCCTCAAGCTGTTTCAGCTGCGGCGCATGTTGCGCGACACCGACTCCTTCGAGGACGAATTCTGGCAGGGCGGCAACCTCGAGACGCTTTATCGCCGGGCGGGGCAGGTGAGGGTCGGCGGAGGCCTCGAGCACATCTTCACCGCGGGGTTCCGCGAGTACTCGAAGCACCGCAAGCAGGGCAGCGAGTCGGCGGTGACGCTCGACGCAGCGAGGCGCGCGATGCGGGCGGCATACCAGCGCGAGATCGATGCGATCGAGGCGCATCTGGCGGGTCTCGCGACGGTCGGGTCGGTATCTCCATACATCGGCCTGTTCGGAACCGTGTGGGGCATCATGAATGCGTTCCGCGGACTCGCCAATGTCAGCCAGGCGACGCTCGCAAACGTTGCTCCGGGTATCGCAGAAGCGCTGATTGCAACGGCGATCGGGCTCTTCGCAGCCATTCCGGCCGTCGTCGCGTACAACCGATTCACGCACGACGTCGACCGCCTCGCGGTGCGCTTCGAGACGTTCATCGAGGAGTTCTCGAACATCCTGCAAAGGCAGGCCTGACCCATGCGCCGCCCCCGCAAACCTATCAACCAGATCAATGTCGTGCCGTATATCGACGTGATGCTGGTCCTGCTCGTGATCTTCATGGTCACGGCGCCGCTGATTGCGCCGGGGGAGATCGAGTTGCCGTCGGTCGGCAGCAAGCTCACGCCCGCGGTCAATGCGTTGAAGATCCGGCTCAATCCCGACAAGTCGATCGTGCTGACCGACGAATCGGTCAAGGACTTCCGGCCGCTCCGCGTCTCGCGCGACACGCTCGTGCAGCAGGTCGTCGCGATCCAGGCCGGACGCGAGCAGCCCGTCGTCATCGACGCGGACAAGGGCTCGCGCTACGAAGACGTCATTGCCATCCTCGATCAGCTGCAGCAAGGCGGGGTGAAGCGGGTCGGACTGCTCGCGCGCCCGACGCCCTCGTAGATCCCAATGCTCGCGTTCACGTCAGACCGACCGGCGCGCGCCGAACGAACGCGCGGCAAGTGGACGGCGCTCATGCTCGCGCTGTTCGTCAACGTGCTGTTCGTCGCGGTGCTCGTGTTCTCCGTGTCGTGGCAGAACCGCAAGCCTGAAGCGGTCACAGCGGAGCTCTACGCACCCGTGCCGCCACCCGCGCCTCGGCCAAAGGCGCGTCCCGAGCCGCAGCCGCAACCGCCCAAGGTGGAACCGGAGCCGCCCAAGGCGGAGCCACCTCCGGCGCCCAAGCCTCCTGTGGTCGAGCAGCCGGATACGCGTGAAGCGGACATCGCGCTCAAGGCGAAGCGCGAAGCGGAACGCAAGCAGCAGGAACAGGCCGAGCGCGAGCAGCGGGAGCAGGCTCAGCGCGAGCAGGCGCAGCGGGAAGAAGAGCGCAGGGAAGCGGAGGCGAAGCGCCTTACCGAAGAGCGGCGGCAGGCGGAACTACGGCAGCGCCAGGCGGATCAGCTCGCTGCGATGCGCGCGCAGGCCGAGCAGGAAGCACGCGTGCGCGCGGCAGCCGAGCGTGAATCGCAGATGCGCGCACAGGCCGAGCGCGAGTCGCAGTTACGCGCGCAGGCGCAGCGCGAATCGCAAATGCGCGCACAAGCCGAACGTGAGTCGCAGTTGCGTGCGCAGGCCGATCAGGAGTCGCGAATGCGTGCAGCGCAGGCCGCCGCCGGTGCGGCGCGCAACAAGGCGCAACTCGACTGGATCGACAAGATCAGAAGCCGCATCCGAGGCTACATCAACCTGCCGCCCGACATCCCCGGCAATCCTGAAGCGATCTTCGACGTGGTCCAGTTGCCGACGGGCGAGATCATCGAAGCGAAGCTGCGCAAGTCGAGCGGCGTTCGTGCGTATGACGACGCCGTGCAGCGGGCGATACTCAAGGCGTCGCCGCTACCGAGGGCCGTTCCGGCGGAGCTCTTCCAGCGCAATCTCGAACTTCGCTTCCGGCCGCTCGATCAGTAGGCGGTTCCGCTGTCTACAACTGCCCGTTCGGCAGATTTGCGCGGCGGTAGCCGCACTCGCTGATCCGGCGCTGCGCAGGCGATTGACGAGGGGAGTTGCGCCGGGCTTCGTGGGTCAGGCGCGTCCGAGCTTTTCAACGACCTGGATCGCGACCCAGCTCCAGTCCGCGCGCTGCTCGACGAGCTGGCGCAATGCGACCGTGTAGATCGAGCGTCCGGTCATCAAGATGACCTTGCGTCCTTCGGCGTATTCCTGGGTCGGCACGATCACCGTCTTGACGACGAGCGGCTTGTCGGGGCGCGAAGGCGGCGGCAGGTAGAGCGCGTCGATGCGGGGGCCGAGCATCGACGAATCGAAGCCGTTCACGACGATCCCCATGCCTTCCTTGACTTCGCGCTTCGCATGGAGCGTCACGGGCACGACGCGCTCGGCGATGATCGAAACTCCCGCCTCCAGCTCGTCGGTCGAGAGCTTGTTCAGGCGTCGCACGACGCCGAGTACCCACGCCGAACGATCCGATTGGCGCACGGCAACGAGCGCACCGAGCGTCAATGCCTGCCCGACGCCGCTGGCCGCATAGATGCGCAGGCCCGCGACGCTGCGATCCTTCACCTGCCATACCGGATCGGAAAACGCCGCAAGGCTTGCGGACAGCGTGTCGGCCTCGTCCGGCACGTCCTTCTTCGTGCGAATCGGGCCAGCGACCGCATAGACCTCGATCTGCTCGTTCCCGCCAACCGTGTCCGCCGCGCCCTCGGCGCTTGGCGGCTTCGAGAGCTCGTGCTGAATCCGCGCGAGGCCGATCCGAACGCGCGCGGCGACGACGCAGGGCGTCCGCGGATCGCGGCGCATGTCCGTATTGAGGTTCGGCGCAATCGCGGCGCGCGCCTTTTCGAGGATCAGCGCACGCTGCTGGTTGAGCGGGCCCACGGGTCCCTGATCGGTTTCCTCGGAGTGTCGAAGCGCGGCGAGCGTCATGTCGAGCTGCTCGGCGAGCGGCGTCGTATCGAGATAACGGAGCATTGCCCCCGAGTCCTGGCCGGTGCGTCGCGCAAGTCCCGAACGTCCGGCGAGGTCCACGAAGAAGCCTTCCATCGTCTTCGGCAAAGCAACGAGCTCGAGCTTGCGGCTCCAGCTCCGGATTTGCGTGGCGGCCCAGTCGAGGTTCGCAGGCGACAGGTTGCCGCTGTTCAGTTGATGAACGAGCAGCACGAACACGTATTCCTGCTCGACCGTCCATTGCGTGCCACTGCCGTGATCGCCGCCGAGCGACGTCGGAACGCGCTCGACGCCGAGCTCGCTTGCGCGCATGAACGCGCGATGGAGCTCCACCCACTTCGCGGGAATCCACCGTTCGTGCCGGCACACGCGAAGCTTGGCATCCGTGCCGTAATAATGAATGAGACGCGCGAAGAGAATCGGCACGTGGCTTTTCCAGCGACCGAACGCGGACGGCGCAAGTGCGGATTCGAGCACCGTTTGATACGCTGCGATGAAGCCTTGCGTGAGGTCGAGGCTCGCCTGCCAGATGCGCTCCGAGACCTTCGGCGCGGATTCGAGGCTCTCGACATACTGCTTGAACAGTTGCCGACGATCCGCGCCGAGCGCGGCGTCGGTGTACTGCACCGCCTGCGACCGCGCGAAGTCCATCGGTCGGCGCGACTGCCGCATGCCTTCGAACGCCCGCACCACGAGTTGCTGGCGCGCGACGATATCGAGCGAGGGCAGCTCGTGCAGCCATGCCGCTGCCGATTTCGACGAGACCATCGGATCGCCGGCATCGCGCACACTGGGATTCAGGAATCCGAACATGCCGTCAGCTAAAATGTGCGAACCGCCGCTTTGCAGCGGATGTCGTCGCAGTTGTCCCGCGCGCTTTCAAAAAAGGTCCCCGTTGATGTCCGTTCCACGTTCATCGCCGCAACCGCGGCGCAACGCTGTCGTGTCGCTCGCTTTCGCCGCTGCGCTTTGCGCAGCATTCGTGTCCCCGCAAGGGATGACACAGCAAACCACTCTCGGGCAAGGAAATAGCAAGTTGGATGCCACATCGACCGATCTACAAAAAATTGATGTTAAACAGGGGACTGGCCAGGAGGCGACCCAAGGCAAGGCGGTTGTAGTCCACTACACCGGCTGGCTCTACGACACATCGAGGCCCGATTCGCACGGTGCGAAGTTCGACAGTTCACGCGATCGCGGCGTCCCCTTCGGCTTCGTGCTCGGCGCAGGTCGCGTGATCAAAGGCTGGGACGAAGGTGTTGCAGGCATGAAGGTCGGCGGCCAGCGCACGCTCGTGATTCCCGCGCGTCTTGCGTACGGCGAGCGCGGCGCCGGCGGCGTGATTCCACCCAACGCAACGCTGATATTCGACGTCGAGTTGATCGAAGTGAAGTAGACCTGCGGCCGATGTCTCCGAAGATGCGCCCGCGCGAGTCGCGTGCCGCGCCGAAGCGGCGCGTCGACTATCGAGCGCCCGCGTTCCTGATCGACGACGTCGCGCTCGAGTTCGACCTCGATCCCGACGCGACCGTCGTCACGTCGACGCTGACGTTCCGGCGCAATCCCGCTGCGCAGGGCAAGGACCGGGGCGTGCCGCTCGCGCTCGACGGCGAACAGCAGGAGAACGTCCGCCTCGCACTCGACGGCCGCGTGCTCGGCGCGACCGACTACGAGCCGACTGCATCGGGGCTCACGATCCGGAGGCCGCCCGAGCGCGGAACGCTGAGGATCGTCTCGACGACCGCCCCCTCGCGGAACGCCGCGCTCGAGGGTCTGTACATGTCGTCGGGCATGTTCTGCACGCAGTGCGAACCCGAAGGCTTTCGGCGCATCACTCACTTTCCCGATCGCCCGGACGTGCTCGCGCGCTATCGCGTTACGATCCGCGCTGACCGCAAGCGCTATCCGACACTCCTGTCGAACGGCAACCTCGTCGGGTCCGGTGATGTCGACAAGGATCGACACTACGCGACGTGGCACGACCCGTATCCCAAGCCAACCTACCTGTTCGCACTCGTCGCCGGCGACCTCGCTGCGCTCGAGGATTCGTTCGTCACGGCTTCCGGACGACGCGTGGCGTTGCGGATATTTTCATCGCCGCAGAACCTGCCGCGGTGCCGTCATGCACTGGAGTCGCTGAAACACGCGATGCGCTGGGATGAAGTGCGCTTCGGCCGCGAATACGATCTCGACACGTTCATGATCGTGTGCGCGGACGACTTCAACTTCGGCGCGATGGAGAACAAGGGCCTCAACATCTTCAACAGCCGACTCGTGCTCGCGGATCCGCAGATGGCAACCGACGCCGACTTCAATGCGATCGAAGGCGTCGTCGGCCATGAATACTTTCACAACTGGACCGGCAACCGCGTTACGTGCCGTGACTGGTTCCAGTTGTCGCTGAAGGAAGGACTCACCGTTTTCCGCGACCAGGAATTTTCGGGCGAGCAGGGTTCGCGGGTCGTGGAGCGAATAGCCGCCGTCGAGTACCTGCGGCGCGAGCAGTTCGCCGAGGACGCAAGTCCGCTTCGCCACTCGGTTCGCCCGGACGAGTATCGCGAGATCAACAATTTCTACACGGCGACCGTCTATGAAAAGGGGGCGGAGCTGATCCGCATGCAGCACACGCTGCTCGGCGCGGAACGATTCCGGCGCGGGATGGACCTCTATTTCGAACGACACGATGGCGATGCGGTGACGTGCGACGACTTCGTGCAGGCCATGCAGGACGCGTCGGGCGTCGATCTCGGACAGTTTCGCGCCTGGTATTCGCAAAGCGGAACGCCGGTTCTCGTCGCGCGCGGATGCTATGACGAAGCGGCTCGTTCGTACGCGCTCGACGTCGAGCAGCGGCTCTCCGAAGATAGCGCTGAATTGCGCCCCGATCCGCTGCACGTGCCGCTTGCCGTAGGACTCGTCGACGCCCGCGGCCGCGACATGCCGTTGCGGCTCGCCGGCGAGCGCGAGGCGAGCGGAACCACGCGGGTGCTCGAGGTGACAGAGCGCGCGCAGCGTTTCGAGTTCATCGACGTGAATTGCGCGCCGGTGCCGTCGCTGCTGCGTGGCTTCTCGGCACCCGTCAAGCTGCTCTTCGATTACAGCGACGATGCGCTTGCGCTGCTCGCGTGCCACGACGCCGACGCGGTCAACCGCTGGGACGCGGCGCAGCGCTGTTTCGTCAATGCGGTCCTGCGCAGCGCGAAGGCGCATCGGACGCGGCGAGCGCTGGAATTGCCGCCGCTCCTCACGCAGATCGTGCGCATGCTCCTCGCCGATGAAACGGTCGATGCTGCATTACGCGCGCTCGCACTCGCGATGCCCGATGCCGCCTATGTCGCCGCCCTCGAGCCCGCCATCGATCCGGACGGCGTGACGGCTGCAAGCGTCCACCTGCAGAAGTCGCTTGCGCGCGAGTTGCGCGCCGAATTCGAGCAGGCGTATCTGCGTCACCGCCCCCGCGATCCCTACGCGCCGACACCGGCCCAGGCGGGTGCCCGAAGCCTCTCGAACCTGTGCCTCCATTATCTCGGCGCCATCGACGACGAGGCGGCACACACGCTCGTGCGCCGACAGTACGAGGCCGCGGACAACATGACGGACGTCATTGCAGCGCTCGGCGCCCTGCGGGATTCGCAATCGATGACGCGCGATGCGCTGTACTCGCGTTTCGAGAACACCTGGCGGGACGAGCCGCTGGTGCTCGACAAATGGTTCGCGCTCCAGGCGCGCAGCCTGCGCGAAGATACGCTCGCGACGGTACGCGCGCTCATCTCGCATCCGCGTTTCAATGCGCGCAATCCGAATCGCGTGCGCTCGCTGGTCGGCGCGTTCGCCCTCGGCAACTTCGCACGCTTCAACGCCGTCGACGGTTCCGGCTACGCGTTTGCCGCCGAGCAGGTGCGCACGCTCGATCCGATGAACCCGCAGCTTGCGTCGACGATCGCCGGTGCGTTCAGCCTGTGGAAGCGTTTTGCCGAACCGCGCCGGACGATGATGCGCCAGTGCCTGGAGCGGATCGCGCGAACGGATGCGCTGTCACCGGACGTAAGCGAGATCGTCGCGCGATCGTTGCGGTAGGCACTTCGGGGGGAACTCGCCGGCCGCTCGCGGCTCGGCCTCCTTGTTCTTACCGAGCGATGCGAAACGCCCGCGCGTCGGCCTCCTGCGCCGACTCGCGATTGCCGTCGACCCCACTTCGTGGGGGCCCTCGCCGGCCGCTCGCGGCGCTACCAATACGTCTCGATCGTGATGTGTCCCGGCTCCTTGCGTCGATGGCGCCGCATCCCCCGCGTGCCGAGCACCTTCTGCACATCATCGATCATCGCCGGATTTCCGCACAGCATCGCGTGCGCATTTTCCGGCGTCAGCGGGATTCCGACCCGCGCCTCGAGTCGCCCATCGTCGATCGCGTTCGGAATGCGCCCGGCCAGCGCGTCGCGATGCACGTCGCGGCTCACCATCGGCACGTAATCGAATGCGCCGCCATGCGCCTTGGCGATGCCCGAGATCTCGTCCCGATACGTGAGCTCCTCGGCATGCCGGACGGAGTGCACGAGCACGACACGGCCGAACTTCGCCCACGGCTCCGGCGTTCGCAGCATCGACAGAAAGGGCCCGATTCCCGTGCCGGTCGACAGGCACCACAGTGACTCGGCCTCCGCGGTCTCGCCGATGCTGAAGAAGCCGTTGGCGCGCGGCCCGAGCCACACGCTGTCGCCGGTCTCGAGTGCCGCGAGACGCGGTGACAGCGGACCTTCCGGCAGAATGATGAAATAGAACTCGTGCGGCTGTGCCGTCGGCGGATTCACGAACGAGTACGGCCGTCCGATCATCGCTTCCTTCGACCCGGGCGCCGCCGGCAGCGCCAATCGTGCGAACTGCCCGGCGATGAAGATCACCTGCGGCGCATCGACCTGCAGCGAAAAAAGGCTGTCACTCCATCGTCGCCGTCCCGCCACGCGGCCCTCGACCCACGGCGCCATGAATTTTCCGATTGCTAAAATGAGGATTATGCCAACGTGCAACGGCCCTCGGTGCTGATGGGCAAACGAGTCCATCTGCGGCCGCCGCACCGTGCCGATCAGAAGGCGTTCATCACCGGGGCCCGCGCGAGCCGCACGCTGCATGCGGGCTGGGTCCAGGCGCCCGAATCGCCGCCCGCATTTCTCGCCTATGTGGAGCGCTTCGGGAGCGCCGGTCTGTCGACGCGCTACGCGGGCCTGCTCGTGGTGCGCAACGACGACGACGCGCTGGCCGGCGTGTTCAACTTCTCGGAAATCGTGCGCGGCGCGTTCAACAGCGCATACGTCGGCTATTACGCGTTCGCATCGCTTGCGGGCGAGGGGTACATGACGGAGGGTTTCGCGCTGGCGCTCGACTTCGCGTTCCATCGCATGAAGCTGCATCGCGTCGAAGCGAACGTGCAGCCGGGCAACCGGCGATCGCTCGCACTCGCCGAGCGCATGGGCTTCGAGCGCGAGGGTTATTCGCGCCGCTACGTGAAGATCGCCGGGCGGTGGCGCGATCACGTGCGCTTCGCGATGCTGGCCGAGGACTGGAAGGCCCGCCGGTTGGAGCTTGTGCGACGCCATGCCGGTTCGCATGGAAAATGAGCTTCCGCGCGCGGTACGTCGTGTCGACGGCACTGGCAGCCCTCGCGATCGTCGGATGCGCGAGTCCGCCGATCGAGCGCGATGTCCCTCGTTTCGTGCCGAGCGTTGCGCTCGCGCCCTACGCGACGCACGATGCCTGCGTGCCGATGCGGCCGGGCGATCGACTCGATTGGAGCTACGAAAGCAGCACGCCGCTGGCGTTCGACCTCCATTATCGCGACGGAAACGCGCTGCTTGCGCCGATCGTACGCAGCGACTCACAGGCGGATAGCGGCACGTACGAAGCGCGTCTCGCGGAAAGTTACTGCCTCGGCTTCGAGGCGGGCGCGGCCGGCGCGATCGTCAGCTACCGCATGCTGCTTCGTTCTCCGTTGCGCTAGCGACGCTCGCTGGTTCTCCCTTGCGCTGGCGACGCGCTACGCGCCACGGTCGCCTTCGCCGCAGGCGCGATCACGCGCTCACAGTTCCGCATAGCTGTACGTTCGGCCCTGCTCCACCGCCCCGAACACGAGGCGGTCCACGACCTTGCGCGCGACGGTATCGGGTGGAACCAGATTGCCACTCGCGTGGAAGCCCCTGAAGAGATCGACGCTCGGCAACGTGTTATCGGTTTGCGATCGCGCGAACACCTGCATGTCGGTGTCGATGATGCCGGGTCGCAGCGTGATCGCACGAAAACTCGGCGACGGATGCTCCACAGCGAGCGAGCGCGTCAGCATTTCGAGCCCCGCTTTGGCGATGCAGTAGAGCGATTCGCCGGCGAGCGTCGACTGCGCTGCGCCCGACGACACGTTGACGATTCGTCGGTCGATCGCGTCGTCGTCGAACGTCTTGCAGAACAGGTTCGACAGCCCGATGGGCGCGACGAGATTGACTTTGATCGAGCGCGCGATCTCGACGCTTCCGAGCGTACCGAGCACGCCGACGGGCTCGAGCGTAGCGGCATTGTTGATGAGGCAGATCGCATCCGGACGCTCCTCTGCGATGCGCGCGAATGCCGGTGCCGCGCGCTCGGCGACCGCTGCAGTGTCGCCGAGATCGCACGTCACGAACGTATAGCGATCTCCGCCAAGTCGCGCCGACGTGCTGCGGCCGATGCCCACGACACGGCAGCCGCGCTCGAGCAACTGCGCGCCAAGGGCCTCACCGAGGCCCCGTGAGACACCGGTGACGATTGCAGTCAGCATGGCTCAACCCTTTCCCGCTAACGACATCAGCACGAACACGACGACGATCACGGCGAGCACGATCAGCGCGATCTTCCACGGACTCTTCGGATATTGTCCGCGCACGGCGCCGGTCACGCCGTTCATCACGCACTGGAATCGCCGCGCGCCATAGGAGTACGTCAGAAGCCAGACGGGCGCGAGGATGTGCTTGAACGTCTGCTTCGAGTAGTCGGCTCGCACGACGAGATTACGGTACGTGTCGCCCGGAACCTGCGCCGCGCACATCGCCTGCAGCTTCGCGTCCATCGCCGCCCGCGCGCGCTCGGCTGCGCCAACGACGTCGATCTGATACCGCTCGACCACCCAGCCCGCGACGTAACCCGGATCGTAAGGCTTGAGCTCGTGCGTCGGAAACGGCTCGATGCCGCGCAGCAGCGTCGCCTGCACGCCAACCGATGCGCACACGAGATCATCGTCGAAGAAATGCGAAAGGTGTCCGGCGGCCGGCTCCCAGCGGATGCGCTGCACTTGCCGCGTGCGCGTTTCACCGTTCACGACGTACGTCTCGGTTTCGTAGTAGTAATGCCCCGCCTCGGCCGTCCAGTCTGCCTCGACCGCTGCATCGAACGTCCAGTACGGAAGGTAGACGCCGCGAACGGTATCCGTGAGCGCGCGACGCTTCAGCGCCGACGGCGCAAGCCAGAGCCGCCCATACCACGCGCGAATCCCATCCCGGGCTTCGGTCTCCGACCGCCTAAACGGCAGCACGCTCTCGGGCCGAAACGCGGCCTTCGTTTCCTCGTACGGAACGAGCTGCGCAGACCCGCAGAACGGACACGTTTGCGCCTGCCGCGACGGATCGAGCACCGAGATTGCGTTGCAGCTTCGACAGCGGACCTGCCGCACATCGGCGCGCCAACCGCGCGCCGCATCCGGCACAGCGCGCAGCGCCGAGACGAGATCGTGCTCGACGATCGCGCCCTCCGCCGTCAAACGCGCGGGCGACTCGGTGCCGCAGAACGGGCAGACCAGCTTGCCCTTCGCGGGATTCCAGACGGCTTCGCCGCCGCAGGCCGGGCACGCGAACTTCTCGCGTGCGTCGATCTCCGCCTGCGTCATGCGGGCATTGCCCGACGTGCCGTATGCGCTGCGCCAATCATTCGGCGCGAGCGGTCGAGGTCACGAATTGAGGAACGTGTCGACGGCGCTCTTCGACACCCGCCACTGCGTGCCGATGCGTTTGCCTTTCAGATCGCCGGCCTCGAGACTCGCGAGCACGTCGGATTCGGCGACGCCGAGCATCTGCGCGACTTGCGCAGGATTGAGGAGCTCGGGCGCGCCCGCACCTCCGTTGGTGGGTGCCGGAGGAGCGCCGATACCCTTCGTCGTTTGCGCCATCAGTCCGCCGGGCTGATTCATCATCTGCTGCGCCATCGCCATGCCGACGGCCATTTCCGCCGCGACGCCACCAGCGCCGCCGCCACCGCCTTGCGCCATGCCCTGGCCCATCTGGTACTTGACGTAGTCGTTGAGGTTGCCGACGGCAGCCATGCTCGAGCGCTTGTCGATCGCCTGCTCGACTTCCGGGGGCACGGAGACGTTCTCGACGATGAACGAGGCCATCGCAAGTCCGTACTTCTCGCCGAGGATCGGATTGATGACGGGCAGCAGCGCTTCACCAAGCTCCGAATAGCGCGCGGCGACGTCGAGCGCCGGCACCTTCGCCTGCGCAAGCGCATCGGAGAACACGCTGACGATCCGCGAGCGCATCGTGTCGTTGAATTCGTCGAGACGGAAGTGATCGTCGGTCCCCGCGACTTCCTTCAGGAACTTCTGCACATCGATGACACGGAAATCGTATGTACCGTATGCGCGGAGGCGCACGATGCCGAAATCCTGGTCCCGCATCATCACCGGATTGGCGGTGCCCCACTTGTTGCCCGTGAAGAGCCGTGTGACGACGTAGTAGACATCCGCCTTGAACGGGCTTTGGAGACCGTACTTCCAGCCCTTGAGATCCGTGAGGATCGGGATGTTCTCCGTGGTGAGCGTATAGCGGCCCGGCCCGAACTTGTCGCCGAACTGCCCGAGGTAGACGAACTGCGCGACCTGGGATTCGCGGACGATCAGCTGCGCGCCGTTCTTGATCTCGCGGTCGTCATCGGGGAACCTGTACGTGAGCGTGTCGCGCGAGTCGTCGGTCCATTCGATGATGTCGATGAACTGTTTCTTGATGAAGTCCAGGATGGCCATCGTCCTTGCTCCCCTTCGCGCGCTCTCGGTGCCCGGTGCTGTGCGCTACTTGGGCGCGGCGGCCATCTTCTTGACCTCCGCTTCCGCGTTCGCGACTTCCTTTTCGATCTGAGGCAGCGGCAGCGCCCCCGGAATCATCGTGCCGTCAGCAAAAACCAGCGTCGGCGTCGCGTTGATCTTGAGCGAATTGCCGAGCGCCTGCGTCTTCGCGACCGGGTCCCCGCAATCGCCCTTGTTGTCGGGCAGCTTGCCGGACGCGAAGAACGCATCCCACGCCTTGACCTTGTCGGGCGCGCACCAGATCTGCTTCGACTTTCGCGCCGCGTCGGGATGCAGCTGATCGATCGGGAAGAGGAACGTGTAAATCGTGACGTTGTCGAGACCTTTGAGCTCGTTCTCCAGCCGATGACAGAACGGGCAATCGGCATCGGAGAAGATCACGAGCTTGCGCGATCCATCACCCTTGACACGCGTGAAGGCGAGCTCGTACGGCAGCTTGTCGACCGCCACGCGGTTCAACTTCCGCGAGCGCGCGTCCGTGAGGTTCTGCTTCGTCGCGGTGTCGTACATCGACCCGACGAAGACGTAGGCGACCTTCGGGTCGGTGTAGATCATCGTGTCGTCGAGCATCACTTCATAGAGCCCAAGGTAGTCGGTCTTCGCAATGTGCTTGACCGCAGCGCCCGGAAACTTCTGCTCGAGCGACTTGCGAATCGCCGCCACTTCGGGGCTCGACGCTTGCGCCTCTGCCGCCGCGGGGGGAGCCGGCGGTGCCATCACCGGAGAAGCCGCTTGCGCCGTCGATGTGGCCGCGGTCTTCGTTTGTGCGACGGCGAGCGCCCCCGCGCACAGCAAGCCCACGATGCCAACACTGATCGCGCGCGACAGCGCACGACGGGATGGCAGGCGATGGTTCTGATGCATATCGTTCTCCAGTGAAACCTGCATGAGCGAATCTACCGCAACGCGGATTGCGCAAGCGCCCGCTTGATCGCGGGGAGGCGGTCGACGGCGGCCAGTCCGGCGTTGCGCACCGTCCGCAGCCAGGGCGTTCGCGGACCGAACATCCGCACCAGGCCATCCGTGACCGTATGCATGGCGACCACAGGCTCGGCACGACGGCGGGCAAAGCGTTCGAGCAGGATCGGGGCGCCCGCATCGCGCACCGGTCCACGCTCGGCGAGCACGTTGGCAAGCGCCTGAGCGTCGCCAAAGCCGAGGTTAACACCCTGGCCCGCCAAGGGGTGCACGCCGTGGGCGGCATCCCCGATGAGCGCCATCCGATGGGCGATGGACGTGGGCAGGCGCAGCGACTGCAAGGGAAAGGCGACCGGTGGCGTGATCAGGCGCAACGCCCCGAGCGCGTTCATCCCGGACGCAGCAACCCGTTCGGTGAACGCATCGGGCGACAGCGCGAGCAGCTCGCGCGCCTGCAGGTCGGGCGCAGACCAGACGATCGAAATCCGGCGCCCCGGCAGCGGAAGCCAGGCGAGTACACCGCCGTCTTCGCGGAACCATTGTCGAGCACAACCGTGGTGAGCGAGCTCGCACTCGAAGTTCGCGACGACACCCTGCTGGCCGTACGAGCGCGGTTCTGCGACGATG
>Ga0105248_10000875_pt1 | contig 33750 bp, 63 predicted proteins | sample KBSS34metaG_FD_81524 | JGI IMG/M metagenome (GOLD analysis project Ga0105248, IMG submission 81524) | Switchgrass rhizosphere microbial communities from Kellogg Biological Station, Michigan, USA - KBS S3-4 metaG | ecosystem: Host-associated > Plants > Roots > Rhizosphere > Soil | place...
CGGAATTGCGGGCGGAGCTGCTGCAGCGCTGCCGATACCGCCACTGTTCGGCGAAGGGGGTCAGAATCGGGGCAGCGTCGACAGCGCCCGCCGCACGTGCTCCGCCGCCTGCTCCTGGTCCACTGCGAAATCGGAGGCTCTCATGTGGCCACGGATGTCATCCTGGAGCTCACTCAGGTCACCCGCCGGAAGTTGCGCAGCAGCGGCATCGTACACCCACACGCAGACCGGAGCGCACAAGCAGCGAGGGTGAAGCGGCATCCGCCCAACGCCTGGCCAGTCCTGGCCGATCGGCACGCTCTCGCCGTCGAGCGCGGCGCAGCGCTGACAGGTGTTACGGTCCATCATGGCCGACCAAACATCGAACAGCCCGCCGCCCCATCCGCCCGCCGGCGGCGCGCCCATCCCGCCGGGCCCCGCCTCGTAAATCGTCCCCGGGATGACGGTGGCCAAGTCCCGCCACACAAGCGCGTGCTGGTCGGCGTAGGCGTCGATCGATTGGGTGATTGCCTGCGTCTCGACGAGCGCCCCGACGCCCGTTCCTGACTCGAGCGCATCACTCCCAGCGGCGCTGCCGATGCCCCGAGCGAGCAGGTCGACCCCGCCGCCGCCCCGCTTCCAAGACACGTACGTGCCCAGCACCTGGCTTGACCAGCGGTGAGCGATCGAGAGCCCGGCCTGATGCGCGATCGCTGCGTCGACCTCGGAGGTTGTCACGATCCCGGTCAGCGTCGGGGCAACCGCGTCGAACCCCGCCGCTTGCGCCTGCTGCACGAACCCCGACAGGTCACCTTGCGCTTGGCCGTTCGCGAGTTCTCGCGCATGACCGCGAGCTCGTTCGACTGCCATCGCTGCGGAGTGAGCCAGCGAGCCCGAGATCGAATTGACTGACCGGTAAAGCGTCCGCTTGATGGCGCGTGGGTCGGGTGACTCGGACGCCAGGCGGACGATCAGTTGCTGGGTTGCCTGCTCGACTGGCTCTCGGAGCACGGTGCGCGCGATGTCTTCGGACGCGAGCACGCGCGCAGTGACGGCGCGGTGGCGAGCGGCGAGGTCAGCGCGATCGGCCGCGGAGAGGCGAGGGGAGCGGGCCATTCAACCACGCGCCTTCCTGGCGTTGTACCAGCGTCGCCAAAGCGGATAGGCAAGAAAGAGCGCGCAGCCGGCCAGAGCCGAATAAGACCGATGCGCCAAGAAATAGGCGACCCAGAGCACCTCTTTGCCCGCGAAGTACCAGCGCGCCCATCGCCAACAGTGCACATCGGGGACGACCGCGCGCGCCTGAGATTCCGCCATCCGGTCGGAGACCTGGCCGTGCATGAACGAAAGCCAAACGGCCCCGACGCCAAGCCATTCAACCGCGCGATTGCCGCCGAGCGCGGCGACGAGACTCAGGACTGCGAGCGCCAGCGCCGACTCAAGCTGCCACGTTCGGAGCCTCCGCATTCACGCCTCCGCTTCGCCCGTATGCTCACCACAATCGAGACACACCCACGTATCCGCTCCTGAGCACTGGAGAACGTTCGGGTGGAAGACGACCGAAGCCGTGACCGCCTCGGGCTGCCAGCAGTAGACCGGCGGATCGAGTTCGTCCGGCTCTTCGCATTCGCCGAAGACGTGGATCGTTGGGCTAGCGGCCACTGGCCACCACCCGGAGCTTCGCCGCCGGCTTCGGCTGGAGCTTTTCGATCTCTTCCTGAAGCCACAGCCCGAACACCCGCATCCCTGAGCGAAGGAACTTGTCCTGGACTTCTTTCAGGAGCTCGAGCTTCTCTTCGTTGCGGCGGGAGACGAAGTGCTCGGCCTTCGTGGGCATCGCCACGACGGTCAGACCTCGCTGGAGAGCGGTCGCTCGCTCATGCCGGGCGAGGTCGACTGCGCGGCATGCTGGGCATGTGCGGAACGCTCGAGACTGGGGAGTTTCCTTGTCACGCGACCGCCCGCACCGGCACTTGCCCTCTTCCGCATAGCGCTCGCGGCGCGCCGTCGTGCGGAGCCGGTGGTATTGGCGATAGGCCCGCTCTGCCGCGCTCTTCCCGTCAGCGGCCCGAAGAAAAAAGACCCCGCCCGACTCACCCTCAGCAGCCTTCGCTACCTGAGCGCAGGAGAGAACTTTCCCCTTCGAATCGAGCTCTACTCGGAACCAGAACATCACTTATTTCCCTGGGATTGGCGGCTTGGGTGGGAGGTTCGTTTTGCCGGCGCCGGGCGGCAGCTTCGGGTTTGCGCCTCCCGCGCCCGGCGCACCTAGGCCGAGCAAAGGCTTCGGCGGCATGACCATCTCGTCGGTGACGTGCTGGTCGAGTTCGTCGAACATCTCCTGCTTCTCTGCATCGGAGGACTTCGGGTTCATCCGAGCGACGAGGCTCTTGAGGTACACCTTGCGCGCAGTCTTCGACGGGATGTCGAGCGTCAGGAACTCGGTGGCCTCACCGATGAGCGCCGCACGGTCGTCATCGTCGTAGCTGTCTACGCCTGTGGCCTTCCACACGATCTTGCCACCGCGCTCATTGTCGCCGCGGCCGTCGCTCACCACGTCGTAAACCATCTCCGATACCTCGCGCGTCGAGTCGGCGAGGAAATCGAGGATAACGCCCGTCGCAGAGCGATCTTCTGCCTTCGACTCACCCGAGCGCTGCACGGTCGCGCCGGTGTTCGAGAGCGCCAGGGACATGGTGTTCAGGGCGCTGTAGATCTCCTCGCGCACCTTGAAGTTTTCCGACGATGCGATCGTCCAAGCGTTGCCGGACGGACCCTTGAAGCTGAAGTCGTCGCCGGCGCCGAGCACGAGGAAACCCTTGGCGCGCGCCTGCCCGACTGGGTCAACGCCGCGCCCTGGGTTCTGTTGCACGTCGGCCGGGAGAGCACCGTTCACCGAGGGGATCTCGGAGCCGAGCTTCACGAACGGAATCTCGACCAGACTCCGGCACATCGACCCGCGGAGATTCGATCGGCCGTTGTAGTGCTCCTTGCACAACGGGCCGAGCTGATTCCCTGCCCAAATCGCCGCTGGCAAGTTGATCTCGACGATGGGGATCCGAGAGAACGTGGTCGGCGTCCGCTCGGTCACCCGCGAGACGATCTCGTCGGGCTTGATGTCTTCGTCTTTGGTTACCGACTTGGTCTCGTAGACCTCGAAGGCCGCAGCGCCGGTGTCGAGCATTCGCCAGATCTTGAACTGGTACTTGTAGCTCGAGTGGTCCCCGAGCGGGTCGGACCGGTCGACGATCTTCTTGATGAGCTTGCACCAAACGAACCGCCCCTTGTCATCGCACTCCCAGTCGAGCATCGACTCGAGCGGGATCGAGTAAAGCCATGCGCGCCCGACCCCGAGCTGCTCTTCCTGGAGCTTGTTCGCCGCATCAGGTACGCCGCGCGGCATGTCGACGCCGATGAGAGCCCGCTTCTGCACGAGCGCGCCGATGAGCCGCGCCCGCATGAACTGGGAAAAGTTCGTGCCCTGAAGGTCGCAGTCGTTCGCGAAGGCCTTATAAAACGGTTCGTCCGGCGTCGCCGGCGCCGAGCTCCCGGTCTTCCCCTCGGCGGCTACCTTGAGTGGCACACCGAACAGCCCACCCACGAGATGCCCAACGACGCGGGCCATGTGGTTCACGTAGGCCGTGGTCTTCAGCCGCCACTCGTATTCTTTCTTCGGCTCTTCGGGGACACGCGGGCAGAAGAGCTTCGCGTTCTCCTGAATTTCAAAGCCACCCTCGTGCAGAAGCCGCAGGCTCTCCCACAATTCGGCGTCGTATGCGGCATTCCGCTGCGAAAATAGCCGCGCCCACGTCGCTCCGGGCGGTTGCTCGGCGATGGCTGCGGCGAGTGGTGCAGGTAGGGTCACAGCATCAACCTAGGGAAAAGCGCTCTTTCCTGCCACCTGACAGGATTGACTCAGGAGAAATCGGGCAGGTCACCGCCCCAGTTGGCCGACTTTGAGGCGATGTGGGAGCCGCGGATCTGAGCGACCGCCATGTGCCCGTCGGATAGCGTGTCGATCTGATCGTCGTGGCCGCCCTTCGGGAACTGCTCTGCCTCGGCGAGGAAAGCCTCGTTCCACGGGCCGCGGAGCAGTGTGATCCCCGCGTTCTCCGCAGTAGCCGAGGCGGGCCCGGCGCGCTGCACCTTCGACCCGCTCGGCCGGATGATCATGACCCGATGCGCCGAGAGCATGTCGGCATATGCCATCGCCTGGGCCTTTCCGGCCTGTCCCGGGTCCTGCGGAATGACCGTCACCACGGCGCCGCGGCCGTAGCGCGCCGCGTCTTGGTTCGTGATCGTCTCGACCGTCCGCCTGACGACCTCCGGCCTGCCCCTCACGCGCTCGACGTGCTCAATGAAGAAACCGAAGTTCGGCGCCCATCCGTACAAGAGACCTACCGAGTAGTCGGGATCGTTCTTCGCGTCTGGCTTGAGCGTGCGCGGCGCGCCGAGCTTTTCCTCTGTGGCCGCCAAGTCCCACGCCCGCACACGGATCGCCTGCGGCGGCACAGCGTCCTTCACCGGGAACATGCCGCGACGGAAAAGCAGGCCGGGCGTGTAATCGGCCTCCCAATCGCCCTCAAGCAGACGAGCGCGCTGCACTGGCTCCATGCTTTTGAGTTGCGCCTCGTACTCGACGCCGAGCGACGGGTTGTCCGAGAGCCGCGACCGAACGAAGCAGCGGGACAGCGCGTGCGGCGTGCCCTTCTCGACGTAGCGCTCCGTCCCATCGTCATCGGTCACGTACCAAAGCGTTTGGCCCGATTCGGCGCGGATGCCGGTGTAGGTCTCGGACCGGTCGACCCACGGGGCCCAGCGCTGCTTAACCCACCCGGGCTCTGGGTTGCAGGTCGCGCGGATCTCGAGCGGGATCCCGTTCTTGCCGCGCAAGCGGCTGAACAGGTAGCGGTACTGGAACGGTGTGTAGTGCGTGAGTTCGTCGAAGCCGATGTATTGGTAGGCCGCGCCCTGGTGCTTGTAGGCGTCCTCGTCCCGAGCGAGGTACGAGAGGTAGATGCGCGCGCCGCTCGGGAAGTTCCACTCGGTGCCGCCCTTCGGCACGCCGCCTAGAGCGCCGTAGATCGGTCGAGCCTCCTGGTCGGAGATCTTCTGGATCTCGTCGAACGTGTTGCGAAAGAGAATCCCACGAAAAGTCGGCTCGTGGATGTAGCGGAGCGGGCCGGCAACCAGAAGGTTGCTCTTGCCGCCGCCGGCGCTCCCGCCGAAAAGTAGCTCACGCGCGCTCGAGCGAAGGGCAATCCCTTGCGGACCGATGCCGCCGCCCGGCGCTGGGTGCGGGCGCCAAACAACCTCGCTTCCGTCCGGCAGGAATTCCGGCTCGCCGATCACTCAGGCTCTTTGGCGGGCATGATGATGACTTTGGCTGGCCCCATGTCGAGCGGCGCGCCGTCCTTGGCCGTGTGCTCGTTCTTCTGAATCGGCGCGAAGTCCTTCGGGAACAGTCGCTCAAGCACCCACTTGATGTCGCCGTTCCCGCGCTCCCGCTTCTCGCCGGTTGGCGCTCCGATGGCGTCAGCGTCGAGCACGCGGAGTCGCTCGATCACGTAACCCGCCTGAGCTCGGTCGACCTCGCGAATGAATTCCACATATGGCTCCTCGCCGTCCGCCGCACGAGTCCGGTAGTTCTCAAGCGTCTCGTAGGTGAAACCGATCGCCTTGCAGGCCCAGTTCTGTGGGCTCCCGGCACGGAGGAGCGTCAGGAAGCGCGTCTTGTCTTCCTCGGTCATGCCGGCGAGCTTGGGTGGCCTGCCGACGGGCTTCCCCTTGGCCTTGGCTGGGTGTTTCGGCTTAGCCATCGCTCGGTTCCTCTAAATGATCGCGCGCGCGTGCATGCGCGAGGGATAAAGAACCCGCTGGACGATCGGACATGATAATGGTTCGCTCTCCGGGCCCTGAGTCCTGACAGGTGGCAGCTTCGAACGGCCGAAGCCTAGCGATGCCTCGCGGCGACGCGGTCAGCGAATACGGTAGCCAGGTGAGCTTGAACTGCTGGTCGGTCTCCTGAGTTGGCTCATCCTCGGAAAAACGCAACGGCACGACGCCCAGCTCGAACACGCCTCGGGCGCTTAGCCCGTCGTACATCCTGCTACGGATCTCATCGACCAGCTCCGACATCAGCCTGGAGATGACTGCGGCTGATTGATTGCTGAACGTCCCCATCCGGGAGAGCGCGGAGAATGCCGCTTCCCGTTGGCGCTGGAGCCTGCGGGTCCGGCGGAGGCGTCGTGCTCGGGGGTTCATCGCTTGGGCTCCGGGCATGACCACTTGTCGAGCAGCATCCGATTGTGGCGATCGGCGCGAGCGGCAGCGCGGCGACGGTATTCGGCGATTGAGTCAGCTCGGACTGCGACGAAGAAGCCGGCTATGCCGCCGATGGCGAGCGCTGCGCTTAGCCAGGGGAGCACGTGCGCCGCGATGAGGGCCATGCTGGCCAGCAGCATCACGCACAGAATCGTCCCGACGATATATTGCCACCTCATGGCCGAGCCCTCCGCTTGCGTGCCGCTTCTGCTCTGCGCTGGTGGCGGTTCTTCCGGGGCGCGATCGGTTGGTCTGGCTCAGCGAAGCCTCGTGCTTCTGCGCGCGCCGCGTGACCCTTGAGCCTGGGCTCCGGGTTGAGCAGCGTCGCTTGCATGAAAGCCTCGAAGGTCGCGCGGGACACGACGCCCGTGACGTTGCCGGCCCTGTCCTTGAGCAGGATGGCGCCGTCCGGGTTGGATTCGTCCTCCAGCTCGGCAGTGGCGATGTGGTCGAGCGGGATGCCTGTGGGGCTGAATAGCGTCCGCTCGATGGCCTCGAGTTGAGCGAGAGTCAGCTCCGGGCGCTCGCCGCGTGCTTCGGTTGGCAGAACGGCGCGCTCGAAGGTCTCGACCTGCTCCGGGGTATAGAACTGGGAGAAAGCTTCGCCTGCTGCCTCTGGAAAGGGGTCGACAACCGTCACGGCTCCAGTCTCCGCTCGTAGAACTCTTCGTAGGTCGGGTGGCGTGGCTTCAGGATTGGACCGGCGATGTGCGGGTGCAGGAGGGCCGCTAGCTGGCTCTTAGCTTCGTCGGTGAGCGGCGTGCGCTCGATGGCCCAGGACCAGCGGCGGGCGCGTATCCGGTCAGCTGGGATACGGCTGGCGCCCCAAATCAGAACGTCCTCCGCGCTCGACTGCCAGGTGACAGGAACCGGGAGCTGGATGCAGCCGCGGCGGTACCGGCCAGCCATCTCAGGGAGACACGCGAGCTTCGTGATCCGGGCTCTGGTGTCTCGGCGGCGCTGGCGGTGTCTCCGGGTGTGGGGGTTCATGCGGGGCAGGTCTCCTCGCTCTCCGCGCAGAGCACGCGCTCGATGGCGTAGCCCATGTCAACCCGGTTCACTGAGTCGATGAGCGGATCGAGCAAGAATGGTCGCGTCTGGACACCGGCCGTCTCCATGACGAGCCTGGCGACACGAGAGAAGGGCCACGCATGCAAACACCGGCTACACCTGAGCGTTTGCCGCGATTGGTCCGCAAACACTGGCGCCACGCACTCGCAAGAGTGTGGGTACGGAGGCGTGTAGACGACGTGGGTGCGGTCGCCTTCGGTCACCACTTCCTGCGTTCGCGTTGCCCAGTGCGGATCTTCGTAGGGCGTGACGAGGGCCGCGAAATAGGAGCGCTCTTTGGCGGGGAGCTGGCGAAAGCGGAGGAGGTGCGCGCCGTTAAACTCTCCGCCTTCCGGATTGATGACGCGCCAAGCCAGGAACAGCTCGGCCACGAGCGCATCGCAGCTCTCCAGCGTGTCTTCGGGCTGCGTGCTCACGGCTTCACCCCCCACCCTCGAAGCTCCACCTCGACACACCTCAGGTCGTTCGCTGCATCTGATACAGCGTGCCAGTCGCTCTCTTGGAAGGCTGCTTGGAGGTAGGACTTGAGGGCTTCTTGACGGGTGAGGAGGCGAAGCTTTCGGGTTCCTCCGGTCGGCGCGGCGGGCGTGCCTGAGCCGCTGCCGCCTTCACCTGCACCTCTGCCGACGCTCCGGTGCTGCCCGAGCTTGCGCAAGTCCTCCGCGACGACCCGGGCGATCCGCGAAACGTCCCCGTCGGACGTGACGACGATCTCGACCTTTTGGATGGTCACCCCGCCATGGTCTGGCGGATGGCTTCCGGGGCGCGACTGCCGCGCTGGCGCGTTGGGTGGGCCGTCTTCGTGGTCGGGAGGGGCGCTCACGGGCCGGGGTCTCCTGTTTGCAGGAAGGCGGCTTCGCGCGGGGACAGCGGCTCGTCCTTCAGCTCCTCCAGGGTAGCCTTTGCCTCAGCCACTGCGGCGAGCCGGAGCTCGGTCAGGAGCTTCGCGTGCTCTTCGGCGACCAGATCGGCCACCACCTGCTCGAGGCGCTTGGAGACGCGGGATTCGAGGTCGTTCGACATCTCTCGAAAGGTCACGGCCAGGTCGAAGCGGCCGCCAGCGGTGCCCTTTTCGACGTAGCGACCCGGTACGGCGCCGCCCGCGTGGTTGGGAGGGTTCCGCCAGCGCATGTGACGGCCCCAGTCCTGCTCGTAGCGGTCCAATCGGTCTCGTGCGCTCATTCCGCAGCCGCCTTTCCGGCGCTCTCGACAGCCCAGGCCCGGCGCAGCTCTTCCAGCTCCGTCCGGATGACGGCGCGCAGCTCCGAAGAGGGAGCGATCGGGCCGCGGTCGAGCATGTAGTTGATGATCCGATCTGCGGCCACGCCGACATCTGACCGCGCGCGCAAGACTTCCGCATTTTCGCTGGCTATGCGCGCGATTGCAATATGAACAACCTGCACATCTTCAGCGACGGTCGCCATCCGCGGAGACAGTGCTAGCGCCGCTTCGGCGTCGTAGATCTTGCGTTTCAGCGCATCAATGGGAGCGCTGACGGTCTCGATCACCTCTTTCACCGCGCCGATCCCAGCCATCTGCGCTTGGTCGCGCTGGCGAATGATGCGATTCAGCGTCTCGACCGCACCCTCCGAAGTTCCGGGTTCGCCGCCGAACGATTCCCCGCAATGATGGCTGAGGATTTCGACGAGTTCACGCCCGAGTCTCGCTTCCTGATTCAGTCGCTCCGCATCACTCAAATCGGCCATGGTTTACCCTTCCTTTTTCTGCCATCCAATCCTGTCAGCTGTCAGCAATCCGCGCAACTACTCTCGACCCGTCGATGTAGCGCTCATCCCGAGCAAGCCCCATCCGTTCCATGAAGTTCTCCCGCTCTTCTCGGGACTTGAATACGACACAGGCCATCACCTCAGTGTCGTCCATAGTGTCGAAAAGCTCTTTGCCTCGCTTGCGGAAGGCTCGGGCCTTGTCGGAGACGCTTGGCTCGGGGTCGCTACCGCCTTCGCCTGAGTCGTCGCTATCGTCGCCGGCGGCGCCGCTCGAGCCGCTCCCGCTTCCAGGCTTGGCGGCTTTCTTCTGCTCTGCGGAATCCGCCTTGATGCCCGCGAGCTCACTCACCAGGGAGGCCGTGGCTTCGTTTGGCTGGAAGAGGGCAGACAGTTCGGGGTCTTCGAACGAGAGCGCGAGGTCGAGCGGGGTGAAGCCGGTGGCGTCGAGCTCGAGCTCCGGGGTCTTCAGTAGGTCGGCGAGGAGGTGGCTGTCCCAATCACCCTGGGCGTTCAAATTGTTGAGCAGCAAGTTGGCTTGGATCTCTTGCACCTCGGTCAAGTGCACGACGGCAACGTCCAGCAGGTAGTTGTCGGAACCTTCGAGAGCGTCCAGCGAGGCGAGCCTCTGGTGTCCTCCAGTCGCGTTTCCGGTGACTTCGTTCCATGTGACGGGCGCGAGCAGCCCGACGCCGCCTGCGTCAACGTCGAGGTTGCGCTTGAGGGTTTTGCGGGCTTCGTCCGAGATGACGCGCGGGTTTCGAGCAAAATTCTTGATGTCGCGCCGGTGGATGCGGCGCATCGTGAAGGTCTGGAAACGGGAGAGCTGCGCGTCGGCTTCAGGCTTCCTTGCTCGGCTCTTCGTCAGATCGGGCTCGGATGGCTTTTCGCCCTTTGGAAGCTTTGCGCGCTTTGGCTTTGACTCCAGGGAGGGCGTTGAAGTCGCCGCGCTCGACTCGGAAGACTTGGGCTTCTGCGAACGGGAAGACTTCGAGGATTTTGCGGTAGTCATTCGGGTGCTCCTTCTTCAACTCGAAGAGAGTGTGCGGCTGGAGACTCACGCCGCTTGACACGCGCACGCCGAGCTTCTTCGGCACACGGATCTGGCGGAGCCTCATGTAGCGTCGTAACTCTCCGAGCTTCCAATCCCAGATTGGCCAAAGGCGACGCCACTCGGTTTGCACGCCGTCGCATGGGCTCGTGTAGAGGCGGCGTACGAGCGAGTCCGACGCGCGCTCGCCGTACGAGAACCAATCGATCCCGGTGCGCTTCGTCAGCGCTAGCTCAATGTCCTTCAGCCGGAGCAGCGTGAGCTTTTCCGCGCCCTGAACGTGCGGACGCAGGATCGCAAACTTCATCAGGCGAGCGGTGTCCCAATGCGGCACGAAGTGCACCTTGACCCCGTGTCGCTCCGCCGCACGGAGGACGGGTTCTCGAAACACGTCTAGGCCCGCGACCAGCTCCATGCTGAAACACTCGACGCGCGAGAACGCACCTGACCGAGCGATCACATCGAGCGTCACGAGCGAATCCTTGCCGCCGGATAGGCCAACGCAAACGGCCCCGCCGCTTAAGACAGCGGCCCGTCTGCATCGCTCGATCGCCCCTCCAAGCGTCGCCATCTGTGGAGCGGATCAGCCGTCGGATGAGGATGTGGCGCCCGATTTGGACTTCGCCGCCGCGACGCGATCTAGGCCCGACTTGCCGCGACCGAGAATGCCGTTGCCCTTGAAGATCTTCTTCAGCCGTTCGGCCTGGTTATTGCGGATGATCCGTTTTCCCGTCGTCTTGGGGTTCAGGACGCTGAAGTTCGGGCCGGTACGGACCCGGTTGCTGGTTCTGCCGAGTTTGAATGTTGCCATGGGTCTTCGACTCTCAGCCGTCCGATGACGACGTGGCGCCGGCTTTAGACTTCGCAGCGACCGACCTGGAGCCAGCGCTACCGATACCGGAAGTGAAGCCGCCCACGCGACCGCCACCGATTCTGCGACCTCGCGAGACGTTGCCCTGCCGCAGAGCAGAGAGCACACGCGGGGTCTGCTTCGCGGTGAGCGTCGTGGCCGCCTTGCCCCCATCGGCCGCTTTGAGCCGAAGCCCGCCACGGGAGCTCGACGCGAGAAAGGAATTGCCGGTCTTCGTGTTACGGATCGCCGGCCCGGTGCCGACTTTTGCGCTTCTTGCCATGCTGGAAACTCCTGCTCGGGTAGCCGAGTCTGACAGGTGACAGGATAGGGCCGGGCGGGCGTTGCGGCGATGCGGGTACGCTGACAGCGCTGGAAAACGGGGAGCATCCGCGGGGTTGTAGGGCGCTCGGTCGATTTGTTGAAAATACCTCTGGACAGACTACGCGGATAGCCGCATAGTAATTACACACCGCGACGCACTGACCAAGCGCCGAAAGGCCCCCCCCCGACATGTCCGCTTACCTCTGCGATTCCGCCCATATCTCGTTTCTCGCTGGCTACGCCGTGATCCACAACCTGTGGCGTCCCGACGCTGAGGCGCTGACCGAGGCGCACTCGACCGGCCGCACCGACGCTGAGGTGCTTGCCCGCCGCCTCCACAGCGCCAACTGCACGAGCCTGATGGCCCGCTACGGCTCGCGAGCTGGCGAGATGATCGGTGATATCGACGGCTTCGTTTTCGACGCGAAGGCCGCGAGCCGCCCGAAGGTACTCGCGACCTCAGCGGTCTCCGCGATCAAGTCCGCGCGGTGCTTCGCGTATCAGGCCTGCGAATTCAAGGGTTGGGACGAATCGCCTGAAGCCGAGGTGATTGAATCGATCATCCGCCACGCGATCCCACGCCTCCCGGGCTATGAGACGGCCTCGTGGGGGGCGCCGTGAAAAGGGTCTACCTCGTGCAGTCCTGGGACCATTCTGGCGCCCTCACCAACCACTATCAGGTCGTGGTCGAGACGGAGGGAGAGCTGGTCGATCTGCGCGCCTCGCTCGCCAAGCGGGCCGCGCGGGTGTTGATCACTCGCGACCCTGACCCGGCAGCCGCGCGCCACGCCTGAATTTTTTTAGCACCCTGTCGATTTGCCCTTTACCTTTATACGCGGCTAGCCGCATAGTAAGACATGGCCAACGCAACCCGCCCGGTTTCCGCCCCCTCCGTCGCCCCGATCTCCCAGGCCATGGCGGCGATCGATCTCTACGAAGCGGTGATGTCTGGCCGCCACAGCGGTCTCCGCGCCGCTCGCGTACCGCAATCCTGACACCTGACAGGAAACCGCGTCAAGCCTGACCAGCTCGGCGCCTCAACCCAAGAAAGACACCCGACATGACGACCAACGCTCAGAACCCCTTCGAAGCCGCCGGCCGCGCCAAGAAAGTAGCGGCGCTCGTCGCCCACTTCGACGCCCTACCTGCACGGCTGTGGTCTGCACCCCATCAAGGACGCTCCCGCCATGGTGAATGCTCTCGAGTACATGAAAGCCCCCGCCTGGTCGGCTCACGCTGCAGCGGCTGGGCTGAAGAACCCGCCGAGCGAGCTCACTGTCGCCGAGGTGCTGGCGGTGTATCAGGCGCGCGCGAAGCTCGACCCCGAAGCGGTCGCGGCGCTCGAAGGTGAAGACCCTTTCGCGCGGGTGTCGGCGTGAGGCCCAAGCCCTGCCCCGGCTGCTCTCGCTCTCGCCGCGCTTGCTGGGAGTCCCCCTGCATCCATCTTCGCGTCTTGCTCCGGGGAAGCCTCTCTCGGCTCGCCAAGTGGGTCGCTGCTGGCGGTGGTCGGCTGGTCGCCAATGGCTGACCTGCGCCTGCGCTTCTCTTCGGAATCCGCCTACCAGGGCCGTCACAATGCTCGGCTCGAGTCGATGCTCATCGTGCTCGAGAGCACCGGGCGGGACCTCGAGCGGAGCACGGCCCGCTTCCGGGAAGCGAACGACAAGCTCGAACAGAACCTGAAAGGCGCGCCGCGCGATGTCCGCTGAAGTCCAAGAGATCCCGCAACTCGCTCTCGCGACCCCAGACCGCTCGGACTGGGGCGCTTGCGGCAATTGCGGCCAGGACTTGCCCTACGGCGGGGACCTTTGCGACGCCTGCTCGATGCCGCGTCACTGCTCCGATTGCGGGGTTGAAATCGCGCTGGATGATGGCCGGGCCTGCGCCGCCTGTCGCGCGTATGCACGCAGCGAGGCCGGTGACCAGCTCGCTGCGCGCCTCAGCCCGGCGGAGCTCGTGGCCGTCTACCAGAAAGCAGACCGCGAGATTCGCCAGGGCTTCGCGTTGATCGCGAGCGCGATGGGCGCCATCAACGGCGCATTCACGCTCGACAAGCCGAGCGCCATCAACATCCAGGACGGCCGAAACTACATCGACTTCGAGAAGCCCGAGGCGCGGCTGAAAGAAGTCCGCCGCGCGATCTGGCGCGCCATGGTCGAGCGACTTGAGATCCGCCGACTCATGTCGGTCAAGGCCTGGGACGAGCTGACGAAGCAGATCGACAAGGGAGACGTACCCGAGCTCACGGAGGAGGCGATCGCGGCGATGGTCAAGCAATTCGCTGACGCCGCGCCATCGATGCTCGAGCAGGCGGTAGCCGAGGTATTCGACTTTCTGCGTCCGCCGCACAGCGAGTACAAGCGCAACTCCGAATACGAAGTCCCCCGCCGCGTCGCGCTGACGTTGGTGATCGATACCTGGTACACGAGGACCTTCCCGAGCAAGTGCCTACAGCCGCGTCACCAAGCGGAGCAGCAGCTGACCGCGCTGGAAAATGTCTTCAGCTCACTCGACGGGAAGGGCTCGACCAGCAAGGGATACGTGAGCAATCTCTCCGAGGCCATTCGCAAGACGGAGCGCGGCGCGCTCGGATCGACGGAGTATTTCGAGTTTCGCGGCTTCAACAACGGCGCGTTGCATCTGACGTTTCGGCGACTCGACCTTCTCCAAAAATTCAACCAGATCGCCGGCGGCGCGCGCCTCCGTTCGAAAGGAAACCCATGATCAAACTCATCCTGCTCTCGCTCCTGCTCACTCTCTCCGCCTGCGGCGGCGCCCCGCCCACCAGCCCATGCGACACGACCACCGGTGAAGCCGGCGCGCCTGCTACCGAGCCCTGCAATCAAGAAGCCGCCCTTGCCGCCTTCCGTGCTGCTCGACACGAAGAAGGCCAGGTGGGGGAGTGGGTGATCTCTCCTGACTGCGTAGTGACTCAGGTAGCGCAATGACGGAGCAGATCTGTCCGAAGTGCAGCCGCCCGATCAACCCCGACGGACCCTTCCGCCCGGGTGACTGCTACCACACGCTGAAGTCCGCGAGCTCCCCGCCGGCGCCCGACCCAACCAGCGAAGAGGTACGCCGCCTCCGCGCTGAGCTCGACCTCCTGAAGATCGAGCACGCCAAGCCCCACGAGCAGCGCGAGCTCGAGCAGGCCATCGTGTCAGCCGAGCTCGAGATCCGCCGGGTGACGAGTCGCCTCCGCGGCTTCGGCGCGCCGCAGTCGGCGTTTCACAGGGAGCTTTCTGTCCCGACGAAGCAGCTCTACGATGCGCTCGACAAGCTGGCGGCGCTGCGGGGTGAGCCGTGATCCTGAGGTGCTTGAGCGTGCGCCAGCCGTGGAGCCAGGCCATCGTTTTGGGGTGGAAGTCGATCGAAAACAGGCCGCAATACCGCCGCTACCGCGGCCCGCTTCTCATCCAGTCCGGATCCAAACCCGACGATAGCTTCGACGAAGCCTGCGCGACGGTCGAGCGGGTGAGCGGCCGCAAGCTACCCGACGAGCTCCGCTTCGGCGGGATCGTGGGCGCCGTGAACCTGGTAGATTGCCTCCCGCCGCTGAAGCACCATGACGGCCGGTGGCGCGCAGCGGGCCAGTACGGGCTCGAGCTCGAGCAGGCGATCACGCTCCCATTCCGACCCTACAAGGGGGCCCTCGGTCTTTTCAAGGTCGAGCTCACGCCCGAAGAAGAGCAGGCTCTCAGAACAGCAGGACTGATCCCATGAGATACCGATTGCAGCATGCGCTTTCCCGCGACGTGGCCGGCGCCGACTTCTTCGAAGAAGTCAACGTTTCGGACGCGCTCATCATTCCTAGGATCGGCGACACCGTCCACGTGCAAGGCTTGGACTACCAGGTGGTCTCTGTCTGGCACGATGTAATCGTGACGGGCATCGCGAAGGCAGAAGCCGGAGACCCGCCAACGGTCAGGGTGAAGTAGATGACCCTTGTCTCCGCCCGTCGAATCGAGCAAATCAAGCTCGTGTCCTCGAAGAAGAAAAAAGCCACGCCCACCCGCGATCCGAAGACCTTCCGGGGCAGGCGCATCAGCTATGACCTGGAAGATCCGATCACCCATGACCGGGCTGTGGCCGAGATCGTGGCCGCACTCGCCGAAACCCGCGGGCACGCCGTCAAGGCGGCACAGGCGCTCGGGGTATCCCACCGCGCTCTCCTGGATTGGGTGGCGAAGACCCCGGAGATCGAGACCAAGCTGGCCGCGATCCGCACGCTGTATGACCACCCGGATCAGGCGCACCCGGAGCGTCGGCGCTCACCCAAGGCCTGAATTTCGCGCAGCCACGAGCATTCTGTCGATTTGTTGAAAATAGTTCTAGACAGCCTACGCGGCTAGCCGCATAGTCCTATTCATGACAAACGCAGCGATCAAGAACGCCGTCGAAGGGCTCGCTGGAATTATCGGCCGCACTCAGGGAAAGAAGCTCCCGGCGGCGTACGCCCAAGCTATCAGCGAGATGGCCGCGGAGCTCGGTATGAGCAAGAAGGCTGTCACCGAGGCTTGGCGCGCTGAGGACTGAAGGCTCGCCTTCCGCTCCCGGCCCCGAGTAAGCTCGGAGCCGGTGGCGGGCGTCGGAGCCCGAACCAACTAGGAACAAATGACGACTGCAGAAAAGTCACCGCGCGCGGTCCCTTGGGTCTTTGGAGTCAAGCTGGTGTGGAATGCCCCCTCCGGTCTGTGGCTCGCCGACATCGGTGCACTCAGGATCGGGCTCGGACAGGAGGGCCATGGGTGGAACTGGTTCGTTGGCCACGCAGCATACGGTAGAGAGACCGATTCAATCAGAGCCGTCGAAGCGATTAAGCGAGCCATTGCCGCCCTGCGCGACGAGCTTGTGAGCCTGCCTCCCGGTTGAAGCGCCCCGATGCCTTCGGGCGATTCCGCTCCGCCGCTACCAAGCCTCGGGGCTTGCGCGCGTGAAGGAGCACCATGCTGATCGACAACTGGAATTGCGTCGAGCTCTACCCTGGTCAGCCGTGGGCGATGCGGCAAGCTTGGCGGGGCTCAGTAACTGTCTGCGTCGATAGCGACGGTCTATCTGTTCGAGAAGGTTCGCTCGGGTATGAAGGAGGGCAAGGCTCCTACGATATTCCGGCCAACGTTCTGATGTGGCTCGTGCAGGCGGTCCGGGAGTAGAGCCTGAGCCAGCTCGAGCTGGCTCACCCCGCACGCGATCGCGATCGCCTCCGCAGCGTCCGTCGAAAACACCCCAAACGCCCCGCCTGCCATGCGGTCGACTGCCCGCTTCACGTCCGCCTTCTTCGCGTTCCCCTTTCCATTCCCGAGTAGCGCGATCCGCGAGCGCTGCGTCGTCACGAAGAAAGCAGGAAAGCCGTGGGCCCACGCCGCAGCCATGGCGAGGCCAACGACGACGAGCGTTTTCGAGTTGTCGGAGTTGACCTCTCCGCGCCCATGCGCGCCCGCCTGGACGCGCCGCTGCTCCTCGACGGCGACCGCCTGAGCTCGAGAAGAGCGGATAGCCGCGCAGATCCTACGGTAGATGTACTGAAAGCGCGCGGCGTCCGTGTGCTCGGTCGTGGTGCGAACCGTCTCGAGCAGGATGATTTTCCGGGTGTCGCGCTCGATCGCTCCGAGGCCACAGCATGCCACCGATGGGTCAACCCCTAAAATTATTCTGCTACTTGACATGTCCCCACGCAAGCACAAGGACGCGGTCCGCGGCTCCAACGAGCGCGACGGTGATTGGATGAATCCTTGTCCGCACTGTGGAGCGAACAAATGAGCAACCTCGCCCTCTTTGAGCTTGCATCTATTTTTCTCCTCGGTTCGCAGACCATCGTCCGTTCATCTTCACCAGCTCCAAGCCCTCTGCCGCCGCCAAGACGTGAGCGACCAGGTGGTCCTTCAGCCCGATCTTCTTGGCGAGCGCATCGACTTCGATCCTGGTGTAGGTTTTGGCGCCCATCGCTTCCGCAAGGCGCGCAGCCCGCTCCCGCCAGATCGGATCCTCAAGCGGCTCGGCCCGAGCTGCCGGCGCCTTAGCCGAGGAAGCCTCGCGGAGCTTCACCGCGAGCGCTTGCACGCTGTCAGGCCGGAACAGATACTCGCCCAGTTCGCTCTGGAACGTAGGGAGCGCCTGAGCTTCATAGCGCCGCCGTAGCGTTGGGATGCTCACCCCCAGGATTTCCGCCGCCACCCCGCGGTTTATGAGTCCCTGCGCGCGGGCCTCTTCGCTGGTCACTTTCCGAATAACAGAAAGCTTCGTTACGCCCTGTATCGCAGCGTTACGCTTAGAGATCGCTTTCGAAAGACTTCGCCGCTCACGCTTCTCCTTGTTGCGCAGCGCGGCGGAGCGGAGCGCCAACTGCTCCTCTACAAAGTCGACGATCGAAAGCGTGCCGCCTACGCAATTCGATACGTCCTGTATCGTGGCGTTACGCTTCGGGAAGGTCTCTCCGGCCGGCTCCCAGCGAACGCGGTCATGCTCGAGCAGCCGCGGCAAACCGATAGCGAGTAGCTCTTCCGGTAGCGAGAGCGCAACAGCAATGGCGTGAAGATCGTCTTTTGCCGGCACCTCCAGGCGCCCAAGTAGGTTCACCTCGCAGTATAGGTGAAACAGTACGAGCCTACCCTCCCAGCCCAAGGCGTGAAATGTCGGCGTCTTCCGGGTGAAGAACTTGACGCGCTTTTCGTGCTCGAATCTCACGGATCGCTCCCTAGATCCGGGATCTTTTCGTATTTCAATTGGTGAGCCCTCGAAGCCGCTGCTCGACAACTTCTTGTCGCTCACGTCGCACGCACTCCTCAAAGGCCGCCCGCTCGTCCCACCCGCAGCACCAGGCCTTGGCCACCGCCTGCTCCTCGGCCTCGATGCGCTCTTCCAGCATCCGCTCGAGCATCGCCGACACCTTGCGCTCGCGCTTCATCGCCTCCTGATGTGCTCGAGCCCCGCGCCAGCTATTGAGCCCGACCAAAGCGAGCGCGACCACGAGCAGCAGCCAAGCGATCACGCATCCTCCGCCGGGTCGAGCCAATCGATCTCGAAAGCGATCACCCGCTCTCTCGCCATCTGCTCGATCGATCAATAAGGGAGCACCGTCTCCACTCCGTAGTCCATGAGAGCGACCTTTCCGTTTCCGAACAGAACGCCTTCAGCGAGTAGGCGCTGGGGCGGGGCCTTTTGGGTGATTCTGAAGCGTCGGGTGGGCATCGTCGAATCCTTTCTGTCAGATGACAGGATCTATTGCGGGTAGTCGTCGGCCGGGTCCCATTCGTTGAACTCGGCATGGTCAGGGGCCAAAGCGTCAAACCGCGTGTATTCCGCGGTGAATTTCACACGCAGCATGCCGTTTCCAGCGCCGCGATTCTTGGCCACGATGATCTCGGCGAGGCCTTTATCCGTCGAATCCTTGTTGTAGTACTCGTCGCGGTAGAGAAATAGTATTCCGAACGAGTCCTGCTCGATCGCGCCACTCTCGCGCAGGTCGCTGAGCACCGGGCGCTTGTCGGGGCGGCGCTCGAGCTCACGATTCAGCTGCGCACCGGCGATCAGTGGGCACCCGAATTCCATTGCCATCCACATGAGCCCGCGTGTCAGATTGGCGATCTCCGCCTCTCGGCTCTCGCCTTTCTGGCGTTCACCGTTCAGGATCTGCAGGTAGTCCACACCGATCTTCCCGAGGCGCATCTCCGGCTTGTTGCGCTTTTTGCGCATCTCCGAGAGCTTCCTTCGCACGTCGCCTCGGATCTGGTGAAGAGTTGCGCCAGCGCGGAAGCTAAGCGCGAGCGGGATAGACCTGAGTTCGTCGGCCGCTGCAACGAGGCGCGTCCACTCGTCCCGGTTGATCTTGCCCTTCTTCAGCCGCTTCCCATCGATCTTTGCGATGAGTGAGAGTAGCCGCAGCGCGAGCTCTTTCTTCGTCATCTCGGCGCTTATCAGCACAGCTGCCTCGCCGGCGCGCGCGGTCACGAGCATCTCCTGCAGGATAGCCGCACTTTTACCCATGCCAGGGCGCGCGGCGATCATGTAGAGCTTCCCGTTTTCGTAGCCGCCGAGCATCTCGGTCAGTTCCGGCGTTAGCGCTGGGACGCCCGAGTCAGGGAGCTCGCCCCGCCCGCGCGCCGCAATTTCGTCGACGACGACCCTCACCACATCGCCAACTTCTTCAGCGGGATCTACGTCAGCGGTGCCTTCGGTGCACGCGAAAACCGTTCCCTCGACGCGGTCGAGCCACGCCTGGACGTTGTCGCCAATGTCGCCGTATCCCTCAGCCGCGGCGAGCTGACAGGCTGAGATCATCTGGCGCTGGCGAAACTTCGCGAGCACCCGGCGCGCGTGGTCGCCGGCGTGCGCTACGGCCGGGGTCGCGTCGGTGAGCTGAGCGAGATAGGGCGTACCGCCGATCTGGTCGAGCCTCCCCTTGTCCCGTAGGTAGCCGGCGACGCCCACGATGTCCACCGGCTGGTGGGTGGCTTGAAGCTCGTACGCGGCCTCCAGGATGCGCCTGTTTGCGTCGGCGTAGAGGTGGATCGGTTTCAGGATGTCCCGCACCTCGTCAAACGCCTGAGCGTCGAGCAGGCACGCGGAGAGCACGGCGGCCTCGGCGTCGAGATCGCTCGGCGGGACCCGGCCCATGGCGGGCTCAAGCGGAGGGAGCTTGGCGAGAAGAGCGCTCATCCGATGCCTTCCACGAGGGCCCCGATGTCAATATCCGCGAGCTTGTCTGGGTCATGGCCGGCCTTGCGGAGGCGCTCCTCGGCGCGCTTGGTGTCCTCGGCAAGCTCGCGGGCCTCGTGCTCGCGCTGACGCCGCTGGCGCTCCTCACTGCGCCGGCGGCGCTCCTCGTCCGCCGCCGCGTCGGGCTTCTTGGGGCGCCGCGTCGAGTCGTTCCAGATTGAACAGCAGGCCTTGGAGAGACACTTGCGCCAGGCATCGATCGGGCGCCTGTCGTCCGGGTTCCCGCAGGCGCTTGCGGTGAAGCTCCGGGTCATATCGTCGATGGCCCATCCAGGGATGAATCCAGCCTCGAGCGTGGCCCTCTGCGCGGGGAGGAGAGCCAGGTCAGACGGGCAAGGGATGCGCGTGTCGCGTGGCTCTGGCTGAGTCAAAGTCCCGCCTTCTCCAACCACCATCGGGGACCCCTCGCGCGCGACTACCTGTCCGGTCTTTAGAGAAGTGGTTGATTCTTTAGATATTTTCTCTTCTCTTCTCTGAGCTTCCGGATCGCGCGCGGAAGCACTTGCTTGAGTTTTGCTTGAAGCAAGTTGTTCGGTTTGCTCGGTAGCAAGCTGCTCCGGTTTGCTTGAAGCAAAACCTCGCTTTGCTTGAGCGACTAACCCGCCCTTGCGGCCCGCCTCGCGACGGACTTCGGACAGGTCCGGCTTGCTCTGGATTCCTGATGCTGCGCTGTCAGGCGCTCCTTCAGACGCGATCGTGCCGGTCTGGGCCTGGAGGAAGTTCCGAATCCGCACCGCACCGCCTTCGTGGACGATGTACCCGTCTGCCAGGAGGAAAGCGATCGAAGCCTTGAATTGCTTCCGATCCTTAGGCTTGATGCTCATGGCGATAGCGAGGTCGCCGGCCGGGTCTTTGGTGTGCTCCAGCAACACTCCATCCGTGGACTCGGGGACGTGAATTAGGAGATCGCGCACGCCGCGCACAACCAAATCCCAGTTCCGGTGCTTAGCCGACTCGGCTCGGTAGAGTCGTCGCCAAATTGCGGGGGTCGTGATCACAGGAGAACCATCCCTGCTTGCTGCGGTGTTCTTCCGCCCTTCCGCGAGTTGCAGGATTTGCATGCAACCACCAGATTCTCCGGCTCATCACCGCCACCCTGACACCGCGGCACCACGTGATCGACAGAGAGTCGCTCCGTAGCACCGCAATAGCGACACCGCGCCCCATCGCGCTCGTAAACCGCCGTGCTCCAGCGCGCGCGCGCTGCGGCGGCCTCACGGTAACCGTCGAAGTCATAGATCTCCCAGCCCTGGTCGACCGCGACCCAAATCCCTGGCTCGTTAAAGCATCTCCCAGCATCCACGAGCTCGGCGGCTAGCTTTGCGCGCCTCGGGTGCGAGTTGGAGAAATGCGCAAGCATCCCCGTTGGGATGAACCCCGGGCGCGGACTAGCGGCGCCCGATTGCACCGCCCAACAGATCGAAGTGATGCCTAGCCTGAATGCGCCATCACTAAGAGGCGCCCACTTGACCCCATTCGGGAGAGTCCCGTCGAACAGAACGACCGCCATCAGAGCTCGACCCCATAGTCCCGAGCAAAAGCCTCGACCCGCTTTTCCCAAACCGTCCTACGGACAGCCTCGCGGTCCAATTCTTCAATGATCCCGATGATCGTGAATTCGCCCACGAGCCGGGCATTGATCTGATTCTCGACATGCGGCTGGGTCAGCATTTGAGACCACGCGTCATCTGACATTTTGCCAAACGATGACTCGATCGCCTTCCTCATCTCGGCGGCCGCTTCTTTGGCCATGACGCCGCACGCAAACCCGATACGCTCGCTCGGCTTCTGCGCCGCGGCTTTCTCTGCTGTTTCTTCGCTCATTCGTCCCGTCCTTCCGTCTCCACTCGGAGAAAGTCTCCCATCAAGAACTCCGGCCTCACTTGCTGAACGAGCTCGGAAATCTGCAAAGCTGTCGCGTCGCCCCGGGCCGATCGCGCCACGAGGTCCGAGAGCACGATCCGGAGGCAGCGCTTCAGGACGACATTGTTGTTCCGCTCGGTGATCTCGTGGCGCTTCGTTTTCTCTCGCTCTCTTTCGAGTGAGGTGGCCAGAGCAAGCGCCTGAAGGTTGGCCACGATGCGGGCTTGCTCCGGGTCTCGGGGGAGCTCGATCTTGGGAAGCGCTGGCGGCGGAGCCGGCGGCGCGGTCTTGACCGGTTGCTTCAGCGCAGCGGAGCGCGGGGACGGCTCGGTGAGCAACCCGCGATGCGCCAGGTCGCGTTTCACCTTCTTCTCGGCCTGGTCGGCGAGCCACTCGTTTCGGATCGCTTCCTCGTCATCGCTCCAGCCCTTCGAGTTTTCTCGCTCGGGAAGCACGGTGACGCAGATCAGATCGGGTCGCATCCGATGGTCCCTCTTCACCACCAGGACGCAGCGTGGGTTGTCGATCTGGTATTGGAGTTGGCCGAGGATGGTCCGTTCACGGAGGCGAACGGCGCTCGCCTCGAGCAGGTGGCGCTCGGCTTCCGCCATGCTTAGAGATGGAGCATGGCGTTCGATGAAGCGTTCGATCGAGTGATGGGTGAAGGCGATGTCAGTGGGCATGTGACCTCATCGCTGCCAGGTCTTCCGCACGATCTCGTAGAACCGGAGTAAGTCGCCGTCGCGACGGATGATTTCTACTGGCTTTACACGCACACCCGTCGTGTCAGCCTCGACGGTTGCGCGACCCTGACAGTTTGCTCCAGTCTCTTTGTCGTAGGCGTCGTAGCTGATCCGCCAGGCCGCACGATGCTCACCGCTGGTTAGCCCCTGCTCTCGCAGGCTGTCGCCGTAACGAGAGTGCATCGAGTGCAGAATGTTGAGCTGCGAAGACTCGTCGAGATCGGTGAACTGCTTGATCTGGACGCGCTCGGGGAGCAGCGCGATTACCTGCGGCGGCAGAGGAGGGGCTTTGGCGGGCGCATCTACCGTTGGTTTCGCTGTCTGTCCGAGCGCCTGCATCACGCTGGCCACGATCGCACTGACGGCCTGCTGGCTCAGCTCAGCGTGGCCACGGGTATCGGTGGCGGCTGATGGAGGAGCAGGGGCCGGACGAGCCGCGCGACAAACCTCCGCCAGTCCCTCAAGCAGGTTCAGTGAAGAGCTCGAGAAGCTGTGTCCAGCATCAGAGTAGACATTGCGGAGCAGAGCGCTCGCCGAGTTGCGCTCGCGATATGGGTCGAGACGCATTACCTCGGTAGTGACCGCATGGAATCCGATCTGGTCAATCGCCGCGACGAGGCTTTCCCGATCGGCCCGACAGAGCAACTGGGGGTGCTGTTTTCTGCGCGTCTTTTCTTTTTGGTTCATGGGATCTCCGTGCTGACAGGTGACAGGAATCCGGGCGACTTCCAAGAGCAAACTGCGAGCTCCGTCGGGCCGCGATGCCATTTGGCCCAGCAGATCACGGCGTAGGCCGCATTGTCCGTCCCGGTCCCACCGCTGAAGCTCGGGCGCTCGCTGAGCACGTATACTTTGCTTGCCGGGTGCTCCTTCCAGAACGGAATACGCTCCTTGCTCTCGAGCAGGGAAAGCCGGAGCAGGAAGGCTACCATGCCGAATCTAGAGCGAAGCGCGAGCGCGCGCCGGACATGGGCCTCGGCCCCGGTGTACGGCGGGTTCCCCACTAGGGCATCGAAGTCAACGCTTTTGACTTCGGGGTACCACGGGCTGGTGATCGCGAGGGAGGCGCCATCGTGAGCCAGGAAATCCCCTTCGAGCGCTGGGATTCCGCGCGCCTTGAGTTCACAGCAGCGGTCAGGATCGATATCGATCGCGAGCATCGATTCCGGGCTGATATGCGCGCGCACGGCATCGACCCACGCGCCTTTCCCGGCGCTCGGCTCGAGCACGCGCATCCCGTCGACCAGGAATCCGTCACGAGCGAGCCAGCCGGCAGCGGCGTGCGCCAAGGCGGGAGGCGTGAAATATGCGTCGAACTTCTTCCTCCCGACGGCTGGGAGGTTCTCTGGCTCTGAGAGGACGTAGGGGACGGGTGAGGTCACGCGAGCACCGACTTGATCTGAGCGTGAAACAGCTCCGCAGTCTTGCGCCCGATCGCCGCGCGCGCCTCGCGGCTGTCGACAAATTCGCCAACTCCTTCACGGGTCACATCCTCGATCACAATGGGGTGACCGATTGTCTCGAACGCGGCGGCGAGCGCCGATTCATCGAAAAGTGCGATGAAGTTCTCGCGTTTCTCGCCGCCGTGGCGGAAGTGAACCTTGCCGTCTGACCACCGGATATGCGCGGAAGTTCCATGCAGCTTTTCGAGCGCATAGCACTCGCGGAACATCAGAATCGTCTGATTCCGGTACAGGTTTTCGATGTGCATGTAGCCCATTAGTTTTTGCTCCGTTCGGTTTGTGTCATGTGTTCTCCTGTCAGGTGACATCTTTCAAGCGACGTGCTTCCAGATTCGGCGATTCAGGATCAGCCAGGCGTGGCTCTTGTAGAGCCCGAAGCGCGCTGCGAGGGTGGTGAGCGGAGCTGTTCCCTTCAAGGCGCGTAGCTCACGCACAAGATCCTCCGTTATTCGCGCCATTCCATGGCCCTCTCCGCGGGCGCCCCGTTCTTTCGCGACGCAGTCAGCGCGATTAGCGGCCGTCGTACCCGGGAAGACGTGTGACGGATTGCAGCACGCTGGGATATCGCACTCGTGCATGGCGATCAGCTGCGGACGTAGGAAGACCCAAGCGTCACCGTAGAGGTTGACGGTCGCGAGCTCCCCGCAGGCCTCGCAGCGCCAGTCCGTTGGACGACCGCCCCAGGCCGACAGGATCAGCCAGGGATGACGGCTGTCGGGCTTCCGGTTCTCGTCGAAGCGCTTGGGCTCGAGATCGAGCAGGGAGAGCTGGTTCACGCTGCGTTCGCTTTCTTCCGGCCCTTGGCCAGGAACTGCTCGGCCAGCGTGCGAACCCGATCGCCGCTCCGGTCGAGCTTTTCGATCAAGTCCTCGTCCGGATTGCGGAGCCCTTCGACTTGACTCCGCTTCACGCCGAGCACGTCGGCCATCGCAGGGTCCGAGCCGCTATCGGACAGCAAGTAATAGACGACCGTCGGCTCCTGCTTTCCGTCGCGGTCGACACGGTCCGTGCATTGCGAGTGCACACCGGGGCTCCAGTCGAGTTCGCCGAAAACTACCACCGCGTTCGGTACGGCTTGGAGCCCATCCAGGCCGGCGCCGCTCCGAAGGCTCATGATCAGTAGCTTCGACTCGCCCTCGATGAACTTTCGCCCCGCCTCGGCCTTTTGCGTAGCGCTCTCGCTTCCGGTGTACAGCACCGGATTCAGGTCGGCGAGGCGCTCCATCCAGATCGAGTAAACGTCGCGATGCCATCCGAACAGCACCACCGGCTCGTCGTTCCCGGTGATGAGCATCCGAACGAATTCGGCTACGTACGGCGCTTTCGCGACGCCGGTGGCGTGGCGCACCATCATGTCGAAGTCGCCCGCAGCTTTCATGCGGTCGAATTGCGAGCCGTTTCGCTCGACGATGATCTGAGCGAGCTTCTCGGCGGCGCCGCTGATCTCCTTCAGCGGTGCCGAGTCGCAATCGATCTCGTGCGAGATCTTGATCACGTCGGGTAGCTCGCGCCCAACCCCCTTCCGGGTGCGCCGCAGCATCAGGCCCGCCGAGCGGAGCCAAGTCCCGAAAGCCTTCGGGTCCTTCAGGTTGGCGCGGCCGCGCGCATCCGTCGCGCCGCAGTGCTCGCGGTGAAACTCGTCCTTCGTCCCCAATGTGTCGGGCGGTGCAATCGCCTTGAGCACGTTGTAAATCTCGCCCCCGTAGTTGTAGATCGGGGTCGCTGATAAGCCGATCCGCCAGCCCACCGAGCCAGCAATCTCGTATGCCGCGGCGCCCTTGTTCGAAGCGGTCCCGGTGCGCAGCTCCTGGATTTCGTCGAAAACCACCGAATTGACCAGCGGGGCCAGCGTCGTCGACCACCCGGCGAGGCGCGAGTAGCAGGTGATCACGACATCGGGGAACTGACCCGGCAATGCCAACTGGGCGCCCCTGGTCTTCTTCGGCGCGGCGAGGTCGTAAGGCTGAGCGCCTTTGACGACGTGCGTGGTCAGCGCCGGCGCGAAGCGTTGCAGCTGTTCGCGCCACTGTCCCATCAGATGCGTGAGCGTTACGACAACCGCCGGGCGCAGCCTCGGATCCGTGAGCGCGCAGATTGCCGAGCACGTCTTGCCGATGCCAGTGTCGTCAGCGAGCAGCAGGCCGCCCATGCGAATCCACAGGTCGGCGCCTACGCGCTGGTAGTCGCGCGGCGGGATCGCCAGCTCGAAGGCGCGCGGGGGAAGCTGGCCGGAAAGCATCTGCTCGACCAGCGACTCGCGCTCACGGTGCTCGGCGGCGCGAGCGGCGAGGCGCGAGCGGTCCGCCTCGGTCATTTCGAGCTCGTAGCGCTCCAAGAACCACAGGAGCTCCCGGCAATTCTCGAGGGAATCAGCGAGCTTTATCTCGCCGGCCGTGAATTGCGCAGCCTTCTCGAACAGGCGTTTCACGCGGATTGCGACGTGCGGCTGCGCCTTGACCAGCCATCTGCTGGCGGCCGCGTCGAACGCGAGGCTCCCGACGCTCAAAACGCCCCCACGTGGAATGCGGCGACCGGCTTGGCGCGGAGTTCGTTCGGTAGGCCTCGCAGGTGAGCTCGGCGAGTCGTGATCAGGACGACAGCCGAGAGCTCCGCCGCGGCACTGTAACGGTCGAGCTGGCGGAGCACGGCCGCCGGCGATCCGTCAATCTTCAGCTCGAGCCCCACGCCATCGACCACAAAGTCGATGCGATTTCGCTTGTCGCCATCAAGCGCTACCTCGGCGCGGAACTCGAAGCCTGCCGACTCGAGACGCGCGCGCACGATCGCGCTCAAGCCTGCCTCGTCGGCAACGGCACACGACAGCCCAGCGAAAGCGCGGCGAAGGTCGGCCATGGTCGTGGCCTTCACAAGGCGCCCCGCAGAGCGTTGTCGTTCGCCGGTACCGCGAACGTCGACCCCAAGGTCGGCGGCAGCCCTTCGAGCGGGGAGCCGAAGAGGCGCAGCGTCCACCCCTTGTCGTCGTTGCCGGTCATTGGTTTGCCGAACAGAGTCGGCGGGGGCACATCTTTATTACTCACGTGTATTGCCCTTCTGAATGCATGGCGCGGGCGGCAGCTGCTGGGGAGCGCTGCATCTTCTGTCGCGCATCCGCTTCCGGGACAGTAACTAGCGGTAGTTCGCCATCCCTGATGAAGCGTTCGCGGATGTTTCGCGCGTATTCGTATTCCTTTGCCGCGAGCTCACGAAGCGACTTCGGATCATCCGTTTGCGGAAGCATTTGCAGCGTCCACGCGGCTTGCCGAAGCCAGAACCACCGCACGTATCTCACCTGCCAAGGTAAGTCGGTCGATGATCGCTCAGCCACGCTTCACCTCGATCGAGTCGGCGAGCACGAGCAGCTGCGCCGCGAGCGTTCGCGCCGCGCCCGCGGTCAGCGACGCATCACACGTCAGCCGAAGGCGCTGCCCCTCTACCTTCAGCGTGCCAAGGCGGAACGGTGGGAGCTTCGCCGCCTTGTACTCTTCGAGTTCGGTGACGGTGCTCACAGCAACACCGCCATCAGGTCAGAGGTAGAAACCCAAACCTCGTCCGCTTCTTTGCTCGCGGCGAGCAGTCGCCGAGCCTTTTCCTCGGCCTTGTACGGCTCTTTCGCGAACATGTAGTTGAGGCTCCAGCTCCAATCGCTGCACAGGTCCCGGATTACGGCCTCGCGCTCGGAGCTCTGGCGAAACCAACGCCGCCTGCTCGATTTACGGCTCTCGACTTCAGCGGTGATCTTCGCCTCGAACGGAGCAAGGTCTCGCGCGTGCGCAGCTTGACACCGAGCAATCGTCGCCTCGCAGAGCTCAGCCACCCGCTTCGACGGTATTTTGACCAGTGAGGTCGAGGGGCATTCGCTCATTTCGCCACGTCCGTTTCCACGATGCGAAACCGCTCGATCCGCTCCGCCATGCGACAGAGCGAGCCCGCTACAGCTCGCGCTTGAACCGGTGTCCAGTGCAGTCGCACGTCGGAGAGCGGTACCCGAAGGATCACGAGATCGTTCTCGGTGGTGATTACGACTTCGGTGATCACGCGATAGGCGACAGCGCGGACGGCGGCGCCGAGAGTAGTGAGGGCGAGGTTGCTCACGCCGACGCCTCCGGCCACTCTTTGGCCATCGCTGCGGCGACCTGTTCGGGGTCAATGCCGAGTTCGTGCTCCAGATAGCCAGCGATCATCGACCTCTCGGGGCGGTGCTGCTCGCGAGTCCAGCGAATGAGAAACTCCATGTCTTCCACGTCGATCGGCGTGTCGTCGTCCCCGTCAGCGCGCGGAGGCTTCCAGTAGCTCGGGTTCTCTTTGGCCGCGGCGCGGACGACGGCGAGCGGCAGTTCCTCCAGCCCGACGGGGCCGCGCCGAGCAGCGTGGCAACGGAATCGCTGAAGCGCGCAAGAAGCCTTCTTGCATGCCGAGCACACCGTCACCGGGTCGTTGAATGGAACGCTTTCAGGAAGCTTGATGCTCACGGCTCGTCCTCCCCGCCGCACTCCCAAGGGTGAGGCAAGGCCAGCATGCGGCTCTCCGCCGTGGCTCGCGGCTGGGCTTTGCGGTCGGCGGCGTCCATGCGAGCGCGGGCATCGGCTCCTTTCAGGTCCATCATGCGTCGCTGATTCTTTTCGGATCCGTAAACGCGAAGATGGCAGTAGCAGCACTCGTCCCCCATCGTCGCGGCAATCGGGCGCTCGGGTCGGCTGCACTCGCGGCACTCGGGCGCCAATCGCGCGACCGCTCGCGAAAGCTCAGCCTCATGCGAGCGCGGCGGGTCATCGCAAATCGGCGGCGCGGGGATGGTGTCGTTCGTATGTCCCGCCTCGGCGCGGCGCGCTCTCACGCGCAGATGCGCATCTGGTCCTGTGCAACTGTAACAAAGCGTGCAGTGGCTCTCGAGATCATCGATCATCAGGAGCCGCACGGCGTGCGGGCCTTCGCATAATTCACACTTCGCCATTACGACTTCCTCCCAATCTTCTTCTCTGCTCGTGCAACTGAGACCTTGCGGCGGAGCTCGCGGTCTGACGGTGGGCGTTTGATTCCCTGCAGCTCGTCAGCGAGCGCAGCCGCGCGCGCGAGAACAGCGGGTGATGGGCTCCAGGCGACCACCGCGGCCACGAGCAGCCGGGCGAGTTCCGGCGCGATTGGCCCTTCGCTCTTTATCCGGAAGCTCTGAAACCAGACCTGCAGGCGGAAGACGGTTTTGCCCGGGAAGCGGGCCTGAAGCGGGGCGTTGCGGCGGGTCATTTACCGACTCCGCGCAATAGTCCGAGGGCACCGCGCCGAACGCTGAAGCGATCCGCTTTCTTCTTGGCGGCCTCTCGCGCTCGTCGCGCTCCCGCGCAGGGCGGATACAGATTCTCTCGCCTCGGCGAATAGTCACCGTGACCAGGATCACCGTTCGTGAAACGAACCGGCATCGCGACATGGCAAAACATCGGCTCGTCACTGTCGATCAGGCACTGAATTTCGAACGCTTCTTCCGGGTCCTTTGAGCGGAATAAGCAATCGGCGCAAGGCTTCCCTCGGCGCCGCTCGTGAGCCTCCCATGCCAAGGTTTCGCACTTGCGATGGTGCTCCGTGGAAACCCCGTCACAAGTGCAGTGGTACTCGCCGCGTGCCGCGGCGCCCATGCACTGCGGAAAGCCGTGCAGGAATTCGCAGTTGTGGTCGGCTTGCCAAGCCGCGAGCGGCTCAGGTGGCCATCGGTCATCCGGCAGACACGTCTCCGCGATCATGTCCGCACCTGACCCTTCGCCGCGCGGCCGGCCGCTGGGCTTATTCCGCCGCGCCCGCTGCACGATTGGCAGCGCCGTTCGCTACAGCTGAAACCAAACCATTCGAGCGTCTTCCCCGACCCGCCGCACTCCTCGCACTCGGTGTCCCGGTCAGGAGTCCCAAGCGCTCCCGAGCTCATGGCCCGAGCCTCGATCGGGAGCTCGGCGCGGAGGCAGTCGCACTCCGGATCGTCAGCGCCGTGGAAGTAGTTCTCGGTCCGGTAGCACCGGCGCAGGCCGAGGACGGTGGCTAGGTTGGGGCGGCCAGAGCCGGCGTGACGGAGGCGAATCGGTTGCGCGATCGCGCCGTGGTAGGGGAGGCAGCGCTCGCACCCTCGGTCGAACCCGTGGGCACCCGGGCAGCGGGCCAGACGGAAGCCCTTCCGGACGGCGTAGTGCTGGTGGTCTCCTTCGAGCACGTCGGCACGCTCGAACCCCTTGGGGGTCCGAACGAAGGCGCCGCCGCCGAATCCGGTGAACCGGACGATGTTAAGACCCGTAGGGATACGGCGGCTCACCGCGCACCCGACTTCGCGATGTAGACCCTGGTAGTCTTCCGGAGCGCGCGACCGATCTCAGCGGGGCGGGCGTGGTCGGGTGATTCGGAGAGGGCGGAAGCGAAGTCCAGCGCCTCTTGGTCCGGAAAGTTGAGCGAGGCGAATGGCCCGAAGGCCTCGACAGCCTTTCGGTCGTACGCGCGGGCCGCCTCCGCCGGATCGGTGAAGACGCCCAGGTACAGCTGGCGCCGCTTCCCGTTCGGCTTGATCTCGCCGGCGCAGATCGAGGCTTGCCACTTCTTCGAGCCAGAATTCCACGTGACCCCCTTGTAGCCGCCGAGTTTTTGGCGCTTGGAGCTCGTGACGTTGGTCGCATTCTGGCGTGGCGTGCACGGACGCAGGTTGCGCCGCTGGTTGTCGAGCCCATCGCCGTTCTCGTGGTCGATGTACTGGCTGGACGGGCAGCCGAGCACGAAGTTGTGCAGCGTCTGGTTCGTAATGGTGCCGCGCTCGGCTCGCGGCAGACTGCGCTGGGCGTAAAACTTGCCAGGCTGGCTCTTCTTGGACTTCAGTCGCCAGCGGAACTGGCTGACGCGCTCAGCGTCTTCGGCGTCGACGAGGGCGAAGCGGCCGGAGCGGCCGGAGCGGCCGAGCGGGATCTGGACCGGAGGATCGGCACTCATGCGAGCACCCCGACAGATCCGGCTGCGACGCATAATCGCTGTCGCATCCGTGTAACGTCGACCGCCCCGGCTCGCACCAGTTGGCCCCAGTTAACAGTAGATAAACCGATTAAATTCGCTGGTTCGTCAACTTCCGCCGCGCCAGAAAGCGGTTTCGTAAACCGCAGGTCTCGAGTTCGAATCTCGAAATCGGCTCCGGGTTTTTCTGCCGGATCGCGGATTGGTTCCGCGGTTGTATCGATCACGCTGTCGCGTTGGCGTAGCGGCAAGGCCGTCAGCAGCTTCGCCTCTGCGAGTTTCCCGAGCGCTTCGGGGCGCGGGCGCGCGTAAATGCGATCTACCAATGCGCGCGTCGTGTGACCGAGCAGGCGGCGCGTAACATCTGCGTCCACACCTTCTTCGGATAGGAGCGTCGCGTGTGTACGCCGGAAGTCGTTCGGTGTGGCCTGATCTATTCCAGCACGCTTGCACGCGGCCTTGATATCCCTGTGTAGGTTATTCGGCTCCTCGCCCAGCGGTAGGTAGAGCGCGGCAGCCTCGAGGAGTTCTCGGAACAGGCTTAGGATCGGGACGCGGCGCTTGGACTTCTTCGTCTTCGTGCCGCGTATGAAAACGATGCCCAGCGTCCAATTGATGTCGGCTGGAGCGAGACGGTAGATTTCTGCCAGCCTGCAGCCCAGTGCAACGGCGACAGCGACAACAGCCATCAGTTCCGGCTTGAGCTGCTCGAGCAGCGGGAATAGTTCCTCCCGTGTCAGCGCGCGCTCGCGCGGCTCATATCCGGTCTGCAGGTCAGGCGGGCAGAGCGCGTCCACGTTGCCGGCGTAAACGCCAGCCCGCTGCGCGGCTCTCATCACAATGCACAGGTGGTCGACCTCTTTTCGAATGGTATGGTCGGTCACGTCCTCGGCTCGGCGTTTCTCGACATAGGAGTCGACGAACGGCGGCGTGATTTGGATCAGTAGAGTGTTTGGCGCCAGGCGAAGCCAGTGACCGAGCTTCGTTCGGTAGATGGAAATGGTCGCCGCGGACCGCTTCTTCTTGCCCGTCTCTTTTTGCGCAATCACGCGGGCGATCCATTCGTCGAGGCGCGCCGTTTGCGAGGCTGCGTAGGCCGGATCGACAGCGAGCCGTTCGCGCTGGGCGCGGAAGGACCGAGCAGCTTCGATGTCGCGGCAGTACGTCGACTGCGGCTTTTTTGTGACCGGATCGGTCCGGATCCACCAGATTGGTCCGCGCTTGTAGAGGCCATCTCGTTTTTGAGCCATTCAGAAAACCTCTCCTCAGTAATTCGTAGAGAATCTTTGCCGCACGGAATCGCCCCCGCTTGGCGCATGTAATCGAACGCGCGGCGCACCGTGCACCGCATGCGAGTGGCAACATCGGAAGGAGTCAGAATAGTCACTCCAGAGCTCCAATCTTCGCCATCTGCACCTTGCCGGTCTCTTGCTTCATGCTGCCCACCGCTTAACCATCGCCACCGCCGCTGGCTTCTCCTGCGGAATGAACCGACTGCGCCCGACACCGATCAATGCGCCAGCCCATGGTGAGTCACTGAGGCAATGGCTCGGGACAAGCCGGATGGTCCCGGCCTCGATCCACTTCCGATTCCATCGGAGCCGGTGAACCAGGCGGACGCGCGATCGCTTTGGTCCTCGGGACAGAATCTCGACTGGCGTCGCCATGGTGAATAGACCCGTGTGGTGCATCCAGCCGCGCTTCATGGCTTTGGCTTTGGCTCCGTCGCCGGGTATGGGTTGGCTTGGTGGCCATCGGTGAAACTATGCTCGGCGAAATCATAGCCTTCGTTCCAGGCCCGGTGAGCGGTAGCCGCTTCGAGATCGGCGAGCGCCTGGGCCACCGAGATCGCGTTTCCGAAGTCGAGCCCGGGCGTGGGGACTCCCGTCTCGATCCACTCTCGCTCTTCAGCGAAGAACTCTCCAGGGAACCTCCGCTCGATATCGGGGAGAGCGAGGAGGGCGGCCTCTCGGTGACGCCTTTCGATGGGGGCGATCATGGTCCATCCTTTTCAGCCCACGACAGACCGAGCAGCGGCGCCAGCGCTAGCCATGGGTGGCCGGAGATGCCGATTGCCGCGCACAGTACCAGGCAGAATGCGTTGCTCAGCAGACATTTCGTGTGGATGCTCATCGTCACTGACTCATCCTCGGCCCGGCCACGAAGACCTCATCCTGGCCGGCTCCCTGGTTCCAGATGCTGCGCAGCTCCCCGAGCTCGGCGAGTCGGTGCACGCAGGCCATGTGCGTCCAGTTTGATCCTGATACGCCGGGAGCGGAGATGAGTTTCCACATCGTCGCAGCCCCGCTCAGCTTGAGGATCCGGTGTGCATGATCGCGGATCTTCAGGAACGTTTCCTGGCCTTCTTCGGTGAAGATCTCTCCTCGTTCTGCGGTGTAGGAGTAGCTCATCGCTCAGCCCTCCTTGTGATCGGCGGTCCGCTTCGTCTCGACCGTGACGGTCAGGTCAGCGACCTCGGAATCGTCGATCAGCGTGGCGCTAACCCGGACCCAATACGTGTCGTGGGGTAAGCCGAGTCTTTCGGCCGCTACCTCGGCGAGGAGCTTTCGAACTTCGCGTGCGCTTAGGGTGATTTTCCCAAGGATCATGGTGCACCTATAGGAACGACAGTCACAGCAACCAAAAGACCAAAGGCGAATAGGATGCTGCAGGC
>Ga0105248_10000876_pt1 | contig 33746 bp, 27 predicted proteins | sample KBSS34metaG_FD_81524 | JGI IMG/M metagenome (GOLD analysis project Ga0105248, IMG submission 81524) | Switchgrass rhizosphere microbial communities from Kellogg Biological Station, Michigan, USA - KBS S3-4 metaG | ecosystem: Host-associated > Plants > Roots > Rhizosphere > Soil | place...
CGACCGGGTCGGCGCGAGCGAACGCGTCTTCAGCGACACCTTCCATCACCCGAAGATCGTCGGGGTCAAGTAGCCAGGAGCCTGTACGCCGAAAGGCCCGGAACGGCTGTCGTTCCGGGCCTTCTTGCGGCGGTTTTAGTGAGCCGGCGCCGACACTTCGTCGTCGACGACCGGCTCCGGGTCGGGGATCTCAGCGGCCGGCGGCTTGCGCACGAAGAACGCAATCACGACCGCGGCCAGTGAGACGATGCCGCCCACCATGAACGCCAGTCGAACGCCCTCAGCGATCGAGGCCTCGTTGCTGAGGTTCGCCGCGTGCCCGTTCGTCGTGCCGATTGCAAGCAATGCGATGAAGATCGCGGTTCCAGCCGCGCCTGCCACCTGCTGGATCGTAGCCAGCGTCGCGCTGCCATGCGAGTACAGATGCGGCGGCAGCGCGCCGAGCGCTGAGGTGAAAAGCGGCGTGAACAGGAACGCCAAGCCGAGGCAAAGCACGAGGTAGGCGACGACGATCATCCACACCGGAGTCGCGGTAGTGAGGAAGCTCAGCGACCAGAACACAGCACTCACCACGGCCGCCCCCGGCACCACGAGAACGCGCGGCCCCAGCTTGTCGTAGAGGCGACCGACCCATGGGCCCAGGAATCCCATCAACAGGCCGCCGGGCAGCAGGGTCAGCCCGATCACGATCGTGTTCTGATGCAGCACGTTCTGCATGTACAGGGGCACGACGATCACGGTGCCGAAGAGGGCCACCATGCTGACCGCGAGCATGAGGAGAGACATAGTGAAGGTGCGCGAGGTGAAGGTGCGGAGGTCGAGCAGCGCGGCTTCTCTGCGCTGCAGTTGCAGTTGGCGAAGGACGAAGGCCAGCAGGAATACTGCGCCGACGGTCAGAGGGATCCACGACGGCAGCACCGCATCGCCCTCCGCGGCCTGCCCAATACTGCTCAGACCATAGACCAGCCCGCTGAAGGCGATGGCGGAAATGATCACAGACAGTACGTCGAGCGGCGCCTTGCGGGGTTCCGAGACGTTCGGAACGCGAAGGGCACCCAGCACGAGCATGAACCCGGCAAACGGCAGCATGACCCAGAACAGCCCTCGCCAGTTCACGAAATGAAGCAGCAAGCCGGAGATGGTCGGACCGATCGCCGGCGCGACCGACATCACGATCGAGATGCGGCCCATCATGCGGCCGAGCGACTGGGGAGGGACCAGCGACATGACGCTCGTCATCATGAGCGGCATCATGATCGCCGTGCCCGAGGCCTGCACGATGCGGCCGAGCAGCAGCATGCCGAACCCCGGCGCGGTCGCCGCGATGAGAGTGCCAGCGGTGAACAAGCTCATCGCCGTGATGAATACCGGGCGCGTGTTCAAGCGCTGCAGAAGCCATCCGGTGATCGGGATGACGACCGCCATGGTCAGGGCAAATCCGGTCGTCAGCCACTGCCCAAGGCTCGGGGTGATCCGCAGGTCTTTCAGGATGCCGGGCAGCGCCACGCTCAGGAACGTCTCGTTCAGGAATACGACGAACACTGCCGCGAGCAGCAGGATGATCGCCACCCGTGATCGCGAGTCGAGTCGGCCCTCGGCGTATGCCGTGGCGTCGGATGAAGAGGTCTGGGTCATGGATTGGTCCTCCGGTGGGTGTCACGCGTCGCGCACGACATCGGATCAGAAGTGGATGACGGCGCAGCACGAGTGCTGGCGGCTGTGCCGTTGTTCACACTGTCCACATATTAGCCCCGACCACCGACATCGGAAGGAGCAATGTGTCCGCTGAGAGTGAAAAGCCGATGACCCTTCGGTGTATTCCTCCTCGCTAGCGATTGACCACGGACATGTCCGCATAGCGGTCGCCTGCCGGGGCGGGCAACGCCGACAGGGTCGCGAGTTGCTCGGGAGTGAGCACCAGGGAATCTGCGGCCACGTTCTCCTCGAGGCGTGCAACGCGCTTCGTGCCGGGGATCGGGGCGATGCCCTCGCCCTGTGCCAGGATCCACGCCAGGGCGACCTGGGCGGGCGTCGCGCCGGCCTCGGCGGCGACCGTCTCGACGGCATCCACGATCTTCAGATTCTCGGCCAGGTTGTCGCTCTCGAATCGCGGGTTGTTGAGACGGAAGTCGTTCGCGTCCAGCATCTCGGTCGACCGGATCGCGCCGGTCAGAAAGCCTCGTCCGAGCGGCGAGTACGGCACGAAACCGATGCCGAGCTTGCGCAGGAGCGGCAGCAACTCGCTCTCCGGATCGCGTGTCCAGAGCGAGTACTCGGTCTGGATCGCCGTGATCGGGTGGACCGCGTGCGCCGCGCGGATCCGCTCCGGAGCCGCCTCCGAGAGTCCGTAGCCGCGGATCTTGCCCTCGGCGACGAACTCGGCCATGGCGCCGACGGTGTCCTCGATGGGCGTAGCAGGATCCATCCGGTGCTGGTAGTAGAGATCGATGTGGTCGGTGCCCAGCCGCCGCAGCGATCCCTCGAGAGCCAGCCGCATGTTCTCGGGCCGGCCGTCGAAGCCGTAGGAATCGTCGTCGAGGTGCTTGAGAGTGCCGCCCTTGGTAGCCACCACCACGGAGTCGCGGTCGGCACCCAGCGCCGCGCCCAGCAGTTCTTCGTTGATATAGGGCCCGTACACCTCTGCGGTGTCGAAGAAAGTGACCCCGAGGTCGAGGGCGCGTCGAATGGTGCGGGTCGACTCGGCGTCGTCGGCGCCGGCGCCTGAGTAGAAGGCCGACATGCCCATCGTGCCGAGACCGAGCCGCGACACATCGAGCGTGCCAAGAGTTGTGTGCTTCATTTCGTTTCGAACCTTTCGTATGAGGCGATCTTGAAGTCGATGGCATCGAGGCTTCGCTGAACCTCGGCGAGCTGCTCGAGCACGCGTCCGCGATGCTCCACCAGGAGCGCAAGCCGTTGGGGCGTGGTCTGATCGCCCTGCCGCGCGAACTCGGCGTAGCGGCGGATGTCGCGGATCGGCATCCCCGTCGAACGCAGTTTGGTGATGAAGGTCAGCCAGTTGACCATCGCCGGCGGGTAGCGCCGATGACTGCTCGAGGCGCGATCGGGATCGGCGAGCAGCAATCCCTCCTGCTCGTAGTACCTCAAGGCGGAGGTGCTCAGCCCGGTCTCGGCGGCCATGTCGGAGATGGACATGCCGGCGTCGGTGATGGTCATGTTTTCACGGTAGAACTTCAAGTGCACTTGAAGTCAAGCTGATGCCGAAAGAAACGAAGAACTAGAGCTTCTTCTGCTCGGCGCGCTCGGCCAGTTCCTCGGGCAGCGGGCGAGCCACCGGAATGCGCGTGCCCAGCACCTGCGACACGATGTCGCGGGCGATCTGCTGGTCGGTGAGGCCGGCATCGGCGAGGATCTCATCGCGCGTGCCCTGCGGAAGGAACTCGTCCGGCAGGCCGAGCTCGTCGACCGCGGTATCCACACCGGCGGCCCTGAGATCTTGGCGGATGCGCGTTCCGACTCCCCCGACCCGGATGCCGTCTTCGATGCTCACCACCAGGCGGTGCTGACTCGCCAGCTCGATGAGACTCGACGGGACGGGGATGACCCACCGCGGATCCACGACGGTGGCGCCGATCCCCTGGGCCGCGAGGCGGTCGGCGACGCGGAGCGCCAGATCGGCCATCGGCCCGACCGCGACGAGCAGCACGTCGCGGTGGGGTGCCTCGCGCAGCACGTCGACGCCGTCTGCCGTGCGGCGCTGCGCGTCGACCTCGTTGCCGACGTTGCCGCGCGAGAACCGCACGACCGTCGGACCGTCGTCGACGGCGACGGCCTCGCCCAGCTCCTCGCGCAGCCGTGTCGCGTCACGCGGGGCGGCGATCCGGATGTGCGGGACCGCCTGCAGGATCGCCAGATCCCACATGCCGTGATGGCTCGGACCGTCGGGGCCGGTCACCCCGGCTCGGTCGAGCACGAAGGTGACGCCCGCCTTGTGGAGGGCGACATCCATCAGCACCTGGTCGAACGCGCGATTGATGAAGGTCGCATAGATCGCGACGACGGGATGCAGTCCGCCGAATGCCAGCCCCGCGGCGCTGGTGACCGCGTGCTGCTCGGCGATGCCGACGTCGAAGACCCGCTCCGGATATTTCTCGGCCATCTTGTAGAGGCCGGTCGGCCGCAGCATCGCCCCCGTGATGCCGACGATCTTCGGATCCCGGTCGGCGAGAGCCACCATCTCGTCGGCGAAGACCGATGTCCACGACGGCCGACTGGCGTGCTCGACGGGCTCCCCTGTCTCGGGGTCGATCTGGCCGACGGCATGGAACTGGTCGGCGACGTCGGCGACTGCCGGCTCGAAGCCGTGACCCTTCTCGGTGATGACGTGGACGATCACCGGAGCCTCGTAGTTCTTGGCCTGCTTCAGCGCCTCCTCGAGAGCTCGGAGGTCATGCCCCGGGATCGGACCGATGTACTTGATGTCGAGGTTGGAGTAGAGCGCCTCGTTATTGCTGAATCGTGCCAGGAAGCCGTGCATCGCGCCGCGGGTGCCGCGGTAGATGGCCCGACCGGGAGCCCCGAACTTGCCGAACAGCCGCTCGCTCGTGCGGTACAGGTCGCGGTACCCGCGCCGGGTGCGCACGGTGTTGAGAAAGCGCGCCATGCCGCCGATGGTCGGCGCGTACGACCGACCATTGTCATTGACGATGATCACCAAACGACGGTTGTTGTCGTCGCTGATGTTGTTGAGCGCCTCCCAGGTCATGCCGCCGGTCAGAGCCCCATCGCCCACGACGGCGACCACGTAGCGGTCGTTCTGACCGGTCATCGCGAACGCCCGCGAGATCCCATCGGCCCAGCTCAGCGAGCTGGACGCATGCGAGCTCTCGACAATGTCGTGCACCGATTCGGAGCGCTGCGGGTATCCCGCCAGGCCGCCCTTCATGCGGAGGCGCGAGAAGTCGTGGCGACCGGTCAGCAGCTTGTGCACGTAACTCTGATGGCCCGTGTCGAACACGATCGCATCGTGCGGCGAATCGAAGACCCGATGGATCGCCATCGTCAACTCGACGACGCCCAGGTTCGGGCCGAGGTGTCCCCCGGTCTTTGAGACCTCGCTGATGAGGAAGGTGCGGATCTCGTCGGCGAGCCGTGCCAACTGCTCACGGGTCAGCGCATCGAGGTCGCGAGGCGAATGGATCCCCTCGAGCAACGACATGCTTCGAGCCTAGACGAGGCTCCTGAGTACGTATTGGAGGATGCCGCCGTTGCGGTAGTAGTCGGCTTCGCCGGGCGTGTCGATGCGAACCACCGCGTCGAACTCGATCGGCGCCTTGCCATTCGCGGACTGGTCGCTCGGCGTCGCAGTGACGTGAACGGTCTTCGGGGTGGAACCGTCGTTGAGCGCGGTGATGCCCGAGATGCTCACGACCTCCGTTCCGTCGAGCCCCAAGTCATCTGCGGTGGCACCCGACGGGAACTGCAGCGGGATGACGCCCATTCCGATCAGGTTCGACCGGTGGATGCGCTCGAAGCTCTCGGCGATCACCGCTTTCACCCCGAGCAGGTTGGTGCCCTTGGCGGCCCAGTCGCGGCTCGATCCGGATCCGTACTCCTTGCCGGCGAAGATCACCAGTGGCGTCCCGGCCGCCTGGTAGTTGACACTGGCGTCGTAGATGAAGGCCTGCGGGGCATCCGTCTGCGTGAAGTCACGGGTGTAGCCGCCCTCGACTCCGTCGAGAAGCTGGTTCTTCAGCCGGATGTTGGCGAAGGTGCCGCGGATCATCACCTCGTGATTGCCGCGCCGCGAGCCGTAGGAGTTGAAGTCCTTGCGGTCGACCCCGTGCTCCTGCAGGTACGTGCCGGCCGGGCTGTCGGCCTTGATGCTGCCTGCCGGGCTGATGTGATCGGTGGTGACCGAGTCACCCAGCTTGGCGAGCACCCGCGCGCCCGTGATGTCGACCACCGGGCTGGTCTCGAGGGTCATGCCCTCGAAGTACGGGGGTTTGCGCACGTATGTCGAGTTCTCGTCCCACTCGAAGACCTCGCTGTCGGGGGTCGGCAGGTTGCGCCAGCGCTCGTCGCCGTCGAAGACGGCGCCGTACTCCTTGGTGAACATCTCGGTCGAGATCGACGAGTCGATCGTCTTCTGCACCTCGGCGGCATCCGGCCAGATGTCTTTGAGGAAGACGTCCTGGCCGTCTTTGTCCTGACCGAGCGCGTCGGTCTCGAAGTCGAAGTTCATCGATCCGGCAAGCGCGTACGCGATCACCAGCGGCGGGCTCGCCAGGTAGTTCATCTTCACATCGGGGCTGATCCGGCCTTCGAAGTTGCGGTTGCCCGAGAGCACGGCGGTGACCGCGAGATCGTTGTCGTTGATCGCGGCCGATACCTCGTCGATCAGCGGACCGGTGTTGCCGATGCAGACCGTGCAGCCGTAGCCCACTGTGTAGAAGCCGAGCTTCTCGAGCTCGGTGGTCAGGCCGGACTTGTCGTAGTAGTCGGTGACCACCTTGGATCCCGGCGCCAGTGTGGTCTTGACCCACGGCTTGGTGGTGAGCCCCCTGCGGTTCGCATTGCGCGCCAGCAGACCGGCGGCCAGCATCACGCTGGGGTTCGAGGTGTTCGTGCACGAGGTGATCGCGGCGACCGCGACCGCTCCGTGGTTGAGGGTGTAGTTCGTGCCGTCGGCCAGCGAGACCGGGATCGGCTTCGAGACGCTCCGGGGCGCGGCTGACACGTGGGTGTGGTGCACTCCGTGCGCTCGGTCCTCGTCCTGCGGGGTGAACCCGATCGGGTCGGATGCCGGGAAGGTGCCCTCGACGGCGACATCCACGAACGAGAGGTCCGAGTCCGCGTAGTCGACAAGGTCTTTCTCGAACTGGGCCTTCGCCTCGGTGAGCTCGACGCGGTCCTGCGGCCGCTTCGGCCCGGCGATCGAGGGGACGACGGTCGACAGGTCGAGCTCGAGGTATTCGCTGAACACCGGTTCTGCGTCGGGGTCGTGCCAGAGCTTCTGGAGCTTGGAGTACGCCTCGACCAGGGCGATCTGCTCCTCGTCACGGCCGGTCTGGCGCAGGTAGTCGAGCGTCACCTGATCGATCGGGAACATCGCGGCGGTGGAGCCGAACTCGGGGCTCATGTTGCCGATGGTCGCGCGGTTCGCCAGCGGCACCTCGGCGACGCCTGCTCCGTAGAACTCGACGAACTTGCCGACGACACCGTGCCTGCGGAGCATCTGGGTGATCGTGAGCACGACATCCGTCGCGGTGACGCCGGTGGGAATGGAGCCCGAGAGCTTGAAGCCGACGACCTTCGGGATGAGCATCGACACCGGCTGGCCGAGCATCGCCGCCTCGGCCTCGATGCCTCCGACGCCCCAGCCGAGCACGCCGAGGCCGTTCACCATCGTGGTGTGCGAATCGGTGCCGACCAAGGTGTCCGGGTAGGCGCGCAGAACGCCGTTGACCTCACGGGTGAAGGTGACCCGCGCCAGGTACTCGATATTGACCTGGTGCACGATGCCGGTTCCCGGCGGGACGACCTTGAAGTCGTCGAACGCCGTCTGGCCCCACCGCAGGAACTGGTAGCGCTCGCCGTTGCGCTCGTACTCGATGTCGACGTTGCGCTCGAGGGAGTCTGTCGTGCCGAAAAGATCGGCGATCACCGAATGGTCGATGACCAGTTCTGCCGGAGCCAAGGGGTTGATCTTGTGCGCGTCACCGCCGAGCGCGCCCACCGCCTCGCGCATCGTGGCGAGGTCGACGATGCACGGGACGCCGGTGAAGTCCTGCATGATGACGCGGGCCGGGGTGAACTGGATCTCGGTGTCGGGCTCGGCCGTCGGCTCCCACGACCCGAGGGCCTCGATCTGGGCCTTCGTGACGTTCGCACCGTCTTCGGTGCGCAGCAGATTCTCGAGCAGCACCTTGAGGCTGAATGGAAGCTTCTCGTAGCCGGGAACGGTGTCGACACGGAATACCTCGTAGTCGGTTCCGCCGACGCTGAGAGTGCTCTTCGAACCGAAACTGTCAACCGCCGACATGGCGTCTCCCTTGCTCGTCTTCGACCATCATTCAGGTCGCGCTGCGGCATCTTCCAGCAAGGCAACCCTAAGCCCGTGGACTCGGTGCTGACTTGGTGGACGGTTGCCGATCTATCTCGACGTCGAGATACTTTACACCCGATTGCAGCGCGCGACGGCTACTTCTCGGCGGCGTCTTCCCCGTCGCCCTCGACGCGCTCCGGAGCCGTCCACGCAGTGCGCATCACGAGCCAGGTCAACCACAGGATCACCGCATACAGCGGCACGCCGGTGATCAAGCGCGCGGCCGCCAGGGCGGAGGTGGCACCGGCGAAGTAGAGCGGCAGCTCCACTCCGAGGCGGATCACGGCCAGGGCTACCCACAGCCAAGTGGCGATGGAGGCGACGCGCAGCTGGGCACGATCCTTTCGCCATTCCGGGTCGCTCAGCAGCAGAGAGGCGACGAGACCGATCAGCGGCCGACGCACGGCCAGCGTGACGAGGGTGACCACAAGGATCCCGGCGTTGATGAAGAAGCCGGGGATGAAGTTGTTCTCGGCCCGGCCGGTGAGCAGGGCGATCACTGCCGAGATGACGATGCCCAGCAGACCCGCGATGGCCGTCGTGAGCGGCTGACGACGCACGAGCCGGATCACGACGAAGACTGCCGCGATGACCACCGGCGCAGCCACCGACCACCAGAGGTTGCGGGTGATTGTGTAGGTCACCAGGAACAGCAACCCGGGGAGGATCGACTCCACGATGCCACGCACGCCGCCCATGGCCGTGAGCAATGTGGCAGCGGATGGCGCCTGGTCCGGCGCGACGCGGCCGAGCCCGGAACGGCGCATGGCCTGAGCCATCGCCTCGCGGAAGTCGGGCTGAACGACCGGGAGGTCCGGTGACTCGGGGGTGGGCGGCGTCTCGGTCGGATCGTCGGCCATCAGACGCTCTGCGGCGCGCCGCCACCCATCGAGGCGGGCACCTGCAGCGGGATCAGGTCACGCGGCGGCATCGGCGTCGTGCCGCGCACCACGACGATGCTGCGGAACAGTTCTTCGATGCGGGCGGCCGCCTCAGGGTCGACGAGCGCCTGGCCGCTGATCACCCCGCGGAGGAACCAACGCGGCCCGTCGACGCCGATGAAGCGGGCGATCCTGCTGCCCGCCGGCTCGGAACCGGCGGGAGCCGGAATCTCGGCGCGGATCTCGGGGCCGAACGGGCCGACGGCCATCGATGTCGTCCCTCCCTGGCGGGCGATCTGCTCGACGATCTGCTCGCGGATCTCGTGCCAGAGTCCGCTGTTGCGCGGCGCCGCGAACGGCTGCACCTGCAACGTCGAGCCCGCGTAGTCGAGGGCGACCGCGACGACCCGCTTACTGCCCTCCTCCACTTCGAGCCGCAGCCCCAGTTCTGGGCGGGGCAGCACCTTCACGCCACCGAGGTCGACGTAGGGGCGCACATGGTTGGCCTCGGCTTCGTCGAGTGGTCCGTTGACCTCGCGGTCGGCCGGGGCCGACTTCGGCTGCTCGGCCTGCGACGCGGCGTCGGCGGAAAAGTCGGTCACGCAGATACTCCTGACTGGTGTGCGGGCGATTCGGTGGCTGACGACGCAGCAGAGCCGGGCGCCGCGGTGCGATACCCGGTGGACCCGAATCCGCCGTCGCCGCGCTGGGTGCCCGGCAGCCGATCGACGGGGATGAAACGCGCTCGCGTCACGGGCATGACGAGCAGCTGTGCGATCCGATCGCCCGCCGTGATGGCGTACGCCTCGGACGCATCCGTATTCAGCAGGGTGACCTTGATCTCGCCGCGGTAGCCGGCATCCACTGTTCCCGGTGCATTGACCACGGTGATGCCGTGCTTGGCCGCCAGGCCACTGCGCGGAACGACGAGGGCGACATAGCCATCCGGGAGGGCGATCGAGACGCCGGTGCCGACCGTTGCGCGCTGTCCGGCAGCCAGCGTGATGTCTTCGGTCGAGACCAGATCGGCGCCCGCATCGCCCGGGTGCGCATAGACCGGCGGTTCTGCACCGTGCAGCAGCACCTCGACGGTCTCGGTCACCCAACGAGGCTAGCCCATGGTCGAATAGGGCTATGTCGAACTCCACGGCTTCGAACTCCACGGGGCCGAACTCCATCGGGCGGAGCTATCGCGAGCGCCTGTGGCCCGCTCCGTGGGTCTTCATCGCAACGGCCCTGGTGATCCCGGCGAGCCTGCTGGTGTTCCTGCCGATCTCGACGACGGCCGGCATCGTGTGCGCGATCGTCCTCTACGGGGCCATCGTCGTCACCCTGCTGGCCACGACGCCCGCGGTCGACGTCGACGACGCGCTGTTCACCGCGGGTCGGGCGCGCCTGCCGCGAACCGCCATCGCGTCGGTGACGTCATTCACCGGCCTGGAGGCCACTGCTCAGCGCGGAACCCAGTTGGACGCGCGCGCCTGGTTGCTGCTGCGCGGCTGGATCCCGGGGCTCGTCAAGGTGCAACTCGACGACCCGAGCGACCCGACTCCCTACTGGCTGGTGTCGACGCGGCATCCGGCCCAACTGGCCGCAGCGCTCAGCAAGCGGTGAAGGTCAGGCTGCGCATTCCTGGCAGATCGGCCCGAGCTTGGTGTCGTGGTCGAACTGCGACTGGAGCTTGACCAGGAAGCAGTTGACGCAGGTGAACTCGTCGGCCTGCGGAGGGAGCACCACCACATCCAGGTCGAGGTCTGACAGATCCTGTCCCGCGAGCTCGAAGCCCGGGTTGTCGGCGTCATCCACATCGACGACTCCCGACATCTTGTCGGGAACACGCTCCTGAAGGGCCTGGATCGAGTCGGTGTCCTCGTCCGTCTTCCTCGGTGCGTCGTAGTCGGTTGCCATGCCCATCCATCTCGTGAAGTGCCGTGTGTGACTCAATCGGCGGCGACAGTCTGCAACATCGAACCTGGATAAGCAAACCGTTGAGCACTACTCTTTGCCGCGCTCCCATCAACTGACGGCGCGCCCGCGTTATTCCCCGGATTTCACTCCATGCCGTGACATCCTGTGCAGGAATCGTGACGGCTGGAGGTCGTTCAGCATGGAAGAGCTGAAGGTCATCGGAGTGGAAGACGGGGCTCTCCTCGTCGCCTCCGACGAGGGGGCGCGCTTCCGCCTCGCTATTGACGAGGTGCTGCAGTCGAGGCTGCGGCAGACGTCGCCGACACCGGGTGCCGAGCGCAAGCTCGCGCCGCGCGACATCCAGACCCACATCCGCTCGGGAATGTCGGCCGAGGATGTCGCGGCAGTCACCGGCGCGTCGCTCGAATACATCCAGCGCTTCGAGGGTCCCGTACTCGCCGAGCGCGAATACGTCATCGAGTCGGCGCTCAACGTGGCGGTGCATACCGCGGTCGAGACCGACCCGCTGGCTGGGGGTGCCACCTTCGGGGCTGTGATCCGCAGCCGACTGGCCGAGATGGGCGCCATCGGCGAACGCTGGGCCAGTTGGAAAGAGCAGGGCGGCGGCTGGATCGTCAAGCTCACCTTCGTCTCGGAGCAGATCGAACGCGACGCACGCTGGTCGTTCGACCCCAAGAAGGGCGCTCTCGCGCCGCTCAACGGCGAGGCGGTCTCGCTGTCGCAGCAGGGCGACCTTCCTGCCAACCTCCTCCCCCGGTTGCGAGCGGTTCCGGTCGACGAGGTCGCCGAGGCCGGCCGCTTCGACAGCGGCGCCTTCCGGTCCGCTCCCGGCGAGACCGGCGAGGCGACCATCATCGAGTCCGTCTCGATGGTGTCGATCGTCGAGTTCGACAGCGGGCAGCACAATGCGTCTTCCTCCGCTTCTGACATGGATGCCGCTCCCGCCGGCCACCACCAGACCGCCGACCTGCTCGAGGCCCTGCGCCGTCGTCGTGGGGAGCGCGATCCGATGGACCTCGAGCAGGAGGAGTCGATGGCGTCGCACCCCTCGACCGGGACCGTGCGCCTGATCGACATCCCGCTCGACACCGCAACCGACGTTCCCGTGATCTCGAAGGGCACGCCGTCTGCGGGGGCCACCCGCGAGACCGGACCGCTCGGCAAGCGCAAGGGCCGCGCGGCCATGCCGAGCTGGGACGAGATCGTGTTCGGGGCCCGGCCCGACGACGATCTGTAGAAGCTACTGCGCGAAGGCTCCGAAGCGCAGCAACGGGATGATCAGCTCGTCGGGCGAGAGCGAGCCGTGCTGGCCGATCATCCGGCGGCCACGATCGTCGGGGTCCGCGTAGTACGCGATGCGCTTGCGCGCGGCGACCAGTACCTCGCCGATCCGCGGCAGCACCTCCGGGGCGACCTCGCCGAACCAACCGGCCTCGATCGCTTCAGCGCGGGTTGCGACCCAGGCGCGCGATCCCTCGCTCACCCTCCAGCGCTCGGCATGGTCATCGGCGGACTCGCCGGCCTGCAGATGCAATTGGAGGCAGCGCGGCTCCCCCGCGACGTGGCGCACGCCCTGCAGCAACTCCGGGCGGACCACGATCTGCGCCGCGTGCGGCACATCGATCACCCCGTGATCCGCGGTGACCAGCAGTCCATGGGTCGGACCCAGACGCGGCGCGGCGCGGCTGACCGCACCATCCAGTTCTTCGAGAGCGGCCACCCAGTTCGGCGACTCGAGCCCGTGAGCGTGCGACGCGGCGTCCAGTTCCGGCACATAGACGTAGATCAAGGCGGGTGGGCCGGCCAGTGCCTCGTGCGCCCGCGCCAGACGGTCGGCGATCGAGGCGCCGGCGCGGTACTCGGCTCCACGCAGTACGGCCCGCGTGAACCCCGACTCCGCATAGCGCGCGGGGCCGATGGCGATCGACGTCAGGCCCGTCGAGCCCGCCTTCTGAAACAGCGTCGGAAGTCGCTGCCAATCGGCTGTCATGGCCTCGTCGTCCCAGCCGGTCAGCTGGTTGACGACGCGATCGTTGGCGGCGTCGAGCACGCTGTAGCCGACCAGGCCGTGCTGACCCGGCAGCTCGCCCGTCGTCAGCGTCGCCAGGGCCGCCGCAGTGGTGGTCGGGAAGACCGATGAGATCGGCGCGTCGGCGTCCAATCGAGACGCCAGGGTCCGCGCGTGACCCGCACGGGCCTCGAGGGCTGCCTGCCCCAAGCCGTCCGCCAGAAGCACGATGGCGTGCGTCACCGGCGGCAGGCCGAGGGCTGCGCGCCGCCCGCTCAGGGCCGAGAGACAGTTCGGCAGCACGTCAGTCAGACCGACGCGGCGCGCCCGTGCTGATGGCAATTGCGCCGCCGGTAACATGGGCCCGATCTTATGACTCCGCCCGATAACACCTCAGCCGACATCGCCCCGACCACCGGCGAACGCATCGAAGACATCGATGTTTCGACCGAGATGCAGGGTTCCTATCTGGAGTACGCGTACTCCGTCATCTACTCGCGCGCCCTCCCGGACGCACGGGACGGGATGAAGCCGGTTCAGCGCCGCATCCTCTTCCAGATGAGCGAAATGGGACTCCGCCCCGATCGCGGCCACATCAAGTCGGCTCGAGTCGTCGGCGACGTGATGGGCCGGCTGCACCCGCACGGCGACAGCGCGATCTACGACGCCCTGGTGCGCATGGCTCAGGACTTCACCATGCGCCTTCCCCTCGTCGACGGCCACGGCAACTTCGGCTCGCTCGACGACGGCCCCGCCGCGTCGCGCTACACCGAGGCTCGCATGCAGGCCGCGGCAGTCGCGATGACGGAGGACCTCGACGAAGACGTCGTCGACTTCGTCCCCAACTACGACAATCAGCTCACCCAGCCAGCCGTGCTGCCCGCCGCGTTCCCCAACCTTCTGGTGAACGGGTCGAGCGGCATCGCCGTCGGCATGGCCACCAACATGGCCCCGCACAATCTCATCGAGGTGGTCGGGGCGGCCCAGCACCTTCTCGAGAACCCGGACGCCACGCTCGACGACCTCATGGCCTATGTGCCCGGGCCCGATCTGCCGACCGGAGGCACGATCGTCGGTCTCGACGGCATCAAGGACGCATACACCGTCGGCCGCGGCAGCTTCAAGACGCGCGCCAAGGTCACGGTCGAACAGCTCTCGGCCCGCCGCACGGGCCTGGTCGTCACCGAGCTTCCCTATCTCGTCGGCCCCGAGAAGGTGATCGAGAAGATCAAAGACGGCGTCAACGCCAAGAAGATCACCGGCATCGCGGATGTCACCGACCTCACCGACCGCAAGAACGGCATGCGGCTCGTCATCGGCATCAAGACCGGGTTCAGCCCGGAGGGCGTGCTCGAGCAGCTCTACCGCCTGACCCCGCTCGAAGACGGCTTCTCGATCAACAACGTCGCGCTGGTCGACGGCACCCCGCAGACACTCGGCTTGCGTGAACTGCTGCGGGTCTACCTCGATCACCGCATCTCGGTGGTCACCCGGCGTTCCCGCTACCGTCTGGCACGGCGTCAGGAGCGGTTGCACCTGGTCGACGGATTGCTCATCGCGATCCTCGATATCGACGAGGTCATCCAGGTGGTGCGCACCAGCGATGACACCGCACAGGCCAGAGCGCGCCTGATCGAGGTCTTCGACCTGAGCGTGCTGCAGGCCGACTACATCCTCGAGTTGCAACTGCGCCGGCTCACCCGGTTCAGCAGGATCGAGCTCGAGACCGAGCGCGACAAGTTGCGCGCCGAGATCGCCGAGCTCGAGACCCTGCTCGCGTCGCCCCAGGCGCTCCGCGCCCTGGTCGCCCAGGAGCTGGATGAGGTGGCCGAGAAGTTCGGGACGCCCCGTCGCACTCTGCTGACCGAGGCCCGGGCGAGTGCGGCCAGCACTCCCGCGCAACGGCGGGCGGCAGCATCCGGCGGCCCGGCGCTCGAGATCGCCGACCTGCCGACCATCGTGGTGCTCTCGACGACCGGCCGAGCGGTGCGCGTCGATCTGCCGGAGGGCACCGAGCCGCCGGTCGCCGCGAGCCGGCGCAGCAAGCACGACGCGATCCTGTCGAGCGTGCTCACGACATCGCGTGGCGAGCTGGGCGCCATCACCTCACGCGGGCGCCTGGTGCGGTTCACGCCGGTCGACCTGCCTGCCGTGCCCGCCAACTCGGTTCAATTGGCCGCCGGGGCGCGGATCGCCGACTACCTCGGCCTCGCCGACAAGAAGGAGCGCGTGGTCGGCCTGGTCTCGCTCGGCTCCGACCTGCCGATCGCGCTCGGCACCGCCCAGGGCATCGTCAAACGGGTCGCTGCGGGTGGATATCCGAGCCGGCCGGACTTCGAGATCATCGCGCTGAAAGCCGGCGATGAGGTCGTCGGCGCGAGTCAGGGCGGGGACGGTGACGAGCTGGTCTTCGTCACCTCCGACGCCCAGCTCTTGCACTTCGCTGCCGAGCAGGTGCGCCCGCAGGGCGTGGCAGCCGGCGGGATGGCCGGGATCAAGCTCGGCCCTCAGGCCACGGTGATCTTCTTCGGCGCGGTGGACCCGGCATCCAATGTGGTCGTCGTCACCGTCTCGACCCCGCTCGACACGCTTCCGGGTACCGATCCGGGCCGGGCGAAAGTGTCGGCTCTGCGCGAGTTCCCGGGAAAGGGCCGGGCGACGGGCGGCGTTCGGGCGCACAGCTTCCTCAAGGGGGAAGCCGCGTTGGCATTGGCCTGGGTCGGACAGGCGCCCGCGCTGGCGGTCGGCACCGATGGCGCGGGACGCACCTTGCCCGACGCCGGTGCGAAACGCGACGGATCGGGCACCCCGCTCGATGGTGTCGTGGGAAGCGTCGGACGCTCGCTGTAGTTTCGTAGGCATGGATCTCTCACCTCTCCGGAGCGATGTCTCCGGCAACGTGTTCGCTCCCGACGACGACGGCTTCGCCGCGGCTCTGGCGGCATACGCCGCCCCCGGCCCCGCGGTGATCGTGCAGGCCGTGAGCGAATCGGATGTCGTAGCGGCCGTGCGCTTCGCCGTGGCCGAAGACCTGCGCGTCGCCGTGCGCAGCGGTGGTCATGCCGGGCCGGTCTTCTCTCCGGGCCCGGACCGCATTCTGATCGATCTGCACGCGCTGTCGTCGGTAGAGGTCCGCGACGACGGGATCGTCACGGTCGGTCCCGGCGCCACCTGGGGCGATGTGGCGACCCAGGTGCAGTCTCACGGGCTCGCGATCACCTCGGGTGACACCGCGGCGGTCGGTGTCGGCGGTCTGACACTCGGCGGCGGCATCGGCTGGCTGGTCCGGCGGGACGGGCTCGCCCTCGACAACCTGGTCAGCGCCACCGTGGTTCTCGCCTCGGGCGAGCTCGTCACGGCGTCCGATGCCGAGAACACCGAGCTGTTCTGGGCTCTCCGCGGCGGAGGCGGCAACTTCGGGGTGGTCACCGCGCTGCGATTCCACGCCCGTCCGCTCGGGGCGGTTCTCGCGGTCGAAGCGGAGCTCGACCCCGAGCGGCTCGGCGAGACGCTCCGCGCCCTGCGCGACGCCATGGCCGACGCACCCGATGAGCTCAACGTCACGTTCGGAGTCGTGCCCAACGGCCCTCCCGGGCCGGACTTCGCCTTCCTGCACCACATCGCGGCCGTGTACGCCGGCGAGGACTCCGAGGTCTCGCGCGCCGCGATCGCACCCCTGCTCGAGCTTCCCGGAGTGGTTGCCTCGACGGTGCATCAGAGCGACTACCGCGGCTCCCTCGCCGAGATCCCCGGCGCCCCGGGAGCACCGCTGCCGAACGTCGCGGTGCGCGATGCGATGCTCGCCGAGCTCGACGACGCCACCATCGACGACGCCCTGTCTGCTCGCGCGCAGCTCGGCCTTTCGGTATTCACCGTCCGCTTCCTGGGCGGTGCGTTCGGGCGGGTCGACCCGGCGGCCACCGCGTTCGCGCATCGTGACGCCGTCGCGGTCGCCAACATCGTCGAGTTCCTTCCGCCCGGAGCACCGAAGGAGTCATCACAGGTGGACGCGGCGTGGGCACCCGTGAAGGCACGTTCGGTCGGTTCGTACAGCAACTTCACCGAGCAACGCGGACCCGGGGTGATCGACGCGATCTATCCGGCCGCGACGCTTCAGAGGCTGCGCGCAGCGAAGACAGCCTTGGACCCCAAGAACCGGTTCGCCGACAACCACAACATCGCGCCCGACTGACCACTGGCGCCCGCTGGGGCAACGGCGCCCGCCAGTGCGCGGCCTTGCATCCATCCGCGGGCCGGGTCAGATGTGCGGCACGAACTCGCGCCACGCGATCCGGCGCTCGGCACGCGGGTCGTCTTCGACCCGGTCCTCGGAGTCGATGATGAGGGTGGCGCGGCGCTGCTCGTTGTAGTGGGGCCAGCCGGCATCGACTGTGCCATCACGGGCGAAGCGGAGCCAGTTGGCGCGCATGCGGCGACCGGTGCGCTCGAAATCGTGAAAGCCTCCTAGCGAGCCCATCACCCGGCCGAACGGGGTGCGGGCGCGGTCGAACACGGCGAAGAGCTCGATGCCGTGGGTGGCGTGCAGCCCCAGCAGCTTGGCCAGTCGCGGAGCGATGTCGAAGCGGTAGAAGTAGACGGGCGCGTAGCGCGAATGGCCCTCGGCCACTTCGATCGACGGATACCAGAAGGCATAGTCGCCGCCGAAGTCGGCACGCCCCCGCCGGGTGGGCAAATGCGGGTACTCGGCTGCCAGGGCGCGGGCCACCGTGCGGCCGGTCTTGACGAAGATGCCCTGGATGCGTCGCGGCGTGGTCGCCAGGATGTCCATCCGGCCGCGGAAGATCGACCCCTCGCGCTCGTTGGTACCGATGATGAGCGGAACCGGGTGCGCCAAACCCTCCGCGAAGGCGCGCACCGGCCGCTCGGGCAGGAAGTCGCCGTCGATCGTCGGGCACAGGGCGATCGTGCCCGGCACGCGATCCGGCGTCTCGCGCAGGATGCGGTTGGTGGCGGCGACCAGCTGCGCCATCGAGGCCGTGAGCAGCAGCGACGCGGCCTCGGCGTCGGTCTCAGGCTGCGCGACGCCTGCCACCCGGGCGAGCAGCGCGACGAAGTCGGCGCCCCACTCCCGCGTGACCGCGGCGTCGTAGACCGCCTCGGCCGGTGCGCTTTCGGCGATCGCGCGCGCGAACAGGCCCCGTGCCGCGGGAACACACAGGAGGGTGGTCACCGCGTTGCCTCCGGCCGACTCGCCGAACAGGGTCACGTTGTCGGGATCGCCCCCGAAGGCGCGGATGTTGTCACGCACCCATTCCAGAGCCGCCACCATGTCGCGAAGGCCGAGGTTGTTCTCGATGGGGCGATCGGCCGTCGAATAGCGCGCGAAGTCAAGAAAGCCAAAAGCGCCGAGCCGGTAGTTGAGGTTGACGAAGACCACGCCGCCCTCATGCACCAGCCCCTCCCCCTGCTGGGGCATGTCGCGCGATGACCCGACCGTGTAGGCACCGCCGTGCAGGTACACCATCACCGGTCGCAGCTTGCGGCTCTCGAAGCGCGGCGCGATCACGTTGAGGCTGAGGCAGTCCTCCGAACTGCTGCCGAGGCTGCTCGGCGCCGGCGCCAGGGCGCCGCGATCCTGCGGAGCCACCGGTCCGAACAGCGCCGCCGAACGCACACCCACCCACGGCTCGACCGGCTGCGGGGCGCGAAAGCGGTTCTCGCCCGCCGTCGAGGCCGCATAGGGGATGCCGCGCCACGTCCGCAGACCGCGGCGCAGCACGCCCTCGACCCGTCCTCCGGTCACGTCGACCGTAAGCGCGTCCCTTTCCATGCTGAGAACTCTACGTTCGCCGACTCGACGTTCGCTCAATGCACGCTGAACGCCGACCACGCGACCTCACACGTCGACGCGACTGAGGTCGAGCCCCTGCCCGGCGATGATGAAGTCCTTGCGCGGGGCGACATCGTTGCCCATCAGCAACTCGAAGATCGTGGCGGCCTGCTCCGCGTCGGCGACCCGTACCCGGCGCAAGGTGCGATGCGCGCGGCTCATCGTGGTCTCGGCCAGCTGGTCGGCATCCATCTCGCCGAGCCCCTTGTAGCGCTGGATCGGGTCCTGGTAGCGCCTGCCGCTCTTCTTGAGGGAGGCAAGCACGCCATTCAGCTCGGCCTCCGAGTAGGTATAGACCGTCTCGTTCGGCTTCGATCCCGGGTTGATGATCACCACACGGTGCAACGGCGGCACCGCGGAATAGACCCGGCCGTCGGCGATCATCTCGGGCATGTAGCGGAAGAACAGGGTGAGCAGCAGCGTACGGATGTGGGCGCCGTCGACATCGGCGTCGGCCATGATGATGACCTTGCCGTACCGGGCTTGCTCCAGGTCGAAGCTGCGCCCCGAGCCGGCCCCGACCACCTGGATGATGGATGCGCACTCGGCATTGCCGAGCATGTCGCTCACCGAGGCCTTCTGCACGTTGAGGATCTTGCCGCGGATGGGCAGCAGCGCCTGATATTCGGAGTCGCGCCCGAGCTTGGCGGTGCCGAGGGCCGAGTCGCCCTCCACGATGAACAGCTCGCTGTTGGCGACGTCGGAGGTGCGGCAGTCGACCAGCTTGGCCGGAAGCGACGAGTTCTCGAGCGCGTTCTTGCGGCGCTGCGTCTCTTTGTGGGCGCGCGCCGAGATCCGGCTCTTCATCTCGGCGACGATCTTGTCGAGCACCAGGGCCGACTGGGCCTTGTCGTCGCGCTTGCTGCTGGTGAATCGCTCCGACATCCCGGCGGCGACCGCGTTGGCGACGATCGCGCGCACGGCCGGCGTTCCGAGCACCTCTTTGGTCTGACCTTCGAACTGCGGCTCGGGCAGGCGCACCGTCAGCACGGCGGTCAGGCCGGCCAGGATGTCCTCCTTTTCGAGCTTGTCGGTGCCCACCTTGAGGCGGCGGGCGTTCTTCTCGACCTCGGAGCGCAGGAACTTCATCAGCCCCTGCTCGAATCCGGCCTGGTGCGTGCCGCCCTTCGGGGTCGCGATGATGTTGACGTAGCTGCGGAAGACGGTGTCGTACCCGGTGCCCCAGCGCAGCGCGATATCGACCGCGCACTCGCGGCTGAGCTCGGTCGCGACCATGTGGCCGTTCTCCTGCAGCACGGGCACGGTCTCGGTATATGCGCCGGTGCCCTGGATGCGCCAGGTGCTGGTGAGAGCGGCGTCGGGGGCCAAAAACTCGACGAACTCGCTGATGCCCCCGGCGAAGCGGAAGGTTTCGCGGGTGGGCTGCCCGTCGGCCGTGGCACGCTCGACACCGGCGCGCTCGTCGAGGATGTCGATCCCCAGTCCCGGGACCAGGAACGCCGTTTGCCGGGCCCGGTCGACGAGCTCGTCGAGCTGGAATCCGGCGCCCTTGGTGAAGATCTGCGGATCGGCCCAGTAGCGGATGCGCGTGCCCGTCGCGTTCTTGGCGACCTTGCCGACCACGCTCAGTTCGCTGTTCGAGACGTAGGGGGTGAACGGGGCATCCGGGGTCGGTTCGCCCGCGTCGGCGAACACGCCGGGTTCGCCCCGGTGGAACGACATCGCCCAGGTCTTGCCGTCGCGGTCGACTTCGACGTCGAGGCGCTCCGACAGCGCATTGACCACCGAGGCGCCCACACCGTGCAGGCCGCCCGATGCCGCGTACGAGCCCGAACCGAACTTGCCGCCGGCGTGCAGCTTGGTGAAGACCACTTCGACACCGCTGAGGCCGGTCTTCGGCTCGATGTCGACCGGGATGCCGCGGGCCGTATCGCGCACCTCGACACTGTTGTCGGGATGCAGCACCACCTCGATATCCGAGCCGTGGCCGGCCAGCGCCTCGTCGACCGAGTTGTCGATGATTTCCCAGAGGCAGTGCATCAGGCCGCGCGAGTCGGTGGAGCCGATGTACATGCCTGGGCGCTTGCGCACCGCCTCGAGCCCCTCGAGCACACTGAGGTGACGGGCGTTGTAGTCGGCGTTCGTCACGAACGACGCTCCTTCGGGTGCGCGCGGAGGGAATGGACGGCAGAGGGGCCGTCGTTAACAGTAAGGCGATCCAGCGACCCGCCCCGGCGCGACACCCCACAGCGTTCACCCGGTACGCGGTCAGCGAAATGCAACGTCAATGACACACTCCTGACACGGGTCGGTGGTTGGATTGAGTCAACGGATCGCATCACGAGCCCGAGGGAGCACACCATGAACCAGATCACCGACACCATCGACGAACTCGAGCTCCCCTCCCTGACCGCGCTCGACCGCTGCGACAGCTGCGGCGCGCAGGCGTACGTGCGCGTGACCCTCGCCTCGGGCGACCTCCTGTTCTGCGCGCACCACGGTGCCAAGTTCAAAGAGAAGCTCGCGCCGACCGCGCTGGCCTGGCACGACGAGACCGACCGCCTGAACGAGTCGCCGCGCAACGCGGACTGATCCCCGCTTTCTTTCGTCACGAGTCGCCCCGATCTTCGGACCGGGGCGACTCGTCCGTTTCGCCGACCTTTCCCTGAGAGTTCCTGGGAATGCCCGGACAACGGAGGTCGTTCTCACCCGGGCTTCCTACCGTGGAACGAGTGACCCAACTCGCCGAAAGATCTGACCGAGCTGAGATCGTTGTGCCTCGACGGAGCGCACCGCAGAGCCGGCTTGCCTCCCTGGACGGGCTTCGTGGGGTGGCGGCCGTGGGGGTTCTGCTGCATCACCTGTATCTCATTGCCACACCGGTTCTGATCGCCCAGGGCGGATCCGGTCCGGGCAGCGCCCATTGGTGGCTGTCCGACACTCCCCTCAAGCTGGCCACGGCGGGCGCGGAGGCGGTGCTGGTGTTCTTCATCCTCAGCGGTCTCGTGGTCGCACTGCCTGCCCTCCGGCAGGAGACCTTCGTCTGGAGCGCCTTTCTCGGTGGTCGGCTGATCCGGCTCTACCTGCCGGTCTGGGCATCCCTCGCCCTCGGCACGGTTCTCCTCTTCGTCGTCCCCCGTGAGGCCGCTGCAGTCACCGACGGTTCGTGGCTCGCGAATGCGAACGCGACCTCGACCACAGTCGCCTCTCTTCTGCACCAAGGCGCGTTGACCCAGGCGTCCTACGACGTCAACAACGTGCTCTGGTCGCTTCGGTGGGAGCTCGCCTTCTCGGTGCTTTTGCCTGTGTTCGTCGCCGTCGCCATGCTGGTGCGCCGCCAGTGGTGGGTGGCGGCCGCGGTCGCCGTCGTCCTGAGCGCTGTGGGGGCTCAGACCAATACGGCCCCTCTGCAGTACCTGCCGGTCTTCTTCCTCGGCACCCTCCTCGCCGTGCGGCTCGACGCGATGCGGGAGTGGATGCGACGACGAATGCTGCGCCCTCGCGCCCGCCTCTGGTCGGCCGTTCTGGTCGCCGGATCGCTCCTCGTCCTCATCGCCGGTTGGCTCGTCCGGTCGGTTGCTCCTGCCGGCACACTCGCCAACGACCTGACGACCGACCTCGAGGTGATCGGAGCATTCGGATTGGTGATCGCCGCGATCAGCGCCCCCTTCCTGCGACGCGGCTTGGAGTCCCGCGGGTGCCAGTGGCTCGGACGCATGTCGTTCAGCCTCTACCTGGTGCACGTTCCGATCATCGCCACGGTGGCCTTCCTGCTCGGAGACCGGATGTGGTGGCTCGTCGTGGCGATCGGCATCCCGCTCGCCCTCCTGGGAGCCTGGGGTTTCCACACGGCTGTCGAGGCTCCTTCGCACCGGCTAGCCCGGTGGGTCACCGCCCGCGTCGCCGCTCGGGCGAGTGCGCGGCCGCCGGCCATGACGGCGCAGCAGCCGGTGGGCCGAGGAATAGGATGAAGATTCGCAGACCTCGAGGAGTGGATCATCGCCGACAGCGCTTCTGGGTTGCGGCGCGAGGCTCGCATCGATCTGGATGCCTTCGCACAGAACCTCCGGATGCTGACCGCCCGGCATGGTTCCATCGCCTTGGACGTCCGAGCCGATGCTCATGGGCACTCACTGGAGTTGCTGGCTCCCGTCGCCCGGCAACTCGGGGTCTCCGGATTCGTCTCCAGCGGACGCACCGACCTCCCGCCCGCTGGCAGCCTCGAGGTGGTCTCGTCGGCCGCATACGGCATCGACCCCGATCTGGCGGTGCGACCGGTAATGACCCTGGTGGGCGAGGTGGTCGCCGTCAAGTCCGCACCGGTCGGCAGCGGCGTCTCGTACGGGTACAGCTATCGCACGATCGGGAACACGGTGCTTTCGCTTGTCGCATTCGGATACGCGGACGGCGTTCCCCGGCTGGCGTCGAACCGGGCGTCGGTGTGGCTCGGTGACGGAATCCATCCGGTGGTGGGCCGAATCGCGATGGATCAGTTCGTCGTCGAGTCCGGTGACGCCCTCGTCGAGGTCGGCGACGAGGTCACGCTGTTCGGAGATCCGACCATCGGGCACCCCTCAGCCGAGCAGTGGGCGGCTCAGACCGGGCGCAGCGCGCTGGAGCTCACCGCGGGAATCGGCCAGCGAGTGCGACGCGTCGCGGAGCTGCGACATGGCTGACGAGGCATCCGACGCCCGGGTCGAGATCGACCTCGACGCCTTCCGTCACAACGTGCGCACACTGTCGGAGCTGGTCCGACCGGCGGAGACGATGCTCGCCGTCAAGGCGGACGCCTACGGTCACGGGATGCTGCCCTTGGCGGCCGTCGCCCTCGAAGCCGGCGCGACGTCGCTGGCTGTTCTCGAAGTGCCGGCGGCGCTCGCCTTGCGCCAGGCGGGGATCACCGCCCCCTTGTTCGCCTGGCTTCACGGCGTGCACACCGACTTCGGTGCAGCCATCGACGCGGATGTCGATCTCGGCATCTCGGCGCCCTGGCAACTCGACGCGGTGCTCGCCGCCGGCCGTGAGACACCGGCCCGGCTGCATCTCAAGATCGACACCGGGTTGCACCGGAACGGGGCGAGTCCCGAGGATTGGCCGGCGCTCGTTGTAGCGGCTGTCGAGGCGCAACGGGAGGGCCGAATCGTCATCGTCGGCGTATGGTCGCACCTCGCGGACGCATCGCCAGAGGATGACGCGGCCGCGCTCGACGAGTTCCGGCTGGCGGTCGAGGTCGCGCGCGAACTCGGCGCGGAGCCCGAGCTGCTGCATCTGGCCGCCAGCTCCGCCGGCATCCGGATGCCAGAGGCGCGCCTCGACCTGGTGCGATTCGGCATCGCCGCCTACGGCATCTCGCCGTTCGATGACCGCTCCGGGCATGACCTCGGACTCCGGCCGGTGATGACCGTCCTGGCGTCGGTGCTACAAGTGGCCGATGGGATCGCGACCATCGGGATCGGCAGCGGGAACGGCATCCATCCCCCGGCGATCGGCGCGGCCGAGGTGCTCATCGCAGGTATGCGCCGGCGGATCATCGCGCTCGACGTCGACACGCTGACCATCGACCTGGTGGGTCTGACCGTCAGTGTCGGCGACCAGGTCATCGTGTTCGGACCTGGTGACGGCGGGGAGCCCACCGCCGAGGAATGGGCGCGCTGGGCCGGCACGATAGGCGACGAGATCGTCGCGCGGGTGCGGCGACTCCCCCGCGTCTACCGCTAGGGAACGATCCGAAGCGGGGCCGTCAGGCTCCGAGGCGACCGCGTACGGCATCGCGCGATTTTGCGGCCCGCTCGTCCACGATCGCCAATGCCGCAGCCGGCGCGCTGGGTGTGACCCCGGCCAGCGCTGCCGCGGCGTCGAGGAACCAGTCGGCCCAGGCCGGATTCATGGGCAGGAACGGCCCGTGCAGATTCGTGCCGACGCGACGCCCTGCGATCACGCCTTCGTCAGCCGGGCCGTGGCCCTCTCGATGCATGACACGTGCGAACGGTTGCCCGCCGCCCAGGAGCTCGATGCTGGCCCCGTGGTTCTCGAAGCCGGCGATCTCGCCGAGTTGCGAACTGGCAACCACCTCGCCGACCCTGCGATGGGTGGTGAGTGTCGCCCTCGACGGCAGGATGCCGACCCCACGGGTCGCCACGCCATCCAGCCCCACGAACTCCTCGCCCAGCAACTGCCAACCACCCGCGATCGCGAGAAAGGGAACCCCGGCATCCGACCAGGCGCGCAGCGCCGGCGCGATGCGCACAAGGTCGTCGCGCACCGCCTCCTGACCCGAGACCGGCCCACTTCCGATGTGGACCAGGTGCGCGGATGCCGGCAACTCACCGCCGACCTCGTGGTCGTGCACCTCGAGCGGAAGGCCGCGCCATTCGGCGCGCTTGCGGAGCGCCATCACGTTGCCGATGTCGCCGTTGATACCGAGTTCGCGCGGGTACAGGTGCACCACGACGATGTTCATCGTGGGGTCACCTGGCTTGCATTGCCCTCGATCTCGAGGTAGCCGAGCTCTTTGCGGATGAGCATCATCTGCTCGTAGTTCACGATGAGCGTCTTCACGCCTCGGGTCGGCTTCGGCAGGGCGAGGAAGTGCGCGAGCGCGGGCTTGAGCGCAGGCTCGACCAGGCCGACCTCCAGGTCGCCGTAGCCGAAACGGGTGGCCAACTGCCAGGCCTTGGTGCCGCTGACGACGTCGACGTGGTCGATCCGCGACAGGTCGGTGGCGTAGATCCACGACGGGTCAGGGGTGCCCTCGTCGACCGCGACCAGCACCTGCTCGGGCCGGTCGAGATAGTCGAGGTTCACCTGCAGGCTCGGCGGATTCTTCATCATGATCAGCTCGAGCTCTTCGCCGCGGAACGAGATCCGTTCGCCGCGGCCGAACACCGTCTCCATGGCCGCGAGGCCCGAGACGACGGCATCCACCCTCAGCTCGTCGCCGAGCAGGGCGGCCGCCATGGCCGTTGCGGCCGCGGCATCCACGGCGTTGTGAAGGCCGCGCGCGGGCAGCACGACCGTCACCCGCTTGCCGAGAACGGAGAGCTCGGCGTCGCGACCGGAGCTCGATTCGACGACGACGGCGGCATCCTTGACCCGTTCGGCGGGCGACGCGAGAGCTGGATTGTCTCCGCGCGCCAACCAGGCCGGACCGTTCTGCAGCACAGCGGGGGCGACCGCGAAGGTCGACTGAGCGGCCCGGCCGGCCAACCGGGAGGCGAGCGCGACGAGGTTGTGATCGTCGGCATTCACGACCAGGTGCCGATCCGCCACCGCGGCGAAGCTCTCGAGCATGCCGGCGACCCTGGCCGGCTCGTGGAAGCGGTTGAGCTGGTCGACCTGGAGGTTGATCAGCAGCACGCTGTGCGGCGCGAGCTGCTTCGCGAGTCGGGGACCGAACCCCTCGTCCACCTCGATCACCGCGACGTCTTCGCGCAGGCGACCGTTCAAGGGGATGTCGGCGAGCATCGCCGACGCGACGCCCTGGGGAATGTTCGCGCCCGACGGGTTCGTGAATACCGACAACCCGTGCGCGCGAAGGATCCCGACGAGCATGTGGGTCGTCGTCGACTTGCCGTTCGAGCCCGAGACGAACACGACGCCGAGCGGCAAGCCGGCGACCGCACGCGTCAAGAACCGCGGACGCAGCGCCAGCAGCACCCGCCCGGGCACCGCCGAGCCGCCTCCGCGGAGTCGCAGCAACCAGCGGACGAAGCGGCCCGCGAGGATCGCGAGGGCCGTCACCTGCGGTCACCGCCCCTCGGCGGTGCCATCGGCATCACTCGAGGTAGTCGCGCAGCGACTGCGAGCGGGACGGGTGGCGCAGCTTGGCCATCGTCTTCGACTCGATCTGACGGATGCGCTCGCGCGTGACACCGAAGGTGTCGCCGATCTGATCGAGGGTCTTCGGCATGCCGTCGCCCAGGCCGAAGCGCATCCGGATGACGCCGGCCTCGCGCTCGCTCAGCGAGTCGAGCAGGCTCTCGAGCTGCTTCTGCAGCATCGTGAAGCCCACCGCATCCGCAGGAACGACGGCCTCGGTGTCTTCGATCAGGTCGCCGAACTCGCTGTCGCCGTCTTCGCCGAGCGGGGTGTGCAGCGAGATCGGCTCACGGCCGTACTTCTGCACCTCGATGACCTTCTCGGGCGTCATGTCGAGTTCGCGCGAGAGCTCTTCGGGCGTGGGTTCGCGACCCAGGTCTTGCAGCATCTGACGCTGCACCCGGGCGAGCTTGTTGATGACCTCGACCATGTGCACCGGGATGCGGATGGTGCGGGCCTGGTCGGCCATGGCGCGCGTGATCGCCTGGCGGATCCACCAAGTGGCGTAGGTCGAGAACTTGAAGCCCTTGGTGTAATCGAACTTCTCGACCGCGCGGATCAGGCCCAGGTTGCCCTCTTGGATGAGGTCCAGGAACTGCATGCCGCGACCGGTGTAGCGCTTCGCGAGCGAGACGACGAGGCGCAGGTTGGCGCCGAGCAGGTGGCTCTTGGCGCGCTGGCCGTCTCGGGCGACCCACGACAGCTCGCGGCCGAGCTGCGACCGCTTCTCGGCATCGCTCATGTGCGAGAGCTTCTCTTCGGCGAACAGGCCGGCCTCGATGCGCATCGCGAGCTCGACCTCTTCGGCCGCGTTCAGGAGCGCGACCTTGCCGATCTGCTTCAGGTAGTCCTTGACCGGGTCTGCGGTGGCACCGGTGATCGCAGCCGAATAGACGGGCACTTCGTCTTCGTCATCCGTCATCGACAGGCGCAGGGCTCCGGTCGGTAGCGGCTCATCGGTACCGGACGAGGTGGTCTCGTCATCATCATCGTCGCTGTCATCGACGGCTTCCGGGTCGACGACGGCGTCTTTCTCCACCTCGACATCGACCTCGTCGACAACCACTACTTCAACATCGTCTTCTTCGTCGTCACCGACCACCACGTCGGCGTCGTCCAGCTCTTCGATGTCGTCGTCGAGCTCGTCGTCGCCGGCGTTCTTGGCCGACTTCGTGGCGGACTTCGCCGCCTGAGTCTTCGTGGCCGCCTTCGCCGTCGCAGGAGCCTTGGCCGCCGGGGCGGCCTTCGCAGCCGCTGCCTTCGTGGCCGCGGCCTTCGTGGCGGCAGCGGGAGCCTTCGTGCCGGCAGCCTTGGCCGGCGCCGTCTTGGTCGCGGGCGTCTTCACCGCAGGGGCAGCTTTGGTCGCGGTCGCGGTCTTCGCGGCAGCGGTCTTGGGCGCAGCGGTCTTGAGCGCAGCAGTCTTCGGGGCGGGCCGGTCGTCCTTGACCTGCTCAGTCGCCTTCGTGGTTCGGGTGGCCATCGTGACCTCTTCCTCTCGGTCGTACGCCTTTTGGGCAGTACTAAGACCCATGTCAAGTCCCTGGCGAATCCGCGCCGAGCGCGGAGACGAATCCGGGGACAAAACCGGGTCCTGAATATCGATTATCGCACACCTTTGGCGAGCCGACTTCCGCCGCTCAACTCTGCGAGCCATTGGACCGGCCAGGCCTGTCGCCCGCCGGCGCGGTCGGCCGCATTCGCCGTCTCGATGCGAAGAAACGCGATCTGAAGAGTGCAACCCACAAAGGGGCGATCTCTATTCCTCGTTCCTCATACATTCTGCGTCGGGTGCGACGTCGCGCGTGAAGCAGTCCGACCACGCCGGCGCCCACGATGACGAACGGAACCACGAATGCGACCCGGAACGAGTCGAATGAGTACAGGTCCGACGCCGCACCGCCGGCGACACGCGCCGCGTCGACCATGTCCAAGGCGACCCCGATCAACAGCATGCTGATGAAACCCCCGAGAAAGCCGCCGACGTTCACGATGCCCGACGCCGAGCCCAGTGCATGGCTGGGGTTGAAGGTGCGCGCCAGATCGAAACCCACGAGCGAGCCTGGGCCTCCCGTGCCGATCGCGATGAACAGCGCGGCGACCAACCCGATCGGCGGCGTCCCCGGCCAGGCCAGAACGGCCGCGAACAGCAGGAAGATCACCGTCACGAGCCCGAGCACGAGATTGCTACGCCGCAGGGGGAAGCGCGCGACCAGGATGCCGACCACAGGCCCGGCAAGCACGCTGCCCAGCACGAGCAACGAGAAGACGGTTGCGGCTGTCGGCACGTCGTAGCCCAGCCCGGCGGTGAGGAACGGATAGCCCCACATGATCGACATGAGCGTCGGAACCGTGCCACCGACCAGGTGCGCCCAGAAACCGAGCTGCGTGCCCGGGCGCCGGATGCTCGCCCCGAGTTGCTGCAGGACGCCGCCGGTCGGCACCGGACTGGTGGCGGCCGGGGGCTCGCCCCGACGGACGAGGCCGAGAGCCACCGCCGCAGCGACGACCGAGGCGCCGCTCGCGATCAGCAGCCCGGGCTGCCAGCCCAAGGAGTGCAGCACCAGAGCGAACGGCACGGCCGAGACGATCTGGCCGAGCTGGCCGATGATTCCGACCCACTGGCTGAGTTGCGGCAGCAGCCGGCCCCCGAACCAGTTGGGCAACATGCGGATGACGGAGACGAAGGTGGCGGCATCCCCCATCCCCACCAGCACCCGGGCGAAGATGGCGGGGCCGATCGACGGTGAGAAGGCAAGGACCGCCTGCCCTGCGGCCATCACCACGGCGCCGCAGACGATCAAGGTGCGCGGGCCGATGCGGTCGACCAGAATGCCGACCGGGATCTGCAGGGCCGCGTAGACGACGATCTGCACCACCGCGACGGTCGATACTGTTGCGGCATTCACGTGGAAGCGCTCGGTCGCATCGACACTGAGCACTCCGAATGAGGTGCGCTGAGTCACGCCGATCAGGTAGGCGAAGACCGCCCCGCCGAAGACGATCCAGGATCGCGCCGAGTTCACCCTCTCAGGCTAGAGCGGCGCCTGGCGTGCTTCGCTCGGCGTCAGTCGTCGTCGCGCCGGTTGGCGAGGAACTTCTCGAGCTCGGCCGCGATGGTGTCGCCACCCGGAAGCTCCCCGCTCTCGTCCATCAGCGGCGAGGGCAGCGGGTTGTCTTCCATGTAGCTGTCGTGGCGGGCCTCGAGGGTGCCGACCAGCCGCTGCAACTCCTGGTTCCCTTCCACCTGGTCGTCGACCTTGGCCAGGAACGCGCGGTTCTCTTCACGCAGCTGCTCGGTGGGGAAGATCAGCCCCGTCGCTGCGCTGATGCTCTCGAGAGCGGTCACGGCAGCCATCGGGTACTCGGTGTCCGCCAGGTAGTGCGGAATCAGCAGCACGAAGCCGGCAGTGGGATGCCCCAGCTCGGACAACCGGAACTCGAGCAGGTGCAGCGCGTTGCCAGGCGCCTGCGTGCGCGGCTTCCACACCGAGAGGGAGTCGATCAGGTCGAGGCGGTTGCCACTCACGGTCACGCCGATCGGCCGGGTGTGCGGAACAGGCATCGGGATCGCGTGCACCCAGGTGGTGTCTTTCACCTTGTACTTGTCGACGAGCTGCAGCACAGCCTCGGTGAACCGCTCCCACTGGAAGTCGGGCTCGAACCCGGTCAGCAGTAGGAAGGGCTGGCCGAGCTCGTCTTTCACCAAGTAGAGCGACAGGGTGAGCGGGGTGTACTCGGTCAGGTGATCCTGGTCGAAGAAGATCGTGGGCCTGCGCGCGCGGTAGTCGAGCAGGGCGTCGGCGTCGAAGGTCGCGATCTCACGGACCTCGAGCGTGTCGAGCAGGTATTGGCTGAACTGCGAGACAGCGGAGCCCGCGTCGGCGAATCCGATCAGACCGGCAACCAGGTGCAGGCCGTGCGGAACCTGGGAGACCTCGACAGAGAGATCGTAGAGTTCACCAGGGTCGCGCATGGGTCGATTCTAAATCGTGGGCCACGGCCCTTGCCGGAACGCGCTGGCCCGCCGTCAAGCTGACAGCGAACAGAGAAGTACCGTTGATGGATGGCCGCACCGACGCTCTCGCTCACCGCTCTCCCGCCGCTTGCCGACGAGCCCGATGGCCTCGCCGCCGATGTGCTGGTGCTCGGCGTGCAGAAGACGGACGCCGGTCCCCGGCTGCTCAGCGACGACCCGGGCTTCGCCGGCGTTGCCGCAGCGCTGGCTCAGCTTGGAGCGACCGGCTCCGCCGACGAGCTGCGCCGCTTGCCCGCCGTCGAAGGGTCGAGTACGCCGATCGCCCTGATCGGTCTGGGCAAGGAGGTCAACTCCGAGACTCTGCGAGCGGCGGCGGGCGCGGCGACACGCCAGTTGTTCGGTAGTGAACGCCTCGCTCTCGCACTGCCTGCGAGCTCGGCCGCCGAGGCTCAGGCGGTGCTCGAGGGCGCCGGCATCGGTGCCTATTCCTACACGCACTACCGGGTGGCAACGCTCGAAGCCACCAAGACTCCGGCGGCGGTCATCATCGCGCACGTGAGCCACGACCTCGCGCAGGAGGCGACAGCCGCGCGGGCGAGCGCGATCGTCACGGCGATTCATCAGGTGCGCGACCTGGTGAACATGCCTCCGTCCGACCTTTACCCCGAGACCCTCACCAGCGCCGCGGTCGCGCTGGCCGACGGCTTGCCGGTTGAGGTCGAGGTGCTCGATGTCGCGGCACTCGAGGCCGGTGGCTTCGGCGGCATCCTCGGAGTGGGGCTCGGCTCCAGTCGCGGGCCGCGCCTTGCCGTCGTCCGCTACGCGCCCGAAGGGGCCGAACGGCACCTCGCACTCGTGGGCAAGGGGATCACGTTCGACTCGGGCGGGCTCTCGCTGAAGCCCGCGGCATCCATGGTCGGGATGAAGTACGACATGACCGGGGCCGCCACGGTTCTCGCCGTCACCCTCGCCGCGGCGCGCTTGGGACTCCCGCTGCGGATCACCGCGTGGATGTGCATCGCCGAGAACCTGCCGTCGGGCACGGCGGCCAGGCCGAACGACGTGCTCCGGATCCGCGGTGGCAAGACGGTCGAGGTGCTCAACACCGACGCGGAGGGCAGGCTCGTGCTGGCGGACGGGCTCGTCGCGGCAAGCGAGGAGCGTCCCGATGCGATCGTGGATGTCGCGACCCTCACCGGCGGCGCACGGGTCGCGATGGGCGAGCGCTACGTGCCGGTGATGGGCGACGACGACCTGGTCGCCCGGGTCATCGCGGCCGGAACATCCGTCGGAGAACCGATCTGGCACATGCCGCTGCCGCCCGAGCTGCGCAGCGTGCTCGACAGCGACGTCGCCGACATCGCCAACGCCCGGCCAGGCAATCCGAACGGAGGCATGCTGGTCGCCGCGCACTTTCTCAAGTACTTCGTCGGCACCGTCAGCGACGACAAGGACGCCCCCCAGATCCCCTGGGCGCATCTCGATATCGCCGGGGCGGCCAACAACGCCGGCAGCCCGCACGGCGAGGTGGCCAAAGGTCCGACCGGAACAACCGTTCGCACGCTCATCGCCCTGGCAGAAGATTTTTCGCGGCCATAGTAGGGTCTTTGTGGCAAGGAAACCCTTGCCTTTGCATGTGCCGCACGCCACCCTTGCGCGGTACTGATCGAGTGCTATCGCACAAGGGAGTCGCCGGGTGTCCGAGCAGAATTTCGACCTTGTCGTGCTGGGCGCCGGGAGTGGCGGATACGCCGCCGCGCTGCGCGCAGCCGAACTGGGTATGTCCGTCGGTCTCATCGAGAAGGACAAGGTCGGTGGCACCTGCCTGCACATCGGCTGCATCCCGACCAAGACCCTGTTGCACTCGGCCGAGGTCGCCGACTTCGCGCGCGAGTCGGCCAAGTTCGGCGTGAACGCCGACTACCAGGGCATCGACATCGCCGGTGTCACGAGCTACCGCGAGGGCATTGTCGCGAGCAAGTACAAGGGCCTTCAGGGCCTCATCAAGGCGCGCGGCATCACCACGATCGAAGGCGCCGGCCGCCTCACCTCACCGACCACCGTTCAGGTCGGCGACGACGTGATCACGGGAAAGAACGTCATCCTGGCGACCGGGTCGTACTCGCGCAGTCTTCCCGGCCTCGAGATCGGCGGTCGGGTGATCACCTCCGAGCAGGCGCTGCAGCTCGACTTCGTGCCGAAGAAGGTCGTCGTGCTTGGCGGCGGCGTCATCGGTGTCGAGTTCTCGAGCGTCTGGAAGAGCTGGGGCGCTGAGGTGCAGATCGTCGAGGCGCTTCCGCACCTGGTTCCCAACGAGGACGAGTCGGTCAGCAAGCAATTCGAGCGCGCGTTCCGCAAGCGCGGCATCAACTTCAGCGTCGGCGTGCGTTTCCAGAGCGTCACGCAGGATGACAACGGCGTCGTGGTCACCCTCGAAGACGGCCAGACCTTCGACGGCGAACTGCTGCTCGTCGCGGTCGGACGAGGCCCGTCGACGGCGAACGTCGGCTTCGAAGAGGTCGGCGTCACCATGGATCGCGGATTCGTGATCACCAACGAGCGCCTCGAGACCAACATCCCCGGCCTGTACGCCGTCGGCGACATCGTGCCGGGGCTCCAGCTGGCGCACCGCGGCTTCATGCAGGGCATCTTCGTCGCCGAAGAGATCGCCGGCCTCAACCCGGTGGTCGTCGAGGACGTGAACATCCCCAAGGTCACCTACTCGGACCCCGAGGTCGCCTCGGTCGGCCTGAGCGAGGCCAAGGCGGTCGAGAAGTACGGCGCCGACAAGATCACCAGCTACGACTACAACCTTGCGGGCAACGGCAAGAGCCACATCCTCGAGACCTCGGGATCGGTCAAGGTCGTTCGTCTCAACGACGGCCCAGTGCTCGGCGTCCACATGATCGGCGCCCGCGTCGGCGAACTGATCGGCGAGGCGCAATTGGCCGTGAACTGGGAGGCGTACCCCGAAGACATCGCGCCATTCATCCACGCCCACCCGACTCAGAACGAGGCGCTCGGCGAAGCATTCCTGGCTCTCGCAGGCAAGCCGCTGCACGCCGTCTGAACCACTCCCGATTCTTCGGCAACAGCCGGACCTAAACTAGCTACACCGCTTTGCACTAAGGAGCATCACTGATGAGCGAATCCGTCAGCCTTCCCGCACTCGGAGAGAGTGTGACCGAGGGCACGGTGACCCGCTGGCTCAAGAAGGTCGGCGACCGCGTGGAGGTCGACGAGCCGCTGCTCGA
>Ga0105248_10000877_pt1 | contig 33746 bp, 8 predicted proteins | sample KBSS34metaG_FD_81524 | JGI IMG/M metagenome (GOLD analysis project Ga0105248, IMG submission 81524) | Switchgrass rhizosphere microbial communities from Kellogg Biological Station, Michigan, USA - KBS S3-4 metaG | ecosystem: Host-associated > Plants > Roots > Rhizosphere > Soil | place...
ACGATCTCTTTCTCTGTCATAGACCGATTATGAGATTCAGCGGCAGATTGTCAAGAGTGAGTAAATCGACCAAAGTTCGGAACAACTAAGGTACAACTGGGTGCGGACAGTACCGAGGGTGCGACCGGTGCGGAACACAAATCTTGCAGTTTCCTAAGAAAATCAAGAGTCCCCAGTAAAACTGCAAAAAACAATGTATTGCTGTAAAGCCCCCCTTCGGCACCAAGTCCTTTATTTTCCATGACTTAATTTTTATTTATTTGCGATCTACATTAAGGTCTAGCTTGTTATCAATGATTGTTGATTCCAGGTGCCGACTGTCGGACTCGTTCACACTGTGTTTCTTTATCTTGAAGGCGAAGGGTTGTCGCGGAACGCCCCGAATCACGGATATCTTCCCGCTACCGCCATCGAAAGGACCGCACCGATCGACCTGTCGGTCAAGATTCCTAAATCCTGGTCTTCAAGGCCAGCAAGTGGAGCACCTAATGATCTCAGAGTTTCATCAGCGGCGTTAGTATTGTTTGTCTGGGGTGAGGTCGAGGCGGCGTAATAGATCCTGGAATCGCGCGTCGGTGCGCAGGCTGTCGACTTCGGGCGCGACCTTGAACCAGTTCACCCATTCGTTTTGTGCCGCTAAGGCTTTTTCAAACCACTCGAAAGCTTCGGTAGCCTCTCCCAGCGCGGTATAGATTAGTCCAATACTAAACGGCGGCACATAGATTCGCTTCGACAACTCTTCCAACTCCTCGAGTATCCGGCTCGCTTCTTCTCTGTTTCCCGCGATGGCGTGAGCATGTCCAAGAAAGCCAAGCACGACCGCATTCTTTTCCAACTTGTATGCCTTCTTAAACTCTTCAATCCCTTGCTCCACTTCTCCCTCTTGCACGTAAGCCATGCCGAGCGTGACTCGCGCGAGGAAGAATTCCGGATTATCGGCCAGCGTCTTCTCCAGTTGAGCGATTGCACGGCCAAACTGCCGCGCATGAATGTAGTGCCAGCCCAAATATTGATTGATACTGTCATCAAGCGGATCCAGTTTGAGAGCAATTTGACTCTCAGCAAGCGATTCCTCGATACGACCCATCGCCATTAGAAAATGCGAGTACCAGTTGTGCGCGTGCGCATAATCCGGATCCAGTTCGATCGCTCGCTTGAACTCCCGCTCCGCATTCGACCAGTCGCGCTCATACATCATCTTTACGCATGCGAGCGACGTGTGAGCTTCCGCGAGCGTATCGTTGATCACTAATGCATTGATGGCTGCAGACTTTGCTTTAGGACTGGTTTCCCACGGCGGCAGGACGCCATAGAAATCGAACGATACGTAAGAATCGGCGAGTGCGGCGTAAGCCCGCGCATAACCTGGATCGAGCTTAATTGCTTCCTGAAAACTCTCGATCGCTTTCTGATAACCCTCGACCGTGCGCATGTTGCGGTAATAACGACCCTTTAGATAGTGTTGATAAGCTTCAGGATTCTTCGTGAAATGCTTACCGAGTCGCTTCTTCTCTTCTTCAGTAATTCTGAGATGCAGCTTGTCAACGATGTTTGTGGCGACTTCATCCTGCACCTTCAATATATCGGAAATCCGAGTCTGGTATTGCTCACCCCAGAGCTGCCAGCCCGTCGATACTTCAACCAGTTCGGCTCTAATGCTCAATACGCTTCCCAGCGCAACGATGCGACTGACTAAGACAGTATCGGCCGTTAACTCACGACCGGCCTTCAGTGCCTTAGCTTCCTTTCCTTTGTAGCGATAGCAGAGGCTGCGGGCTATCACCCGCACCTGGGAAAGTTGTGAGAGACTGTTGATGATGTTGTCGGTAATACCATCAGTCAGATATTCCAAAGCCGGATCGCCGGTTTCATTAGCCATCGGTAACACCCCGATCGAGATCCTGGCTTCATCAGGTCGCGCGGGTATCTCCGGTTGCGTTTCAGTTTTAGGTTCTTCCGCCGACTCGGTTTCGACAGGTTGGTCCACCTCTTCCTGGATCTCGTTCACCACTCCGATGAAGCGATAACCGCGTTTGGGTATCGTCTCGATGTATTGAGCTTTGCCCGACACCTCGCCGAGTATCTTTCGGAGCACGAAAATATTCTGCGTGAGGTTGGATACCTCGACGTAGCGATCAGGCCAGAGGGTCTTCATCATCTCCTCTTTTGTTATCACTCGCCCACGGCGCTCGATCAGCAGTATGAGCGTTTCGAACACCTTTGGCGCGAGCGCTACTGTGTCCCCCTCATGCGAGAGTAATCGCTGTTCCAGATCCAGACGGAAAGGGCCGAAGTCGTAAAAGTGCTTAACTGCCTGGCTCTTAATTTCTTGAGAGTCCATTGATCATGCCCATAAGAGTTTCTTGAAAAAAAATTGACCCGCTAATTGAAGACAATACTGTCAACTTTTAGTTAACTTCGTCCTTCTTAGAGTGAGTTGGGCAACAGTAGCGGGAGGCCACATAGCTTCGGTCCTTCTTCGGGTGAGATGTTACGCAAAGCAGCGTGAGGAGGTCATATGACCGGCGAGGGGAATATCACTCACGCAGCAAACATCTTTGGATCTCAGTTTATTGCAAGTCGTTAGTTGAATCAAACGCGAAGCGGTGGATTCAAAAGCAGAACGGATTTCGGATTGTTGACACTATGAATTTTTCAACGAACGAAGCACGCTGGTATGTGATCTACACAAAGACCCAGGAAGAAGATCGGGCCGAGAGAAATCTCGCGGCCTGGGGTCTCAAAACGTTTTATCCCCGTATGAAGAAGAAGCAGTTGAATGAATTCAGCGGCAAAGCAACCTATTTTTCCCGGCCTCTCTTTCCACGCTACATCTTCGCGCACTTCGACGCTGAGATGTTGCTGCACAAAGTCTGTAACAGCCGAGGCGTGCAGAAAGTTCTCAGCATCGATAACGCGCCCGTTCCTGTTGACGACGAGATCATCGCACTCATTCAGGCGAAGGTGGCTGACGATGGGTTTGTCAGGCTGGACGAAACGTTCGCTCGCGGCGATGAAGTGCGGATAAAAGACGGTTCGTTGAGAGGCATTAACGGTGTTTTCGATCGCACGTTGAAAGACAAGAACCGGGTAATGATTCTCCTGACGACCATCAATTATCAGGCAAATATCATAGTTGAAAGAGACCTGGTCCAACGGACCGGTCAACCGTTCTGTACTGCGTACTAAGTAGTAGCGTCAGGTTTGCGGCCACCAGTGTGCCGACGACCTGGTAATTCGCGCGGTCCCGACCCGCCTTACTCTCATTTCCAACAACGCAAGAAGACAATTTGGCGGAACATGCGGTAGCTCTGTCTTGCGTTAGCCTGCCAACAAAAACTTCGACATAAAGGTAAAGACAAAATGAATATCAACGATCAGGAAGACACGACTATCTATAAAGTGGTCGTCAACGACGAAGAACAGTATTCGATTTATCCCGCCGATCGTGCTAACCCGCTTGGCTGGAACGATGTAGGTAAGACCGGACCAAAGCCCGAATGTCTGGCTTATATCAAGGAAGTGTGGACCGACATGCGCCCGCTCAGCCTGCGGCTCCGAATGATGGACCAGCAGCAGTGATCGGCGTCGCCTCCAATATTCCGGCAGCATGATCTTCAGACGTGAGTCTATGTCTACAAGGGAGTACGTACTAATGACCATCGCCAGCGCAGCGAGGCATGAAAAAATCCTGACGGGTTTGAAAAAGATCATTAATGAGCTAACCGGAGTTGAGCCTGATGCGATTGATGCTCATACCACCTACTTCGAAATGGGCGTGAGCTCGCTCCTTCTCATCCAGGCGAACAGGGCAATCGAAGAGCAATTTGGCGTGCAGATCGCCCTGGCCCAATTTTTTGACGAGTTGAAGACGCTCGATATGATGGCGGCATACCTCGATCAAAAGATGGCGCCGGAAGAGTTGCCGATGGATGTGTCGCAAAGTGAACACGCGCCCGAAGGCCTAACTCACATCGCCGTCGAAGACGTGACTCCGCAGTTGAGTTACGTGCAGCCCAAGTCCGTTGCGCCAGTCCTCAGAATGGCGCAGGGCACTCCGGCCACGTCATCCACCAACAACTCCAGCTTGCAGCACATCGTGGCTCAGCAGCTTGGGATTATGTCGCAGCAGCTTGGATTGCTACAGCGTATGCGACTGCCAATGACGGACATTGTGGGTAGTGACGGCGAAGAAATTTTCAGATCGGAGATGCTACCGCAACCGGCAGCAGGGGCGAACGGCAACGAACGAGCCAGTGCTCGTATCGCCACGAACACGGTGGCGATGCAAAACGATAAATCGGAGGAAGCCTATGTTCCTTTCGAGCAAACCAAAGTTGCCCCCGCAGCAGAACTGACGGCAAAGCAGCAACAGCATATCAAGGATTTAATCGCGCGTTACACAAAGCGCACACGTCACTCAAAGGAGCTAACACAACAGTACCGTTCAGTGTTGGCGGACCCGCGCACGTCCGCCGGGTTCCGACCGCTCTGGAAGGAGATGCTTTATCCACTTGTCGTACAACGCTCGCAAGGGTCGCGGCTGTGGGACGTGGACGGAAACGAATATGTCGATCTCACGATGGGCTTCGGCGTGCACCTGTTCGGCCACTCGCCGGAATTTATCCGCGAAGCTCTTACAGAGCAGTTGAGCGAGGGTATCCAACTCGGGCCGCAGTCATATCTGACGGGTGAGGTGGCCGAATTAATCAGTGAACTGGCAGGCGTCGAGCGCGTGACGTTCTGTAATTCGGGCACGGAAGCCGTGATGTCTGCATTGCGTGTGGCCCGCAGTGTTACGGGACGTGCTCGCGTTGCTTTCTTTAGCGGCTCCTATCATGGAACTTTCGACGGCATCCTCGCGCGCAGCGGCATGCGAGAGGGCGAGCGGCGGGCCATGCCAATGGCTCCCGGCGTAATGCCGGGAATGATCGAAGATGTGTTGGTGTTGGAATACGGCAGTGAAGAGTCGCTGGACGTCATTCGAAAGATGAAGCATGAGTTGGCCGCAGTACTGGTTGAGCCAGTGCAGAGCCGTCGTCCTGACTTCCAACCAGAAGCTTACCTGCAAGAGATCCGGCGCATTACAGAAGAAGGGGGCGCTGCGTTGATTTTCGATGAGGTGGTCACTGGATTTCGCATGCATCCGGGCGGCTGCCAGGCACTCTTCAACGTCCGCGCCGATCTAGTGACGTATGGAAAAGTTGTTGGCGGCGGAATGCCGATCGGAGTGATTGCCGGCAAGGCGGCATACATGGACGCCATCGATGGTGGCACCTGGCGCTTCGGCGATGCCTCCTACCCGACTGCGTCGAAGACATTCTTCTCCGGAACATTTTGCAAGCATCCGCTGGCCATGATTGCGGCTCGTGCTGCGTTGCGGCACCTGAAGGCCGAAGGGCCGCAATTGCAAGAACGATTGAATGAAAGTGCCTTGGTATTGGCTACGACGCTGAATAATTATTTTACGCGTGAAGGACTGGAGTGGCACGTAAGCAGGTTCGGCTCGCTGCTCTCAATTTCCTTACCGCGCACGCTGAAATATGGAGAACTGTTCTCATATCATCTGGTCGCAAAGGGAGTCTACGTATGGGAAGGCAGCACTCGCTACCTCTCTACGGCCCATACAAAGGAAGACATAGACTACATTGAGCGGGCGGTTAAAGAGAGCGTCGAAGAATTGCGCGACGGGGGTTTCATCGCGAGCGATAACCACGCCGAGCAAAACGCTCTTCATCCCACTCGTCGCTCACCAGACGAAAACAATAACGGAAACGGCGCGAAGTCTTCGTTGGTCCCACTGGGAGAAGGGCAGAAGCAGATTTGGTTGATGGCGCAGTTAGGTACAAATGCGTCGCACGCCTATAACGAGTCAAACGCCCTGCGACTGCGCGGTCACCTCAATGTCGAGGCGCTACGCCGTGCCATACAGAAGGTAATCGCCCGCTACGAGTCTCTGCGGACCAATTTTAGTCCCGATGGGGATTATCAGATCATCCACCCGCACCGTGTTGTTGATGTTCCTTTCGTGGACCTATCGAGTTTGGCCCAGAGTGAACGTGAGAGCCGGCTGGCAGCGTTGATAGAGGAAGAGGCGGCACGCAATTTCGATCTGACGAGCGACGCCCTGGTTCGCTTTCTCATCGTTAAGCTGGAAAAAGAAGCGGCGCTGCTCGTACTCAATTTTCATCACATCATCATGGACGGCTGGTCTTCAGGCGTTTTGATATCCGACCTGGAAGCTTTCTACGGGGCTGAATGTCGCAACGTTGAATGTACTTTGCCGCCGCCAAAATCTTTCCGCGACGGCACGGAGCCGGATGCCGCTGAACGTCAAAGTTTGGTCCAGGCTGCCGCCGAGACTTACTGGCTGGACCAGTTTGCTGATTCTCCTCCGGCGCTGGAACTGCCCACCGACCATCCCTATCCTTTACTCAAGTCGTACAAAGGCGCGCACGAAAAGGACGCGTTTGATGAATCACTGTGTCGCGGTCTCAAACTTCTCGCGGCGCAGCACGGCTGCACTCTCAACATGACGGTGCTGGCCTGTTATCAGCTTTTAATTCAAAAACTAACCGGACAACACGACATCGTCACCGGTGTTTTCGCCGCCGGGCAATTGCATCCTGACGGTCAGGCGTACTTCGGCCATTTTGTGAACATGTTGCCGCTACGCTGCCGCGTGAATGGCGATCCGAGTTTCAAGGATTACCTCTCGGGAGTTCGCAAGATGTTGCTCGATGGATTCGCGCACCAGCAGTTTTCCTTCATTGGTTTAGTGAAGAAGCTGAATTTGCCGCGAGACCCTTCGCGCTCACCGCTCTTCAGCGCCGCGTTTAATTTCGGGCAGGCGGGTTCGGGAGCTACGCGGAAGTTTTACGATCTCGATGCCGACGTTGTGACGAATGAGACGCACTCGTCCAAGTTCGATATTTATCTCAACGTCACTGAAAAGAACGGACAACTGCTTCTGGATTTTGAATACAACACAGACATCCTCGAGCGACGCACGATTCAACGCTGGATCAAATACCTGCACAACATCATGCTGGCCGTCATCAGCCAGCCGGAGAGACGACTGTCGGCTATCTCACCGTTGAGCGACGATGAGCGAGAGCAAATACTCTTCGGCTGGAACGAAACGAGCACGGCTTTCCCGCGAAATGTATGCGTGCACGAGCTGTTCGAGACGCAGGTTGAGCGCACGCCTCATCAGCTTGCCGTATCTTGTGCTGACGAGCATCTGAGCTACGCGGAACTTAATTCACGTGCCAATCAACTGGCTCACTATCTGCGCAGCCTCGGAGTTGGACCAGAGACGGTCGTAGGGGTGTGTCTGGAGCGCACCGTGTTGTTACCCGTGGCGTTGTTAGGCGTGCTCAAGGCGGGTGGCGCTTATCTGCCCCTGGATCCGTCGTATCCGCCTGAGCGAATGGAATGGATATACGGAAATGCGGGTGTGCAGGTGGTGCTAACTGATGAGTATCTCGAAGCTGCAAGGAATGAGATTGCACAACAGAGCCGTACCGACAGCCGCAGTGAGATTAGCAGCGAGCATCTGGCTTATCTAATCTATACCTCAGGTTCAACCGGCAGGCCGAAGGGCGTGCAGGTGACGCATGGAAATCTGGTTAACTTCCTGCTGTCGATGCAGACGGAGCCGGGGCTCAGCGCTAGCGACACGTTGTTAGCGGTGACGACGCTGGCGTTTGATATTGCGGGCTTGGAGTTGTATCTGCCACTCATTACAGGTGGACGGCTGGTGCTGGCCAGTCGTGAGCAAGCCATGGATGGGCAACAGTTGCTGGAGCTGTTGCGGCGGAGTGAGGCCAGTGTGATGCAGGCGACACCGGCAACCTGGCGGCTGTTACTGGATGCGCTTGGCGTAGCAGATGCTGCAGTGACCGCAGCGGGCCCGCAGCGTCCGCTGAAGGTGCTCTGCGGTGGTGAAGCGCTGCCAGGAAGTCTGGCGGCGGACCTGCGCCAAATATGCAAAGCCCCAATCTACAACCTGTATGGACCAACGGAGACGACTATCTGGTCGGCGCTGCATGAAGTTAATGCTGCGGATGTCGAGACGCCGATTGTCTCGCTGGGGCGGCCGATTGCCAACACGCAACTCTACGTGCTGGACGATGCGTTGCAGCCCGTGCCGGTTGGCGCGCGTGGTGAAATCTACATCGGCGGCAATGGGGTCGCGCGAGGCTATTTCAACGACCCATGCAAGACTGCCGAAAAGTTCATGCCAAACCCGTTCAGCCGGCGAGGTGGCGAGCGGTTCTATCGTACGGGTGATCTGGGGCGCTACAGGGAGGACGGCGACATAGAGTTTCTTGGGCGGCGCGACACGCAGGTCAAGATCAGAGGCTTCCGCATTGAGCTGCAAGAGATTGAAGCTGCTTTGACGAGCCATCCGGATGTCAAAGAAGCAGTCGTCATTGTCAGGGAAAACCAGAATCGAAACAAACGCCTTGTGGCCTATGTCGTAAATGCCGAGGGTGCAGCCCAGAGCAGTACGGGTACAAGTGATCTGCTCTCACATTTGAGAGGATGGTTGCCGCAATACATGATTCCGACGGCTTTCGTCACCCTCTCTGAGATGCCGCTGACTCCTAATGGTAAGGTTGACCGCAGCGCGCTGCCCGCGCCGGATTCACAGGCTGCGGACCGATCCTATGCCGCGCCTCGCACTCCCGAAGAGAAAGTGCTGGTAGATATCTGGGCCAACGCGTTGGGGCAAATGCGCGTCGGCATTCACGACAATTTCTTTGAGCTCGGCGGCGATTCGATTCTTGCTATTCAGATCGTCTCTAAAGCCAGGCAGGCCGGGCAGCAACTCACACCGAGCCATCTCTTTTTGCACCAGACGATCGCTGAACTTGCGACGGTAGCGCGGCCTGGTAATGGTATGCGCGCCGAACAGGCGCCGGTTACGGGACCCGTCAGCCTGACCCCCATTCAGCATTGGTTCTTCGAGCTCGATTATCCTGCCCGGCATCATTTTAATCAGTCAGTGCTGCTTGAAGTGAAAGAGGCAATCGATCGATCCCTTGCAAAGCAGGTCGTTCAGGAATGGATCAAACATCACGACGCCTTACGCCTGCGGTTCGTAAAGGAGCCGACCGGCTGGCGACAGTTCAACGCTCCGCCGGACGACACGACGCCGTTTGAATGGATCGATCTGTCGGAGCTAAGCGAAGGTGACCAGAGGGCCGCGATCGAGATGCATGCGAGACGGGTTCAGGAAAGCTTGAATCTCTCAGTAGGTCCACTCGTACGTGTAGCGTTCTTTCATCTCGGGCCCGGCGATCCACTTCGTCTGCTAATTGTCATTCATCACCTTGTAGTCGACGGCGTCTCATGGCGGGTGCTTCTTGAGGACCTGCAGACGGTTTGGGAACAACTTCGCGGCGGCGAAGCAGTACAGCTACCGGCGAAGACCACTTCATTTCAATATTGGAGCGAGCGCCTGGTCGCACTGGCACAGTCCGAAGAATTGCCGGAAGAGATGAAATACTGGCTCGCGCTCCCGTGGGACGAGCATCGGTCCCTGCCTTTGGATTTTCAGGACGGACGCAATACAGAGGCTTCTGCCTCGACCATCTCAGTGCGTTTGAGCGTGGAAGAGACGCGCGCCTTGCTGCAGGAAGTGCCCGCGGCTTATCACACCGAAATCAATGACGCGCTCTTGACGGCGCTGGTCTTGAGCTTCAGGCGCTGGGTCGACAGTCCTGCATTGTTGATCGACCTCGAGGGACACGGACGCGAGGACTTGTTTGACGACGTGGATCTGTCACGGACGGTCGGCTGGTTCACATCTATTTTCCCTGTCTTCCTGAAGCTGGACGAGGAGCGAGACGTCGGTGAGGCTCTCACATCCGTCAAGGAGCAACTGCGAAGTATTCCCCGGCGCGGTCTCGGTTACGGACTCCTACGCTATCTGAGCAGTGATACTGCAACCACGCGCGCCCTGGGAGCTCTGCCACTCTCTGAAGTGAACTTTAACTATCTCGGTCAGTTCGATCAGGTGTTCCCTGCGTCCTCGCCGTTCAAAATGGCGGCGGAGAATACCGGCCCCGAACGTGACCCCCAGGGCGGCCGTAGCCACCTCCTGGAAATCACCGGATTAATTGCAGGCGAACAACTCCGCATGAACTGGACGTTCAGCGAAAACATTCATCGTAGAGAAACCATCGAGGAATTGGCGCAAGTCTTCCTGAGCGAGCTGCAAGCACTCATCGTGCATTGTCAGTCATCAGAGGCAGGCGGCTACACGCCGTCGGACTTCGCGGATTTTGGCTGGAGCCAGTCAGAACTCAACAGCATCACGACGATCATCAGCGAGTCCGCAGAACAAGGTTAACACTTCGAACATGGCCCAGGTTCAAGACTTCTATCCCCTCTCACCACTGCAAGAGGGAATGCTCTTCCAGACTCTCTACGCGCCGCGCTCCGGCGTGTACGTCACACATCTCAACTGTGTCCTCAGTGGCCTGAATGTCGGCGCTTTTGAGCGTGCGTGGCAGCAGGTGATAAACCGCCATGCGGTGCTGCGCTCCTTCTTCGCCTGGAAGGATCTGAAGAAACCGGTTCAGGTTGTTCCGCGACACGCTAATGTGCCGCTTGAGTGGGACGATTGGCGAGATCTTAGTGAGTCAGAGCAGGCTGAGCAGCTCAGGATTTACTTGCACGAAGATCGAGCTCGCGGGTTCGAGCTTTCCAAAGCGCCTTTAATGCGGCTGGCGCTCCTGCAATTGAATGACGAAGAGTACCAATTCATCTGGAGTTTTCATCATCTGTTGCTTGACGGTTGGTCAGTCTCGCTGCTGTTAAAAGACCTCTTCGCTTTATACGATGCCCTGTGTCGCGGGCAGGAGGTGCGCTTGCCTGCGGTTCGCCCGTACCGGGATTACATCGGATGGTTACAGAAGCAGGACCGGAACGATGCCGAGACATTCTGGCGGCGTTACCTCGAGGGCTTCACGACGCCGACGCCTATGCCGTTCGGTGAACCTACAGCCGACCGTGCTGACTCTTCGTCCGCAGGGAAGCAACTGCTACAGCTCGGGGCTGAGTTGACGGCCAGGCTTAACTCTTTTGCGAGGCAACATCAACTGACTTTGAGCACCATCGCTCACGCTGCGTGGGCATTACTGCTGAGCCGCCACAGTGGCACAAAAGAAGTTGTCTTCGGCTCGGTCATCTCCGGTCGCCCCGCGGATTTAGCAGGCGCCGAATCAATGGTCGGCCTTTTCATCAACACTATTCCGGTGCGCGTCAAAATGTCGCCCAGCGCTGGCGTGCTCGGGTGGCTCAGGGAACTTCAGCAGCAGCAGGCTCAGGCGCGCCAGTACGAACACAGTTCGTTGCGTCAGGTCAAAGAATGGACCAACGTGCCGCGCAGCGAGGAGATGTTCCAGAGCGTAGTGGTCTACGAGAATTACCCGGCCGCCATATCGGCCGATCAACAATCGGAAGCACAGAGAAATTTAAAGTTGAGTCAGGCACGCTCGACAGAGCAGGCTAACTTCCCGCTCAGCTTGATGGTCATACCGGGACAACAACTAACGCTGAACTGTTTTTATGATGGGCGGCACTATTCGGCGAATGACGTGACCCGTCTGCTCGAACACTATCGAACCATCCTCGAAGGCATTCCGGAATGCGTCGAGCAGCAACTCGCAAGCATCCCGATGTTGCCTGGCGCGGAACGGCAGCAACTACTTCTCGAGTGGAACCAAACCCGTCACGATTATCCCACAGTGACATGCGCGCATGAGTTGTTCGAGGCACAGGTGATCGAAAGACCGGAAGCCACCGCGGTGGTAATGGGCGATGAACAGCTCAGCTATCGTGAGTTGAATGAGCGAGCGAACCAGTTGGCACATTACCTGCGGCGGCGTGGCGTTGGCCCAGAGGTGCGCGTTGGCATCATGTTGGAACGCTCGGTAGAGATGATCGTGGCGATAATGGCGGTCATGAAGGCTGGGGGCGCCTATGTCCCACTCGACTCGCGCTATCCAGCGGAGCGGAACTCTTACCTGATGCAAGATGCGCAGATCTCTGTCCTGCTGACCCAAACGGATCTCGTCAGGGATTCCGCTCTACAAGACTCAACGTGTATCTGTCTGGACTCGCAGCACCACGTGTATGCACAAGAGAGTGTTGAGAATCCTCAGAGCGGGGTCGCGGTCTCGAATCTGGCCTATGTCATCTACACCTCCGGTTCCACCGGATTGCCTAAGGGTGTAATGATCGAGCATCGCAGCCTCTTCAATCTGCTCACCTGGCATCAGCATGTATATGGCGTAACGGCTCAGGACCGCGCCACACAGTTGGCCGGAGTCGCCTTCGATGCCTCTGTCTGGGAAATCTGGCCGTACCTGACCGTGGGCGCAAGTATCAATATCGCTAACGAGGAAACGCGAATGACGCCTGCCAAGCTTGTGAATTGGCTCGCGACAAGCGACATCACCATAGGCTTCCTGCCGACGGCGCTAGCGGAGAGCGTCATGCAGGAACGATGGCCCGCGGAGTTGCAACTGCGGACGTTATTGACTGGCGGCGACCGCCTGCGTGGCACGGCGGTGAAAGAATCGAGTTTCAAGCTCGTCAACAACTATGGGCCAACAGAGTACACAGTCGTGGCGACGTGGGGAGAGGTTGAAACCGGAAGCATTCATGAGCCAACGATCGGACGACCGATAGCAAACACGCAAGTTTACATTCTTGATAAAGAGCTCGAGCCGGTACCGTTTGGAGTGGCCGGAGAAATCTATATCGGAGGAAACGGGCTTGCCCGAGGCTACTTAGAGCGGCCGGAACTGACCGCTGAGCGCTTTATTCCTAATCCGTACGGAGTTAGTGGGGGAGCAAGACTGTATCGAACAGGCGATCTGGCGCGGTGGCGAAGCGACGGCGTGATTGACTACATTGGGCGCATTGATCATCAGGTTAAGCTGCGCGGTTTCCGTATTGAATTAGGTGAGATCGAGGCGGTGCTGGAACAGCATCCGGGAGTGCAATCTGCTGCCGTAATTGCCCGTGAAGAGCGGCTGCTAGGCTATGTCGTCCCGACGCAAGACTCAACGCCTTCGATCACGGAGTTGCGAACCTTCCTGCAACAAAAGTTACCGCACTACATGGTGCCGCACAGTATCACGATATTGGATCAGTGGCCGCTCACGCCAAACGGCAAAATCAACCGCACGATACTGCCCGATCCGGAAGGGATCCGTCCCTCGCTTGCAGTGAACTTTCTCGCGCCGCAAACAGATGTCGAGTCGGCCATCGCTAAAATCTGGCAAGAAGTGCTGGGGCTCGAACAGGTTGGGGTGAACGACAATTTCTTTGACCTGGGCGGGGATTCGTTACTGATGCTTCAGGTTCAAAATAAGGTTCAGGCCGCACTCAAAAAAGATATTCCGCTGGTTGAGCTATTCGAGCATGCCACCGTCAGGGCGATGACAGAACACTTCACGCGCCCTCCGGCAGAGGTCTTTACTCTTGAAGATGCGCGCGAGCGTGCGAAGAAACAGAAAGAGGTGCTCGCGCAGCAGCGACACCGCTTCAAACAGCAGAGTGGCAGGATGTAGGTCCACTTCCTGCTTCAACCTCGCATTTCGATCTCAAACTGCATCACCAAACCCGACTATACAAACTAGAAGGTCAGTGTGTAATGTCCAATGAATCCTCGTGTCCCATCGGGTACACCCAACAGGACATCATTTTCGATAGCCTCTACAACCCTGGCACAGGTGTGTGGGTTCGCCAATTGAGCTGCGATCTCTTAGGCGCTCTCGATCTGCAAGCTTTTCAGCGTGCGTGGCAGCAGTTAGTTGAACGCCACGCAATCTTGCGCAGTAGCTTTCAATGGAAAAATATTGAAGCACCTGCACAGGTGGTCCAACCCTACGTCGAGTTATCTGTGGCGGTGCACGACTGGCGAGACATACCGGTAGAAGAACGTGAGGAAAAGTTTGAAAAATTCTTGTGGGACGACCGCCGGCGCGGGGTTGAGTTGTCCAATGCTCCGCTGATGCGCGTTGCACTTCTGCAACTCGCTTCAAACGAACACAAGTTCATCTGGACCTTTCATCAACTGTTGTTAGATAGCCATTCGGCCGCGACGCTGCTTCAGGAGATCGCGACTTATTACGAGGCGTTCTCTCAGGGCCAGGGCGTGCCATCGGAAATGATTCCCAATTCTCTGCATTGCTTCGGAAAATCACAGGTCGAAGACCGGGGCGGTACTGAAGAGTTCTGGACGCAAACGCTGCGTGGATTTTCTGCGCCGACTCCGCTCCCATTGGATGCTGCGCAGCCCGAAACGCATCAGGACGATGACTCTTACGAACAAGTACAGTTACCACTCTCGAGTGAATTGAACGGGGCTCTGAAATCCTTTTCGCAACAGCATCAGGTGAAGGTCGGCACCATCGTCGACGGGGCGTGGGCGCTGCTGCTAAGCACCTACAGCGCCGAGCCGGACGTGGTGTTCGGAGTCGTTTCAACTGGCGTAGGACCAACGTCTGGACCACGCTTCGATGTGTTGCCGTTAAGAGTCCAAACCTACCCTGACGTGACGGTCCTCGCCTATTTGCAGGAGCTGGAGAAGCGCCAGTCACAAATGCGTGATCACGCTCACGTCCCACTGTCGCGGCTTAAGGGGTGGAGCGATGTACCGAGCGGCAGCGGACTCTTTGAGAGCCTGGTCGTGTATGAGGATTGTCCGCTCGAGGACGCCCTGAAAGCACACCTCGGGCGACCAGGAGTGCTTGAAGTACGGCAGTCACGATCAACGATGCGACCAAATTACCCGCTCAGTCTTTTGGTTAAGGCGGGTGAGAATCTGTCACTCGAACTGCTCTATGACCGACAGCGCTTCAGTGCGAGTGCGACGACTCGATTGCTCACACATTTAGAGAACCTGCTCGCCGGCATGGTAACGAATTCAGAGCGACGCCTCTCGCAGCTATCGCCTTTGACTGACGAAGAGCGTCAGCAAATCCTCATCGAGTGGAATCAGACCGAGGCCGATTACTCGCCCAATGAATTTGTTCACCGAATGTTCGAGCAGTGCGTTGAGAAACAGCCTACGGCAGTCGCGCTGGCGATGGAGCGGCGCTATCTGAGCTATGAAAAATTGAATGTAAGAGCCAATCAGCTTGCGCATTACCTGAGGGGAATGGGCGTTGGACCGGAAGTACGAGTCGGTGTGTTGTTGGAACGCTCGCTGGAGATGGTGACGGCACTCTTCGGCATTCTCAAGGCGGGCGGCGCATACGTCCCGCTCGATCCCACCTATCCGCAAGACCGCCTGACTTATATGTTGCAGAACTCGGGCGCGCCCGTGTTGTTGACACAGGAAAGCCTCGCCAAACACTTGCCGACCGAGAAGACTCAAGTCGTTTGTATCGATCGGGACTTGGAGCTGATTGAAAAAGAGTCGACGCAGAATCCGCAAATAGCTCAGAGCCCGGCCAACCTGGCCTACGTGATTTATACCTCCGGGTCGACGGGCCGGCCGAAAGGAGTTGCGATCGAGCATCGCAACCTCGCGGCTTTCTTGTGCTGGACGAAGGAGATATTCGATAAAGATGATCTGTCCGGCTTACTCGCTCCCGCTTCGATCTGTTTCGACATGTCCGTCTTCGAGCTGTTCGCCCCGCTGGTGGCGGGAGGCAAAGTGATTTTGGTTGATAACGCTTTGCAAGTCTTCACGATGGCTAATGCAACGTACGTCACGCAGATCAATGCGGTCCCGTCCGTGCTGGCCGTCCTACTCGAACACGGAGGGCTGCCGGCGTCGGTCCATACTCTCAGTTTTTGTGGAGAGGCGCTCAAGAGCAGCACGGTGCAGAAGTGCTATCAGCATGAGAGAGTGCGGAAAGTAGTTAATCTCTACGGCCCGACTGAAGACACTGTCTTTTCCACTTTCACCTTAATTGATAAAGGGAACAGCGATACGCCTTTGATCGGTCGTCCGATTACCAACACGCAGGTATATCTTCTCGACCGGTATCAAAATACTGTGCCGGTCGGCGTCGCCGGCGAATTGCACCTTGCGGGCGCGAGTCTCTCTCGCGGTTATCTTAACCGTCCTGATCTAACCGCGGAACGTTTCATCCCGAATCCTTTCAGCCGCGAGCCGGGCGCGCGCATGTATTGCACGGGCGATCTTGCACGTTACTTGCCCGATGGCTCTCTCGATTTCCTCGGACGCATTGATCATCAGGTGAAAGTCAGAGGTTTCCGCATCGAGTTGGGTGAGATTGAATCTGTGCTGGAGCAGCACCCGTCTGTGTGCGAGGCGGTGGTAAAGGCAACCAAAGAAGGTTTGACTGCCTACTTTGTGTCGAATCACGACGAGCCACCTTCGGCTGGTGATCTAAGCGCTTTCGTAGAGAAAAAGGTACCGCCTTACATGGTCCCATCAGTCTTTGTCAGGCTTGAGAAATGGCCGAAGACAACAAACGGCAAAATCGATCGCAAGGCGCTGGCTGACCCGGACGCACAACGCCAGACACAGACCCCGACTCGGAACGGCGCGACCAGCCCGGTCGAACGCGCCCTCGTGGATATCTGGCGAGAGGTTCTGCACGTTGAGCAGGTCAGAGTAGCAGACAACTTCTTCGAGCTTGGTGGGAGCGGATGGTCGCTGTTGCAGGTGCAGGACAAGGCACAGCGGCGTTTCGGAAAGGAGGTCGCGCTGGCGGAATTGTCCGCCCTGCCGACCGTCGGCGAGATGGCGCGGTTGTTTAATGTGCCGGAACCAGCCCCGGAGTTGGTCCTTAATCAGGTTTACGAACGCGCGCAGAGACAGAAAGAAGCGCTTGCACAACAGCGACAGAAATTCAGGGTGAAACGATAGACATTAAAGTAGAGGCAAGTTTATGACGAATACGGACTCATTCAATAATCTTGATGGAATCGCAGTGGTGGGTATGAGGGGACGTTTCCCCGGCGCCGAGACCATAGATGATTTCTGGCGCAACCTGCGCGACGGCGTCGAGTCAATCAGCTTTTTCTCAGATGAAGAGTTGCGCGCCGCTGGGGTTGATGATGCACGCCTCGCGTCATCCGACTACGTTAAGGCGAGGGCTGTTTTAGACAACGTCGAATTGTTCGACGCGAAGTTTTTCGGTTACACCCCGCGAGAGGCGGAGATTATTGATCCGCAGCAGCGTCTCTTTTTAGAGTGCGCCTGGGAGGCGCTCGAAACAGCTGGTTATGATTCGGAAAATTATCAAGGCAAAATCGGCGTTTTTGCCGGGACGAACGCGAGCAGCTATCTGCTGCACAATCTGCTCGGCAATCTCGACGTGATGTCGCTCATGGGCGGATATCAACTCGTGATCGGAAACGATAAGGATCACCTCTCAACTCGCGTCTCCTACAAGCTGAATCTGAAGGGACCGAGCGTCAGTATCCAGACAGCATGCTCCACCTCGCTCGTCGCTGTTCACCTCGCCTGCCAGAGCCTCTTGAATTACCAGTCAGACATGGCACTCGCCGGAGGCGTCACTGTCGCCCTGCCACAAACGACGGGTTATGTGTATCACGAAGGTGGGATTGCTTCGCCGGACGGACACTGCCGGCCCTTTGACGCAGGTGCACGCGGGACAGTGGGCGGAAGCGGAGTCGGCATCGTGGTGCTAAAGCGACTCGAAGACGCGATTGCCGATGGCGATACCATTCATGCTGTCATCAAGGGATCGGCCATCAATAACGACGGTTCGGGCAAGGCCGGCTACACCGCGCCAAGTGTGCAGGGACAGGCCGCCGTCATCGCCGAGGCGCAGGCCATCGCCGGTATCGAGCCGGACTCGATCAGCTATGTCGAGGCGCACGGTACGGGAACGCCCATTGGCGATCCGATTGAGTTGAAAGCGTTAACACAAATTTTTCGCGCACAGACGCAGGAGAAAAATTTCTGCGCGATAGGTTCGGTGAAGAGCAATATCGGACACCTGGATGCGGCCGCGGGTATCGCGGGGTTAGTCAAGACTATCCTCGCTCTCAAGCACGAGGAGATTCCACCTAGTCTGCATTTCCACGAACCAAACCCGCAGCTCGACTACGAGAACATTCCCTTTTACGTCAACTCAAAACTCACGCCGTGGCATGCCAACGGCACGCCGCGCCGGGCCGGCGTTAGTTCGTTCGGAATCGGCGGTACAAACGCACACGTCGTCATCGAAGAAGCGCCGGTCATGCCTGAGTTGAGCCGTTCGCAGAGGGCTGGTCACGTCTTGTTGATCTCGGCTATGTCAGACCAGGCGCTGGACCAGGCGACCCGTAATCTGAAGGATTATTTAACAAACCACCCTGAGACGAACCTCGACGATATTGCCTACACGCTGACGGTCGGCAGGCGCGCGTTTAATCACCGGCGCGCGATCGTCTCCCGTGACCATGCTGAAGCGTTGGCCGCGCTTTCAAAAACCGGAACAACTCTATGCGCAACAGGAGTCGCCGACGAAGCACAAAGACCACTCGCGTTTTTATTCGCTGGTCAGGGAGCACAGCGTGTTGGGATGGGGCGCGAACTGTACGAGAACGAGGAAGTCTTTCGCGCGGAATTCGATCGTTGCGCTGAATTCCTTTGGCGTGAATTCGATTTCGATCTTCGCAACGTGCTCTTCGCACACGGAGCGCAGGATGAAAGAGCCGCTGAAGTTTTGCGGCAGACGGAGATAACGCAGCCAGCGCTGTTTGCGTTCGAGTATGCGCTGGCAAAGCAGTGGATGGCGTGGGGCGTGCAGCCATCGGCCATGGCTGGTCATAGCATTGGTGAGTACGTGGCGGCGTGTCTTGCCGGCGTCTTCTCACTCGAAGATGCGTTGCGCGTGGTGGTGGCACGCGGACGCTTGATGCAGAGTCTTCCCGGTGGGTCGATGCTGGCGGTGATGGAGGAAGAGGAGCAGGTCGCGTTGAGATTGGAATCGCATCCCGAGCTCTCAATCGCCGCTGTTAACAGTGACACGCAATGTGTCGTCAGTGGTATTACAGAAGCGATCGATCGTTTCGAGCGTGAGCTGATCGAGCGTGGTGTCGTCTGCAAGCGGCTCGAAACGTCGCATGCATTTCATTCCGCGATGATGGATCCTGTCCTGGATAAGTTTCATCGCGAGATCGAGCAGGTCCAGTTGCACACACCGCGCCTCCCCTGGGTGTCGAATGTGACCGGCAAATGGATTACTCCCGAAGACGCCACAGACCCAGGCTATTGGGTAAGGCATTTACGTGAGACCGTTCGCTTCGCCGAAGGTGTGCATACGCTTTTGAAGGAGAACGGGCGGGTGCTTCTGGAAATCGGGCCGGGCCGTGCGCTCAGCACGCTGGCTAAAATGTCACCTGAGAAAGGACGCGACCAACTGATCCTCTCATCCTTTCCGCAAATCGAAGCCGACTCGGAGGAGTTGCAGTTATTGAGCGCCGCCGGACGTTTATGGGTGGCGGGAGTAAAGGTTGAATGGAGCCGTCTCTATGATGGTGAACAGCGGCAGCGCGTCCCTCTACCAACCTACCCGTTCGAGAGACAGCGATTCTGGGTTGAAAGCCAAAGGGCGACCGAAACAGTTCCTAAGCTAAAGACCAGTCTCACCAAAAAGACGGACATCGCAGACTGGTTTTACGTTCCGACATGGAAACAATCGCTTGCGCCCTTATCACTGGAATCCGGACAAATGATCCAGGTTGAGAAGCGCTGGCTTATTTTTCTTGACGATTTGGGTATCGGCGCACAACTGGTTGAACGGCTGGAACGTGAAGGACAGTATGTGATTACTGTGCGACGCGCCGAGAAATTCGAGCGTCTCGGCGAGCGTGAATACGAGCTAAACCCGGTAGTCGGCAAGCACTATCACAGGATGCTTCAGGAATTAATGACCGAGGGACGGGCGCCTCAAAAGGTGGTCCACCTTTGGAGTTTGTCTGACGCGGATACAACACAAAGCGTCAGTCAAAGATTCGGTGACGCGCAAAAAGCAGGATACCTCAGCTTGTTGAGTCTGACGCAGGGGTTGGGAGTTCAACTCACGCTTGACCCGTTAGAAATTAACGTCGTGACTAATAACATGCAGCAGGTCTCTGCTGGTGACCTCATCTATCCTGAGCGCGCGACAATATTGGCTCCTTGTAAAGTTGCGCCGCAGGAGTATCCAAACATGCGGTGCCGGAGCATAGACGTGACGTTTCCGCGCTCGGCTTCGCAGGAAGAGGTTTTGGTAGAACAGCTTCTGGCCGAGATCACCACTGATTCGTTGGATCCGGTCATTGCTTATCGCGGTGCTGATCGCTGGGTGCAAAATTTCGACGCAGTTCGTCTTGATGACAAAAAACGAAGTCGAAATCCGCTGCGTCAGGAAGGGGTCTACCTCATCACCGGCGGCCTCGGTGGCGTCGGATTAATATTTGCCGAACACCTTGCCCGAACCGTACGCGCGAAACTGGTGCTCTTGCGGCGCACGCCTTTCCCCGCGCGCGAGGAGTGGGCTGAGTGGCTTGCCACACATGAGGAAGACAGCCAGTTGAGCCGGAAAATAAGACAGGTCCAACAGCTCGAAGAACTCGGCGCCGAGGTCTTGATTCTAACTGGCGACGCGGCGGACGAGACTCACATGCGTAGCGTGTTGGCGACTGCACGCGAGCGGTTCGGCGAGATTAATGGCGTCATTCATGCCGCCGGACTCGTTGGACTGGCGTGGAATCCAACCATGGAAAATACCGGGCGGATCGAGTCTGAGCAGCACTTCCGCCCCAAGATTGACGCAGCGATTATTCTCGATAAATTATTCGCGGACGCGCCACCCGATTTTTTTATGCTCGTCTCATCGCTGTCGTCAGTGCTGGGCGGGTATGGGCTTGTTGCGTACAGTGCGGCCAACCTTTTCCTGGATGCCTTCGCACATAGCCGCCGCACAAACGGGAAGGTCGAGTGGGTCAGCGTGAACTGGGACGGCTGGCGCGTCTACGAGACAAGTGAGCCGAAGAACGAGCATCGCACCAGTATCGCCGACTTGGAAATCTTACCTGCTGAGGGTGCCGACGCGATGCAACGCATTCTTTCGCAGACGAGAACGGCACAGGTCGTCGTCTCGACTGGTGACCTGTCACAGAGAATCAATCGTTGGATCGAGCTCGAGCCTCTCGCACAAGCTGACGAGACCGAGCAGGCGGGCACTACCACTCTTCACCAAAGACCGGATTTGGACAGCACCTATGTCGCTCCGCGCAATGAGATGGAAGAGACTATCGCCGAAATCTGGCAGACCTTGCTCGGCGTCGAGAAGCCCGGCATCAACGACAACTTTTATGAGCTCGGCGGCCATTCGCTAGTGGGTATTCATCTTCTCTTCCGTCTGCGCGAAACCTTTGCAGCGCCGGGATTGCAATTGAACAAACTCATTGAGAAGCCAACCATTGCCGGACTCGCCGAGAGCATCGAGGAGACGCGCCGCTCGAAGATTGATCTTCCCGATATTATCGTTCCCCTGCAACCTGAAGGAACGAAGCCACCTTTCTTCTGTGTCCATCCAATTGGCGGAGACGTGAGCAGCCTGATCGATCTCTCGCGCTACATGGCTCCCGACCAGCCCTTCTACGGCATTCAAGCTCCCGGCATCGGTGATGTCATCAATTATGGCGAGTACAGCTCGCTCGAAGAGATGGCGACCGAATACGTCGAGGCCATTAAGTTCGTCGACCCGGAAGGCCCATACTTTCTCGGTGGCTTCTCCTACGGTGGGCTGGTCGCTTACGAGATGGCGGTCCAACTTAGACAACAGGGAGCCGAAGTAGCGCTGCTCGGAATGATGGATACGCCCGCGCCCGACAATGCCGCGAGAGTTTCACAACTCGACGATGCCACCATCTTGTTTGGACTGGCGCGAGAGCGAGCACGCCAACATGGAACCGAATTGAGATTGACGCTCGGCGAGCTCAAACGTCTCAAAACCGAAGAAGAGCAAATCACGCTCCTCGCCGAGTTGCTACGAGGTGCTAACCTGCTGCCGCCCGGTCTTCAGGATCAGTGGATTTTTAATTTCATAAAGGGCTTCAGGATCAGGCTCGATGTTGCCGTCAATTACGCCCCCAGAAGATATGACCGATGTATCACCGTCTTCTTCGCAACTGAAAGAGACACCGAGCTGGAGACTTCATACGATCGCGTGATGTTCGACCTTCATGATCCAACCCTGGGCTGGGACAAGCTAACAGATGTGCCTATCCAGGTGCTTCCTGTGTCGGGCTTCCATGAAATGATCGTGCGCGAACCACACGTTCGCGTACTGGCGAAGCAAATGAGGGTGGCCATCGAAAATGCATTGAGAGATGTGAGCGTAAATTGCTGAGTATCTAATCATCACCCCCACTTTGTGCATGCTTTCACGACGCTTGTGTGGTTTTACGCCGCAGGCACCCGAACGGTTTTAATGAGTTGAGGGTCTAATATGTTAACAACGATCTGGCCAGACATCCGGCAGGGGCTCCGCACGCTCCTGAAGTACAAGAGTTTTACGATGATAGCCGTGGCCGTCATCGCTCTGGGTGTTGGCGCAAACACAGCGATCTTCAGTGTGATTAATGCTGTCCTGCTACGGTCCCTTCCATACCAGGACGAAGACCGGCTCGTGATGATCTGGGAGAATGACACGCTCGAGGGCAATCCTAAAAATTCCGTTGCGCCTGCTAACTTCGCGGATTTCAGGGAACAGAGTCAGGTTTTCGACCAACTCGGAACCTACTCACAGCCGGCCGGCCTCAATCTGACCACTGCTGACGAACCCGAACGCGTTCAAGCTTCGGCCGTATCGGCCAATTTTTTCTCTGTCCTGGGTGTTCGACCCGCTCTCGGACGAGGTTTTCTTCCAGAGGAAGATAAACCCGGCGCGGCGCCCGTCGCGATTATTACCGCCGGATTATGGCAGCGTCGATTTGGCGCTGACCCGCAGATCATCAACCGGACGGTAAAGCTCGATAGCGAGAGTTACACGGTGGTCGGGGTATTGCCGGCCAATTTCGAATTGCCGGAGAGTGTGCAGGCGTTCATCCCCCTTCCGCTTGAGACTGAAGGGGCTTCGGCTCGCAGGGAACACTCTCTCCGCGTCATCGGCCGTCTGAAGCCGGGAATGTCGGTGGCACAAGCCCGTAGTAATTTGGGGACCATCGCGACCCGACTACAACAACAGTATCCCGACACCAATTCTGGTCGCGGGGTAACTGTCATCCCGATCAAGGAACAGTTTGTAGGCGATGTCCGCTACGCGTTACTTGTTCTGTTCGCCGCCGTTGGTGGCGTGCTCTTGATTGCCTGCACAAACGTCGCACACCTGCTGCTTGCCCGCGGAGCCGGACGGCAGAGAGAATTTGCGGTGCGTGCGGCACTCGGGGCTAGCAAGTGGCGTATTGTCCAGCAGCTTCTCGTCGAGAATAGCCTTCTCGCCTTGCTTGGTGGAGCAGTCGGCCTTTTGTTGGCCGTGGTAGTTACAAATCTTTTTTTAACTTTTTCACCTTCGGTGTTTCCGCGTGGGGCCCAGGTCGGGATCAGTCTCACGGTCTTGATCTTTACCTTCATTCTCTCGCTGCTCACCGGTCTCATTTTCGGGTTGCTGCCCGCGTATCAACTGTTGCGGCCGGACTTGAACTTGATCTTGAAAGAAGGTGGGCGCGGTTCTACCAACGGGCTCCGACTGAATCGCATCGGCAGAGTGCTGATCGTTTCAGAAATCGCGGTTTCGTTGTTGCTGCTCGTTTGCGCCGGTTTGATGCTCAAGAGCTTCGTGCGCTTGCAGAACGTCAACCCCGGCTTCGACGCGAATAACGTGTTGACGATGCAGATCTCGCTGCCCTCCACCTACGACGCTAAGCAAACCGGGGCTTTCTACACGCAGCTTCAAGAGCGCATTAACGCGTTGCCCGGCGTCCGCTCAAACAGTCTGATTTCACGTCTCCCACTTGCCGGCGACCGCGCGACGACATCTCTTACCGTAGAAGGACGACCAGTTCAGACCGGCGAAAACATCGAAGCACATTTTCGCGCCATCGGACCAGACTTCTTCCGTGTAATGTCTATCCCTTTGCTCAACGGGCGAGATTTCACGCAACAGGATTCGGCAGATGCTCCGAGTGTAGTCATTATCAACGAAAGTATGGCACATGCCTTCTGGCCTAATGAGGATCCCCTTGGCAAGCGCATCCGACTCGGCCCGGATCCTAAGGAGCCGTGGTCTTTGGTTGTCGGCGTCGTGAGTAATGCGCTGAATTTCGGGCTCGACGTCGATGCGCGCCATGAGGTCTACTCGCCCTACCTTCAATCTCCTCCGGATCGCGCTCGGCTGGTAGTTCGCACCGCGTCCGACCCGCTGCTCATGGTTAATTCAATCAAGGGACAAGTGGCCGCGATCGACAAGAACCTGCCGGTCTCGGAAGTCACAACGATGCGGGAGCTGCTCGCCAATTCTATCGCCCAAAAACGTTTCAGCATGCTGCTGCTGAGCGTCTTTGCCGGACTGGCTTTGGTGCTCGCGGCGGTCGGAATCTACGGCGTCATTTCTTACTCGATCACACAGAGCACGCAGGAGCTCGGCATCCGCATGGCCCTGGGCGCTAGTCGTGGGAACATCCTCAGCCTCATCGTCGGACAGGGTGCGAAACTCGCACTCATCGGAGTCGGCTTGGGCATAGCAGCGTCGTTGCTACTCACGCGCGTGTTGTCGAGTCTGCTCTACGGTGTGAGCGCGACTGACCCGATCGTTTTTGCGGGGCTTGCGATTCTGCTGACGAGCGTCGTACTGCTAGCCTGCTTTATCCCTGCCCAAAGGGCGACGAAGCTTGATCCGATGCTCGCACTGAGAAACCAGTAGCACACCTCAAATTCAGCCCGCGTTGCTTTGTCGCAACGACAACTCCAGCGGCGCGGGCTTTCCGCAAACATTTGCTGGGCCAACAGGCCCAATGTTCTAAAGCCTCAGTCTTAATCAAATGTGGTCTACTCTGATTGAACTGCTGCGCGAACGTGCGCGACGGCAGCCCGCGGAGTTGGGCTATAACTTCCTGCTGGATGGGGAAGAGCAAGCTGTTTCTCTCTCTTACGGAGAGCTAGACAGGAGTGCGCGCCGGATCGGGGCCTATCTGCAATCGATAGGCGCTACGGGCGAGCGCGTGTTACTGCTCTATCCTCCGGGACTGGATTACCTCGCGGCGTTTTTCGGTTGTCTGTACGCAGGCGCGATTGCCGTTCCCGCGTATCCACCGCGCGCTAACCGGAATTTGTCGCGGCTACAAGCTATCACCGCGGATGCGCAGGCGACATTTGCGCTGACCATCGCGCCCATCATCTCGAAACTCGAACCGCTCATCGCCGAGACGCCAGATCTGCGTTCACTCAAATGGCTCACCATCGACGACATTCCCTCCGGCATTGAAGAGGATTGGTGTGAGCCTGCAATAGCGGGCGAGTCGTTGGCCTTTCTGCAATACACTTCAGGCTCGACCGGAACTCCCAAAGGGGTGATGCTGAGTCACCGCAATCTGCTGCACAACTCGAAACTGCTTGCCAGTGCCTTCGCGTACGACGTCAACAGTCATGTTGTCAGTTGGCTCCCCATGTATCACGACATGGGCCTGATCGGCGGGATATTACAACCCTTACATGGCGGATTTCCCGCCACGCTGATGTCGCCCGGCTCCTTCTTGCAACGGCCCTTCCTCTGGCTTCAGGCGATTTCGAAGTACAAGGCCACCATCAGCGGCGCGCCAAATTTCGCATACGATCTCTGCGTCAAGAAGGTTACCGCCGAGCAGCGCGCTCTGCTCGATTTGAGCAGTTGGCGCGTCGCGTTTAGCGGAGCTGAACCAGTCAGGCAAGAGACGTTGGAAAGATTCGCCGAAACGTTTTCATCCTGCGGTTTCAAACGCTCCGCTCTTTATCCCTGTTACGGTCTGGCTGAAGCGACGCTGATTGTTTCGGGCGGGCAAACGACAACCTTCCCCTTGATAAAAACCGTCGCTGCAAATGCGTTGGAGAGTAATCGTGTCGAAGACGCCGAAGACTGCGGCCGTGCGCTTGTCAGTTGCGGAAGCAGTCTGCTCGATCAAAAAGTTGTGATCGTCGATCCGCAGACGTTAACGCGGACCGCGCGCGGGCAGGTCGGAGAAATCTGGGTAGCAGGCGAGAGCATTGCACAAGGCTATTTCAATCGCGATGAAGAGACTGCGCAAACCTTCCGCGCCACACTCGCGGACACTGGCGAAGGACCGTTTCTGCGGACAGGTGATTTAGGTTTTGAGAGTGATGGCGAGCTATTCATCACGGGCCGCCATAAAGATTTGATCATCATTCGCGGACTTAATCATTATCCTCAGGACATTGAGCTCACTGCGGAACGCAGCCACCCATCGTTGCGCCCCAACAGCAACGCGGCCTTCAGAATCGAAGCAGATGGCGAAGAGCGTTTAGTGCTGGTCCAGGAAGTTGAATACCGCCGGCAACCGGACGTTGAAGCGGTCACGACTGCCATCCGCCGGGCGATCAGCGAAGAGCATGATCTGGCGCCTTACGCGATTGTGCTCGTCAAGGCCGGAAGCATCTCGAAAACGTCGAGCGGCAAGATACAGCGACAGACCTGCCGTAGTCGGTTTCTCGATGGACAACTCGAGATCGTCGGCGAGTGGCGCGCGAATGTCCCGTCTGATTCCGCGGCTGAGCGATCGGATGTGTTGGCGAGTGACGCGGCGTCAGACTTACCGGATGAAAACGAAGTCATACGTGGGCTTCGCAGGCTCGTTGCCGAGCGTTTGGGACTGAAGATTTCAGAGATCGATCCCGATCTTGCCGTGACGCATTACGGAATCGACTCTTTAGCGGCAATTGAACTGGCGCATCAGGCCGAAGTCAAACTCGGCCTCAGCTTACCGATGGAAAGTTTTCTTGAGGGACGCAGCCTCTCGCAGTTGGCAAGCGGTGCGCTCGTCGTCGCACAGTCATGCCCGCCTGCGCTGCGCGACGAGAATCGCGGCGTGCACGCACTCTCGTACGGGCAGAAAGCTCTTTGGTTCCTGCACCGGCTTGCGCCCGAGAGTCCGGCATACAACGTGGTGAGCGCGATTCGGCTGGGCGGACCTCTGCACGTCGCTGGCTTACAAACTGCATTTCAACAGTTGACTGATCGCCACGCCTCACTCCGGACCACCTTCACGGAGATGCAGGGCCAGCCCGTCCAACAGATACACAACAGCGCCGAAATCTGCTTTGAGTTCGAAGATGCTTCGCAGTGGAGTACGGATACTTTGGACAGGTATCTTGTCGAGGACGCGCATCGCCCCTTCGATCTCGAACACGGGCCTTTGCTACGCGTGAAGCTGCTCAGACGCGCGGAAGATGAGCACGTTCTCCTTTTCGCGGCCCATCACATCATTGTTGATTTCTGGTCTCTCGGCGTCTTACTTCATGAGTTGGGCCAGCTATATCAGGCTGCCGTCAACGGCGTTCCCGTTACGCTACCTCCTTTCACTCTACAGTACACAGATCATGTGCGTGAGGAGATCGAAATGCTTTCCGGAACCAGAGGCGAGCACCTCTGGAATTACTGGAAAGAACAGTTGGCGGGCGAGTTACCCGTAATCGACTTGCCTGCTAATCGTACCCGGCCACTCAGCCAGAGCTATCGCGGTCGCTCATTCTCATTCAAACTCAGCGCGGAACTAACCGAAAGCATAAAGCAACGGGCACGCTCTCAGAACGCCACTCTCTTCATCACTTTGCTGGCGGCCTTCCAGGCTCTGCTCTATCGCTACACCGGGCAGAAGGACATCGTCGTCGGGTCTCCCGCGGCTGGTCGGAGTCGTGCCGGACTCAGCGGGTTGGTTGGATACTTTGTTAATCCTCTGGTCCTGCGCGCGAACGTCGAAGGCGGTGACACATTCACGAGTCTTTTAGCGAGCGTTCGGCGCAACGTGTTGTCAGGGTTCAAACATCGCGATTTTCCGTTCGCTCTACTCGTCGAACGTCTGCAACCCGATCGAGACCCCAGCCGCTCACCTCTTTTCCAGGTCATGTTTGCACTGCAAAAAACTCCTCTGTTGGACCAGGAAGGATTGGCGGCGTTCGCGCTTGGTGAGACCGGCGCGAAGGTGCAGTTTGGCGAAGTGTCATTTGAATCGATGTCGCTCGAGCAACGCACAGCGCAGTTCGACCTGAGTCTGCGAATGGCTGATGTTGATGGTTGCCTCTCGGGATCGTTGGAATACAGCACGGATTTATATGACGAGGCGATGATAGAGCGGCTGGCTACTCACTACAGTGAGTTGCTGCGGGCAGCGGTGACTGAACCTGCCACAGTAGTGTCGGCGCTCACGTTGCTGGAGAGCGGCGAGCGTCATCAGCTATTGGAGACGTTCAATGAGACTGGCGGTAGCGGTGCGGCGAATATCTGTTTACACGAACTGTACGAGAGACAGGCAGAGCAGACGCTGGCGGCCATCGCGGTGCGTGCCGGCGAGGCAACGCTGAGCTATGGCGAGTTGAACCGGCAGGCGAACCAACTGGCGCATTACCTGCGCGAACTGGGAGTGGGCGTAGAGAGCCGGGTGGGGATTTTGATGGAGCGCACGCCACGGTTGCTGGTGGCGCTGTTGGGAGTACTGAAGGCAGGTGCGGCTTATGTGCCGCTGGACAGTCGCTATCCGGTTGAGCGACTACGGTATATGCATGCGGACGCAGAGGTGTCAGTGCTGTTGACTGAGGCGGGGTTGGCCGAGCAATTGGAACTCGGACCGGTGCGACAGCTTGATCTCGAGACGGACTGGACGCTGATTGCGCGGCAGCCGGAAACAAATCCTGAGCCTGTGACTGTACCTGCGAACCTGGCCTACGTGATCTACACGTCGGGGTCGACTGGGCGACCAAAAGGAGTGGCCATCACGCACAAGAGTGCGGCGACTCTGGTGCGGTGGGCACAGGAAGTTTATGACGGGGAAACGCTGAGCAGCGTGTTGGCCACGACCTCCATCTGCTTCGATCTGTCGGTGTATGAGTTGTTCGTGCCGCTGAGCATGGGCGGCACGGTGGTGCTGTTGCGAGATGCGCTGTCCTTAATTAATGAGGAGTGGACGCAGGAGTGCGGTGCACGGCTACTGAATACAGTGCCCACGGCGATGGCGGAGTTGGTGCGGGCCGGATGTGTGCCGGCGAGCGTGCGGGTAGTGAATCTCGCCGGGGAAGCGTTGGGGCGAGAACTCGTGGAGGCAATCTACGAGACCAGTACGGTGGATCGGGTGGTAAATCTCTATGGGCCGACGGAGGACACGACCTACACGACGGCGGCTGAGCTAAGACGCGGTGAGACAGGTGTGCCGGCGATTGGGCGGCCGATCGCGAACACGCAAATCTACATTCTGGATGAAGCGCTGGAGCCGACGCCGATCGGAGTGGCAGGTGAGATCTACATCGGCGGGGCGGGACTGGCGCGCGGCTATTTGAATCGCGCTGATCTGACGGCGGAGCGATTCGTGCCGAGTCCGTATGCGAGCGGCGCGCGGCTCTACCGGACAGGGGACTGGGGCCGTTGGCGGCGCGACGGGGAAGTGGAATACGTCGGCCGTATGGACCAACAGGTGAAGGTGCGAGGCTACCGGATCGAGTTGGGCGAAGTGGAAGCCGCGCTCGTGCGCCAGGCGGAGATCGCGGAAGCGGTGGTCGAGGTCAGAGAAGGACCAGGCGGTGAGAAACGGCTGGTGGCGTATGTGGTGGCTGCGGCCGGAGCGGCCGCGGGCAGCGTGGAGGAGTTACGGCGGCAGTTGGCGGAAGGCTTGCCGGACTACATGATTCCGTCAGTGTTCGTGAGGTTGGACCAACTGCCATTGACGCCCAACGGGAAGGTGGACCGGCGGGCGCTGCCGGCGCCGGTGAGCGAGGGCGAGAGCGCGGGAGAGTACGAGGCGCCGCGCACGGCGGTGGAAGAGTTGGTGGCGCGGATCTGGAGTGAAGTGTTGGGGGTGGCGCGGGTGAGCGTGACGGAAAACTTCTTCGCGCTGGGTGGTCATTCCTTGTTGGCGACGCAGGTGATCTCGCGAGTGCGGGAGACGTTTGGGGTGGAGTTGCCGTTGCGACGGCTGTTCGAATCGCCGACCGTCGCAGGGCTGGCGACGTACCTCGAGCTGCCTCCCAAAGATGAAGATCGCCCAGGTCTTGTGCCTCTGGAACGGAGTGCGCGCGACGCTGATCTACCACTCTCATTTGCGCAACAGCGGCTGTGGTTTCTCGACGAGTTGGAACCCGGCAACGTGTCTTACAACATTCCTGCGGCGATGCGGCTCACGGGCACTCTCGACGTAGCTGCGCTCGAGCTTGCGTTGAGAGAAATCGTCGCCCGGCACGAATCTCTGCGCACTACCTTTGTCAGTAAGGAGGGAAGACCCACGCAGGTTATCGCTCCTGAAGTGATCTTCACGCTGCCCGTTGTTGACTTACGGCAGGAATTCGAAACGGAACGCGAGCAGAAAGCACTCCGGTTAATCGAAGAAGAGGCCCAACGTCCATTCGACCTGACTCACGGTCCGCTCCTGCGCGCACGTCTCCTGTGGTTGAAGGACGACGAGCACATAGCGTTGGTAACTATGCACCACATCGTCGCCGACGGCTGGTCCATGGGCGTGTTGATTAAGGAACTGGGCGCGCTTTACGACGCGTTCACACGTGGCGAGGAACCGCCGCTCGCGGAGTTGCCGATTCAGTATGCCGACTACGCAGTGTGGCAAAGAGAATGGCTGCAAGGCGACACGGTGGAAAGAGAATTGGCCCACTGGGAGAAACAACTCGAAAACGCACCGGCGTTGCTCGAGTTGCCGGCTGACAGACCGCGCCCACGTCTGCAAAGTTTTCGCGGCGCGACATATTCATTCGCACTGCCGGCGCCGTTATCGGAAGCTCTCAGGCAGCTCAGTCGTCGCGAGGGCGTCACCCTCTTCACCACTTTACTGGCGACCTTTGAAACGCTGCTTTATCGCTATTCAGGACAGTCTGACATTTGCATCGGGACGCCTGTCGCCAACCGTAATCACGTCGAGACGGAAAGTTTGATCGGCTTCTTCATTAACACGCTTGTACTGCGCGCGCGCTTCGCCGAAGCACTTACTTTCAAAGCACTCCTGAGCCAGATGCGTGAGGTAACGCTGGACGCTTACGCTCATCAGAACGTGCCCTTTGAAATGCTCGTCGAGAAGCTGCAGCCCGAGCGCAACTTGAGCTACACGCCGCTGTTCCAGGTGATGTTCGTCATGCAGATGGCGCCGCAGGATGTGATTCTGCCCCAGTTGCAATGGAGTCGCATTGATAATCACGGCAAGACTGCGAAGTTTGATTTAACGCTTGCCATCGTCGAGGAGACAGACGGAGAGCTAAATGGAGTACTGGAATACAGCACGGATCTATATGACGAAGCGACGATCGAGCGGCTGGCGCGACACTACGAGACGCTGTTGCAGAGTGTCGTAGCAGCGCCGGAGCAGGAGGTGTCAGGGTTGTCGCTGCTGCCGCCGGCGGAGCGAGAGCAGATCCTTGTGGGTTGGAACGAGACGAAGCGAGCCTACCCGATGGATTTGAGTGTAGCGGAGTTGTTTGCGGCCGAGGCCGAGCGACAGCCTGAAGCAGTGGCGCTGGAGCAGGGTGGGGAACGGATCACTTATCGGGAGCTGAATGAGCAAGCGAACCAGTTGGCCCATTATCTGGTTCGGTTGGGAGTAGGAGCGGAAGTGCGGGTCGGACTGTGTTTGGAACGGTCGATCGAGATGGTAGTGGGCTTGTTGGGAATACTGAAAGCGGGCGGTGTGTATGTACCGCTGGACCGCCAATATCCGGCGGCGCGGTTGCAGTTTATGCTGGAAGATACCGAGGCCCAGGTGTTACTGACAGATGAGAAGTCAGCGGAAAAACTATTCTTGAGGCAGGGCGAGATCGTGTGTCTCGATCGTAGCCGCGAGCTGATCGAACAAGAGAGCCGAACCAATCCCGCGTTTAAAATTAATCCGGACGCATTGGCTTACATCATGTACACGTCCGGATCCACCGGTGAAGCGAAAGGTGTCTGCATTACTCATCGCAACATAATCCGGCTGGTGAAAGGGAGCCAATATGCCGAATTGGATCCGCAGCAAGTCTTTCTGCAACTAGCGCCGTTGAGCTTTGACGCTTCGACTTTCGAACTGTGGGGCAGTTTGCTGAACGGAGCGCGACTGGTCCTCATGAAAGATGGCCTGAACTCGCTCACAGAGATCGGAGAAACCTTGCGCCGGCACGAGGTCAGCACCTTATGGCTGACGGCGGGCTTATTCCATCAACTGGTGGAGGAACGTGTAGAGGAGCTCCAGGGTGTGCGGCAGTTGTTGGCCGGCGGAGATGTGTTATCAGCGCCTCACGTGAAGAAGGTGCTGGAAAACGTGAGTGGACTGCGGCTGATCAACGGTTATGGACCAACGGAGGGAACGACTTTTACCTGTAGCTATGCGTTGACGGAAGCGGAGCAGGTTGGTGCGGGCCTGCCGATCGGGAGACCGATAGCAAACACGGAGGTCTACATACTGGACGAGACACAGCAGCCCGTGCCGGTGGGAGTGACTGGTGAGTTGTACATCGGCGGAGATGGGTTGGCGCGTGGATATCTGAATAGGGCGGAGTTGACGGCTGAGAAATTTGTGCCGCATCCGTTTAGCTCGGAACCGGGGGCGCGTTTGTACCGCAGCGGCGATTTGGCACGTTATCGTGCGGATGGTGAAATAGAGTTTCTGGGTCGTCTCGATCGTCAGATCAAGCTGCGCGGTTTCCGCATTGAATTAGGTGAAGTTGAAACGGTGTTGCGAACACATCCGGGAGTGCAGGATGCAGTGGTGGAGGTACGTGAAGGAGCCACGAGTAATGATCGGCGGCTAGTGGCTTACCTCGCGAGTGAAGCATCACTCCGACCGGCGCCCGCCGCGGCGCGCGCGTATCTGGAAGAAAAATTGCCCGAGTACATGATCCCTTCGACGTTCGTGCTGCTTGATGCCTTTCCTTTGATGCCCAATGGAAAAGTCGACCGGCGAGCCTTGCCCGAGCCTGCTTTTGTGCGCTCTGTTGATGATGAAGAATTTGTGCCGCCTCGGACACCGATGGAGGAGATCCTATCCAGCATCTGGAGCGAGGTTCTTGGAGTCGATCGCTTGAGTGTGCACGACAACTTCTTCGAGCTGGGCGGACACTCGCTGATGGCGACACGACTTGTGTCGCGGCTGCGAGACGTTTTCCAGACAGAGATACCTTTGCGCGCAGTATTCGAGTCGCCAACCATTGCCGGCCTGGCGCTGGAAATAGAGCGAAAGGTGCGCGACGAGAGTGGATTGCAATCTCCGTCGATCGTAACTGTCACACGCGGCATCGAGTTGCCTTTGTCACATGCACAGGAGCGACTGTGGTTTTTGCAGGAACTGGAGCCGGAAAGTGCTTTCTATAACTTGCCGGTGGCAGTGCGGCTCCAGGGGGTGTTGGACCATGAGGCGTTGGCCCAGACTCTCAACGAGCTAGTGAGGCGTCACGAGGTGCTGCGCACCAGCTTCGTGGAAGTGGATGGCACGGCAGTGCAAATCATCCGCGCGGCTGAGCCGGTCGCGCTGCCGGTGACGGAGTTGGCGGCGTTGGGAGCGCAGGAGCAGGAAGCGGCAGTGCGGCAGTTGGTGGAAGAAGAAGCGGCGGTGCCGTTCTCGCTTGCGGC
>Ga0105248_10000878_pt1 | contig 33719 bp, 38 predicted proteins | sample KBSS34metaG_FD_81524 | JGI IMG/M metagenome (GOLD analysis project Ga0105248, IMG submission 81524) | Switchgrass rhizosphere microbial communities from Kellogg Biological Station, Michigan, USA - KBS S3-4 metaG | ecosystem: Host-associated > Plants > Roots > Rhizosphere > Soil | place...
GGATCGATGCGACGAGCGAAGGCTTCGCGAATCTGCTCCGCCGTCACCGCTTGTACCTGAATCGGAAACTGCTCCAGATAGTCCAAGGGCAGTCGGTAGAAGCCAATGACAGCAAGATAGTCGAGAATCTTGCGATTGCTGTCGATGCGCAGCGGGAAACCGCCGACGATGTTCTGCTTGGCGCCCTCCAGTTCCTTCGCGGTTGGACCCTCGGCGATAAACTGCGCCAGGGTTGCTCGCGTGACCCGCAGAGCTTCGTCAGCCTGGTCCTTGCGCGTCTGCAGACCGACTTGGAACGTACCCAGTTGCTCGTAGGGAGAAAAATAGCTGTACACGCTGTAGCTCAAGCCCCGCTTCTCGCGCACCTCTGCCGTCAAGCGCGAATTGAACCCTCCCCCACCGAGGATGTAGTTGCCGACCCACAGCGGGAAATAGTCAGCGTCTGAACGTTTGACACCAGGAGCACCCAGGTAGATGTGGGCTTGAGCGGACGGATGCTCAAGCTCTCGAACGACTGGATCGCTCAACGCCGCGACTGGCGGCAAGGCCGGCTGCAGGGCGGCAGCTTTCGGCAACCCCTGGGTGAGTTGCTCGGCGATCAACTCGGCACGCTGCCGGCTCACATCGCCAATCATCGCCACGACCGCGTCGCGTGCTGCATAGTGCGCTGCGTAGAACCCCGCCAGGTCAGCGCGCGTCAGGGCCGCGAGCGTGTCTTTCTCTCCGCTTTGGCGCAACGCATAGGGGTGATCGCGAAAGACCAGACGGGCCAACTCGCGCCCTCCCATGGCGTCAGGTTTTGCATCTGCCTCACGCAGGCCCGCCAGGGTGCGCAGCTTCTCTCTCTCGACATTGTCGGCAGGAAAAGTAGGCGAATGCAGAATTCGGGCGAGAATATCCAGGGACTGCGCCATCTCCGCCTCTGAGCTCAAGGTGCGGATCGAGTAGCCGGCGCGGTCGTAGTCGAAGCTGCTGCCCAGATTAGCGCCCACGTCCGCCAGGTGACGCGAGACCTCATCCTCCGACAAACCATCCGCGCCGAGCCTCAACGCGCGCAGTGTAAGAGCCGCGAGACCAGAAGTAGCGGGTTTGTCGCGCCCCGAACCGGCGGGGAATTCCACGCTTACATCGAGCATCGGCAGATCGTGACTCTCCACGAAATATACCTGCGCTCCATTGGAGGTTTGCCAGTGCTGGATCGGCAGCATTGCATGCGCCGGCAACGCCGCGACCGCGCATGCCAGACCGACGATGACAATCCAAAATCCGTACATCACCTTCACAGTCTGCCCGCTCATTTGCTTTTCGCCTCGGCATGCGCCGGCACACTGGCGCGATTCGCCAGCGGTTGTGGATCAAGAACGGCGATAGTGAGGCTATCGTCGACGAAAAACTTCTTGGCGACTTCCTGGACCTGCGCTGCCGTGACATCCTGCAAGCGCTTCGCCTGCAGTTCCGATGAATCGTAGGGCAAGCCGGCATTGTCCAGAGCGCCCATCTGCATGGCCTGGCTGAACATCGAGTCGCGTTGGAACACTTGTCCAGCAATCACCTGAGCTTTGACCCTCTTGAGTTCCTCTTCGGTCACGCCTTCTCGCGCGATGCGCTGGATCTGTTCTCGCAGTGCCGCCTCCACCTCTTCTACCGTCCGCCCGGCGGAAGGCGTAGCAGACAGCAGGAACATGCCTGGGCCGCGGTTCACTGCATCGTAGCTGGAGCCCGTGGACACCGCCACGCGCGAATCTCGAACCAGCGCACGTTGTAGCCGCGCGGCATCGTTGCCGTCAAGCACTGCGGACAACACCCACAGTGCGTACGGTTCCCAGTCCTGGGCAACATTGCGCAACACCGGCACGTGCCAACCCATCAGCACGTAGGGCAATTCGGCCGGGGCCTTGACCGTCACCCGCTTCACCCCAAGTTGCAGCGGCTCGTGCTGGGGCTTGCGAACGCCCATAGGCTTCGCAGGAATGGCGCCGAAATAATGTTGCGCCTGCTCGAACACATCCGCTGCAGACACGTCGCCCACCACAACCAGCGTCGCATTATTGGGACCGTACCAACGCTCGTACCACGCGCGCGCGTCGGTGGCGCGCATCGCCTCGAGATCATCCATCCAGCCAACGACCGGCGTTCGATAGGGATGCGCCTGATATGCGGCGGCCATGAAGGCTTCGTAGAGCAGGGACTTCGGCTGGTCGTCCGTGCGCAAACGCCGCTCCTCCATCACCACTCGAATCTCCTTGGAGAACTCCTCCTCCGATAACAGGAGGTCCGCCATCCGATCCGCCTCCAGCTTTAGCGCGAGGCTCAATTGGGACTTATGCAGTTGCTGGTAATAGGCGGTGTAGTCGCGGTTGGTGAATGCATTGTCGCGCCCTCCCGCGCGCGCGATGGTCCGCGAGAATTCACCCGGCGGCACTGCGTGCGTACCTTTGAACATCATATGCTCCAGCACATGCGCAACACCGGTCGTACCGTTGAATTCGTCCATGCTGCCGGCACGGTACCAGACCATGGACACCACTACCGGCGCACGTCGATCCTCTTTCACAATGATCTTCATCCCGTTGTCGAGGCGGGACTCGTGCACCGGATCGACGGCAGCGTGCAATGCCGCTGGAGCGATCGCGGCGCATAAAACGATTCCGGCGCAAGCGCGCGGGAGAAATCTGAGGCTCATGGTCGATCCTGGCTCTTATGGGTCAGATCAGAATAGAATTCGGCAGGCCGTCCGTGTTCTTGAACGCCCGGTGTTCTTGAACATACTGCGGGTGCCGAGTGCAGATAGTGCACATACAATTGTGCGGCTTTTGTGGACGCCAGGGGATCCAGAGTCGGTTACAACCGAAACGGACACTGCCGCCGCCAACCAAGCCCGAAAGGCGTCCAAGCCGGAGATGTCCGGCCTATGAGACAGCAAGGAAGCATGTCGAGTTTCATCAAGAGTGACAAGAAAGGCGAGGCTGCGCCGACTGGCTGGATGGCACGCCTCAAGGCGGGTTTAACGGCCACCCGAGAGAAGTTCGGGAGTCAGCTTGGCTCGCTGCTCGGACGATACGGCCGGATCGATGAGAGTCTGTACGAGGAATTGGAGACCCTTCTCCTCTCATCTGACGTAGGCGTGTCTTCCACCCAGGATCTCATCGCGGAGGTGCGCAAGCGGGTGGCTCGGGAACGAGTTTCGGAACCAGCAGAGCTCAAACGCATTCTCAAGCAATGCCTGCAGGAATTGCTGGAACCGATTGCAAAACCGCTCTCAGTCGATGGCAAGCGTCCCTTTGTTCTGCTGGTCGCAGGCGTGAACGGGGCGGGGAAGACAACCTCCATCGGCAAGCTGGCAAAGTATTATCAAACCCAGGGCAAGAGCGTCCTGCTCGCCGCGGGCGATACATTTCGTGCTGCGGCAGTTGAACAACTCAAGACCTGGGGCGAGCGCAACGGCGTCCCGGTGGTCAGCCAGGCCGGTGGCGATCCAGCCGCCGTCGTTTTCGACGCGCTGCAATCGGCGCAGGCAAAAGGGATCGATTTGCTCATTGCCGACACCGCGGGTCGACTCCCCACGCAATTGCACTTGATGGAAGAACTCAAGAAGGTCAAAAGGGTGATCACCCGTGTTATACCCGATGCGCCGCACGAAGTGCTATTGGTGCTCGACGCCAATACCGGCCAGAACGCCCTTGCGCAGGTGAAAGCCTTCGACGATGCGCTTGGCCTTACTGGGCTCGCCGTGACCAAGCTGGACGGCACGGCGCGGGGTGGTACGATCGCCGCAATCGCGCGTCATAAGCCCATTCCCGTACGCTTCATCGGCGTGGGGGAAGGCATCGACGACCTGCGCCCGTTCAATGCCACGGAATTCGTTGAAGCACTATACGACTGACTGGATGATATTGGCTTCGCTGTTTTTTTAACCGCGCTATTGCATGATCACTTTCACCGACGTTACCAAGCGTTACCCGGGCGGCTACCAGGCGCTCAAAGGCGTGAGTCTATCGCTCGAACCCGCCGAGATGGTCATCGTCTCGGGCCACTCTGGCGCCGGCAAGACGACGCTGCTCAAGTTGATGGCTGCCATCGAGATCCCCAGTTCTGGAGCAGTGATCGTCAACGGCCAGAACACGCGTTCGGTGAAAGCTGCAGCCATGCCCTATTTGCGGCGCAAGTTCGGCTTGGTGTTCCAGGACCATAAGCTGCTGTTCGATCGCAACGTGTTTCAGAATGTTCTGCTGCCGCTCCAGATTACGGGTTTCGATATTCGTAGTTCGGCGCGGCGGGCGCGCGCCGCGCTGGACAAAGTAGGGCTGCTGGGCAAGGAAAAGGCCATGCCGGTCACCCTGTCTGGTGGCGAGCAGCAAAGGCTGTGCATTGCGCGGGCGGTAGTGCATCGTCCCTCGGTGCTGCTGGCGGACGAGCCCACCGGCAACCTGGATGAAGCCTCTGCTGGGGAGATTCTGGAGTTGTTCCACATCTTTAACCAGGTTGGCGTCACCGTCGTGGTCGCCACACACGATCGAGCGGTGCACGCGCGTTTGCGGGGACGCACCCTTACTGTCGCCGGTGGGAAAGTCATCGAGGGCCCGGTCACTACATGAAAACCTGGCTATCACAACACCTGACCGCTCTGCGGGACACCGGAAGACGCCTGCTCATCACGCCATTGGCGACACTGCTCAATATAGCGGTGATGGGCGTGGCTTTGAGTCTGCCGGTAGGTTTGTATCTGGGGCTCTCGCAACTACAAGGACTCTCCAGACAAGTCTCGAGTGACCCTCAGGTTAGCCTGTTTCTCGCGTTGGATGCGAGTCCATCCGATGTCCGTGAAGTCGAGCAGCGCCTGCGGCAGAACAGCGAGGTCGGCACCTTCCGCTATGTGCCACGTGATCGCGCTCTGGCGGATCTCGAGCGAAACGCCCATCTCACCGATGTGCTGCAAAGCCTGAAGACCAACCCACTGCCGGACGCGTTCGTCGTCACGGTTCGAGACAACCGGCCGGAAGGACTCGAAGCGCTCCGCGACGAGGCTGCGCGCTGGCCCAAGGTTGAACACGTGCAACTCGATTCGGATTGGGCTCGTAAGCTAGATGCGGCGTTGCGCGTCGGACGCTCGCTGGCCCTCGTGCTTGGGGTATTGCTGTCCTCGGCACTGGTGGCAATCACGTTCAATACGATCCGGTTGCAGATTCTGACGCGAAGAGAGGAGATCGAAGTGTCCAAGCTGATTGGGGCAACCAACCAGTTCATCCGGCGCCCGTTTCTCTACTTCGGCGCGCTGCAAGGGCTGGCGGGTGGGCTAGCTGCGCTGCTGGTGGTAGGTGCAGCGACCTGGCTCTTGAACCGTGACCTCGGGGGCTTGTCTGAATTGTATTCGGCAACGTTTGGCCTGTCGCCGCCCTCCATCGAGGACAGTGCCCTGCTGCTCGGGTTCTCCAGCCTGTTGGGGTGGCTTGGGGCTTGGCTTTCTGTCAGTCGCCACCTCTGGCAGATAGACGTTCGTTAAATCAGTTACTTAGAAAAGTACCCGACTACAACAGTCAACTGAAAATTGGAACTTCTGGCCGGCTTGGCACTCTTATAACCAGAGTGCTAAACTTGTTTCTGCTGGGAGGATTGTGAGACCTATGACGAATACTCTACCTGTTGCGATGGCGCTTCCCTCTGCCGCCGGAAGCCTCGAGACGTATATTCAGGCCGTGGCGCGTTTCCCCTTGCTCACCGAGGAGGAAGAGGTGCGTTTGGCGCGCCAGCTGCGTGACACTCAAGACGTGGACGCCGCGAAGCAGTTGGTGCTTTCGCACTTGCGCCTGGTCGTCTCGATCGCGCGCGGGTACCTGGGTTATGGCCTGCCTCACTCGGACCTGATCCAGGAAGGCAATATCGGCCTGATGAAGGCAGTGAAACGCTTCGATCCGGATCGCGGTGTGCGTTTGGTATCGTTCGCGGTGCATTGGATCCGCGCGGAGATCCACGAGCACATCTTGCGCAATTGGCGCATCGTAAAGATCGCCACGACCAAGGCCCAGCGCAAACTGTTCTTCAATTTGCGCAGCATGAAGAAAGGTCACGGAGCGCTCACGCGCGACGAGACCGAGGCTATGGCCAACACGCTGCGCGTGAAAATGTCGGACGTTTCGGAAATGGAAACGCGGCTTGGCGGTCAAGACTTGTCGCTCGAACCAGTGGGAGACGACGACGAGGAAAGGGTTGGGCCGATTGCCTACTTATCCAACGCCGAGGATGAGCCCGGTCGGGTTCTTGAGCACGAGGAGACCGAGCGCTTGCGCAGCGAAGGATTGCTGCGTGCGTTGAGCAGTCTGGATGCACGCAGCCGCCGCATTATAGAAACGCGCTGGTTGCGCGAGAAGGATGCACTCACGCTACACGACCTGGCAAAGGAGTTCGGGGTGTCCGCCGAGCGCATCCGCCAGATCGAGGTGCAGGCGATGAAGAAAATGCGCGCCTTCATCCCAGCGACGGCCTGAGGCTGGTTGTCGGTCGAGAACAAACGCCGCCTTCGGGCGGCGTTTCTTTTGGTACGTCTCGACGCAAAGGCGCAAAGGAATCAAAAGAGAGAAATTACGATGGGTTCAGAGGAGGGCGATAATTCGGCATTGCTCGAAGCTCACGTGCGGCCAAATCGCTGGATCTCCGACGAACCAATCTCGGATTTCCTTTGCGTCTTCGCGCCTTCGCGTCGAAGGTTCACCTCTCGAAGGCTGCTTCAAAAGCTCCGCGATATCGTGAGCGAACACGCTCGCCCCCTGCCCATAGCTCACATACAAGCGCAGGCGGCCGGCCTGATCGAAGATGAAAGTTCCTGCAGAGTGATCGACGCTGTAGGTCTGCGGATTCGCTCCGGGACTCTTCTGGTAAAACACCTTGAACTCTTTCGCGGTGCGCGCGATGGCCTCTGCATCGCCCGTCAGGCCAAGGAAATGCGGATCCAGCGCGGTGACGTATTGCTTGAGGATCTCGGGAGTGTCGCGTTCGGGGTCGACCGTCACCATGAGCACCTGCACGCGGTCGGCTACCGGACCTAGCTGCTTCAATGCTCCAGCTATCTCGGCCAGCGTGGTCGGACACGCGTCCGGGCAGTGTGTGAATCCGAAGAAGACCACCACTGCTTTGCCACGGAAATCCGCAAGCTGACGCGGTTGGCCGTTGTGATCGATGAGGTGGAAGTCCTTACCGAAATCTGCACCGGTGATATCGGTAGTTCGAAAAGTGGGGCTCTTGTCGCCGGCCCCGCAACCGCCCAGCAGCAGCGAAACCAACGCCAACGCTGCTAGCAGCGAATGCCGCATGCTTCGATCAAACTGAGATGCGAACGTAGTGATCCACCAGCAAAGCGGCGAACAGGCAGGATAGGTAGACGATCGAGTAGCGAAAGGTTTTCCGTGCGAGCTCGTCGCTGTAGTCCACGTAGATCCTCACCGCGTACCACAGGAAGATGCCGCCCAATACGATCGCACTAGCGAGATAGATCAGCCCGCTCATGCTCGTACTGAACGGCAGCAGGCTCACCGCTGCCAGAATCACCGTGTAGAGCAGCACGTGCAGTCGGGTGAAGCGGTCGCCATGGGTTACCGGCAACATCGGCACCCCAGCCTTGGCGTATTCCTTCTTGCGATACAGCGCCAGCGCCCAGAAATGCGGGGGAGTCCAAGCGAAGATGATGAGAAACAGCAGTAGTGCGTCGGAGGCGATCTCACCGGTCACGGCAGTCCAGCCTAGCACGGGCGGCATCGCACCGGACGCCCCACCGATCACGATGTTCTGGGGTGTAAGCGGCTTCAGGATGACGGTGTAGACAACAGCATAGCCGACGAAAGTGGCCAGCGTGAGCCACATGGTAAGGGGGTTGACCAGCGCGTAGAGCATCGCCAACCCCGCACCGCCTACGATCCCGGCAAACAGCAGCGTCTGCATCGATGAAACTTGCCCCATCGGCAAGGGACGCGCACGCGTGCGTGCCATCAACGCATCGATCTTCTGCTCCACCAGACAGTTGATCGCTGCCGCCGCTCCAGCGACGAGCGCAATGCCCAATGTGGCAAACACCAGCACGTGCAGGGGCACCATTCCCGGCGTCGCCAGGAACATGCCGATGACCGCGGTAAACACGATCAGGGAGACCACCCGAGGCTTGGTCAGCCGGTACAGTTGGTGGAGCCGAAGCGTGGTTTGCTGTACCTGTGCGCTGATAGCCATTGGCGGATCGAAGGTAAATCGACCATTAGTCGAGCGATTGGAATCGAACGGCGTCGTCGCATGCCATGCGAAGTTGGAATTTTAGCACCATACGACCAGTCGCTAACCAATGCGTGAGGCTCGCAGCAGGCGGGCAAGATCTTTCTTCATCCGATTCGGATCGGCATCCCGCGGATAGCGCATCATCACATTGCCGAGCGGATCCACCAGGTAGATATGGTCCCGCACTGAGCTGACCGCAGGCAGCTTGGCCGCCAGGGCCGGGGCCATCGGAAGCACCCGAGTTCCCTTGTACTGCTCGAGAGTGCTGGCCGTGGGCGCCGTGCCGTCATCCAAGAGCCACACTCGTTCGATGCGTTCCATGTCCTTGCCTTGGGTCAACCGCACCTGTCGCATCACGTACAGTTTGCGCTGACAGTAGTCATCGCAGCGACCCGAATCCACCATGATGAATACCCATCTGCCTTTGAGCTCCGGCGCAGTGCCGGTCTGCAGTTCTACCAATGGGGTTGGACCGACTAGCTCGCCATAGTTGATGAACGCCGTAGGAGTCCATAGAAAGTAAAGGAGATAACTCCCTACCAGCGGTAAAGCCGCAATGGCGGCGATCGCAATGAGGTTAAATCTCGCTAGATTAGATCTCGCCAGGTTCGATCTTCTTGGGCGGGGGTTTTTTTCGACGGACATTGAGACCAACGTACAAGATTATGATCACTGCACTCATCACGAACCACTGCAGCGCATACGCGCGATGCTTGTCTACTCCCGTATCGAGCGGTTTCCAGTCGCGCACAAGCCCATCCTCCAGATCGTTGCGCTGCTGTACCACGACCAGTTGCAGGGCAATCTTGTACTGCCGTTCGTAGCGCTCCAGATGCAGGTTTTGCCACACCCGTCCGGTCACGACTTGAGATGACAGCTCCAGGAAACGCGTGGGGGGCGGTACGGCAAAACCCTCTAGCTGCAGCTCGCCGCCGGGTGTACGCACCACAGGTGTTTCACTGCGCGTCGCCGTGGCAGCCACCCATCCACGGTCAACCAGGACATACATCTGGCTGTTGGCGAGCTTGAGCGGAGTGAGCACCTCATAACCCACCACGCCGTCGTGCACTTTGTTATCCAAAAAAATACTGAGCTCAGGACGGAACTCGCCACGCGCTTCCACCCGGTAGTAAGCAAGGTCTTCGGTAGGAACAAGGCTAGTAGGCACTTGTAGCGGAGGGCGGTGCGCTGCGAGCTCTACGCGCTGCTGAAGTTCGAGCTTATAGGCAGCTCGGTGCAACTGCCAATTCCCGAGAAATGCGGTGGCCAGTACAGCCCCAACCGCTGCGACAGTGGGTAGCAGCTTGGGCCGAAACTCGAAACGCGCTCTAGCCACTGTGCTTTGCCTTACAGCGCGCAGGCGCAAGTGGCGCGAGGTACACCCATTCGCTAGACTTGCCGTTTTGAAGGACCGTCAATGAAGCTTGTGATCATCGCCTTCCTGGTCTTCATCGTCGCCAGTCTGGCATCCGCGCTGTACTATCTGATACGTGATCGCGAAAAAGGCGGATCGGATCGCACTGTCAAGGCGCTGACGGTGCGCATCTCGCTGTCCATCGCATTGTTCATTATTTTGATGGTGAGCTACTACTTCGGGTTCATTCCGAAATGAGCCCTTAGTCGCTGGCCGAGGCGTACGCCTGGGCCAGCGATACTGCTGCTACAACCAGTAGACCAGGACGAACAGCAGCAGCCACACCACGTCCACGAAGTGCCAGTACCACGACACGCCCTCGAAGGCGAAGTGGTGATCGGGCTTGAAGTCACCGCGCAGGCATCGGATATAGATGACGATCAGCATGATCGTGCCGAGCGTCACGTGGAAACCGTGAAAGCCAGTGAGCATGAAGAACGTGGCCCCGTATGCGCCCGCGCCAAGGTTGAGCCCCATCTCGGTGTAGGCGTGGTGATATTCGTACGCCTGCAGGAACAGGAACAGGCAGCCCAGGGCAATGGTCAGAAACATGCCGATGTTGAGCTGTCTGCGGTTGTTCTTCTTCAGACCCCAGTGCGCCCACGTCACCGTGGCGCCCGAGGAAAGGAGGATCAACGTATTGAGTGCGGGGATACCCCAGGGCGCCATGGGTTCGAACGCTTCCTCGATGCCGGGGCCGGATACCGGCCACTTGGCCTGGAACCCCGGCCACAGCTGCTCGAGCGTGTCGCCGCTGCCCAACCAGGGGACCGATAGCACGCGCAGATAGAAGAGAGCGCCGAAGAATGCGGCGAAAAACATCACCTCGGAAAAGATGAACCAGCTCATCGCCCAGCGGAACGAGCGATCGACCTGGTTGTTGAACAGGCCACCCTCGCTCTCCCGGATAACCGTGCCGAACCAGCCCACCAGCATGTAGATGAGCACGGCGAAACCGGCTGCCAGGACATACCCGCCTGCGGCGGCTTCGTTGAAGCTCAATACGGCGCCAAGCGCCAGGAGAAACAGCGCCGTCGATCCGACGATGGGCCAGTGCGACGGGGCGGGAAGGTAATAGCGCGTGGTATCCGTGGTCATGACTATGCGACTCCTTTCCTTAGGGAAGCTTCCCTACTCCTATTGTTCAAACTCTGACGCACTAGCCGGTAATGAGTCTGACCAGCGTCACGATAACTATCACAAACAACGCCGCGCTCAACACGGCGGTCACGATTACTTGCACTGGCGTGAGACTGGCGAGGTCCTTGTCCCGGTCCGCTCCCTTGCGGATCCCGATGAAAGCTCCGAGCACCGCCGATATTGCCTGCAGCGCCACCGGGCGAGGGCCTTTCCCGTCCTTACCGCTCGGTGTCACCGCGCGCCCAACCTTATCCCGGTTCCTTGCCAACTGGAAGCTGGAAAAAGGTATACGAAAGCGTAATCACTGTGATATCCGCCGGCAGATCCCGCGCGATCACCAGCTGCACAGGCATCTGTCGTGTCTGATAAGGCTCGAGCTGCTGGGTGGAAAAGCAGAAGCATTCGAGCTTGCGTACATATTGACCGGCAAATTGCGGGCCGTAACTCGCAATGGCCTGACCCATGGTACGCGCCGAGCTCGAATTGCGCGCTTCGTACATCACCTGCACCAACTCACCTGGATGCGCCTGGATGCTCTTCTGCAACGGACGGAACTCCCACGGCAGGCCACGAGTGTTCGCATCCAGTTCAATGGTGAGCGTCCGGGTCGCATCCATCTGCGTATTCGCTATTACAGCGGGAACGTCCCGTTTGTTGATCCCCGCTGTCTCGCAGATGCGCTTATAAATCGGCGCCATCGCAAAGCCGAAGCCGAACATGGCGATGGCAACGACCACCAACTTCCAGAATACCTCCCGGTTGGCGGCCAGCACCTGTATGTTCAGTCCCTGCGGGCTCATCCGGCTGCGCGTCTCAGAAGAAATCCGATCAAGAAGGCCACTGCTATGGAGGCCAGAATGAGCGCGGTCTTCAGATTCTTGGCTGCCCTGCGCTTTTCCTCGCCCGCATCCATTCGAGCTTGTGCCGCAATCAACGGATCACCGGGGGGGTCTCGAAGGTGTGGTAGGGGACCGGCGTGGGCAATGCGGTCCACTCCAGGCTGTCTGCGCCCTCCCACGGCTTCTGCGGCGCTTTCTCACCGCTGGTGATGGCCTTGATCACAATGTACAGGAACAGCAGCTGGGACAGACCGAAGCCAAAGGCACCGATGCTCGATATCTTGTTGAAGTCGGCAAACTGCAGCGCGTAGTCCGGGATACGACGTGGCATTCCCGCCAACCCCAGAAAGTGCTGCACGAAGAAGGTCAGGTTGAAAAAGAAGAACGACAACCAGAAATGCCATTTGCCGAGGGTCTCGTTGTACATCTTGCCGATCCACTTGGGCAGCCAGAAATAGATGCCTGCGAAAGCGGAGAACAGCGCGCCGGCAACCATCACATAGTGGAAGTGTGCCACGACATAGTAGGTGTCATGAAGCTGCACGTCGACCGGTACGATCGCCAGCACCAATCCGGTAAAGCCACCCAGCGTGAACAGGAACAAGAATCCGAGCGCGAACAACATCGGCGTCTCGAAGCTTAGCGATCCCTTCCACATCGTGGCGATCCAGTTGAACACTTTCACACCGGTAGGCACGGCAATCAGCATGGTGGCGAACATAAAATACAGTTGCGCCTGCAGAGGAATGCCCGTCGTATACATGTGGTGCGCCCACACCAGGAACGACAGCACAGCGATGGACGCGGTCGCATAGACCATCGATGCATAGCCAAACAGAGGCTTGCGCGAGAACGCCGGGATCACCTGGGAAATCACACCAAAGGCCGGGATGGCGATGATGTAAACCTCAGGGTGTCCGAAGAACCAGAATATATGCTGGAACAACACCGGATCCCCACCGCCCGCAGCATTGAAGAAATGCGTGTCGAGATGACGGTCGGTGAGCAGCATGGTCACCGCCCCCGCCAGCACCGGCATGACGGCGATCAACAAGTAGGCAGTAATCAACCAGGTCCAGACGAACATCGGCATGCGCATGAGCGTCATGCCGGGTGCACGCATATTCAAGATCGTGGTGATGATATTGATCGAGCCCATGATCGAGGACATCCCCAGGATGTGCACTGCGAAGATGGTCAGATCCATCCCCATGCCCATCTGGATCGCCAGCGGTGGATACAAGGTCCAGCCCACGCCGGCCCCGCCTCCGGGAACGAACAGAGACAGCACCAACAGCGCCCCTGCGAACGGCAGGAGCCAGAAGCTCCAGTTGTTCATACGCGGGAACGCCATGTCGGGTGCGCCGATCATCATCGGGATCTGCCAGTTGGCGAAGCCCACGAACGCCGGCATGATCGCCCCGAACACCATGATCAGCCCGTGGAGGGTGGTCATTTGATTGAACACCTCCGGGCGCACCACCTGCAAACCCGGCTGGAACAATTCGGCCCGGATCACCAGCGCCATGACTCCGCCCACCAGGAACATGGTGAAGGCGAACCACAGATACAGCGTGCCGATGTCCTTGTGGTTGGTGGTCGTGACCCAGCGCTTGATGCCCGAGTACTCGGGGCCGTGCGCGTGGTCATCGTGTCCATGTCCGTGTGCGTGGTCGTGTACGGCTTCCATGTGTAAGTCTCCCGCTAGCGTGGATACTGTTCTTTACTTCGCCAGACTGACCATATAGTCGACGGCCGCATTGACCTGGTCGTCGGACAAGGACGGATTGCCGCCCTTGGCAGGCATGGAGCGAATGCCCTTGTTGGCGTGCTCATGCAGCGTGGGCAAGCCTTGCGCGATACGCGGAGCCCAAGCTGCTTTGTCACCAGGCTTCGGCGCTCCCATCAATGCGGCAGCATGGCAAACCTGACAGATTTGCTGATAAGTCGCCTTGCCGTCCACCTTGGCGGACGCGGCGTCACTCTTGGCAGCAGTGTCGGCCGCTGCTACCTGTACTGGCGCGGCGGCCGTGGCACCCTGCTTGGATTTTTGTTCCGCCACCCACTGTTTGTAGTCTTCCTCGCTGACCGCCTTGACCACGATCGGCATGAAGCCGTGTTCTTTGCCGCATAGCTCGGCGCATTGACCGCGGTAAACGCCGGGGCTCTCGACCTTGAACCAGGTATCGCGGATGAAGCCCGGCACCGCATCTTGCTTGACGTACAGAGCAGGGACGAACCACGCATGCAGCACATCACCCGCGGTTACGATCACGCGCACCTTCTTGCCGATGGGAACCACGACTGGATTGTCGACTTCCAGCAGATAGTTCTCACCCTTCGGTGCGAGATTCTCGATCTGATCACGCGGGGTTGCGAGGGTGCTATAGAAGCTGACACCGTCCTGCAAATAATCGTAGTGCCATTTCCACTGGTAACCGGTAACCTTGATGGTCATGTCCGGTACGGAGGTATCGCGTTCCGCCAGCAACGTCTTGGTCGCGGGGACAGCCATGCCGATCAGGATAAAGAACGGGATGATCGTCCAGATGATTTCGACAGTCGTATTCTCGTGGAAATGCGCGGCTTTGTGCCCGACCGACTTGCGGTGCTTCCAGATGGCGTAGAACATCGCGCCGAATACGAGCACGAAAATGATCAGGCAGATGATCAGGATCAGTGTATGCAGACCATAGATGGTGTGCCCCAGCGCCGTCTGCGGGGTTTGCAGGTTCAGCGCCATTTCCGCATGAACCGATTGAACCCAGCCGAAAAGCAGGGCGGCGCCTAGAGAGCTGCGCACGGTGCCTATCTTCATACGATCGCTTCCCCCCGATGAAGTACCTGACTATCTATAGTGAACATTCAGCTGCGCCTTGATCGCACGCGCTACTTCGCGGCGTTGCTCTTCAGTGAGATACCGCCCAAATTCAACTTGCCGTCCGTGAGAACGCAGCGCCAGCATATCGCTGCCGCGACCCGCCACAGGCTGCATTACGAGCCGTGCCCAGTACCGATTGAATTCGAAACGACTGACTTTACCCATCTCCCAGCGTTCGATCGTCACGCGTTCCGCATCGATCGAGATGCTCTCGAAGTCGCTCGCATGCCGTGCAACATAACGAAACGCACAATACACCACCAGCATTTCCGCTCCTGCGAATGGCAGGACCATCCATGCGCCAAGAGAAGCGAAGCCCAAGGAAATGATGGTGGATATGAGGACGAGTGAGCCTACGACAAAATTCCGGCCGACACGCGTAAGGGAATTGTTGCGACGCGCGACGAGCACGAAGCTGCCCGATTCCCCTGCGTTGACGCATTCCATCTGTAAACGGCTCTGACAGCTCCCGACAACGAGGTCTCCCCCTGCCCAACCGGGCTGAAATGTAGCATGAGCCTGCTAACCAAGGCAAGGAATCGGACCGCGTAAATCACGCCGATCGGACCGCGATCATCAGCGAGAGTGATTGAGTTGCGAACCATTCGCGGCTTGTCCGCGAATTCCGGAGGATGTGGATCCACCTTAAGTCAACGTTCCCGGTGGCTAGCATTCCCGGAGACCAGCTAACGCTTGGGCTGAAACTGGATGATGGCGCGCCCGTCCGCCGCGACGCGCGGCCCCTGCTCGGCCTTCCATGCGTGCCCATAGACGATCTCGAACGTTGCGGGCAGGCGCCCGTCCTGCAGGAATGCCGCGTAGTGTTGCGCCAGGAGCGCGGGCCAGGTCCTGCCATGCAAGCCCCGATGCGCCGAGGCGAGGGCGCACTGGCAACCGCTCGCGCGCAAATCGGCGAATAATGCGGTCAGGTCGGCGTAAGTCAGCGTGAGTCGCTCCATGTCCATGACCGGATCGGCAAAGCCGCTGCTTACCAGAAGATCTCCGATGTCGTGCATGTCGGCAAACGGATGTACGGCGGGCGCTGAACCGGAGGTCGAAAAAACTGCACGAAGCTCCCGCAGCGTATCCGGTCCCAGTGTGGTGAACATGAGTAACCCACCGCGTCTCAGAACACGGTTGAACTCCCGCAGCGCCTCGGCGGGTCGCTCGCACCACTCCAGAGCCAGGTTGGAGCACACCAGATCCACCATTGCACTGCGCAGCGGTAGCTTCTCCATATCGCCACATACACGCGCAGGCGTTCTCGCCAATCGCATGAGCTGACGCCAGAAGGAGCCGGCAGCAGTTGCTTCGCGCAGCATCCGCAAGGACAGATCGAGTTGCACAATGCCTGCGTCGGGATAGCGGCGCCCAAGCGTACGTGTGACGAGTCCGGTGCCACTGCCGGCGTCGAGAATCCGAGCGGGCTGCAATTTGATCAAATCGAGGCGCTCGAGCATGCGCGCGGCGACTTCCCGCTGCAGTGCAGCCGCGCGCTCATAGGTCGGGGCAGCGCGATCGAAATGGCGTCTGATCGTACGCTTGTCGAGAAGCGGGGTTGGGTTCATCCTGAGGCTGGCTTCAATCGTGGAGCAATGGCCGTCCAGTGGTTCAGGTAGCTTAACGCATGCAAACCTCATTCAGGGCCGCGCCCATGCTCGCAGGTATCCGCGACTGGTTGCGTCGAGCGCTCCCGTCGCGCTGCATCTTCTGCGGCGCGGCCGGGGCACGCGACGGGACTTGCCTGGATTGCGTTGGAGAGCTGCCGGGTCGCGACGATGAGCGCTGTCCAGTTTGCGCAATACCAATGCTGGCCGCCGAGATATGCGGCGAATGCCTGCGCAAGCCTCCCGCGTTCGGGCGTGTGCTGACTGCGGCCTCCTATCAGTTCCCTCTGGACGCCGCGATACAGCGGCTGAAGTATGGGCACGATCTCACGCTGGTCGCGCCGCTCGCGGCTCTGCTTGCCGGTCAATTGATGGAACACGCCCGACCGGATCTCTTGGTACCCATGCCATTGGCGAGGGCTCGCTTGCGCGAGCGTGGCTTCAATCAAGCGGCGGAACTCGCGCGCTGGCTGGCAGGTTCGATGGGGCTGCAGCTGTCGCTCGACGCCACAACGCGAACGCGCGAGACGGTACCACAGGCTTTCCTGCCATTCGACGAACGAGCGCGCAACATTCGCAACGCGTTCGCAGCATCATCGAAAGTAGCCGGGTTGCGCGTGGCCGTGGTGGACGATGTGCTCACGACTGGGGCGACTCTCCACGAACTCGCGAAAGCCCTGCGCCGTGCCGGTGCGCGCGAAGTCACCGGCTGGGTGCTGGCCCGCACGCCACGCGGCTAAGAAAGTCCACCCAAGAAAACAACTCACAAAACTGACCAGCAAATGTTCGACGTGGTCCTCTTCGAGCCCGAGATTCCGCCCAATACGGGTAATGTCATTCGGCTGTGCGCCAACAGCGGCTCCCGTCTCCATCTGGTCGAACCTTTGGGGTTCAGATTGGACGATCGGGACTTGAAGCGCGCAGGCTTGGACTACCACGAATACGCAAGCGTCCGGGTGCACCGCGATTGGGCCACGTGCAAGTCGGTGCTATCGGGACAACGCATGTTCGCATTCTCCACCCGTGGCACTCAGCGCTACGACCAGAGCAGCTTCGCATCAGGGGATGTGTTCGTCTTCGGTCCCGAAACGCGCGGATTGCCGATCGACCTGCTTCAGGGAGTGGCGCCCGCGCAGCGCCTGCGGCTGCCGATGATGCCGGGCAACCGTAGTCTCAATTTGTCGAACACCGTGGCGGTGGTGGTGTACGAGGCGTGGCGGCAAGTCGGGTTTGTCGGCGGATCGTAGGCAAACCTTCGACGCAAAGGCGCAAAGACGCGAAGGAATCAATAGAGAAACCGGGAATGGAGTGGTGGCGATCCGTGCTACCCAGAATGGGTTTTCTTATTTATTCCTTCGACTTTGCGTCTTCGCGCCTTTGCGTCGAAGATTTACGGAGACTACGTCCGATGCTCCGGTTTGGGATCGCGTGCGAGCAACAACTCGACGGCTGCTTGCGGTGCGAGCCCTTCGTGCAGCATCTTGCACACGGCCTCCACGATGGGGGTGTCCACGCCGAGTCGCTGCCCGAGCTTGAGAACTTCAGCGGCGGTGTGAACACCCTCGGCAACGTGACCGAGTTCCTGCAGGATCGCTGCAAGTGGTTTTCCGGTTGCCAGACGCAACCCCACTTGGCGATTGCGCGAAAGGCTGCTGGTACAGGTCAACACGAGATCGCCCAAGCCGGCGAGTCCCATGAAAGTCTCCAGACGCCCACCGAGCTTCACTCCCAAACGGGTGATCTCGGCCAGTCCGCGAGTGATAAGCGCCGCCCGGGCGCTTTCGCCGAACCCCAACCCGTCCGACACACCGGATGCGATGGCGATGACGTTTTTGACTGCGCCACCGACTTCGACACCGGTCAGGTCGTCGCTCGAGTAGATGCGCAGTCGGGGGCTATGCAGTTCGCGCGCCATTGTTGTCGCGAAAGCAGGCTCCGCGGCGGCCAGGGTCACAGCGGCGGGCACGCCGCGTGCAATCTCTTGCGCGAAGCTCGGTCCGGACAGCACGCCCCGAGAGATACCGGCGGGCAACTCTTCCGCTGCCACTTGGTGAGGCAGGTGCGCGGTTCCCGCTTCGAAGCCTTTGCACAACCAGATCGTCGCCCCCGGCTCGCCGCTGGCGGCGACAATGCGCAGCGTGGCGCGTAGACCCGCAACAGTCACGCCGAGGATGGCAACGTCGCAACCACTAAGCGCAGTTGTGGCCTCACCTACCAAGCGCAAATTTTCGGGCAGAGGGATGTCACGCAGATACCGTTGGTTGACATGATCGCGCTGCATCTGCGCCAATTGCTGGGCGTCGCGGACCCATAAGCGCGTTTCATGGCGCGCAGCCAGAGCAACGGCAAGCGCAGTGCCCCAGGCGCCGGCGCCAAGGACGGCTACTCTCATAGACCCCAGACCTGAGTGACGCGCACGTAGCCAATTACGCCATCGGGATGCCGCACTTTGGCGAAGTTGCCTGCCATGTCCAGCAGTTCCAGCACGACATCCTGTTCCGCCTCGTACACGAGCGGGGCTTTCTCATCGGGAGCCTGACGCACTTCCGCCCGCTGCACCTTGATCATCAGCATGCGCACGGGCGACAGATCCTTCGTCTCCACCCAGGCGAGTTCGCCGGTCGCGTCGCGCACCTTGACCCAGCCTTCGAGCACGACCAATACCTCTACCGGATAGCCGTGTCCGAGGATGGAGAGCTTGCGTCCCTTTGCAGAGGGGGAATCGTATGCGACGGCGGCGGCGGTTCCGACAGAGCGAAAGTCGAGTGCCCAGGCGATCGACGAAGACAGTATCAATGTCGTCGTGATGATCAGCGTGACAGACCTCGCAGCAACCCTGCGCAGGCCATGCATCAGATTGCCAAACGCGGTCCCAGCCGGCTTCATCGACGTGATCAGTGAGTCGTTGGCGCCGGCTGTCCTTGCGCCTGTTGCTGTATACGCTGCTGGTACAAGAGCTCGAAGTTCACCGGCGCGAGCAGGAACGGCGGGAAGCCGGCACGAGTGACCGCATCCGAGATTGTCTCCCGGGCATAGGGGAACAGGATGTTGGGGCACGTGATGCTCAAAACCGGGTCGACGCTTTCCTTGGGCAGGTTGCGCACCTGGAATATGCCCGCCTGGTGTGCCTCCACAAGAAAAACAGTCTTATCGTTCAGCGTGGCAGTAACGGTAACCGACAGGACGACGTCGTAATGGCTATCGTCCACTGAGTTTGCCTGTGTGCTGAGCGACACATCCACCCGGGGCGTGTCGCGCTCCAGGAATACCTTGGGGGCGCCGGGCACTTCGAGCGAGAGATCCTTTACGTAGATCTTCTCGATCGTGAACACCGTCTGTTGTGCTTGCTGCTCTTCAGCCATGGTCGCCTCGCAGGAAAAGGGGGAATTCTAGCAGTTGCCGCCACCATCTCCGTCCAGATTGCACCGACCGCGCAGAAGCCTCCTTTAGAGTGTGCGGTCGGACAGCCAGGCGCGCAGACGAGCTGCGTCGAGGGCCCCAACCGCCCGATCGACTTCAGCACCGCCGCGAAACAGGAGCAGACTGGGGATGCTGCGAATGGCATAGCGCTGCGATATGCCCGGCGCGGCGTCGGTATCGATTTTCGCGAAACGCACGCGTGCACCCTGTTCCCGAGCTGCCTGTGCGAAAACCGGCGCCATCATCTTGCAGGGCGCACACCAGTCCGCCCAGAAATCTACAACTACGGGGAGTTCGTTGCGTTCAATGAACGCAGCGAAAGTCTGCTCCGTCAGCTCGGTGGGAGGCCCCTTCAGCAGCGACGCCTTGCACTTGCCGCACTTGGGATCTTCCTCGATGCGCGCCCTCGGCACCCGGTTGACGCCTCCGCAGTTGCCACACACCACATGCACGCCGTCGCTCACGTAGCCGCTTCCCCCGTCAACAGAGAATCGAGTTTTCCAGCGCGTTCCAACGCTGATAGATCGTCGAAGCCACCCACGTGCACCTCGCCGATGTAGATCTGTGGCACCGTGCGACGCTGAGTCCGCTCCATCATTTCCGCGCGCCGCAGCGGTTCCAGGTCTACGCGAATCTTCTCGATCTGCTGGACGCCTTTGCGTTCGAGCAATCGCTCGGCCATGACGCAGTAAGGGCAATAGCCGGTTGAATACATGATCACCCGTGCGGCCATACTCAGTCCTTCTCCACCGGCATAGAGGCTTGCAGCCAAGCGTTCATCCCCCCACTCAGGCTGTATACGTTGGCGAATCCTGCCTTCTGCAAAGCGTTAGAGGCCGATGCAGAACGCTGCCCAGTCCCACAACTTATGAGAATAGGTTTGGATTTGAATTTCTCAAGCTCTTTGAGGCGCTCGCCGATCTGCCCGTGCGGAATGTTGCGCGCGTGCGGAATATGTCCGGCTTTGAACTCGGCCGTCTCGCGCACGTCGACGATCACGGCATCCTGACGATTGATGAGTTGGACAGCTTCGACCACCCCCAGCTCCTTGCCGCGCAGGAAACGCTTGGCAATCAGGGGCCAGATCAACATTGCGCCGCTCGCCACGGCGATCATGACCAGCCAGATGTTCTTTTGAATGAATTCAATGGGCACTGTCTTAAGATCCTTTCTGTGCGTATTCCAGCAACGGCTGCAGGGCAGCCAAACCATCTTCGACTCTTCGGTGCAGCACCCGCAGGGCAATATAGCGTTGTTCCGGGAAGGCGGCCACCGCCCGCTCCCACTGCAGGCGCGCCGCTGCATCGTCGCCCGCCAGGGCCAGCAGCATGGCTTGGCGATACACTACGTCATCGATCGGAAAAACGCGCATCGCGCGTCCATTCACGGCCAGCTTGTCGGACAATTTGTCGCTGCTGATATGTATCGTTCGCGCCAGTCCCAGTTCGACCCAAGGCGACAACAACGAGCTACGTGGGACCTCCGTCAGCATTTCGTTCGCCTGGGCGGCGACCTCTTCGGTGGCGTGCATGTACCGGTAACGAAATGCCAGGAAACTCTCGAGGACACTGTAATCGCGAACGATCTGCAGCAACACGATCCAACCCAGCAGCAACATCGCCAACAGCGCCAAATGCAGTCTGCCAAGTCGGCCCGCCACGTCTCGCAATTCTAGCGTGCGGATCTCGCAGGCACCAAGGACAATGGCAGCAACCCCCAGGAAGAACGTGTACCACAGCGGGTACTCCAACAGGCTGTGAATCGTCAGCACGGCCGTCAGTGAAAGGAGCCACCACATGGCTGGCGTGCGCGGCTGACGCCATAGTCCGGATAGCCAGGGGATTGCGCCAGCCAATAGCACGACCAGGCCGACCAGGCCAAATTCGGCAATCACGTTCAACAGCAGGTTGTGCGCGTGATCGTTGAATCCAATCACTCGCGGCAGCGGCAGGGTTTCGTTGAGGATGAAATACTCCAATCCGAAATGCCGATAACCCAGGCCCAGCCATGGCGCCTCGCGAAACATCAACCACGCCGCATACCACAGCCGCGGACGTTCCTCGGCGAACTGCCCAGAGATCACCCGCATCGCCGCTGTGCTGCCTGAGCCCGCGATATGCAGCGCATCCACCAGCACCGGTAGTAGATACAGCGCAACCAGCGCTATGGCGGAAAACATGAGCAGACGCCAGTTCACCGCGTTGCGCTCGTTCAGAAGGAAACCCGCCGACAATGCCAACATCGCTGCGAGATAGAACCAGGCGCCGCGCGAGCCGGTCAGCGCGAGTATGTAAGCGATGAGACTGGCGGCAAACACCGTGTAGATAAGGCGCAAGCGGCCAATTGCATACAGGAAGGCGGTCGACGCGAGACCCAGGCTAAGATAATCGGCAAGGTGGTTGGCTTGGGCAAGATTGCCCCAAACGCGATTGCCTGAGGCAATGGTTATGAAGCGCCCCAGCGCGCCATAGCTTTCCAGGAGCTGCGCCAGTCCGATAGCTGCGCTGAGCAATCCACCGGCGAACAGGAACCAGGCCAGCGTGACCGCAATGCGCATGAGACCTAGCTCCCGCCGGAACACGCCCCCGAGCACGATGAGCGCGCAAGCCCAGAGCAGGTAGAGCGCAGCCAGAATTGCCTGCTGGTAGTAGGCGACGCGACCGAGGAACAGCTGCAATATCAGCAGCGCAACAAAACTCGGCGGCAGCCATGCCACCCGAGGGAACACCAAGCCTCGAGCGCAGAGCGCCCATGCGCTCAGCGCTACCAGGCCCAGCCCAACCGCGGCTGCTTCGGCCCAAAAACTGGGCACGGGCGGGGCCTTGAAGGGAAGCAGGAAAGGCAGGACCCACATAAATCCCACTGCCCACAGACTCACGATCAGCATCTGTTGCGCGGAAGGGGCACGCGTACCGGCCAACATATGCGGTTGCGGCGCTACGGGCGACTGTTCGGCGCCCTTGGGTGCGGTAAGCATTAGGTGGGCGGGAAAAAACGATGGTCACTGGAAACAGCAAGGACGGTGCCACTAGAATACGGTACTTCCACCCCGGAAACGGTGAGGCCCCATGCACAGGATCGTATTGCTCCGTCACGGCGAGAGCGTCTGGAACAAAGAGAATCGCTTTACCGGCTGGACTGACGTCGACCTGTCCGATCGTGGCCGCGAGGAAGCAAAAGAGGCTGGCAGCCTCCTGAAACAAGAGGGCTTCACCTTCGACTTGGCATTCACCTCAGTGCTCAAGCGCGCCATCCGTACTCTTTGGATCACGCTGGATGAGATGGACCGGATGTGGATTCCCGTGCGTAACTCCTGGAGGTTGAACGAACGACATTACGGCGCGCTGCAGGGGCTGAACAAGGCCGAGACAGCCGCCAAATTCGGCGACCAGCAGGTAAAGATATGGCGTCGCAGCTACGATATCCCGCCGCCCGTGCTGGAGGCATCCGATCCGCGCGCTCCCGTCAACGACCCCCGTTACCGGGATTTGAGCCCGGCGGAGCGCCCGCTTACCGAGTGTCTGAAGGATACTGTGGCAAGGTTCCTGCCACTGTGGAACAACAGCATCGCGCCAGAGGTAAAAAGCGGCAAGCGCGTAATTATTGCCGCGCATGGAAACTCCTTGCGTGCGCTGATCAAATATCTCGACGGCATCTCCGACCAGGACATCGTGGAGCTCAACATTCCCACCGGCATCCCGCAGGTCTACGAACTGGATGCAGACTTGAAACCGCTGCAGCACTATTACCTCGGGGACCCGGCTCGCCTCGAGGCCGCGGTACAAGCGGTATCGTCGCAGGGAAAGGCGGCGGGTTAAATGTCTCACCCCGTCTGAATGCGGGCATCGACCCTGCGTTGGTTGCTGCTGTTCGCGCTGCTGGCAGCAGCTGGCGTGCGCGCGGGGCCGGCGGACGAATTGAAGGAGCTGCGCGCCCGCATCGAGGCCCTGCAAAAGCAACTCGCCGAGTCGGAAGAGTCCCGGTCCTGGGCAGCAGACGCGCTCAAAGAATCGGAGCGTGCGATCAGTGGAACAAATCGCCGTCTGTTCGAGCTGGCCAACGAGAATCGAGACGTGCGCACCTCTTTGCAGGATATCGGTGCGCGCAAAGCGCAGCTCGCAGCCAGCGTGGAAAGCCATCAACAACTGCTCGCCAATCTCCTCTATCGGCAATACCTGGTCGGACAACCTGAACCGCTGCGTCTGCTGCTCAATCGCCAGGACCCCAACCAGCTTGGACGCCAGATGCACTACCTCAGCTATATATCGAAGGCACGCGCGCAACTCATCGAAGCTTTGCGGCAGGATCTGGCCAGCGTGGAAACGCTGTCTAAGGAAACCGAAGCCAAGCTGAACCAACTCGCAAGACTCCAGGCGGAGCAGGCGCAGCAGCGCGCGCAACTGGAAAGGGATAAACGTGCGCGGCAAGCCGTTTTGGCCAAGGTGTCGAACGAGATCGAGCGGCAGCGGCGCGAGATCACGAATTACAAACGTAACGAAGAGCGTCTGACCCAGCTGGTGGAAAAACTCGCTAAGGAGCTCGAAGCGCGTCGCCGCGCACGAGCTGCAAAGCGGCCCGGAACGCTGCGCAACGAGGCGTTGCCGGAAGCAAGTGCGGAGGCTGCCGCTTTCCGAGAGCTCAAGGGCAAGCTGAAATTGCCCGTTATCGGGGAACTCGCCAACCGTTTCGGCAGTCCACGTGAGGACAGCGGACTCTCCTGGAAAGGCCTGTTCATCCTCGCCCAGCCCGGTGTGGAGGTACGCGCCGTGGCCCCCGGGCGGGTGGTCTTCGCCGATTGGTTACGCGGTTTTGGCAATTTGCTGATTCTTGACCATGGTGGCGGATACATGAGCCTCTATGGCAATAATGAGTCCCTTTATCGTCAAGTCGGCGACTCCGTCAAAACCGCCGACTCCATTGCGGCAGTAGGCAGCAGCGGCGGGAACACGCAATCCGGTTTATACTTCGAGTTGCGTTTTCAGGGAAAACCCATAGATCCCTTGGGCTGGGTCAGCCTTAAATAGTCAACGTCAAACAGGCGGCCAGCCTCGGCCGGAAAGGCAAAGCCGGGCACCAGACCTCGGACCGACAGGTCCTCCTTAGAAGCAGACTCGGCAACAGGCAGTAAATCAGGAGAAAGCCATGCGCACCAAACTGCAGCAAGTCGCACTCATTGCCCTCGGGGCGGTGCTCGGCGTACTCATCAGTCTGAACTTCTCGGCCGTCGCGCAGCGCAACCCCGGCCCGCTGCCCGTCGAGGATCTGCGCGCGTTCACGGAAGTCTTCGGCCGCATCAAATCGGACTATGTCGAGTCCGTCGACGACAAGAAACTCATCACCGAGGCCATCAATGGAATGCTCACCGGTCTGGATCCGCATTCGGCCTACTTGGACGCCGAGGCATTCCGCGAACTGCAGGTCGGCACGCAAGGGGAATTCGGCGGCCTTGGCATCGAGGTCGGGATGGAGGACGGTTTCGTCAAAGTCATTTCCCCGATCGAGGATACCCCCGCCTACCGCGCAGGCATCAAGACAGGTGATCTCATCATCAAGCTGGACGACACCAACGTAAAAGGCATGTCGCTCAACGATGCGGTCAAGCGCATGCGTGGCAAGCCCAACACCGATATCACGCTGACGGTTGTCCGCAAAGGTGAAACCAAACCTCGCATCATTACTCTGACGCGCGCGGTGATACAGATTCAGAGCGTCAAGTCCAAGCTGCTGGATGATGGTTACGCATACGTGCGCGTGACGCAGTTCCAGGAGCATACCCCCGAGAAGATGGCCGCCGCGCTGGAGAAGATGTACAAGGAAAACCAGGGCAACATCAAGGGCGTGATTCTGGACTTGCGCAACGACCCCGGTGGTCTGCTGAATGCGGCCGTCGCCGTTGCAGCCGCTTTCCTGCCGCAAAACGCGCTGGTCGTATACACGGACGGACGTACCGACGATTCGAAGATGCGTCTGTATGCCAGCCCCGAGTACTACCTGCGCGGGAACAAGGACGACTATATGAAGAAGCTGCCGGCGGCGCTGAAAACCGTGCCGATGGTAGTACTGGTCAATGGCGGATCGGCTTCGGCCTCCGAGATCGTGGCCGGTGCCCTGCAGGACCACAAACGCGCCATTGTCATGGGTACCCAGAGCTTCGGCAAAGGGTCGGTGCAGACCATTCTGCCGCTCGGAAACAATACCGCGATCAAGCTCACCACCGCGCGGTATTTCACGCCGAACGGCCGCTCGATCCAGGCCAAAGGCATAACGCCTGACATCGTGGTCGAGGAAGCCACCATCGCGGAGGCGGATCCCGCCCTGCGGATGCGCGAGGCGGATCTGGAACGCCATCTTAGCAACCCGACCGACAAGGACGACGATACTCAGGCAAAGAAGCCGGCTGCCCCTGCGCAACCGCGCGATCAAGGCGCCGACAAGGGCACGGAGAAAAAGGCCGAACCAGTGGAAATGGGCTCCAAGGGTGATTATCAGCTCAATCAAGCGCTCAACCTGCTCAAGGGTCTGCAGATCATCAGCAAGAAGTAGCAGCCGTATTCCAGTAAAGGCCGGCAGGTGCGATCCTGCCGGCCTTTTTACTTTATCGAAGGCGTAGAAAGTAAACCTTCGACGCAAAGGCGCGAAGGGCGCAAAGGGAGGCAAGAAAAGTTGATTCAGCCTCTGCGCTGCACTCATCTGCACCCATCCGATCCTCCCCTTTGCGCTCCAAACGGAATTTCTCTATCTTTCTTTCCTTTGCGCCTTCGCGTCTTTGCGTCGACGGTTTGCTGAGGTAGGCACGTAAGAAATGATCGACCTGAACGACGAGCAGCTGCTGCGCTACAGCCGGCACATCCTGTTGCCGGAGATCGGTATCGACGGTCAGCAGAAGCTGCTTGCATCCCACGCGCTGGTGGTCGGTGCCGGCGGACTGGGTTCGCCCATCTCGCTATATCTCGCGGCTAGTGGGGTCGGTCGCATCACCTTGTGCGATCACGACACGGTAGATCTCACCAACCTGCAGCGACAGATCATCCACAACACCGACAGCATCGGCCAGCCCAAAGTCGCCTCAGCGCGCGAGGCATTGGCACGCATCAACCCTGAGGTCGCAGTTGACGTCGTTCAGGAACGAGTAGAAGGGGCGCGCCTCGAAGCGCTGGTGAGTGACGCCGATGTAGTGATCGACGCGACAGACAATTTTGCGACTCGTCACGCCATCAACCGCGCGTGCGTGAAATTCCACAAACCGCTGGTGTCCGGCGCGGGTGTCCGTTTCGACGGCCAGGTTGCCGTGTTCGACCTGCGCGATGCGGCGAGCCCTTGCTACAACTGTCTCTTCCCCGAGGAGGGCGATCTGGAAGAGATGCGTTGTGCGGTAATGGGCGTGTTCGCGCCGTTGGTAGGAATCATCGGATCGGTGCAGGCCGCGGAAGCTCTGAAGCTTTTGATGGGCGTGGGGCAACCTCTGGCTGGCCGATTGCTGCTGCTGGACGCACTCAGCATGCAATGGCGACCGGTAAAGCTGAGCAAAGACGTGGCGTGCAAAGTATGCGGAGTGGCCGGCTAGGGCACGGCAGCGCGTCTATTCAGAGCGCAAACGGCTCGCTATGCGCGACCGCGCTTGGATCATCCTGCCAGATGTGCGGATCCTCGTCGACATAGAGTTCGATCGTGTTGCCGTCGGGATCCGAGATGTACAGAGACCGGGACACTCGGTGATCGACTGTGCGTTCGATCCGAACGCCCCTTTCTTCCAGCCAAGTCTGCGCGGCGCGCAAATCGTTCAGGTCGTTGCCGATCTTCAGCGCAAGATGCGCAAGGCCGGGCGCCGACTCCGGCGCAGCGGGCGCGTCTGCACCGGTCTCCACCAGAGCAAGATCGTGGTGATTGCCAGCAATCGAGAAAAACGCCATCGGCTGATCTCTGATGACGGTCCGCGCAACCAGTTTCAGGCCCAACACGTCGGTGCAAAATGGCACGGAACGCTCCAGGCTTCTCACTTTGAGCACCACATGACCGAGTGCCGCGACGCGCATACGTTCCTCCTAAGTCGCCCCCTACGTCTCCGCGGGCTTCGACGCATAGCCGGGGATCGCAAGCAGGAGCAGTCCCACAGCGATGAAAAGCATGCCCAGGGCATCCTGGCCGCTGGGCCGCTCGCCAAAGTGAACCCACGCGGCGGCGACTCCGATTACCGGCGTCGCCAGGGTGCCCAGCCCCGCCATTCCAGCCGGCAGCCGTGCCAGCGCATAGTAGAACAACATCCAGGAGAACGCAGAGCCGAGGATGGCGCTGAAGCCGATGGAGCCCGCAAACGCCCAAGTCCACTGAATGGAGGGCGTACCGATGGCCATACCGCACAACCAAAGTACCGCCGCGCAGCACGCCATCTGCCACACCGTCAGGGTCATCAAGTGGGTCTTGATCTTCCCTTGGATGGACTTGATGAAAACGACCGACGCCGCCCAGGAGAGACCGGCCAACACCGCGAGAAAGCTCGGCAACCAGCCGCGCAAGTGCGTCACGTCCACTAAAACCAGCAATCCGACCAATGCCAGGATCACGGCCACCCACTGCAGATTGCGCATCCTCTCCTTCAGCAAGATGCGCGCGAAGAGCACGACCCAGAACGGCATGGTGTAGACGAGCACCGCAGTCTTGCCCACTCCGCCCAGGTCCAGCGCGGTGAGGGTAAACGCGAAGTTTGCCGCCAAGGAGACGGACAAGATCGCGACCAGGCGCCACTCCTTGCGCGGGATCAATAAACCGTATCCCATTAGATGCGCCGCGGGCAACAGCGCTAACGCGCCCAGCGCAAAACGCGTCGCAGCAGCATCGATCGGCGTGGCATAGGCCAGGGCCACTTTCATGGCGATCCAGTTGTAGCCCCAGATCAGAGACAAAACCGTCAGAGCGATGGTGGCACGGCGCAGCTCGGCAGGACTGCCGGGTGGAGGCTTGGTCATCCTGCCATTGCGTACTCATTCGCAGCAGAGGACATGTCATGTCCCCCCGGCCTTCCGCTGCTCAAGATACGGCTCTGGCGCTAATCTCGAGCGCCTTGCATAGGCACCCTGCTATGCCGGTATGAGTTGCTTCCATTGCTCCGCCCACAGCTCGAGTGGATCTCGTTTGAAGCCGCTTTTGGCGAATTGGTGCCAGCGTCCGACGACGAAGCACAACAGCAGATTGGCGTGGGCAGCCGCGTCGACATGCTCGGGAATCTGCTTCTCGGTTGCCGCAAAGCGCAGGCATTGCTTGAGCGTCGTTTCCAGCCGGTCGTGCAACTGGTTGATGCGCGCCTGCAGCCGCTCGTTCTCGTTGACCAAGGCGTCGCCGATGAGAACCCGGGTCATGCCAGGATTCTTCTTGGCGAAACCCAACAGCATGGAAAGGATGGCTTCGAGCTGCGCCAAGCCGCTGGCGTGCTCGGTGCCGATCTTGTTCACCAGCCCGAAGATCGTCTCTTCGATGAAACCGATGAGGCCCTCGAACATCTGCGCCTTGCTGGCGAAATGTCGGTAGAGCGCCGCCTCGGACACGTCCAGTTTGGCCGCCAGCGCCGCCGTGGTAATGCGTTCAGCCGCTGGCGTCTGCAGCATTTCCGCCAGGATCTGGAGGATCTGCAGCTTGCGTTCGCCTGGTTTAGTCGAACGCATGGGGTCAGCCGACGTGCAGATGGCGCAGCATGGCGGGCAAGCGCGGCAGATCGCGGATGTTCACATCCACGTAAGCGGGGGCCTTGCTGGAGGGGTCGACCCACACGGTCTTCATGCCGAGACGCTTTGCGGTCCTCAGGTTGGGTAGGCTGTCTTCGACCATTATGCAACGGCGCGGGTGCAACCGGTGCTTTCTCATAAGACGAATGAAACCCGCCGGATCGGGCTTGGGCCGGAAGCCGGTATGCTCGATGGAAAAGACGTCATCGAAAAGATCAGCCACCCGCAGGGTCTCCAGGACGGCACGAGAATAATGCACCGGCGAATTGGAAAAGACCAGCTTCCGCCCCGGTAGCCGGTTCAATACCGATCGCAGCAGGGGGTGGCGCAAGACCACTCGGCCGAGGTCGGGAAACTGATGCGTTTCCCATAGAAAGTGATGAGGGTCCACGTTGTGATGCCGCATCAGCCCCAACAAAGTGGCCCCGTACCTTCGCCAGTACTGCATGCGCAACTGGTTGGCGGCGGCCAGATCCAGGCCGAGGTGTGCCTCCACGTATGCCGTCATGGAACGGTTGAGGTGCGGGAAAATGTGCGGACTGGCATCGTGCAGGGTGTTGTCGAGATCGAACACCCAAGTCGGCCCCGAGCGGCGCACCTGCAAGCCGCTCATCGGTTCCGAATCAGAGTACCCACGCCTTCGTCGGTCAGGACCTCCAGCAGCAACGCATGTTCGACGCGGCCGTCGATGATATGCACGCTCTTGACCCCGCCCTTGGCGGCGTCTAGCGCCGAAGAAATCTTGGGTAGCATGCCGCCGTGAATTGTGCCGTCGGCGAACAACCCGTCGACTTGCTTGGGGGTAAGACCCGTGAGGAGCTTGCCGTCCTTATCCAAGACGCCGGGGGTGTTAGTCAGCAGGACAAGCTTCTCGGCGCGCAGGACCTCCGCCAGTTTACCTGCCACGAGATCGGCATTGATGTTGTAGCTGAGGCCGTCGGACCCCACGCCGATAGGAGCAACCACCGGGATAAATTCGCGCGTCTCCAACAACGCGATGATCTCTGGATCGATGCTGGCGACCTCACCAACCTGACCGATGTCCAACATTTCGGACTCGCTATCCTTGACCGGCAGCAGCATCTTACGCGCCCGGATGAATGAGCCGTCCTTGCCCGTCAAGCCGATGGCACGGCCGCCGTGCTGATTGATGAGTGTGACGATCTCCTTGTTAACGAGGCCGCCCAGCACCATTTCCACCACGTCCATGGTCTCAGCATCGGTCACCCGCATTCCTTGTACGAACTCGCCTTTCTTCCCCACACGCTTGAGCAGGTCGTCGATCTGCGGGCCGCCACCATGCACAACCACGGGGTTCATTCCGACAAGCTTCAACAGCACCACGTCGCGGGCAAAGGAGTGCTTGAGCCTCTCGTCGGTCATGGCGTTGCCGCCATACTTGATGACGATGGTCTTGCCGGAGAAGCGGCGGATGTAGGGCAGCGCTTCGGCCAGGATTTTTGCGCGCTGGCCGCCAGTGGAGTCGGTCAATGCCATCGGAGGAGCTTGAGTGAAGAAGTCGGGTATAGGCGTGATTTTACAGGCCCAGCTGCTCCCGCGCGAATGAATATCTACGTAACGGGTGGCGAGTCACAAACAACGCCTCCGAATAGAAAAAGGCGACCCTGGGGTCGCCTTTCGAACATTCCGCCAGGATTACTGAACGGTCAATTTCCTGGTGGCAGAAGCAGCCTTCTTGGGTAGAGTCAGCTCCAGTACGCCATTGTCGTATTTTGCCTTGGCGTTTTCCTGATCCACGTCCTGCGCCAACGTAAAGCTGCGATAGACCTTGCCGTAGTAGCGCTCGCTGCGTAGAACCTTTTCGCCTTGCTTGTCTTCTTTCTCTCGCTTGACTTCAGCGCTTACCGAGACTTGATTCCCATCGATGGAAATCTGGATGTCTTCCTTCTTCACGCCGGGAATTTCGGCATGGACCAAGTACGCTTTGTCGTCCTCGCGAACGTCCATCTTGACACGCACTTGCGTGTCCGGTGCCTCCAGCCGCATCGGTCGCAGGAATACGCCTTTGAACAGATCATCGATATCTTCGAACGGGTCCCAACGGGTGATATTCGCCATGCTTGCCTCCTGTCGATTCAATTCTCACGTGCTTCGGTTAAGGCCCCCAGCACTCAGAGTCTGCCGAGTCTGTCCTGGTGGCCGCCCTCCTAATATTGGAGTCCTCCGTCCGCGATTCAAGGGCCACAAAACATATTCGGTCTAGGCGGGTACGCCGCAGCGACGGTGAGTACGGGAACGAGCAATAGGATTCCAGTACGATTGCACGTCGGTCTAGTTACGGATCGAACAAGTGTCCGGGGGGACCCGTAATGGACGCACGTGAAACCAATGTCAGTGACGCGCTGGCAGGGCAGGACCAATTGGCGGCGCACCGCGACTACTTATATAGATTTGCCCTTCTGCACTTGCGCGACGACTCGCGCGCTCAGGACGTCGTTCAGGAAACTCTGCTCGCTGGCATGGAGAGTCGATCCGGCTTTTCCGGGCGCGCCCAATTGCGCACTTGGCTGACCGGGATCCTCAAGCACAAGATCATCGATGTGTTCCGCCGGCAAAGTCGTGAGGCACCGCTCCAAACTGAGGCAGAAGCAGAGTCCGAGGAGGATTTCGCGGACCTGTACTTCAACCCGAAGGATCGGGACCACTGGCACACTTTTCCCACTACTTGGGGTAACCCGGAGAAATCGCTCGAGCAGAAGCGGTTCTGGGAGATCTTCGATGCGTGCAGCAAGGAGATGCCTCCCCAGATTGCGCGCGTCTTCACGATGCGCGAGCTGATGGGACTGGAAACCGACGAAATTTGTAAGGAACTGGGCATCACCGCGAATAACTGTTGGGTGATGCTCTACAGGGCGCGTATGAATCTGCGCCAGTGTCTGGAGACCCGCTGGTTCGGCAATTCCAGTTGAGTTATGGCGACTCTGCATCGGAGCGCGCTGCCATTGCCCGCATTTCTAACGTCACCTCATGCAAAAGTTGAACTGCAAGGAAGTATCCGTCCTGCTCTCTCAGACAGAGGATCGTCGAATCAGTCTACTGGAGCGGTTGCGTCTGCGCGCACACTTGAAGGTATGCGTCGGTTGCATGAATTTCCAGAGGCAGCTTAATTTTCTGCGCAGAGCCATCCGTCAGCATCCGGCGTTGAAGGACGAAGACGAATAGCAACCAAGAGCGCTACTGGGCTTTGACCCGTACTCGTTCCCGCAAAGCCTTATAAAGGCCTTCGAGGCGACCTTGTTTTACCCAGCGGGCACGGGACTCTCAGTGCGTCGACGTCGATGCCGGAGGACTGCGCAGACCGAGCGTCAACCGCTCCTGCTCCAGGAGCCTGCGTTCCAACTCGATGCTCGCGCGCAAGGCAAAGATCTTGAGAATGGCTTGGTGGGGCAGTTCGGGTGACATCGCGCCAGGATCGGCGCAGGCGATGTGGCCGATTACCTGACCTTGACTGTCGTGGCATGGAATTCCCAGGTAAGAGTCCCGCTCGAAGGTACGCTCCAACGGCCAGCGCTCACCGGCACCGCGCGGCAAGAACACCGTCTCCCCAGCGCCGATCACTTCTTCGCATGCAGTGCCAGCAAGATCGAATTCGACGCAGCGCGCGAAATCTTCTCCTTTCCAGCGCGCTAACATCCGCACTCGCGTAGCGGGATAGTCGCTGCACTCGCACACGAAAGCCTCGCGCACCTCGAGCACCGCGGCGAAACTGCGCACCAGCGTGCGCAGACACTGCTCTCCGCTCGACGCGGAGAGGCCGTCCGCGATCGCCACCAACGTATGCTCCACATGCTTGCGTGCAGAGATATCGCTGACCAAGCCCACTAGTCGGCTGGCTCCGCCATACACGTCTCGGACGGCGGTGGCGCGTGCAAAGACCCAGCGCCAGCTACCGTCGCGATGTCGCAAGCGATGTTCGCTTTGGAGCCGCGCAGTCCGGCCCTCCAGATGATCTCTGAGTTCATGCAGGACACGCTCGGAGTCATCGGGATGGATGCGTTGACACCACTCGTCGATGCGATCGGAGATCTCATGGTCGGCGTACCCGAGGAAGCTCTTCCATCGTTCGGAAAAATAGACCCGATCCGCCCGCAGGTCCCACTCCCACACCGCGTCGTCCGCACATCGGACCGCAAGCCGGTACCGTTCTTCCAGAGTTCGCAAGTTGGCCTGGACAGCAAGGCGCTGAGCAGACTCCTCGGATCGAGCGTTCTCGGCGTATTCCAGCGAGTCCCGATAGCTGGAAAGGCTGGCGGCAATAGTTTGAAGTGGGCTACGACTCGCCACGGAAGCTGGATGCCTTGTCGGGAGTCCCGCTGGATGGAAACTGGCAGCGAGGCGTCTGACTTGGCGCCGCAGTGCCGTCTGGCGCACGACGAGGGCTATGGCCAGCAGAGCGAGCAACGACGCGAGTAGAGACAGTCCCAAGGA
>Ga0105248_10000879_pt1 | contig 33716 bp, 30 predicted proteins | sample KBSS34metaG_FD_81524 | JGI IMG/M metagenome (GOLD analysis project Ga0105248, IMG submission 81524) | Switchgrass rhizosphere microbial communities from Kellogg Biological Station, Michigan, USA - KBS S3-4 metaG | ecosystem: Host-associated > Plants > Roots > Rhizosphere > Soil | place...
ATATCCACGAGCATTCGGTGCCTTACAACGCACTGCACGACAAGGGCTATCCAAGCATCGGTTGCGCCCCGTGCACGCGGGCGATCGGGCCGGATGAGGACAGCCGGGCCGGGCGCTGGTGGTGGGAACGCGAAGCGGTCAAGGAATGCGGCCTGCACGTCGATCCGGAAACCGGAATGCTCCAGCGCAAGCCGGAAGCCGAGAGGATCGCAAGCAAACTGGCAATTCAAGAGACAATGCACAAGGCAGCACCCATATCACCCCAACAGGTGGTCGACGGATTCCCCGTCACCGCCTCGATCATCAAGACAAACCCAGTTAAGGACAGGAGATCGGCAATGAAAGTATTGGTACTTGGCGGCGACGGATTCTGTGGCTGGCCCACGGCGCTTCACCTTTCGGCACAGGGTCATGAGGTTGCGATCGTCGACAACCTGTCGCGCCGGAACATCGACATCGAGCTGGAGTGCGAATCGCTCACGCCGATCCGCCCGATGGGCGAGCGCCTGCGCGCGTGGAAGGAGGTTTCCGGAAAGGACATCGCGTTCCACAACTTCGATGTCGCGGTGAACTACCAGCGCATGCTCGACCTGATCCTGGCGTGGAAGCCGAATGCGATCGTGCATTTCGCCGAGCAGCGCGCGGCGCCGTACTCGATGAAGAGCAGCCGCCACAAGCGGTACACGGTCAGCAACAACCTCAACGCAACCAACAACGTCCTCGCGGCGGTCGTCGAGAGCGGGATGGACATCCACATCGCGCATCTCGGCACGATGGGCGTGTATGGCTATGGCACCGCCGGGATGAAGATTCCCGAGGGATACCTCAAGGTCAAGGTCGAGATCGAAGGCGGCAAGCTGGTCGATAGCGAGATCCTGTACCCGGCCAATCCGGGCAGCATCTACCACATGACCAAGACCCAAGACCAGCTGATGTTCTTCTACTACAACAAGAACGACAAGGTGCGCGTGACCGACCTGCACCAGGGAATCGTCTGGGGCACGCAGACCGAGCAGACCAAGCTCGATCCGCGCCTGATCAACCGCTTCGACTACGACGGCGATTACGGCACCGTGCTCAATCGCTTCCTGATGCAGGCCGCCGTCGGCTATCCGTTGACCGTGCACGGTACCGGCGGACAGACCCGCGCCTTCATCCACATTCAGGATACGGTGAAATGCATCCAGCTCGCGCTGGAGAATCCGCCGGCTTCAGGCGAGCGCGTGCAGATCTTCAACCAGATGACCGAAACGCACCGCGTGCGCGATCTCGCGAAGATGATTTCCGATCGGACGGGCGTCAAGATCGACTATGTCGTCAATCCCCGCGTCGAGGCCGACGAAAACGAGCTGCATGTGGCGAACGACCGCTTCCTTCACCTTGGCCTCGAGCCGATCACGTTGAACGATGGGTTGATGGAAGAGGTGACCCATATCACGCACAAGTATGCCGATCGTTGCGATCGGTCGAAGATTCCCTGCGTTTCGTACTGGCGCAAGCCAGCCGACGCCGGCGCCACGAAGGATGCCGACCCGGAACCGGCGCCATCGGCGGTAAAGACGGCTGTTGTCTAGCCTGCCGACACTGGGATGGGAAGAATCCGGTAACGGCATCAGGCCGCTGCCGGCCCAGCAGATCGAGGTTGCTGTCGGGTCGACACGCGGTAGCGCGTACAGGCTTGATCGATCGATCCACGACGTCGCTTCGTGCACGAAATTGCCATGGCGAGCGTTATACATGCGAAGGATTTGTTGCTGACACGGCATCGCCTCGCGTTGCCGCAATCCGACGTAGTGCTGGCCAACGCAGGCGAGTTGCGACCGGAACGGGAGCCGCATCATGAAACTTGATTACAGGTTCGGGGCAGTGGCACTGGCTGGCTTGCTTTCGTCGGGCTGCGCGTTCGCCGCCCTGAAGGCAGGACCAGGGGACACGCCATTCTGGATCAGCCTGCAAAGCCGCCAGCAAATCGATTTGCAGGTAGCGCGGTTATTGGCCGATCACGCCGCGTTCATCGCCCTGCGCACGCCGGATGATGGCGGTGAAGTTTCGCAGGCGCACGCGCTGGTGGCGAAACTCAAGGGTGCAGCGCCGCAAACCCCGGTCCTGATGTACGGGAGGACCAGCCGCGACCTGGGCGCGAATCGCGGCACGGCAGCCGGCACCGCATCGATGGATTGGCTGAGCCAGGACAGCACGATGCAAGTCCATTTGCCGAATGGCCGGGCGGTTTCTGGTTATGGTGATGTCACCAACCCTGCGTACAGGTCGAAAATAGCGTCAATACTCGCAAGCTCGGCCGAGCGAGGCGGTTTCGATGGCGTCGCGCTCGACTTCTCGATTCGCACGCCGCGTTATCGCTGGGGGCCGCTGATGCGGCTGTGCTCGACGGACGCCACTTTCTGCGCCCACTACGGCGACGGCATGGATGCCACGTTCGATGCGGTACGCAATGCGCTTGGCGGTCGAGCCATTCTCTACAACGGACTCTGGAATTTCGGCCCGGGTTCGGTCGCGGACCAGCAGGCGCTCCTTGGCCATGCCGATGCGGCCGCGATCGAGTACTTCGGGGCCGATCCGAAACAACCGCAACCCAATTTCAGTCACGACATCCTTCCATTTCTCCAGGCAATGTCCCAAACGCCGGCGGACAAGAAGATCCTCGCGTTCGGACGCGGATCCTGGACCTATACGGATTATGCCGAGGACTACGCGCGTGAACGCTACATGTATTCCGCCTATCTTCTCGGCGCGCGTCCCAATACCTATTTCAAATACCACGCCACCTTCCAGGTAGATACACCCAGTGGGCGTACTGGCGGACTGGCCGTTTATTCGGACTGGTCGGCGAATCTTGGCGCACCGTCGCAGGCCTATTCCGTGGCCTCCGGGCTCTATTCGAGGCGGTTCGCCCACGGACTGGTGATTGTCGCTCCGGACGACGGTTCGGGCGGCGGTTACGACCTCGCGCATGCGATGTATTCGCCGGAAGGCGATAAATACGAAGGACACGTCAAATTGCGTCCAGGAGAGGGGCTGTTGTTGCTCGACAGCAAGTCGCCACGCGTCGACGACCAGCGACTCCTCGACCTGGCATTGCTCGCTGACTGGCCGAACGCCACGAAAACGGGCGAGGGTCCGGCTACGGAGATTGGCCTGCGCGCGGGCGCACCGATTGGCAGCGATGACATGCTGCTCGACGCGATCCGCACGCAACATCCGCACGACACGTTGCAAATGGCCGTACAGGCGGCCGGGCCGACGACCCGGATGCAATTGGTAGCCGAAGTCGACGATCCGTCGCATCGCCAGGAATACGCAATACTCGACATCAAGTCGCACGGAGCTTCGAACGGGGGCGCCCAGGCCATGGGTTTCAGGGCCGCAACTTCGAGCAAGCCCGCTATGTCGGTCATCGAGGGCCCTGAATTGACCCCGGGCGCATGGCAATCCCTCGACCTGAGCGGTCATGCGCTGTTTGCGAATTCCGGATTGACCTTCCGTCGATGGGATTATGTGCGCTTCATTGGCGCCATGAAGCTCAAAGCGGTCAAGTTGGCGAACTGACGGGTTTCCTGCATTCCAATGAACCAGCGAATGCCAGATTTCGTCATTGCCGGCGCGCAAAAGTCAGCCTCGACATTCATCCAGGATGCCTTGAGCGGGCACCCGGATATTTTCATGCCAAACGGCGAGACCCGGTTTTTCGAGGATCCGGAATACGGGGACGGTGATACTGCGCAGCTTGCGATGCTGTTCGAGGGGCGCGGGGAGCGCGTGCTTGGGATAAAGCGTCCCGATTATCTCGGGCGCGCGGAGGTGCCCGCGAGGATCCGTGAAAAACTGCCGGCCGCCAAGATCATCGTCGTGCTGCGGAATCCGATCGACCGACTGGTTTCTGCATACTATTACTACATCAAGCTGGGTTTCCTGCCGGCCGTCGACATCAACGAAGCGATTCCGAAGCTGCTTTCGGGTCGATCGGCCAATGCCAGGGCAGTCGAGCTGCTTTCCTACGGTAAATATGCCACGCACCTTCGGCGCTACCGCGAGGTATTTCCCGTCGACCGCATCCGGATCATATTCCAGGAGGACATCAAGGCCGCCCCGGAGCGCGAAGTCGCCCAACTGTGCGCGTTCCTCGACGTCGACCCGGATGGCGCGCGTTCGTTGCCCGCGGCTGCAAATGCGGGCGTCTATTCGTTGCCAAGGCTTCGCTTCCTGAGCAGGCGCAACCGGTTCCTCTACGATTACGACCCGATCACGGGTAAGCTGTTGCCCAAGCGAATGGCCCTCAAGAGCTTGATTCCGGCCGCGGCCATCACGTTGACCGACCGATGGATCCTGTCGAGGGTCATCGGTAATCGCAAACCCATGCTGGATAACCACGTGCGCTCAAGCTTGATCGAGTACTACAGGGAAGAGATCGACGGAACCGCCGAAATCACGGGCAGGGACCTGAAGGCATGGTGTTGAGCACATGAATACCCATGCGTTGTTGATGCGCACGCGCTATCGCCTGCGTACCGGAATCTCCCACATTCCATCGATCTACCTGTTGCTTACCAAATTGCGCCATCGCGACGAAGACGGCGCGAAAATCGTGACGCGGGAAACCGACCTCGTGGTGGAGGCCTTCCCGCGCAGCGGCAACACCTTCACGGTGACGGCGCTTCAGCACAGTCAGCCGCGACGATTGAACATCGCCCATCACTGCCATGCCCCGGCACAGTTGATAAGGGCCGTGCGCCTGCACAAACCGGCGCTGCTGATCGTCAGACAGCCGAAGGATGCCGTCCTGTCGTTCGTGTTGAGGCATCCAGGCATCAGCATGGAACTCGGATTGAAGTCGTGGCTGCATTTCCATCGATCCTTGCTCCCTTGCACCGAGGGCATGATGGTTGCGACCTTCGACCAGGTTACGAACGACCTCGGCGCAGTGGTCAATCGCATCAACGAGCGTTTTGGGACGACCTTTTCGAGCTTTGAGCATACAGCCGCGAACGAGGCGGCGATCTTTGGTGCGATCGAGGCGCGCAACAAGAAGCGGTTCGGCCACAAGGAAGTCGATGAGATGGGCGTGGCCCGTCCCTCCGGTGAGCGGGCGGCCCGAAAGGCTGCCCTCGAGGAACATTGGCAGGCAGATCATCTTCGATTGCACAGGGAAGCGGCGGCGAGCCTGTACGAAAAACTAAGCTCCCTGGCATGACGACGAACGACAAGGTCGCCCGGCCTCTTGGAGGGAGCTGTATTCCCATGATCCCGTCGCGCGGCAATGCCGATGCGCCTGTGATGCAGCGCAAACATCGATTCGACGGGATCCCTGGCCAGGCGAGCGGGTGGCGCGATGGGAGTCGCATGGTGGGATTGAAATGAGGGTTCAACTCTGGCGCACGACCATGCCATCTTCGCCAGCGCTACTGGTGGGAATGGGTGCGGCTTTGCTGGGGCTCCTTGCGCTGCTGGTCGGGGACTTCCAGGGGCAGCTTGGAGCTTCCGAGTTGATCGCGGTCGGGCTGGTATCGTTCGCCACCGTGTGCGTGGCGATCTGGTCGCGCAAGACCTTCGACGTGCTCGAACCGATCGTCTTGATCGCAATATCCGCCTTCATCGGGAGCGCGTTGCGATCCATCTACATCGCATGGTCGCCCAAGTGATATTCCACCGTCTATTTCCTGGTGGGAAACATGGACAGCGCCGAGATTGCCGACTACGAGTGCCTGGTTCCCCTGGCCCTCGTATCGCTGTCGATGGGATACATTTTCTGGAAGAAGCGGCTCGCGATAGAAAAGTTCCAGACCATGCGCAAGACCGAGTGGCCGCCCGTCAGGGTCATCGTTCTCGTCACGCTTTTCGCCATCCTTGGCATGATTGGCACCTATGGCCTCATCAAGAGCACCGGCGTTTCCTTCTCCAGCATAATCGGACTCTCCGCGAAACGGACAGTCAACGCATCGGACAACGGCGGCGACGAATACGCGCACGCCGGTTACCTACGCTGGGTTGCGCAATGCTCGAAGGTCGCATTCCTGTTGTTGTACATGGCATGGGGTTCCCAGAAGAATTCCGCGGGACAACCCCGGAAGTTCGGATTCATTCGCACGGTGGCGCTGGCCTTCCTGGCGTTTTCATGTTCCGTATGGCCGATCATCAGTAGTTCGAGGTCGGCCGTCGTCGAAACGGTGTTCGCGATAACGGTCATATATATTTACGAACGAAATGGCGGCAGCGTCACGAGGTTCATCAGGGTCGGCAGCGCCTGCCTGGTATTCGCACTTACCGTGTTGGTGGTGATGGGGTTATGGAGGAACCTTTCCCAGCGCGGTGAGGTGGCACAAGCGCCCTTCGCACAGACGTTTGCCGACCAGACCCTCGGCTCCGGCAATTTCATGCCCGCCGAACGCACCGCATTCATAATGGCCCACTATGGCGGAAAGGAATACATGTATGGCTCGAGCTACCTGACCTGGCTGGCCGAGCCCATACCGAAATCCATCTGGCCGGACCGTCCCGACATCAGCGACATGGCCTCGTTCGTGAAGGGGGAGATATACCAGCGGCAAGTCCTGCAGGCCGGATACCCTCCGGGGATGATGGGCGAGGCTTTCATCAATTTCGGCTACGTCGGGCTGATCGTCGTTCCGTTCTTCATCGGCTGTTTGTTGAGGTTTGTATACCTGACCTTCAGGCCATTGCTTGGCGTGAACAAGAACGCCACTCTTTTGTACGCGGCCATACTTTGGCAGATCGGATTGCAGATCATTGACCTCGATTTTTCGCTGGTCATGTTGAACGCAGTTACGACCATCCTCCCGCTATTGCTGGCCTTTTCGTTCATGAAGAAACCATCCCAACGGCTGGTGCGGCTGTGAGCCGGCTGGTCCCGGAACAGGTCCGGATGCGGTATCACTCGCTGGACAGCCTGCGTTTCGTCGCTGCCTGCGGCGTCATGCTTTTCCATTACCAGGATTACTTGCCGTGGCTTAGCGGTCCACGCACGGGACTGTCGCGAAACGCCTACCTGATGGTCGATTTCTTCTTCATCCTGAGCGGCTTCGTGATACACCAGACCTACAGCGCTCGAATGGCTTCGGTCGGGGATTATTTCGTCTACCTGCGCAGGCGACTCGCCCGGATCTACCCCCTGCATCTTGCGACCTTTTTGTTCATGGCCGGCATGGGCGTCGTGATTGCGTTTTCAGGGGTGGATGTCCATCATATGGCCCGCTTCAGGCTGAGTGCGGTGCTGCCCAACTTGCTGTTGCTGCATGCGTGGGGCGTGGAAGGCTGGTCCTCGTCGACACTGAGCTTCAATGGCCCTTCCTGGTCGATCAGCGCGGAATTTGGCGTTTACCTGATTTTCCCCTTGCTTCTGATGATGCAGCGCAGGGTCCAGCCCTGGCTCTGGTTCGCATTTGCGGGTTGCTTGATCTTCCTGAACATGCGGCTGAGGGAGTTACTGGGTCTCGACGGCTGGACGCTTGCGACATGGGACTTCGGGGTAATCAGGGCGATTCCAAGCTTCGTCTTTGGAATGGGCATTTCCGCGTTGGTGCAACGCCGGGTGGTTCGCGTCCGCTCATCGATCGCATACTGCACGATGGCGGTACTCGTGATCATGATGCAGGCCGGGGTCGACGATACGTATATCGTATTGATGTTCGTGCCGGTCATTTGGCTCGCCGCCAACGCTGATGCGACCGGATCATTGGCTTTGCTGAAGCGCCCATCGTTCGTCCGGCTTGGCGAAGCCTCGTACAGCGTCTACATGTTGCATCAATGCGTGGCTTTGGTGATCTTGCAGATGTGCCGCAAGTTGTTCGGCCCGGCACCCGTCGCGATGACGATCGCTGTCGTGGTTTGCCTGGTCTTCACCACCGCATTGTCGTTGTGGGTCTACGCGCATTTCGAGCTTCCCGCCAGGCTGCGACTTTCTGGCAGGAGGCCGGCGAATTCGGTCGAAAAGTTGGCCGAAGTCTAGCGTGCGGCGCGTTATACCGTTGCATGTCTGAATCCCAATTACCGTCAAGAAGGCGTATGGAATCGATGGAGAAAACATTGGTCACCGGTGGGCGCGGCTTCATCGGAGCAAATCTGGTGCGGCGCGTGGGCGAGCGACGTCATCCAATCGTGCTTGATACCCTCGAGCGGGCCTCTCCAACGGGCTGGAGCGATGGCGATACCGAGTTCGTGAAAGGGAGCATCCTTGAGCCTCGGGTGCTGGCGGAAGCCATGAAAGGCGTCGAGTCGCTCGTGCATCTTGCCGCCTACGGCTCGGTGGTCGAATCGGTCATCGATCCGCTCGCCAACTTCCATACCAACGTATGGGGAACGTTCAACGTCCTCAATGAAGCCGCAAATGCGGGCGTCAGCCGCGTGGTGATGGCTTCGACGGGCGGAGCCTTGATTGGTGATGCGACTCCCCCGGTGAACGAGAATTCGTTGCCCAAGCCCATATCCCCTTATGGGGCAAGCAAGCTTTGTGGCGAAGCGTATTGCCACGCTTTCGCCAAGTCGCGCGGATTGGGTGCCGTCTGCCTGCGGTTCGGCAATGTCTATGGACCCCATAGCGCGCACAAGAAGGGCGCGGTCACGATGTTCGCCAAGGCGCTGATGCTCGATGAGCCCATCGTCATCTACGGCGACGGCTCGGCTTCGCGCGACTACATCCATGTCGATGACCTGTGCGCCGGAATCGAGGCTGCGCTCGATGCGCCATTGCACGGCGGGGAGGTATTCCATCTCGCGTCCGGGCGCGAAACCTCGGTGCTGGAACTGGCGAATATTCTGCGGAACGCCGCGGGCAAACCGAAGCATCCGATCGAATTCAGGCCGATCCGCAGGGGTGAGGTTGCACGCAACTTTGCGACCTACGATCTTGCCAAGCGCGTATTGGGCTTTGAACCTAAGCGTCGGCTCGAAGAAGGCTTGGCCGAAACGTGGCAATGGTTCGTCGAACACCAGGATGTCGTGCTGTCGGCAAAGACCAGCGATTCATGACACATGTCCTGAGCATCATTCATTACCCCGTCTTTGGCGGTCCGGGCAACCGGAACGCCAGGCTTGCGCCGATACTTGCGGGCAGGGGCGTCAGGACGACGGTGCTGCTGCCTGACGAGCCGGGTAACGCCGCGGAGCGACTTCGCAAGGCCGGGGTCGATGTCGAGCTGCTGCCCTTGCGGCGGATCCGCGCGACCAAGAACGTGACGACGCACCTCCGGTTCGCATTGGGATTCCCGGGCCAGGTTCGTGCGATTCGCAAGCTCATGAAACAGCTGCAGATTGACATCGTCCAGATCAATGGACTGGTCAATCCACACGCCGCGATCGCCGCCCGTGCACTGGGCATTCCTGTCGTCTGGCAAGTACTGGACACCTACACGCCGATGTCCCTGCGGAAACTTCTCGCGCCGGTCGTGCGCCGATACGCCGATGTCGTCATGTGCACTGGCAAGCGTGTGGCTGCCGAGCATCCGGGGGTCGTCGATGGACCGGATCGCCTGGTCAACTTCTATCCACCTGTCGACATGCACCAGTTCCAGCAAGACTCGGCGATGCGTTCGACGGCAAGGAACGCCCTGGGCATGGAAGGCTCGGACTTCGTTGTCGGCACGGTCGGCAACATCAACCCGCAGAAAGGCCACGACCACTTCATTCGTGCGGCCGCGGCACTCAAGGCCAAGGTTCCGCACGCGAAGTTCGTGATCCTGGGGGTGACGCACGGGAATCATCGTTCCTACATCGACGGGCTATGGAAGTTGGCGGCGGAACTGGGGCTGGAACACGGCCGCGACCTCGTCTCGATGGATCCGAAGGGAAAAGTGCACGAACTGGTGCAAGCCATGGACGTGTTCTGGATGACTCCCAGGCCCAATTCGGAAGGCATTCCGACGGCCATGGAGGAGGCGATGGCGCTCGGTCTTCCCGTGGTCAGCTATGACGTGGGTTCGATCGGCGAACTGGTCGATCATGGCCACACGGGGTATCTCGTTGGCGACCAGGATCCGGGCGCGGTCGCGGAATTGACGGCGCAATACCTGCTCGATCCCGAACACCGCGCGAAGTTCGGGGCATTGGGGCGCCAGTTCATCGAAGCGAATGCGTCGCTGGAACGTTGTGCGGACACGCACATGAAAGCCTATGAATTGGCGAGTCGACTGAGATCCATGCATGGATCGAGCAGGATTCGCAGCACCGCCTGACGTCCAATCGAAGATCGAGGTTTGCACCAGATGCCCGGCAGCACGGGGCAGTCGAGCGATTGATTGGCTCCCTCTCGCAGGTTTTCCCGACACGCATCAACAACTTGGCATTCGACATGAGAAGAAATTCGACACCGGCCGATGGCCGTTTCATGAAGGCGGCCGGTATCCGCGCATGAAGATCCTGATTTACGGACTGAACTACGCGCCCGAGGTCACGGGTACGGGCACATACACGGCCGCCACTGCCGTCTGGCTGGCCGCGCGCGGGCACCAGGTGGAAGTCATTTGCGGGCTGCCCCATTACCCTGACTGGAAGCTGGACGCGGCGTATGCGGATGGTCGCGCGCGGGTGGAAACACGCCTTGGGGTCCCGGTGATGCGTGCGCCGCACTACGTGCCCTCGGCCGGCGCTGTCACGGCGTGGGCGAGGATCCGCATGGAGACCAGTTTCACGATCTCGGCGTCACGCTACTGGTTGCCGCGTTTGTTCGGTCGTCGCAAGCCCGACGTCGTGATCGCTGCGATGCCGCCCATGCAGATTGCCGCGTGGCCGTTGTTGTTCGGCTGGTTCAGGCGCGTTCCCTGGGTCTTGCATGTCCAGGACCTCCAGGTCGATGCCGCCTTGCGCCTGGGCATGCTCAAGGTCGGCAAGCTGGGACGGGTTCTTTACTGGATCGAGGGATTCCTGCTTCGGCATGCGACGCGTGTATCGACCATCACCGAATCGATGCGCCGGCGCATCATCGCCAAGGGCACGCCGCAGGAACGTACGTGGATGCTACCCAACTGGTCCGATTTCGCCGAGATCCGGCCCGGCCCGCGCGACAATGCCTTCCGTCAGTCGCTTGGACTGCCTCTGGATGTGCTGGTCGTCCTGTATGGGGGCAACATGGGCGAAAAGCAGGGGCTGGAGGTCATGCTCGATGCGGCGCAGGCCTGTCGCGACGACCGGCGCCTGTTTTTTGTGCTTGCGGGGGGTGGCGGGGCGCGGCCGGGGCTTGAGCAAAAGGCTGCGGAAATGGGGCTGACCAACCTGCGCTTCGTCCCGGTGCGGCCGCTGAAGGAATACGACGAAGTGCTGGCCGCGGGCGACATCCATGTCGTCGTGCAGAAGCGCGATGCCGCCGACCTGATGATGCCCTCGAAGCTGGCAAATACGCTCGCAGCCGGACGCGCCTGCATCGCCACGGCCGATCCGGGAACCGCCTTGCACGATGTCGTCGGGGGGCACGACATCGGGCTCACGGTGCCTTCGGAGGACCCGCAGGCACTCACGGAAGCCATCAAGGAATTGGCGGACGATGCGGAGAAGCGTGCGGTCTTCGGGCAACGCGCGCGCGCGTATGCCGAACGCTATCTGGACAAGGATGGAATCCTCGCTGCATTCGAAGAAAACCTTGAAGAACTGCTGTCTGCGAAAGGATCGCACGGCTGAAGCCTGCATGGCTCCGGGCGTTGCCGAATTGCCCAGGCGCTATCTGGCCTGCGGTCTGCGCGACATCCGTCGATCGAAAATTGTTATGCTACACACCGTGTTGCCGCAGTTAAAAAGCTAGTTGCATGTGCAATTGGATGTTGCTAGAGTTGGGACGCGTGCATCTTCAGAAACGTCAAGGGAGTAGAAGAAAATGAAAAATCTCGTAGCGGTAGCGGCGGTGCTCGCGTTGGCACTGGCGGGTCAGTGCTTTGCAGAAGACGTCGATTCGAAGCACGACTGCGCCGAGCATGGCGGGCAGATGAACAGTGCCGGCCAGTGCATGAAAGATGGAGTCGCAATTACAACTGGAGCTGCAGTGGCAGCACCAGCGGCAGCTGGTAGTGTTGCGGCAGGCGGCCTGTCTGCTGGTGCCATCGCTGGCGTCGTCGCGGTGGTTGCGGTAGCAGTGGCAGTTGGCGTGAGCGGTAACGGTAGCAACGGCAACCACGGTACCACTGGTACGCACTAATTCGTTGCGAGGCAATCAACACACCCGTCATCGACGGGTGTGTTGCTGCGTGTAGGGAATATTTCCTCGATTTACAACCCGTTTGCCATTTTCGTCCCGTGGTCTCTGCCGGGGTGAAGGCATACGGTTTTCAGCGTTATGCTGTGCTCTGGATCATGAAGGTATTTCCGCGAAATGAGAAACCTGCGAGCCTTGGGAGTCGCGCTCCTGACCATGGTCTTGACGGCCTGCGTTCTTGCCCCCGGACAACACATGACCACGCGCGAGTTCGTGCGTAACGGGTCAGAGGAAAACAGCCGTTACAGACTGGTTCCGATCACGGGCAAGGAAATCGCGATGGAGACTGCAACAGCAGTCGCTCCAACGATTCCCCAGGAATTGCGCGACTTTCAGCCGGAGCCCTATCGCATTGGCGTCGGCGACGTCCTCTACATCACCGTATGGGACCATCCTGAGCTGACATCTCCCGCCGGCTCGCAGCAGCAAGCCAGCGCCAACGGTCGCCTGGTCAGGGCTGACGGCACGTTGTTCTACCCTTATGCCGGGCTTGTAAGTGCTGCCGGAATGACGGTGGAGCAGTTGCGCGTCGCGCTTGCCAACAAGCTGACGAAGTACGTCGAGAAGCCCCAGGTCGATATCAGCGTCATCAACTATGGCATCCAGCGCGTCACGCTGCGTGGCGCCTTCATGAAAACCGATCCGCAGCCGATCACCGTGTCGCCCGAGACGCTGGCACAGGCGATTGGCGTCGCGACGATCAATACGGACCAGGCCGATCTGTCGAACCTGACCTTGACCCGCGATGGTCGCGAGTACCACCTGGATCTCGACGCGCTCAGTCACACGCAGCATGGGCTCGACGATGTCTGGCTGAAGGCGGGCGACCAGATTTTCCTGCCATACAACGACCGCAAGGAAGTCTATGTATTGGGCGAGGTCGTGCATCCCCTGGCGATTCCGTTCAAGGCGAGCACGTTGACCTTGACCCAGGTGCTGGGCCGAGCCAATGGATTGAGCCAGCTCACTTCGAAGGGTCGCGCGGTCTATGTGATCCGTGGAGTTCCGGACATGGAGAAGGAGCCGGCCACGATCTACCAGCTGAATGCGCGATCGCCGGCAGCGTATGCCCTGGCATCCGAATTTGCGGTGCGGCCAGGCGACGTGGTCTTCGTCGGCGCGGCCGATGTCACCCGCTGGAACCGGTTCCTGTCCCAGCTCTTGCCGATTTCCGGAATCATCCAGAACGCTGCGATAGCCACGCACGACTTCGGCCTCTGATGCCCTCCTTGCGTAATGGCTAGCAGGATCAGGGGTGCTAGGTGCGTCGTTGTGCTGGCTTTGCTGGCGCTGATGGCAGGGTGCTCGCCCACCTACCGTAGTGGCATGGATACGATCAGGCAGGCGTTGCATAACCGCCACGCGCAAGTCGATCCCACGCCGTCGTCGGTGGCGGCAAAGCCCTACTTCCAACTCCAGGCGACTTCGCCTTATGGCCAGGCGATCCTGATCCTCGGCAGCGTGGAAGGCGACCTGCAGGGATGGTATGGCCGCGGCGGGGAGGCGGTTTTCCTCAGTCGCGGCGTGGTGGTCAGGACCATCGGGTTGCCGCAGAACCTGGACAACACGCTGTGGCCTTCCGGCAATCCGTTCAATGCTGGCTTGAATACGCTGAACTCGCCGTTTGACGGCGTCCGTGTCGTCGATTGGTCGCCGGGCTTCCGCTATGGGGTGACGGTCAGCGATCGCCTCGTGCCGGCTGGGATGGAGGACGTCACCATCCTTGGCACGGTCCATCACCTCCGCCGTTTCGACGAGCAGTTGGGTGCGCCGGCAGCTGGTTTTGCAGGCGTGAACCATTATTGGGTGGATCCGGCCGACGGCTTCATCTGGAAGAGCCATCAGTTTGTCGCACCGGGCTTGCCGCTGGACCTGGTCCAGTTGCGTCCTTATCGGGATGCAGCCAAGTGAAGTATTGGCTGGCATCGATAGCGGCACTGGGGCTGGCAGCGGCATGCGGCCAAGCACAGGCCGTGGTGCATGTGACCGTATCGGGCGAAGTGGGCCATCCTGGCGAGGTCGTTTTCGAAGGCAAGCCGCGGCTCGGCGATGTGGCGAAAGCGGCGCAGGTGACCAGCCGGGCCTATCCGGTGGGTGCCGCATGGCTGCGGCCCTCGCTGCAACTCGAGCAGAAGCGGCTGAAGACCGGCGTTGCCTACGAATTGGGCCTCATCGAAAAGAAAGCGATGGCGGACGGGAATGAGTCGCTTGCAACCCTTGCGCGACGCATGCACGACCGCATCAGCGAGATGCCCGTCACCGGACGCAAGATCGTCCGCACGCTGGAACCACACGCGCTCCAGGCGAGTGCGCCCGACAATGTCCCGGTGGAAGAGGGGGATAGCCTGGTCTATCCGTCCCGCCCGCAGACCGTCACCGTGATGGGTGCGGTGGAACAGGTATGCGACCTGCAGCACGAAGCCCTGAGGGATGCCCGCGATTACCTGGCGCAGTGCGTTGCATCGCCGTTTGCCGACCGCGACGTCGTGTTCGTGATCGAGCCTGACGGCGAGGTATTCGAGCGGGGAGTCGCTCTCTGGAACCGCAGCCCGGCAATGTCCGTGGCGCCCGGCGCCGTCTTGTACGTGCCACTGGGTTGGCGGGCGACTGCGCGCGCCGCGGACGAGAGATTCAATCACGATATGGCGGATTTCATCGCCACCCAACCGCTGGGCGGCCCGGGAATGAAGCCATGAGTCCCTTTACGGACAACAGGGGCATGGAATCCATCACTCCCCGTGCGCCGGGTGTTGGCGTTGGCGTTGGCGGACGCAGGACCCGTCGGACGGCAGTGCTGCGCGTCGTCACGCCGCTGGCATGGTGCATCGCCGGTGCGCTGCATGCCCAGAGTGCGCCGGGTTATACGCAAAGCGATTTCGGTGGCGTGGGGTTGCTGCAGACGCCAACCGCGCGGATGGCCGATCCGGGCGAGATGAGTTTCGTTTACAGCCGGGTCGATCCGTATACGAGACTCAATGTGTCCGCGCAGCCGTTTTCCTGGCTGGAAGCATCGGCTCGCTACACGATCGTGAGCAACAAGCCTTACTCGACCGTTGGCAATTCCAGCGGGCAAAGTTTCAAGGACAAATCGATCGACGCGAAGATTCGGTTGCGCGGCGAGACGCATTACCTGCCGGCCATGGCGGTCGGCATTCGCGACCTTGCGGGTACCGGCTTGTTCTCAAGCGAATATGTCGTCGCGAGCAAGCGCGCCGGGCCGTTCGATTTCAGCCTCGGGCTGGCCTGGGGCAACATGGGTGCGCGCGGCGACGTGTCGAATCCATTCGGGTGGATCGATCCAAGCTTCAACCATCGACCGGCGGTAAGGCCGGGTACCGTCACCGGCCAGTTCACCGTGTCGAGGTATTTCCATGGCCCGACGGCGCTTTTTGGCGGTGTCGAATACCAGACGCCGTGGGATCGCTTGCGCCTGAAACTCGAACTGGATGGCAACGACTACCAGCACGAAGGGTTGAACAACAACCTGCCCCAGCGCTGGCCGATCAACCTGGGCGCGATGTTTCGCGTGAACCGCCATGTGGACGTCTCGCTCGGGTACGAACGGGGAAACACGGTGATGGCTTCGCTCAGCATCCACGACAACCTCGCGCAGCGCACCGAGTCCGCCAAGCCCCTCGATCCGCCACCCGAGCCCGCTGGCCGCGACGCGGTGGTCGATCCGGCCAACCCGACGCCTCATGCAAGCCCGGCAACGACCGACTGGGTGGCGGTCAGCAAGATCCTGGAAGACAACGCCGGCATCAAGGTCACCCACATTGCGCAGCGTGGGTCGGAACTGCTGGTCTACGGTGAACAGAAACGTTTCTTCTATGCTTCCGAGGGATTGGGTCGCGCCGCGCGATTGCTGGACAGTCGCCTGGACGGCAGCATCGACTGGATCACCGTCGTCTCGGAAAACCATGGGCTGGCTGTCGTGGAAGCCAGCGTCCATCGACAGAGATTCATCGACCTGCTGAACCACGACATCGACATGCCCACCTTCAGGCGCAGCGTCGAGACGGATCCGACCGCACCGCAGCAGGAACATGTCCTCTACACGACGCCCTTGAAGAAGCTCGATCTCGGGCTGTCGCCCGGTTATGCGCAGAGCCTGGGCGGACCGGATGCCCCGATCCTCTATCAGTTCACCGCGGACGGCAAGGCGACTTACCACTTCAACCGCAACCTGTGGTTGGACGGGGAAGTGGACGTGATGCTGCTCAACAACTACAGCAACTACAAATTCGACGGGCCGAGCGACTTGCCCCGCGTCCGAACCGATGTGCGCAAGTACCTGGTCAGCTCGAACGTGACGATGCCGATCTTCCAGCTCACCGGCACCCGCCAGCTGGGCACGGACCTGTACGGGATGGCTTATGCAGGCATGCTCGAAAGCATGTTCGGGGGCGTAGGCGGCGAAGTGCTGTATCGGCCGTTCGGTGAGAACTGGGCGATCGGCGCCGATGCGAACTGGGTCCGGCAGCGCGGCTTCAACCAGGACTTCTCGTTCCGCAGCTATCACGTGGCCACGGGCCACGCCACGCTGTACCTGGATACCGGCTTCGAAGGCATGAATCTCGCCGTGAGCGCCGGCCGCTACCTGGCGGGCGACTGGGGCACCACGCTGGAGGTGTCCCGTCATTTCGACAACGGCGTCCGCATGGGCGCTTATGCGACCTTCACCACGGCGGGCAAGGCCTATGGCGAAGGCAGCTTCGACAAGGGCGTTTATCTTTCCGTTCCGATCGACCTGTTCTCGCCGTGGTCCATCAACAAGCGCGCAACGCTGCGTTGGGAACCCCTGTTGCGCGACGGTGGCGCCCGCCTGGACAAGGCCTATCGTCTCTACGACATGACCGATGATCGCGACCGCGACCTGTTCGACCAGAACCTCGACAAGATCGTGAATTGACGGCTGCTGGCGGCTGGTGGCCCAACATGCCGGCCAAAGAACTGTATTTTTGCTTGCTATTGTTCAACCTCGCTCTTGCGAATTGCTTCGGCGCAAACGGCAACGATTCGCAACGGATAATGGGTCAGGTCCCGCACATCCACGGGATGGCGGGTTGTATTTGCGGTTTTCGCGGCGGTATCCTACGGGCTCGCTCGTAGGCACTGCAGCAGGTTTGGCTGGGGTTTGGCGCGGGGGATCGGGCGAAGCGTCACATTCGGCTCATAGGATGGGCGCCTCACCGCTTGCGGGACGATCGTGCCAACTTGAGAAGAGCCGTCGTCCATTGCCAGCTTCATCGTGTCCGGGTTTTTCCCGCTAATCCGTTCGTTTCCTTGAGATGGCAGTCATGGATGGTCAGATGGACTTAAGTCGACAAATACAGGAAGTGCCTGCGGGGCGCATGAGAAACCTATCGTATCGATTCGCCAAACGCTTTCTGGATTTGACGCTCGGTTCGGTATTGCTGGTTCTCTGCTTGCCCGTCGTGACCCTGGCTGCACTCGTGATCTGGCTCGAGTCGCCTGGATCGCCGTTTTTTTTCCAGTACCGATTGGGACTGGATGGAAAACCCTTCCGGATTTTCAAGCTGCGCGGCATGTACACCGATGCCCGTGAACGATTTCCGCACCTGTATGACTATTCCACCAAGCCGGACCTGAATTTTTATTTTCACGAGCAGAGCGATCCCCGCGTCACCCGTGTCGGCAGGTTTACCAGGAAAACGAGTATCGACGAGTTGCCGAATCTCTGGAACGTGGTGACCGGCGATATGTCCCTTGTCGGGCCACGCCCGGAAATCCCGGAAGTGCTGGCGTTGTACGGCCCCTACCGCGACGAATATCTTTCGGTCAAACCCGGGATCACGTGTTTGTCGAAGTGTTCGGGTCGGGATCACCTGACGAAATCCGAGTCCATTGAGCTTGATATCAAGTACATCCGTCAACGCACCTTCGTGCGGGATTTCGGCATCCTTTGCCGAACCATCCATGGCGTCCTGATGCGCCGGAACGTCTTCTGAGTTGAGCCTGCGGCGCTGGCAATTCCGATGGGCGCCTCGCAGCGGCGGCATCATCAACTGAGGCGTTAGCCGCCTTTCCCTTGAAGTCCTGTGAAGTCCTGGCATGGATGGCGCTGGATCGCGCAGGCGCCAGTATCCAGAATCGGGTCGGTGCGTTGGCGGTTCCTACGCGCGTATCCGTTGTGCATGCAGTCGCCGATAGTGCGGCATGCACGCATTCGCGACGCGCGCGCCGGCCGAGGGCAGGCGGATCGCCAGCGGCCCGGATGGGGGCTCGAAACCTGTCGATTCCCAAACGCGCGAATACCAGTGGGGCGCCCAAGCGCCATCGCTGGCGCGCGGACCAGGCGGCCACCGCAACATGCGGTCGGTGAAGTCGATACCGAGCAACTCGCAGAGTACCCGCAGATGGGCTTCGGGCGCGCGCAGGAAATCGCCGGCGTCGATGATCGGCGGCGGCGTTCCCGCAGCACCGAGCATGTCGAAAAGTTCGACCTGTTGCGGCAAGCCGATGTCTTCGGGCGTGACCGTCGCGCGTGCCTTGAGGTACGAGGCGACGACTTCGCGCGGATCGCGGATCAGCAGCACGTTCGCCAGTTGGCCGATCCACGCGCGGTCCATGCCCGGCAACAGGTGGTGGGCCATGTGTTTCTGGTACCAGATCGGTTTTTCATTCGGCACGGGGCCCGTGAGCATGCGAACCACGCTGCGCCAGTCGGTGTCGCCGGCGGCGATCACGGCATCACGCATGGGATGGTCGATGCCTGTCGTCGCGAGGTACGCCGCATACAGCGGTTCATCGCTGACTGCGCAGTCGCCACGGTTTTCCCAGGCGCGCATCATCGCGGTGGAAATGTTGCGCGGACCGCTCCACATGGCGACGCGCAGCGGGGATCCTTCGCGACGGGCGTTCATGCGAGGCGCACCCCCGCACGCGCGGCCGCGTCCAGGTGCGCGAGCTCGCGGTAGAGGCCTTGCAGGCGTTCGACCATCGGGCCGCGCCGGCCGTCACCGATCGTGCGCCCGTCGATCTCGCGCACCGGCACCACGCCGGCGAACGTGCCGGTCGTGAAGGCCTCGTCCGCACCGTAAACATCGGTGAGGCTGAAGTTGCGTTCGCGCGCGTGTATGCCCTCGCGCCGGCACAGCCGCAGCACGTTCGCGCGGGTAATGCCGCCGAGGCAGTAGTCGCCGCTCGACGTCCATACCTCGCCGCGTCGCACGATGAAGAAATGGGTCGAGTTGCAGGTCGCGACGAAGCCGTGCGGATCGAGCATCAGTGCTTCGTCGGCGCCCGCCGTGTAGGCCTGGATGCAGGCGGTGATGCAGTTGAGCTTGCTGTGCGAGTTGAGCTTCGGATCCTGCACGTCAGGGTAGCCGCGGCGCACGTGTACGGTGAATAGCTTGAGCCCACGATCGAGAAGTTCCGGGCGCGGCGTCTTGTATTCGGGAATCATCACGATCGTTGCCGGACCGATGGAAGCGCGCGGATCCTGGTACGGCGTGCGCTTGACGCCGCGCGTGACCATGACGCGGACATGGACATCGTCGGTCATCCCATTCGCGGCGAGCGTCCCCACGATTGCATTCGTCAGCGATGCGCGATCCATGCCGATATCGAGCATGATTGCCTTCGCGCCCTCGTACAGGCGATCCAGGTGCGCATCGAGGAACAATGGCTGCCCGCCGAGCACGCGCAGGCCCTCCCAGACGCCGTCGCCGAGCACGAAGCCCGAGTCGAACACCGAGACCATCGCCTCGGCGCGCGGCTTCAACGCGCCGTTGACGTAGATCAGGATGTCGCGATTGCGTGGATCGTCGACGAAATCGTGAACGCTCTGGGCCATCGTGGGTCTCCGCAACGGGAGTGCGATGGTAACGCGCGGCAGCGGCGGCGTTGACAGCGGCGCGAACAGAACCTAGCTTATGAATCCTGCCGCGGCGCGAGGTCGTGGCCCGAATGGAAGGAAGTCGCGGGAAACCGCCGACGCAGCGTGCGACATGAGCACTACCAGCCTCGACTGATCGCTGTCCACCGCACGTCCCCAAAAGGCGCGCGAGCGCCTTTATTTATGGGATTTATTCCGGTCCATCGTCCGGATGGACAAGGAAAAGCGGCCATCCTGGCCGAACTTCCCATGGAAGAGTCCTAACTCTTCCCTAATTCCCTGGAAATTGAAAAATGGTCAACATCAAGCTTCCCGACGGCTCCAGCCGTCCGTTCGAACACCCCGTCAGCGTGGGCGAGGTCGCGGCGGCGATCGGTCCGGGCCTGGCCAAGGCCGCGCTCGCTGGCAAGGTCGACGGCAAGCTGGTCGATACCAGCTTCCGGATCGACCATGACGCCGCGCTCGAGATCGTCACCGACAAGCACCCCGATGCGCTCGAGGTGCTGCGCCATTCCACGGCGCACCTGCTCGCGCAGGCCGTGCAGCGCCTGTTCCCGGGCGCGCAGGTCACGATCGGCCCGGTGATCGACAACGGCTTCTACTACGACTTCGCCTACGAGCGGCAGTTCACCGTCGAGGACCTGGCGAAGATCGAAGAAGAGATGCTCAAGATCGTCAAGGAGGCTATCCCCGTCGAGCGCTCGGTGATGCCGCGCGACGAGGCGGTGAGCTTCTTCAGCGACATGGGCGAGAAGTACAAGGCCGAGATCATCGGCTCGATCCCGTCGAACGAGGACATCTCGCTGTACCGGCAGAGCGATTTCATCGACCTGTGCCGCGGGCCGCACGTGCCGGGCACGGACAAGTTGCGCGCGTTCAAGCTCATGAAGGTCGCGGGCGCGTACTGGCGCGGCGATTCGAACAACCAGATGCTCAGCCGCATCTACGGCACGGCTTGGCTCAACGACAAGGACCTCAAGGCCTACCTGACCCAGCTCGAAGAAGCCGAGAAACGCGACCACCGCAAGATCGCCAAGGCGCAGAACCTGTTCCACCAGCAGGAGCAGGCGCCGGGCATGGTGTTCTGGCATCCCAAGGGCTGGGCGATCTGGCAGGTCGTCGAGCAGCACATGCGCGGGGTCTATCGCGCATCCGGTTACCACGAGGTGCGCGCCCCGCAGATCCTCGACGTTTCGCTGTGGAAGGCATCCGGCCACTGGGACAACTACCAGGACAACATGTTCTTCACCGAATCGGAGAAGCGCGAATACGCGCTCAAGCCGATGAATTGCCCCGGCCACGTGCAGATCTTCAACCACGGCCTGCACTCGTACCGCGACCTGCCGATCCGCTACGGCGAGTTCGGAGGCTGCCATCGCAACGAGCCCTCCGGCGCCCTGCACGGGATCATGCGGGTGCGTGCGTTCACCCAGGACGACGGCCACATCTTCTGCACCGAGGACCAGATCGAGTCCGAGGTCACCGCCTTCCACGCGCAGGCGATGAAGGTCTATTCGGACTTCGGTTTCAGCGAGATCGCGCTGAAGATCGCGCTACGTCCGGACAAGCGGCTCGGCAGCGACGAGGTCTGGGACAAGGCCGAAGGCGCCCTGCGCGCCGCGCTGGCGGCCGCCGGGGTCAGTTGGGAGGAGCTGCCGGGCGAGGGCGCGTTCTACGGGCCCAAGATCGAGTACCACATGAAGGATTCGATCGGCCGCGCCTGGCAGGTCGGCACCATGCAGGTCGATTTCATGATGCCCGAGCGCCTCGGCGCCGAGTACGTGGACGAGCACTCGACCAAGCGCCACCCGGTGATGCTGCACCGGGCCATCGTCGGCTCCATGGAGCGTTTCATCGGCATTCTCATTGAAAACCATGCCGGCAACCTGCCGGCCTGGCTGGCCCCGGTACAGGCGGTGGTGCTCAATATCACCGATGCACAGGCCGATGCGGTCGAAGCGGCGCGTGCGAGCCTTGAAAATCAAGGCTTTCGGGTCGAAGCCGATTTGCGGAACGAAAAGATCGGCTATAAGATTCGCGAGCACGCCATGCAACGGATTCCGTATCTGCTCGTGATCGGGGATCGCGAGAAGGAAACCGGCTCGGTTGCGGTGCGCACGCGGTCTGGGGAAGACCTGGGGACGATGCGTCTTGAGGACTTCATCGCCCGCTTGCGCAGCGAGGCCCGCCCCGGCGCACACGGAGCCGAGCTACACTGAACTCCAGCGCACACCGGGCATCCGTAACATCCACGCAAAGAGGAACCGCGAATCAATACCGACAAACAGAACCGCAAGAACCAGGAAATCCGCGTACCGCGCGTGCGCTTGATCGATGCCGAAGGGGAAAACGTCGGCGTGGTCGAACGCGATGCCGCGTTGCAGATGGCCGAGGACGCCGGGATGGATCTGGTCGAGATCCAGCCGAACGCCGATCCGCCCGTTTGCCGCATCATGGATTTCGGCAAGTTCAAGTTCGAGGCCCAGAAAAAGGCGGCCGCGGCCAAGAAGAAGCAGAAGACGGTCGAGATCAAGGAACTCAAGTTCCGCCCGACCACGGATGATAGCGACTACAACATCAAGCTGCGCAACTTGCGCCGGTTCCTCGAGGAAGGCGACAAGGTCAAGGTCAACATCCGCTTCAAGGGCCGCGAAATGGCCCATCAGGAGCTTGGCCTGCAGATGGCGGCTCGCATCGAGGCCGACCTGGCCGATGAAGTCGTGATCGAGCAGCGCGCGCGGCTGGAAGGCCGGCAAATGATCATGATGATGTCGCCCAAGAAGAAGTAAGCGCCCGGCGGTGTCAAGCGGCTGATTTGCAAGGGGATCGTCCAGCTGGCATACTTCGCGGCCCGGTTCGTTCCGGGTTGCGTGAGTTTAATCGTTTCACCAGGACCCGCCGCCGGTCTCGTGGAGTCATCACGGGATCGGGGCAATAAGCCGGCATAGGCAGGACGGAAAGCGTGGCGCAAGCCACCGCCTCAGCCAGTGACATAACGACGACAGGATTTCCGATGCCCAAGATCAAGACCAACCGGGGGGCTGCGAAGCGTTTTCGCAAGACCGCATCCGGCAAGTACAAGTGCGGCCACGCCAACCGTAGCCACATCCTCACGAAGAAGTCGACGAAGCGGAAACGCAACCTTCGCAGCACGAACCATGTGCGCGCCGAGGATGCGGGACGTCTCGATCGCATGCTTCCCTATCTCTGAGGAGGGCTGAACAATGGCACGAGTCAAACGTGGTGTGACGGCCCGCCGCCGTCACAAGAAAGTACTGAAGCTGGCCAAGGGCTACTTCCATGCGCGTCGCAAGGTCTTCCGCGTCGCCAAGCAAGCCGTCACCAAGGCCGCGCAATACGCGTACATCGGTCGCAAGCAGCGCAAGCGCCAGTTCCGCGCGCTATGGATCGTGCGCATCAACGCCGGTGCGCGCCAGTTCGGCCTGAGCTACAGCCGTTTCATGAACGGCCTCAAGAAAGCCGAGATCACCCTGGATCGCAAGGTGCTCTCCGACATCGCCGTGCACGACATTGCGGCGTTCGGAAAGCTTGCCGAAAAAGCGAAGCAGGCCCTCGCGGCGTAAGGTTCGAAATACGCGAAGCAACCGACGGGGGAGGGCGAGAGTCCTTCCCCGTTTTTGTTTCTCCAGCGTCATCCCGGCGAAAGCCGGGATCCATTTTGATCTTGAATTTGAACTGCAACGTCAAGATGGATTCCGGTTCTCGCCGGAATGACGAAACGGCCCCGTGTCGTGATGACCCGGGACCGAATCGTCTTGGGGCATTGGATCGATGAGCGAAATTGAAGCACTTACAAGCCGGGCGTTGTCCGAAATCTCGGGCGCTGGAACACCCGATGCGCTCGAACACCTGCGCGTGCACCTGCTCGGCAAGCAGGGCAGCGTCACCGCGTTGTTGAAATCGCTCGGCGCGATGCCGGCCGAGCAGCGCAAGTCCGCTGGCGAAGCGATCAACCGCGCGAAGGAATCGATCGCCGACGCGATCTCCACGCGTCGCGCGCAACTCGACGAAGCCGGCCTGCAATCGCGACTCGCATCCGAACGCATCGACATCACCTTGCCCGGACGCAATGGCGAACGCGGCAGCCTGCATCCGGTCACGCGCGCGCTCGAACGCATTGTCGAGATCTTCGCTCGCCTCGGTTACGCGGTGGCCGAAGGCCCCGAGATCGAGGACGACTGGCACAACTTCGAGGCGCTGAATTTCCCGCCGCACCATCCCGCGCGCGCGATGCACGACACGTTCTACTTTCCCGATGGCCGACTGCTGCGCACGCACACCTCGCCGGTACAGGTCCGCGGCATGGCCGGGCGCAAGCCGCCGATCCGCCTGATTGCGCCGGGCAAGGTGTACCGCAGCGATTCGGACCAGACCCACACGCCGATGTTCCACCAGGTCGAAGGCCTGCTGGTCGATGAGACTTCGAGCTTCGCTGATCTCAAGGGCACCCTGTCCGAATTCGTGCAGGCGTTCTTCGAGCGCGAACTGCCGATGCGTTTTCGTCCGAGCTATTTCCCGTTCACCGAACCGTCTGCCGAAGTCGATATCGGCTGGCGCCGTGCGGACGGCAGCGAGTCCTGGCTCGAAGTGCTCGGCGCGGGTATGGTCCATCCGAACGTGCTGCGCAACTGCGGCATCGACCCGGAGCGCTATACCGGTTTCGCGTTCGGCCTTGGCGTCGAGCGTTTCGCGATGCTGCGCTACGGCGTCGACGACCTGCGCAGCTTCTTCGAAAACGACCTGCGTTTCCTGCAGCAGTTCGCGTGAGGCCATCATGAAATTCTCAGAGAAGTGGGCGAGCCGGAAGCTGTCGGGCGATGCGTTGAAGCGCATCGCGCGTCGGCGAGCGACCGGGCAGGGATGCCCGGGCCGGACGGGAAGTCCATGGATGGATAGAGCGAGGAAGCCATGAAGTTCAGTGAAAACTGGTTACGCAACTGTGTAGCCATTGAAGCGACGCACGAGGCACTCACCGAACGCCTCAGCGCGATCGGCCTCGAAGTCGAGAACGTCGAATTGCTCGGCGCTCAGCTCGATGGCGTGGTGGTCGCGCAGATCATCGCGTGCGCGAAACATCCCGAAGCCGACCGGCTGCAGGTGTGCAGTGTCGATGCGGGCAAAGGCGAGCAGCTGCAGATCGTTTGTGGCGCGCCCAACGCGCGGCCCGGATTGAAGGCTCCGCTCGCCATGATCGGCGCAATCCTGCCGGGTGGCATGCAGATCAAGCCCGCGACGCTGCGCGCCGTTGCATCCAACGGCATGCTGTGCTCGGCGAAGGAACTCGGCATCGATCCCGATGCATCCGGTTTGCTGGAATTGCCCGGCGATGCGCCGGTTGGTGCCGCGCTTGCGGATTATCTCGGCTTGCCCGACGCCAGCATCGAACTCAAGCTCACTCCGAATCGCGCGGATTGCTTTTCCGTCCGTGGCATCGCGTTTGATGTCGCTGCTGCGTTCGGCAGCACCGTGAAACCACTGGCGATCGAATCCACGCCCGTCACGTCGGGGGCATCGAACGCGATCGCGCTCGACGCCGGCAGCGAATGTCCCCGCTATTGCGGCCGCATGATCGAAGGCGTCAACTCCGCTGCGACGACGCCATTGTGGATGAGCGAACGCCTCAAGCGTTCTGGCATCCGGCCGATCAGCCTGCTGGTGGATGTCACCGCGTATGTGATGCTCGAACTCGGCCAGCCTATGCACGCGTACGACGCCGACAAGCTCGATGGCGCGATCCACGTGCGCCGCGCACGCGCTGGCGAAAGCATCAAGTTGCTCGACCAGCGCGAGGTCGCGCTCGACCCCGGATTCCTGTTGATCGCCGATGAACGTGGCCCGGTGGGCCTGGCCGGCGTGATGGGCGGTTGGGATTCTCGCGTCACCGACGCGACGGACAATGTGTTCCTCGAGGCCGCGCACTTCGCGCCCGAAGCGATCGTCGGCCGCGCGCGCAAGCTCGGCATGCACACCGACGCCGCGCACCGTTTCGAGCGCGGGGTCGATCCCGAACTGCCGCCGCGGGCGATCGAGCGCGCGACTGCATTGATCGTCGCGATCGCCGGTGGCAATGCAGGACCGGTCAGCGAGGCGCGCGTGGATGGTTTCACAACGTCGCGTCCCGCTGTCGTCCTGCGCCGCGACCGTCTCGCGCGCGTGCTAGGCATGCATGTCGCGGATGCCGATGTCGAACGCATCCTGCACGCGCTCGGCATGGAGGTCGATGTCCGCGCCGATGGCTGGAGCGTCACCGCGCCAAGCCGCCGTTTCGATATCACGATCGAGGAAGACCTCATCGAGGAGATCGCGCGCATCCACGGCTACGACGCGATCCCGACCGCGATGCCGAGCGGCGAGATCCGCGTCGCCGCGCTCAGCGAAACGCGCGTCAGTGATGCTGATATCCGTCGCCAGCTCGCCGCGCGCGATTATCGCGAGGCGATCAACTACGCGTTCATCGATGCGGGGCTGCTCGCACGATGGTCGCTCGATGCGGGGGCGGTCGCACTGGCGAATCCGCTGAGTTCCGACCTCGGCGTGATGCGCACGTCGCTGTTGCCGGGCCTGGTGCAGACGCTGCGCCATAACCACGCACGCCAGCAGCCGCGCGTGCGGATGTTCGAGTTGGGCCGGGTTTTCGGATTCCAGCAAGGCCAAGCCCCGCGCGAAACCCCGCGCATCGCCGCCGTATGCAGCGGTCATGCCAGTGCCGAGCAATGGGGCGAAGCTGCGCGGTCCGTCGATTTTTACGATCTCAAGGCCGATCTCGAGAGCCTGGCCGCGCTCGGCGGGCAGGGCGTGCCGTTGCGGTATGTGCCGGCGACCGAACCGTGGCTGCACCCGGGACGTTCCGCAGAGGTCTGGCGGGGCGATACGAGGCTCGGCTGGATCGGCCACTTGCATCCTCGCCTGCTCAAGGCGCTGGACCTCGACACCGAGGTGCTGGCGTTCGAACTGGACCTGGAACCGCTGGCCACACGCGCAATTCCAGCTGCAACGCCACTTTCGCGCTATCCGCTCATCCGCCGGGACCTCGCGCTTGTCGTGTCGGATGCGACCCCTTGGGCGGCCGTCGAGGCGACCCTGAAATCGGCCTTGGGCGCGCTGCTGCGCGAGGTCCGGCTGTTCGACGTCTACCGCGGAACGGGGCTAGACCCGGACACAAGGAGTGTCGCTATGGGCTTGATTTTACAGGATGTCTCGCGCACGCTTACCGACCACGACGCTGACAGCGCCGTGGCTGCCGCAGTTGCCGCCCTCCAGCGCGAATGCGGCGCGGTTCTGCGGGGGAGCTGAGCCGGTCCATAGTGGGTCGTTTTGGCCGAATTGCAGGAGGAAGGGCCGCAGGATGCGGCTCGACAGGGGATCGAGATGGCGTTGACGAAAGCGGAGATGGCCGAGCGCCTCTTCGAGGAAGTGGGACTGAACAAGCGCGAGGCGAAGGAATTCGTCGACGCGTACTTCGACGTGCTCCGCGAGTCGCTCGAGCGCGGCGTGCAGGTCAAGCTGTCCGGCTTCGGCAATTTCGAATTGCGCCAGAAGAACCAGCGCCCGGGTCGCAACCCGAAGACCGGCGAAGAGATTCCGATTTCCGCGCGCACCGTCGTCACCTTCCGTCCCGGGCACAAGTTGAAGGAACGCGTGGAAGCCCACGCCGGCGGCGAGCATGCTTGACCCCGGCAGCAATCGCGAGCTTCCGCCGATCCCGGCGAAACGCTACTTCACCATCGGTGAGGTCAGCGAGCTCTGCGACGTGAAGCCGCATGTGCTGCGTTACTGGGAAACCGAATTCCCGACCCTCAAGCCGGTCAAGCGCCGCGGCAATCGCCGTTATTACCAGCGCCACGACGTGCTGATGATCCGCCAGATCCGCGGCCTGCTCTACGAAAACGGCTACACGATCGGCGGCGCCCGCCAGCGACTCGAAGGCGCGGTCGCGCGCGACGAGAACACCATGTCCACGCAGATCGTCCGCCAGGTGCGGCAGGAACTCGAAGAAGTGCTGCAGCTCCTGCGCCGTTGAGTTTTCTCGCCCGCTGCATAAACCCGTATAATTCGCATCCCGCATGCATCGCATGCGCGGCAATCGTCCTCGTCGGGGCGTAGCGCAGTCTGGTAGCGCACCTGCCTGGGGGGCAGGGGGTCGTGGGTTCGAATCCCGCCGTCCCGACCAAGCTTGACCTCAGCAGCAATTATGGCGTCGCAGTTCAGGCTTGCCCGCTCGCCTTGACTCTCAAATCGAAGCAATTCGAGCGCCGCCGCTCAGTGTTGCCCGCTAGCTCTGAATTTCAAACGAAGCAAATCGAGCCGCCGCCCAGGCATCGAGGCCCTGACTCTCAATCGAAGTTGCTTTGGTTCTACACAGTGATCCCAAGCATCACTTCGGCCCAGTCTCTTCAAGCTGTTGCAGTTTCGGCCCGATCTGTCGCATGCGCAGCGTGTGCATCAGCATCGTCCCGAACAGCGCGATCGCGGCGGTCACGACGATCGCCGCGACGACATGCCGCAGCTTCCAGTCCCTGCGTGCTGGTGCGTACGCAACCAGCGCCAGCACGGCGGCGATCACCGTCACTGCGTCGAAACTCGCGCGTTGCCAATAGCTGCCACCAAGGTGCAGCCACATGCCGAACTCGTCGCGGGTCAGCACAAGTCCACGCTTGCGCGACCACCGCCTACACGCCAGACTGCCTCGAAAGAGCGCTTGAATTTCCCATACTTGAGAACGCGCGGGCCGCCGATGACCCACTACCTTGTCGCCCTCGATCCTGCAAAGACGGACCCCCGCAATCTCAATCGAAGCGACGTGCTGCGACAGAGCGACCGCTCCTCCCAACTCGCCTTTGCATACTCAGTGCTCGAGGCTCGAGGATTCTTCCGGTCGGGCGCAGCGCCAGAGCTCGACCTCAATCGCCCCCCGCTCCTGACCTGGCCGTTCCTGGATTTCATCGACAGCCTGGACCTGCAGAGCCAGTCCCTCGTGGAACTCGGCTCGGGCAGCTCGACAGCGTGGTTCGCCAAGCGGTTCCGCACGGTCAAGTCCTTCGAGACGAACCCAGCGTGGCACAGCGCCGTATCCGCCCAGGTTGGCGCTGCTGCACAGGTGATGCTGATCGACCCAAGCCGGCTCGAAGCCGCCGAGATTTCCTACGCCGGCGAAGAATGGCTGGTCGTGGACTTCGCTGGGAAGCGCACCCGGTTTCTAAAGAATTTCTTCGCCAGGGTCCCTGCACCGCAGCGCCCCTCCGCCATCGTTCTCGACAATGCGGACTGGTACCGGAACGGGGCCGCGATCCTCGCGGGAAACAACTACGTCGAGATTCCGTTCTATGGCTTCAAATCGACGCAGCACTGGAATTCCTGCACAAGCGTCTTCATGGATCCCGAGCGCTTCCGGAACGTGCCGAAAGCACCCTTCTTTCAGCCTGCGCTCTCGCGGCTTCCCCTCAACGCCTGGGACGCCGTGGATTAGCTGGCGGTTGAGAAACTACTCGACGGCGATATCGTCATAGCCGTGGTCGATCGTCAGGGATGAAGCAATGCCTGTCTCATGGGGCCTGCCTGGGGGCAGGGGATCGTTGGTTCAAATCCCGCCGTCCCGACCATGCTTGACCTCAGCAGCAATTATAGCGCCGCAGTTATGGCTTGCCCGCTATCTCTGACTCTCAAGCGAAGCAATTCGAGCGTCCCAGCTCAGCGTTTTCCGCTAGCTCTAGCTATCAGACAAAGCAGCGCCGCAGTTTTGGCTAGCCCGCTAGCCCTGACTCCCCAACGAAGCATCCTTGTATCTCAAGAGGCCGCTAGCCTGGTCGCAGGCTTCACTTCGGCCCAGCCTCTTCAAGTTGCTGCAGCTTCGGCCCGATCTGCCGCGCGCGCAGCGTGTGCGTCAGCATCGTTCCGAACAGCGCGACCGCGGCGGTCACGATGATCGCCGCGACAACATGCCGCCGCGTCCAGTTCCTGCGGGCTGGCGCATACGCGATCAGCGCCAGCACGGCCGCGATCACCGTCACTGCGTCGAAACTCGCGCGCTGCCAGTAGCTGCCACCGAGGTGCAGCCACATCCCGAACTCATCGAAGGTCAGCGCAAGCCCGATCGCGTAGAGCACGGCGCATAGGGTCCGCTGGTGCCCTTGCGGCGGCGAGAACAAGAGCCACGCACCCGTCCCGACCAGCAGGAAGATGCCGTAGTTGAGGTGGTGCACATGGGTCTGTCCCATGTGCATGTACAGGTCGGGCAGCAGGTGGTCCATGATCAGGAACACGACGACGCGGCTCAACATGAAGGTGAGCAGGAACACCAGCAGCACCACGCGCGCGAGCCGCCGCGTGCCTGGTTCGGTGGAATTCGCCGTGTCGCTGTTGGCCATCGTGCATGCGCTCGCGTTGACTCCGTGCCCACGATCCCGATGCGGCGACCATGCGTCAAGCATCCACGCCGCGTGTTTCGCTAGACTGGCGGCTTCCCGGCCTTCGACGAGCCCACATGCGCACGCTCTATCCCGAGATCGAACCGTTCGACAGCGGCATGCTGAAGGTCGATGGCCGCCACGCGATGTACTACGAGCAGTGCGGCAATCCGATCGGCAAGCCCGTGGTGATGCTGCATGGAGGGCCGGGTGCGGGCTGCGGTGCGAAGATGCGGCGCTTCCACGATCCGGAAAAGTACCGCATCGTACTGTTCGACCAGCGCGGCAGCGGGCGCTCGACGCCGCACGCCGACCTCGTCGACAACACCACGCCGCACCTGGTCGCCGACATCGAAAAGCTGCGCGCGCACCTGCGCATCGCGCGCTGGCAGGTATTCGGCGGCAGCTGGGGATCCACGCTGGCGCTCGCCTATGCCGAAGCGCATCCGCAGGTCGTCACCGAGCTCGTGCTGCGCGGCATCTTCATGTTGCGCCGCTGGGAACTCGAGTGGTTCTACCAGAAGGGTTGTTCGCGATTGTTCCCGGATGCGTGGGAAAAATATCTTGCGGCGATTCCGTCGGTCGAGCACCACGACCTGATCTCGGCGTACCACCGCCGCCTGACCAGCGACGACGAAACCACGCGCCTCGCCGCCGCGCGCGCATGGTCGGTGTGGGAAGCATCGACGAGTTTCCTGCGCCAGGACGATGACTTCATCGACTCGCATGAGGACGCGAAATTCGCGCTCGCGTTCGCACGCATCGAATGCCACTACTTCGTCAACGGCGGTTTCTTCGAGGTCGAGGACCAGTTGCTGCGCGACGTGCATCGCATCGCCAACATCCCCGGCGTCATCGTGCACGGCCGCTACGACGTGGTCTGTCCGCTCGCGAACGCGTGGGACCTGCACAAGGCATGGCCGATTGCGAAACTCGAAATCAGCCCTGCATCGGGGCATTCGGGATTCGAGGCCGAGAACATCGATGCGCTGGTGCGGGCGACGAATGGGTTTGCGGACTGATGTCGCCGACCAGGACGAAGCATCGGCGACGTGCCGTGCAGTTCGGGCGTGGCTCAGTGATGCTTTTCCGCCGGCTTGTGCGAAAAGAAGAAGATGCATGCGAGGATGAGTGCGAGCAGCGTGGCAGATGCGGAATAACGGCTTAGTTCGAGTCCGCCTTTTGCGATCGGTTTGTCGAGGAAGTCGCCGACCACCGCGCCGAGCGGTCGGGTCAGGATGAACGCGGCCCAGAACAACACGGTGTGCGAGATCCTGGTCCGGTAATACGCCAGCGCGACCAGCGCGAGCATCGAGCCAAACACGAGCGCGCTGCCGCCGTAGCCCAGTCCGAGTCCCGCTGGAATCTCGTCCCAGCCGTCCGCGACGAAGTCGCCGAGCGCGGTGCCCAGCGTCTGCGAAAACATGATCGTGAGCCAGTAAAACATTTCCGATTTCGGCGATCTCACGCTATCGACGGCGACGGTACCCAGCGTGCGATACCACACGAACAGGGACGCCATCAACGCGGTGAACAGGATGGCTGATCCGCCCATGTAGCCGATGCCCAGCGAGCGGTCCGCGAAATCGGCCAGGGTCGTCCCGACCGTCGTCGTTGCGATGATGGTTATCCAGTAAATGACAGGATGGAATTTTTTCGCCCTGACCTGGACGATGACCGCGATGATGAAAAGTGCCGCGAAAATTCCGGTGCCGACGAGGTAACCGAGATTCATCGACATCGACACCGTGTCGCCGCCGGTTTCGCCGAGCGTGGTGGCGAGGACCTTGATGATCCAGAAGACGAGCGTGACTTCGGGGACCTTGCTGAAAACCACGCGCTCTTCAGTATTCATGTTCTTCCTTGAGGGACGTCCGAGCCAGAGTCTAGGTGGCCGGCCCTTAACGAAGCCTCACGTCGCCGGCGATCCATCCGCATTGTGCTCGATCAACCACAGCCCGGCCCACATCTTCGCGTCCATCTCGTAGCCTTCGGCCATCTTCGCGGCGAGCCAGCGCGGCGCATCGAGGCGCGGGACTTCGTGGACGGTGATGTCTTCGCCTGCATCGCCGCCGCCATCGTGGATTTTCGTGAGTTGCGTGGCGCGCATGAATGCGATGCGTTCGGTGCTCATGCCTGCCGAGGTCGGGCCGATCATCAGCATTTCGCAGCGCGCGGGACGCCAGCCGGTTTCCTCCTCGAGCTCGCGCGCGGCGGACAGCTCGAGCGATTCGCCCGCATCGATGTCGCCGACCAGTCCTGCCGGCATTTCGATCGTGCGGGCCTGCAGCGGCACGCGGAATTGTTCGACGAACAGGATGTTGTCGTCCGGCGTCACCGCGACGATGATCGTGGCGAGGCCGCCCGCATGCGAGCGCTCGGCGTATTCCCAGCTGCCGCGGGTTTTCATCCGCAGGTACTTGCCTTCGTAAACGGTCTTGGCTTCGTCGTTGTCCATGCGGCGATGCTAACCGGCTTGGGTGGCCGAATGCATCAGCCGACGAGTTCCGCGATGCGTCGACGGGTCATCGGGCCGATGCGCAGTTGCTCGAACAACTGCTTGAGCGCGGCATCATCGTGTGGACTGCGGCTTGCGTCGGTGAAGTCGTCGGGCAGCGGCGCATCGAGCGCAATGGTCGCCAGCTGGCGGCACAGCAATGCGATCTCGCGATGGTCGCGCAATCGCTGGGAATGCTGCGCCGCTCCGCGCAGGCGCAGGAACGCGACTTCTGCGTGGCGTGCCAACAGCGCGTCGAGGCTTTCGAAATGCGCGAGCAGGATCGCGGCCGTCTTCGCACCGATGCCGGGTACGCCGGGAATGTTGTCGACCGCATCGCCGGTCAGCCCCAGGTAATCGGCGATCTGGTGCGCGTGCACGCCGTAGCGCGCCTTCACGCCGTCGGCTTTCCAGCGCTGGTCGCGCGCGTAGTCCCATTGCTCGTCGTCGCCTTGCAACAGTTGCGAGAGGTCCTTGTCGGCCGAGACGATCACGCCGCGCCGATCCTGTGCGCGCAATCGTTGCAACGCCGTGCCGATCAGATCGTCGGCTTCGTAGCGTCCGTCCACCAGCACGCTCAAGCCGAGCGCGCGACACAGCGCCTGGCAATGCGCGAATTGCCGGCGCAATTCCTCGGGAGCGGGGTCGCGGTTGGCCTTGTAGGGCGGATACAGCGTGTTGCGGAACGAGCTCTCGAGCGACGCGTCGAACGCGACCACGATGTGC
>Ga0105248_10000880_pt1 | contig 33648 bp, 29 predicted proteins | sample KBSS34metaG_FD_81524 | JGI IMG/M metagenome (GOLD analysis project Ga0105248, IMG submission 81524) | Switchgrass rhizosphere microbial communities from Kellogg Biological Station, Michigan, USA - KBS S3-4 metaG | ecosystem: Host-associated > Plants > Roots > Rhizosphere > Soil | place...
CCTGGCATCCGCTCCGACTTATCCCGGAACACATCTCCCGCGTCGCCGACCCACGCCGACGCCGCCCCCGAACTGCGCGCATGACGCACCCCGGTGGATGCCTCCCCGGCGATCTGGGCGATCTCGCCATACTTCGCAGCCAGGCTGCGGATGCCAAAGGCATCGCCCGGGGTCGGATCCACCGGCAACCCGACCAGGAACCAATCAGACGGCCGCACGACCATGACTCCCCTGGGCCGTGTCTTCCGGCGTCAACGCGGCCGCGATCTGCTCGTCCGTCTGCTGGTAGGTCTTCACGGAGTCACTCAGCATCGTGCCCAGCGAATCGATGTCGTCATGGATGCGCTTGCGGCCCACATCCCAGGTGCGCTCGAAGTTCTCCAACTCCGCCTCGATCGCCACCGAACCCAGATCGAAACTCGCCTGGACGAACGCGTTCTGGGTGCCATCGATCTTGCTGGCGATCGAACCCAGGTTGGACGACAGTTCGGACAAGCCGGCGAGGTCGGCCTGAAGCCGATCCGCCACAATCAGCCCTTGAGGCCGGAAGCGAGCCCGCTGTCCGAATCGCGGAAGGTGCTCGCCGCCTTCGTCAGGAACCCCGAAAGACCCTCAAGGCCGGCAACCGTCTTGCTGATGCCCTGGTTGAACTCCTCGTAGGAGCTCTGGAACGCCTTCGACGACTGATCCGTCACGAAGCCCTCATTCACCAAGGCGTCAACCTGCTTCTTCAGATCCAGCAGCTGCTGCTCGATCTGCCCCTGCCCCGTCGTCAGCTGCTTGGCAACCGTCTCCAGGTGGTCATAGCTGACGCTGACATCCTGAGCCATGAAGTTCTCCCTCTTTCAGACGACCGAATCTGAGGGAGAATCACCCCCACGGCAGCAGGGTACACGGCCCGCCGCACCCACCGCGACCGGTTCTCCACACCCCGTTCGAGCGACGTGAGAAATCCCCGGCACGAGCAAGCCCTTTCAATAGACTCGCCCCCATGCGCCTGATGATCACCGTGTCGGATGCGCGCAGCGGCTCCGCGAGCAATGTGCTGCTCGATGCCGGCGAGGCGACCCCGCTCGCCGAGATCGTGCCGCGACTGGCGAACGCGGTCGCCGCCGACGTCGGAGCACGCGCGCTCGCCATGGTCGTCGATGGCCGTGTGGTGCCGATGACCGAGCCCTTGTCTACCGCCGGCCTTCGCGAAGGCAGCTCGGTCGTCATCGGCGAGCGGAGCGCGCTGAGCGTCTACGAGACCACCCCCGAAGACGCGCTCGTTCAGCTTCGGATCGTGTCGGGCGAGGGCGCAGGCACCGCGCTGCATGCCTGGCGCGGCATCGTCACGATCGGGTCAGCGGCGGATGCGTCCCTCCGCATCGACGACCGGTTCCGGTTGGCCGCCATCGAGCTGGTCGTCGAGATCGCGGGAGCCGACTCCGTCACCGTGCGGCCGGCGGGAGCGACGACCGGCGCAACGCTCGACGGCGAAGCGATCACCGCATCCATCCCCTGGCCGGTCGGCGCGCAACTCGCCATCGCCGGGCGCCTCATCGAGCTGGCGCTTCCCGACGACGATCTCGCGGCGTTCGTGCCCTCCGAACAGGGCGGCGGCATCGACTACAACCGGCCGCCGCGCATCCTGCCGCCCGAGAACGCGACCTCGCTGCGGCTGCCGGCTCCCCCACGCGACCAGCCGGCGCGGCCGCTGCCGATCATCGCCGCCCTCATGCCGCTTGCCATGGCCGCCGGGTCGGCGATCCTGCTGCGCAACTACTTCTTCCTGATCATCGCCGCCCTCTCGCCTGTGATGCTGATCGTCAACTACTTCATGAGCAAACGGAGCGGCAAGAAGTCGCGCCGCGCCGAGCTGGCCGAGTACCGGGCCCACAAGGGCACCATCGAAGAGGATGCCGCGGCCGCCCTGGTGGCCGAACGCTCCGAGCTGTTGCGCAACGCGCCCGATCCCGCCGGGTTGGCCGAGATCGCCACGCGCCCGTTGCCGCGCCTGTGGGAGCGGCGGAGCTCGGACCCCGACCACCTGCGCATCAGGGTCGGCACCGCAACGCAACCCTCGCGCGTCACGCTCGACGATCCCGAGCAGCTCGAGCACCGGCGCACGGTCACCTGGGAGGCGCGGGACGCCCCCGCCGTGTTCCAACTCGGCGAGCGCGGCGTGGTCGGCATCGCCGGGTGGGGTGATCGCCCTCGGCGGCTCGCGCAGTGGGCAGTGGCCCAGCTGGCCGTGCTGCAGAGCCCGCGCGACGTACAGCTCTACCTCCTGACCGACACGGCCGGGCAAAGGGCTTGGGAGTGGATGAGCTGGCTCCCCCACGTGCAGCCCAGCTTCGGGCAGGACACCATGACGACCCTGGGGGTCACGGCGGCGACGACCGCTCGGCGCATCTCGGAGCTGGTCGCCATGCTCGACGCCCGTCAGGAGGCGGTCGGCACCGGCGGCGGCGGTTGGGCCGGCTCCGAGATCGTGGTCGTGATCGACGGCGCGCGCCGGATGCGGAGCATGCCGGGGCTCGTCCGCGTGCTGAAGGAGGGTCCGTCGGTCGGCATCTACAGCCTGTGCGTCGACTCCGACGAGCGGTTGCTGCCCGAGGAGTGCACGGCGGTGGTGATCGCCGACTCCGAGGCGCTCGCCATCCGCCAGCAGCGGGTGAACGTGCTCAGCGGCATCCGGCCGGATCTGATCGACGACGACTGGCTCGACTGGGTGGCCCGCGGCGTCGCGCCGATCCACGACGCCAGCCCCGAGGATGACGACGGGTCGATCCCCAACTCGAGCCGCCTGCTCGAGGTGCTCCACCTCGATCCGCCCACGCCCGACGCCGTCGAGGCCGGCTGGTTGCTGTCGCCCCGCAGCACGGTCGCCGTGATCGGCGAATCGATCGACGGCGCGTTCTCGATCGACCTGAGCGCCGACGGCCCGCACGCGCTGATCGCGGGCACGACGGGGTCGGGCAAGAGCGAGTTGCTGCAGACCCTGGTCGCGTCGCTCGCCGTCGCGAACCGCCCGGACGAGATGAACTTCGTGCTCGTCGATTACAAGGGCGGTGCGGCGTTCAAGGATTGCGTCGACCTGCCGCATACCGTCGGCATGGTCACCGACCTCGACAGCCACCTGGTCGAGCGCGCCCTCGAGTCGCTCGGCGCGGAACTGCGCCGCCGCGAGCACCTGCTGGCGGGCGCCGGCGCGAAAGACCTGCCCGACTACCTCGACCTGCGCGCCAGACGCCCAGAGCTGGCAGCGATCCCGCGCCTGGCGATCGTCATCGACGAGTTCGCATCACTTGCCCGCGAACTGCCGGACTTCGTGCGCGGCCTGGTCAGCATCGCCCAGCGCGGCCGGTCGCTCGGCATCCATCTGATCCTGGCCACGCAGCGGCCGAGCGGCGTGGTCTCGCCCGAGATCCGCGCCAACACCAACCTGCGCATCGCGCTGCGGGTGACCGACGCCTCTGAGAGTTCGGACGTGATCGATGCGCCGGATGCCGCCCGCATCAGCAAGGCGACCCCCGGACGCGCCTACGTGCGGTTGGGCGCGAGTTCGCTGGTGCCCTTCCAGGCCGGCCGCGTCGGCGGCCGCCGCCCCGGCGCGGTCGTGGAGGCGGGCTCCGAGCCGCTCATCCGCACCATGACTTTCGCCGAGCTCGCCGAACCGGCTCCGACCGTCGCGCGTGCGGCAGCGGGCAAGCAGGATGCCGCGGACACCGATCTGCGTGCCCTGGTCGCCGCGATCAAGGCGGCCGCGACCGCACTGGCGATCCCCGAGCAGCCGCGACCCTGGTTGCCGGCCCTGCCCGCGGAGCTCACCATCGAGACCCTGGTGCGCTCGTTCGGCGCCGACCCGAAGGCCTTCGCCTACGGGGTCGAAGATCACCCGGACGAGCAGCGGCAGAACGCCGCCCTGATCGACCTCGACACCTTCGGCCACCTCTTCGTGATCGGGGCGCCGCGCTCGGGGCGCAGCCAGACCCTCCGCACGCTCGCCGGCGTCGCGGCCGCCCGGGTGCGAGCCGGCGACCTGCACCTGCATGCGATCGACTGCGGCAACGGCGCGCTGCTGCCGCTCGCCGACTTCCCACATGCCGGCGTCGTCGCGCAACGCCACCAGACCGAGCGAGTTCAGCGGCTGCTGACCCGCCTGGTCGCAGAGGTGGGCGTTCGGCAGGCGGTCATGTCGCAGGGCGGCTTCGCCGATCTGGCCGAGCAGCGCGCGGCGAGCTCCGTCACCGACCGACTGCCGCACATCCTGCTCCTCATCGATCTGTGGGAGGGATACCTCACCAGCTTCGGCAACATCGAGGCCGGGGCCATGGTCGAGCAGGTGCAGTTCCTGCTGCGCGAGGGCGCGAGCGTCGGCATCCACGTGGTCGTCAGCGGCGACCGGCAGCTGCTGTCGGGACGCATCTCGACCCTCGTCGACAGCAAGCTGGTGCTCAAGCTGACCGAGCGCTCCGACTACTCGCTGGCCAATTTGAACCCACGCAAGCTGCCGGATGACATCCCACCCGGTCGGGCATTCCGGTCCGAGAGTGCGGTCGAGGTGCAGATCGCACTGCTGGCAGCCGATCCCTCGGGGGCGGCCCAGGCGGCGGCCCTGCGCGAGATCGCGAAACGCGCGACCGCGCGCGACGCCGAGCTCGCGGCATCCCGTCGCCCGTTCCGTCTCGACGTGCTACCGACGAACCTGACGGTGGCCGACGCCGTGGAGCGAACCGGGCCCGAGCAGTCCCAACTCGGCTGGGCGCTGGTCGGCGTCGGTGGCGACGAGGCGCGCGGCGTCGGCGTCAACCTGTTCGATGGCACCCCGACCTTCTTGATCGCCGGGCCGCCCAAGTCGGGGCGCAGCACCGTGCTGAGGGCCATGGTCTCGACGCTGATCGCGGGTGGGGCGAGCGTCGTGATTCTTGCGCCGCGCCCGTCGCCACTGCGCTCACTCGAGGGAACGCCGGGCGTTGCGGCTGTGCTGATCGGGATGGATGTCACCGAGGACGAGCTCGCTCCGCTGCTCGACGGCGTCGCGCACCGGGTGCTCGTGGTCGACGACGGCGAGCTGCTTCGGGATGCCACGGCGAAGGACTGGCTGCGCGAGCTGGTTCGCGGAGCGCGCGACCGCGGCATCGGCATCCTGCTCGCGGGCGACATCGGGGATGTGGCGAGCGGATTCAGCGGCTGGCAGGTGGAGGTGCGCAAGAACCGCAGCGGCATGCTTCTGAGCCCGCCGAACATCACTGATGGCGACCTGGTGGGAGCGCGCCTGCCGCGCTCGAGCATCAGCGCCGGCGTGCAACCGGGACGCGGCCTGGCGAACCTCGGCGATGGCGAGTTGACGCTGCTGCAGTTGCCGGTGGGATGACGGCCTGCGCGCCGACCCTAGGCTGATCTGATGAGATTCGCCGCCCTTCGCGCCCCCTGGTACAAGGGCTACCTGGCCGGAAGCGTGCTCATGATGGGCGGCGACAACCTCGAGCACGCGATCACCTACTGGGTGATGTGGCAGACCTTCCACTCCCCGGTGCTCGCGGGACTGGCCGTGCTCACACACTGGCTGCCGCATCTGTTCCTCTCGATCCCGCTCGGCGGCCTGGCCGACCGCTTCGACTGCCGGCGTCTGATCCAGCTGTCGGCCCTGCTGTTCATCTCGGTGTCGATCACCTGGGGCATCCTGTTCGCTACTGGCAGCCTGCAGGCATGGGAGTGTGTCGCGCTCCTGCTGGTGCACGGCTTCGCCAGCGCCATCTGGAAGTCGCCCGACCAGCTGATGCTCTACGACATGGTCGGTCCGGTCGACTTGCCCAGCGCCGTGCGCTTGACCGCCACCGGGATCACGCTGGGCCAGCTGGTCGGACCGGCCATCGGGGCGGTGCTGCTGTTCACGGTCGGGCCGACGATCGGGATGTTCCTGAACGTGGCGATGTACCTGCCGTTCCTGACGTACCTCTTCATCGTGCCGATCACCGGCCACGTGCGGGATTCCGCGCGCCGGGCGGCGCCGCACATCCGCGACATCGTCAGCGTGCTGCGCGACGTGCCGAAGTACCCGTCGATCCTGGTCGTGATGATTCTTCAGGGGGCTGTGGCTCTCTTCATCGGGGTCGCGCTGATGCCGTTGCTTCCGGAGTTCGGCAGCCTGCTCGGGCAGAGTACGAATGGCGCCGGCTACGCGGTGCTGGTCTCGTCGATGGCGACCAGCGCGGTGACGGCAGGCGTCACCCTGGAGGCGATCGGACGCATCCGGGCGAGCACACGGCTGGCGATTGTCGCAGGGGTCGCCTTCGCGGCCAGCATCCTGGTCTTCGCGCTCTCGCGCAGCTACCCGCTGTCGATCATCGCGCTCATCGTGGCGGGCGCGAGCAGCCTGACTGCGGCGTCGACGTCAACCACGATTGTGCAGCTCGAGGCGCCTCCCGAGCGGCGCGGACGGTTCGTCGGGGCGGCCGGGATGACCGCGCAGGGCTTTCAGGCGGGCAGCGGCATCCTGATCGGTGTGCTCGCGGGCGGGCTGGGCGTTGCGGGCGGGGTGTCGGTGGCGGCGACGGCGCTGCTGGTTGTCACGATTGCGTTGCTGATCGTCGTGGTTGCGCGGCGTCGTGCGGTGCCGTCCATCGAGCCGGATGGGAGCGCTCCGGTCGAGCTCGAGGCGTGAAGGCTGTGGACAGCTCGGCCGACTGAGGCGAGGGGTTCTCTACCTTTTCGGATATGCGCCCGACCGACTGGTTCCTCGTGGGACTGGCGGTCGATCCGGTGCCGGGCGACGGGTTCGGCGTTCGGGCGCTGGCGGCGAAATATGCCGCGATCGCCGGGATCGCGGACGACGCGGCGCGTGGAGTGCACGCGGCGCGGACCTCCGGAGCAGCGTCGGCCTGGGTCGGTGACGCGGGCGAGGTGTTTCGCGACCGCTCCCATCGGATGCCCGGTGAGCTGGCCCACGCCCACGAGTCGTACGGGGCGGTCGACGCCGCGCTGCGCCGCTGGGCGGACACGCTCGACGATGCGCAAGCCCAAGCGGATCGCGGCCTGCAGTTGGCGCATGAGGCGCATGCCGACCGACGCGCGGCCGCGGGTGCCCTCGTGTCCGCCGAGCTCGCCTGGACGACCGCGCACGCGCAGCAGCTGACCTACCAGGTGCTCGAGAAGTCTCCGCTGTCCGTGCCGTCGCCCCCGCCGGCGCAGCTGCGTTCGACCGATCGCGCGGCTCACCACGCCGAGCTGGCGATCGCGTCGGCGCGCGGACAGATCGCCGACGCCGACGCCCGCCTCGGCGCTGCGCGGGCGCTCGTGCTCGAGGCGAAGGAGCGGCGCGGCGACGGCGAGCGTGCGGCGGTCCACGCGATCGCGGCCGCCGGCGACCTGGCGGTGCAGCCATCATCGGTCTGGGAGGCGATCCAGGATTCTGCGGCCTGGCAGACGCTCGTCGCAGTGGCGACGGTCGTGCTCACCATCGTGTCGATCGCCGCCATCTTCGTCGGCGGGCCGCTCGTCTGGGCGCTGATCCTCGCGGCAACGGTTCTGCTCCTGGTCAACGCGCTGCTCTCAATCGCGCAGGGGAAGGATGCGTGGGGCGAACTCGTGATGCTCGCAATCGGCCTGATTCCAGGCGGGCGGCTGCTCGGAGTAGCGGCACACGGTCTTGAAGCGATCGGCCGGATGGGTGTGGCGGGGGAACACATGGCTGACGGGATCGCCGCCGTGGCGGTACGCGGTGGGACGGCTGTCGTGACGCGGGTCATAGACCTCGCAGGAGCCCGCATCGCCGATGCCGCCTCCGCGATCGCCGGAACTGCTGTCAAAGCTATCCATGCTGGGTCTGCCGATCCGAGTATTCTGACCTCGATTTTTCAGCGCGAGTATCACGATGTCTTCGATGTGAACGCCGCGAACTACTTCAAGAACGTCGATGGCTTCGCCGAGAACTGCACACGTTGCGCGATCGCTACGGACCATACGATTGCCGGCGAGGTAAGCAGCGCGATGCCGCTGCTCGAGGAAGGCGGTGCGCCCATTTCTGACATCGCCGAGCATTTCGGACAGACAATGAGCGACTTCACGCACGTTCCCGATTTCGGCACTGTTGCGCAGATGATGCATGACTTGGGCGAGGGCAGCCGGGGAGTCATTTATGGTGGGCGAGCCACCATCGTCGATGGCTTTGCAAGAATCACTTCCGGGCATGTCTTTAACGTCATCCACGATTCAAACGGAATCGTGTTTCTGGACGGTCAAGTAGGGCAGTTCGCGGAACTAGAGCCGTTCGCGGTGATCCGACTGCTTATCACGGCGGGGAGGTGAAGATGATCGGCGAAGAAGAGGCACGCGACGTCGCCCAGCGGAGTCTCGACGCGAAGGCAACGAGCGCGCCCATGATGCTCGATCCAGTCACGATCGAGTACGGCGAGTTCTGGGTATTTCCCTTCAACACGGTCACGTATTACGAAACCAACGACCTTGACTTCGCACACGTAGGGTCAGGGCCAATAGCCGTCGCAAAGTCGGACGGATCCGTCAGGTTCCTCTCGGGGTCCCGTCCATTCGAGGAGCAACTCTGAGTCCCAGCCACACATCGGGGCGGCGTGCGCCCAACCGGGCGGTTTCGCTCGCCCGGTTTGTCCGAACGCGCCCGGAAGGCCGGCCGCTACAGCTTCTCGATCGGCGCGATCTTGATAAGCAGCCGCTTGCGGCCCGCCTGCTCGAACTGCACCTCGGCGATGCTCTTGGTGCCCTCGCCGGTCACGGCGCTGACGCGACCCTCGCCGAAATCGGCGTGCCGGATGCGGTCACCCACCGCCAGCGTCAGGTCGCCGTTGTCGCGCACCTTGTTGGTCACGGGTGATGTCCACTCGGTCTTCACCCTCGGTGGAGCCGGCGGCACCGTGTCACGCGAGAGGTAGCGCTCAGACCCGGCCGTCGAGCTGCCGTACGACGGGCGCCCGTTCAAGGCCCGCGACCGGCTGCCACCCCGCGAGTTCGCCATCCCAGGGCTCTGCCGCCACTCGATCAGCTCAGGCGGGATCTCTTGCAGGTACCGACTGGGCATGGCCACGCTGGTGTCGCCGAAGCTCGAGCGGGTCATCGCGAGCGAGAGGTACAGCCGCTTCTTGGCACGCGTGATGCCGACGTAGAACAGCCGGCGCTCCTCGGCCAGCCCGCCCGGCTCGCCGGTCGACATGCGGTGCGGCATCAGGTCTTCTTCGATTCCGGTGAGGAACACCGACTCGTACTCGAGGCCCTTCGCCGTGTGCAGGGTCATCAGCGAGACCGTGCCGCTGGAGTCATCCAACTCGTCGGCCGCGGCGACCAGCGCCACCTCGGTCAGGAAGTCGACCAGCGTGCCTTCGGGGTTGTTGCGCGCGTACTCCTTCGTCACCGCCACGAGCTCTTCGACGTTCTCGATGCGCGCCTCGTCCTGCGGATCGCGGGTCGCGCGCAGGGCGTCGATGTAGCCGGTGCGCGTGAGGATCGTGGTCAGGATGTCGGCCGGCTTGGCCGTCGCCATCGTCTCGGTCGCCTCGTCCAAGATCGCGGCGAAGTCGAGGATCGCCGTGGTGACCTTGGGACCCAGGCCGAGCTCGCCGGCATCCGGAAGCGCATCGCGCAGCAGCACCCCGACCCGGTCGGCGTGCGCCTGCAGGGCCGCCTCGGTCGCGGGCCCGATGCCGCGCTTGGGCACATTCAGGATGCGGCGCAGCGCCAGATCGTCTGCGGGGTTCGCCACCTGGATCAGGTAGGCCATCGCATCCTTGATCTCGGCCCGCTCGTAGAACTTGGTGCCCCCGAGCACTCGGTAGGGGATGGCCGACCGGATGAAGATCTCTTCGAGCGCACGCGTCTGCGAGTTGGTGCGGTAGAAGACCGCGATATCGCTGTACCGCTCGCCGCCCTCGTGCAGGGTCGAGATCTCGTCGGCGACGAACTGCGCCTCGTCATGCCCGGTGTATCCGGTGTAGCCGACGATCTTGTCGCCCGAGCCGACCGTGGTGAACAGGTTCTTCGCAATGCGGTCGAAGTTGTTGCCGATGACCGCGTTGGCCGCGTCGAGGATGTTCTGCGTCGAGCGGTAGTTCTGCTCGAGCAGGATCGTCTTCGAGTGGGGGAAGTCACGCTCGAACTCCACGATGTTGCGGATGTCGGCGCCGCGGAAGGCGTAGATCGACTGGTCGGAGTCGCCCACCACGGTCAGCGAGGCGCCGGGGATGCCGCCGCCGGCATCCACTCGCATGCGGGTGTCTTCTGGCACGTGCTCGGGCTTGATCGGGCGCACCAGCTCGCGGATCAGCGCGTACTGGGCGTGATTCGTGTCTTGGTACTCGTCGACCAGGACGTGCCGGAACCGCCGTTGGTAGAGTGCCGCCACGTCGGGAAACGCGCGGAACAGGTGCACCGTCTCGGCGATCAGGTCGTCGAAGTCGAGCGCGTTCGCCCGGCGCAGACCCGCCGTGTAGCGGCGGAAGATCTCGAGGAAGGCGACCTCGTTCGGGTCGTCGGTGTTGACGTTGCGCGAATAGCTCTCGGCGTCGGTGAGCTCGTTCTTGAGCTTCGAGATCTTGGCGCTCACATTGCCCGGGGTGAACCCGAGAGTGTCGGCATCCAGCTCTTTCAGGATGCGCTTGATCAGCGCCCGGCTGTCGGCCGAATCGTAGATGGTGAAGCTCTGGGTCATCCCCATCACGGTCGCCTGCCGACGCAGGATGCGCACGCACGCCGAGTGGAACGTCGAGATCCACATGCCCTCGGCCGCCCCACCGACCAGCGTCTGCACACGTTCGCGCATCTCGGAGGCGGCCTTGTTGGTGAAGGTGATGGCGAGGATCTGGCTCGGCCACGCCTCCCGCGTCTGGATGAGTCCGGCGATCCGCCGCGTCAGCACGCTGGTCTTGCCCGACCCGGCGCCGGCCACGATCAGCAGGCTCGGCCCGCGGTAGAGCACGGCCTCGCGCTGCTGCGGGTTGAGGCCCTCGAGCAGCGCATCGTCGGGCTGCGGACGGCGGTCTGATGCGCCGCCGGGCGCGGTGCCGGGATCCGCGTCGAATCCGTCCAGCACGAAGGTCATGATGGGTCGATTCTACCGGCGACGTGCGACGGCGGCCTGGCTGCGCAGTCGCCGTCAGAGGCCGTCGCGCGCCGCCACCGCCAGGTCGGGATGATCGGCGAAGACGCCGTCGAGCCCGGTGCTCAGGATCAGCTCGAACTCGCGGCGCCAGTCGCCCCAGTCGGCCGCGCCCGATCCTGTCGCCGAGCCGCGGCGGTGACCGGAGGCGAGAAAGTGGTTCTCGGGCCGCAGCGTCCAGGTGAACACCGAGAGTCCGTGCTCGTGAGCGCGAGCGACCAGGTCGGTCGTTCCGACGGCGCCGCGCGCCGCCCCGGCGGTGAGCAACAGCGACTTGTCGACGCTGATGCCGTCGACGTCGCGCGCGAGCCGGGCGAGGCCGGCATCCGTCAGCTGCTCGGCGTAGGGGGTGGCCGCCGAGCCGTCGCGCGCCACGAGGTCGGCGGCCGCACCCGTCGACTCCACCAGGTAGACGTAGTCGGCATCCACTCCGCGCTTGGCCACCTGGGCCAGCACGGTCTGCTCGAAGCACTCCATCGTCAGCCGTTCGCGGGATCCCCACGGCTTCAGCTGGTCGGCGACGAGTTCGTCGAGCGGCATCCCGATCGAGGCGAAGTAGGTGGCGTGCTTGATCTCGGCGACCATCCCGAGCGGGCGGCGCAGCCGGTCGCTGGCCTCGTCCACGATCTCGAGCAGGTCGACCAGGCGCAGCATGGGCTGCGCTCCATCGAAGGTGGCGTTGTGCGGCCGGATCTTGGGCAGACGCTCGATGGCGCGCAGCGTCGCGAGTTCTTTCCAGGTGAAGTCCTCGGTGAACCATCCGGTCAGCGAGACGCCGTCGATCACCTTGGTGGTGCGCCGGTCGGCGAATTCGGGATGCCGCGTCACATCGGTCGTCCCCGAGATCTCGTTCTCGTGCCGCACCACCAGCACGCCGTCTCGGGTGGACACCAGGTCGGGCTCGACCGCATCCGCGCCCAGCGCGAACGCCAGCTCGTACGAGGCCCGTGTGTGCTCCGGACGGTAGCCGGGAGCCCCGCGATGCCCGATCACGAACGGGGGGTGCAAGGCTCTCATGGGCTCACGATAATGTGGCGGAACCATGGCCGCCTGCGCGAATTGCTCCCGTGCGCTGCAGCCCGAGTGGAAGTTCTGCATCTATTGCGGCACTCCGACCGGCGTCGCGCACCGTGCGGCCGCCCCGATCCCGACGGCGGCCGCGAGCATTTTCGCGCCCGCGAGCACCGTCGCGCCCGCCGCCACCCTCGCACCCGCGAGCCCGGTGCTGCGCGCCGAAGACATCCCGGCCGATGACCCCGAGCCGACACCAGCCGCGATCCGACCCGAAGCCGCGGCGCTGCCCCGCGTCAACATCCTTGCCGTGCTCGCCCTCATCCTCGGCTGCCTGGTGAGCCCGCTTGCTGCGCTGTTCGGGCATCTCGCGCTCAATCAGATCAGCCACTCCGGTGAGCGCGGCACGGCGATCGCCTGGGTGGCGATCGTGCTCGGCTATCTCTCGTTGGCGGCCGTGCTGGTGCTCGGGATCAGCTACCTCGTGCTCAACGCCTGAGCGGCCGAGCCGTGAGCACGACCGAACTTCCTCTGCGCTGGGGACACGCGCCGGCACGAACGGTGGGCGGCGGCATCCTGATCGTGGCCGGCGCCGTGGCGATCGCCGGCTCGAACACCTACGTGCTGCTGCTCCTGCTCGCCGGACTGCTCGCCCACGTCGCTGGCTGGGCGGTGATGCCGGCCGATGGCTGGCGACGCGTTGTGGCTGTGGTCATCTCGACGCCCGCCGCCTTGCTGCTGCTGACCGGGCCGCGCTTCGTCGGCGTGCTGGTGCTGCCCTACCTCGGATGGCTGCTGGTGCGGCATCGGCCGCTTCGCAGCTACCCGACGCTCACCTTCGTGCTGGCGGGCGCGGTCATCGTGGCCCGGCTGTTCCCCGACTACGACGGGATGCTGCCCGCACTCGCCATCGAGTTCGCGGTGATCGTGGGGTCGGCGTGGGTAGCACGAGCGGTGGCGAGTACCCGCGGTACTCAGCCTCTTCCCGGCGCGCCCTCTTAAACTCGCCTCACCCGATCATCGGAGCCGCCATGTCGAACCCCGTCTTCTCGAACTCCCCCGCCTTCTCGCCCAAGGCCGCTCAGCGCCAGGCCGCGAAAGACGCGGCGGCCGCCGTGCCGATCCCCACCGCTGCGCAGCTCGACGCGCACCTGGCGCTTCCGGATGCCACGGCCGCCCAGATGGACCGCATGAGCTACGAAGACACGATCGTCAAGACCGCGGTCAGCTTCCTCGTGCTCGTCGTCGGAGCCGCGGCCGGCTGGTTCTTCCCGATCGTGCTCTTCCCGGCGCTGATCATCGGGCTCGTGCTCGGCCTGGTCAACTCCTTCAAGCGCGAACCGTCGCCTGCGCTCATCCTCCTGTACAGCCTCGCCGAGGGAGCGCTGGTGGGCGCCGTCTCGGCCTGGTACAACCACGTCTCCGGCTCGGGGATCGTGCCGATGGCGGTGTTCGGCACGCTCGGCGTGGTGGCCGTCACCCTGGCACTGTTCGCCAGCGGCAAGGTCCGCGCCTCGCGGCGCGCCACCAAGATCTTCCTGGTCGCGCTCGTCGGCTATCTCGCCTTCTCGGTGGTCAACCTCGGCCTGATGCTGTTCGGCGTCACGAAGTCGATGAACGGCCTGCGCGACGTCGTCATCCCGGGCACGAGCATCCCGCTCGGCGTGCCGCTCGGGATCCTGGTCGTCATCATGGCGGCCTACTCGCTCGTCATCGACTTCGACTTCGTCCAGCGCGGAGTGCAGAGCGGTCAGCCGCGCCGCTACGGCTGGACGGCCGCCTTCGGCATCGTGGTCACCGTGGTGTGGCTGTACCTCGAGATCCTGCGGTTGATCTCGTACTTCATGCCGCGGAACTGAGCGCCGTCGCCCGGCCAACCCGGCCAACCGGGGACCGCCGCTTCGTTCCGGGATCGGTGTGACCCCTGGAGTTAGGTGAGCCGCGCCTCACCGTGAGGCGGAACTCACCTTCTTTCGGGGGGACAACCGCCACCCGAGTGCCCGAGTGCGGCCAGAACCGGCCGGTGGGGCTACTCCCACTCAATGGTTCCCGGCGGCTTCGACGTCACATCGAGCACGACCCGGTTCACTCCGGCGACCTCGTTGGTGATGCGCGTCGAGATGCGGGCCAGCACGTCGTAGGGCAGCCGTGTCCAGTCGGCGGTCATGGCGTCTTCGCTCGACACCGGACGCAGCACGATCGGGTGGCCGTAGCTGCGTCCGTCGCCCTGCACCCCGACCGAGCGGACGTCTGCAAGGAGCACGACCGGGCACTGCCAGATCTCCCCATCCAGGCCGGCGGCGGTCAGCTCGAAGCGCGCAATGGCATCCGCCTTGCGCAGCAGTTCGAGGCGGTCGAACGTGACCTCGCCGACGATCCGGATGCCGAGGCCCGGCCCCGGGAACGGCTGACGCCCGACGATGACCTCGGGCAGCCCGAGCTCGCGCCCGATGGCGCGCACCTCGTCTTTGAAGAGGGTGCGCAGCGGCTCGACCAGCTCGAACTGCAGGTCTTCGGGGAGGCCGCCCACGTTGTGGTGGCTCTTGATGTTCGCAGTGCCGGTGCCGCCGCCCGATTCCACGACATCCGGGTAGAGCGTGCCCTGCACCAGGAACCGGATGGGGTCGCCGTCGGCCGCCGACTCGGCGACCAGGTCGGCCTGCGCCTGCTCGAAGGTGCGGATGAACTCGCGCCCGATGATCTTGCGCTTCTGCTCCGGATCGGTGACGCCGGCGAGTGCTGTCAGGAACTGCTCCGCCGCGTCGACGGTGACCAGCCGGACGCCGGTAGCGGCGACATAGTCCTGCTCGACCTGCACGCGCTCATCGGCGCGCAGCAGCCCGTGGTCGACGAAGACGCAGACCAACTGGTCGCCGACCGCCTTGTGCACGAGCGCCGCGGCGACCGCCGAATCCACTCCGCCCGAGAGCCCGCAGATCACCTTGCCGCTGCCGACCTGCGCTCGGATCTTCTTGACCTGTTCGGCGATCACGCTGCCGCTGTTCCAGTCGGCCGGGATGCCCGCCGCGTCGTGCAGGAAGTTCTCGAGCACGCGCTGCCCGAACTCCGAGTGCTTGACCTCGGGATGCCACTGCACCCCGTACAGCTTGCGGGCGTCACTGGCGAACGCGGCAACCGGGGTCGCGTCGCTGGACGCCAGTACCTCGAAGCCCGCCGGCGCTCTCACGACGGAGTCGCCGTGGCTCATCCATGCGGTCTGCTCGGCGGGCTGCCCGGCGAGAAAGGTTCCGCCCGGCCCGGTCAGCCTCACCGCGGTCGACCCGTACTCGCGCACGCCCGTCGGCGCGACCTCGCCGCCGAGCTGCTGGGCCATCACCTGGAATCCGTAGCAGATGCCGAGCGTCGGAACTCCGAGTTCGAGCACGCCCGGGTCGAGGTCGGGCGAACCCTCCTCGTAGACGCTCGACGGCCCGCCGCTGAGCACGATGCCCGCCGGGTTCTTCGCGGCGACTTCGGCGGCCGTGATCGTGTGCGGAACAATCTCGCTGTAGACGCCGGCCTCGCGCACCCGTCGGGCGATCAACTGCGCGTACTGCGCGCCGAAGTCGACGACGAGAACGGGATGCGCTTCGCTGTTCTCCGCCGCGGCCGCACCATCGCTCACGCGGCGACACCCACGGGAGGGGTGACCTCAGCCTGCGCCAGCCGGGCCGTCACATAGGCAGGGATGCGGAACTCGAAGTAGAACGACAGGAAGGGGACGATGCCACCCAGCGCGAAGAAGAGGAAGCGGCCGAAGGAGAACCGCACGAAGCGCCACAGCAGGAAGTCGCATCCGAGGTAGACGACGTAGAGCCAGCCGTGCACGATCAGGATCGCTGTCGAGAGGTCGATTCCGGTGATCCGACTGCGGGGGGTCAGGGCCAAGAAGCCGTATGGCCCGTTCAGCTCGATGTCGACGAGGAAGCCGTAGCGGAGCACCATCATCGCGCAGAGCAGGAGCAGAAACACACCGGTCACGATCGCCGAGACCCGGAACACCCGCAGCACGTTTCGCACCCGGGATACGTCGGCGGGGCGCGGCGCGAGGCTCATGCCTCCATCCTACGTTCGACCGGCTCGCCTTCTTTTTCGACCACGTCCTTGACCAGCCGGTACCACAGGTAGATCGCGAATCCGGCGAAGATCGCCCACTCGGCCGCGTAGAACACGTTCAGCCAGTTGAGCGACACCTCCTGGCTGGGGGCGGGAGAATCGATGGCCTCCAGCCCGGTGGCGGGCGTGGCGGCGACCAGGTAGCCGGTGTACACCGAGCCGCCGAAGTGCGCCCACTGATTGATGAACGCGGGAACGGATGCTGCGCTCTGCACGCCCTTGTCGACATCCGGTTGATCGGGCGCCTCGCTGGGCAGGTAGCGTCCGATCAGCGGACTCGCGATCGTCGCGGAGCCTTCGGCCGCCGCGGCCTGCGCGCGCGTCGGCGCCCAGCCGAGGGCGACCGCGAGCTCGGCGCCGCCGTCGGTCACCACGTGCCCGACGAGCCAGAATCCTGTTGCGCCGGCATTGAGCCGGTTGCTGAGCACGACGAAGTCGCCATCGACGAGCGTGCCGGTGACCGTCACCATGCGACCCAGTTGCGTGTCGGTCACGGTCTTTCCCGGCTCGGCCAACGAGGTCAATGCGATCGGCGTCTCGGTGTCGGCCCGCGCCACGGGAGCCGAGGCGACGCTGCGCGCCAGTTGCCACTGGCCGAGGGCCGAGAAACCGGCGGCGATCGCGAGGGCCAGCAGCAGTGCGCCGATCCAGCGCGGGCGTCGCGCGACGGCCCAGAAGCCCGGGCCGGACGATTCATTCACTAGTACTCCGGATCGCGTTCGCGGCCGGCTGGATCCGGTGCGTCATGGTGGTCGCTCTGCTGCCCTGCCTGGCGCGCGATGCGCGACTCATCGTCGTCGGAGTCGTCGACCTCGGCATTCGGATCCGCACCGACGGCGAGCAGTTCGCCGTCGCGCTCGCGGCTCAGAAACGTGCCGGTGCCGTCGGTCGCGTCCACGGGCACGCCGTCCGACGCCGCAATGTCCAGCGCCGCCAGCTCGTCATCCGCTGCTCCCGCCATGGCCGCCTCGGCCAGTGCGAAATCGCGATCGCGGTCGGCATCGGCATCCGAGACGACGACGGCTCGCCGCGTACCGAAGCGGCGGGTGAAGATCCAGCCGCCGGCCCGCTCCGAATTGACCGCGAGCACGGGTCCGACGATTGCCATGATCAGAACGTACAGGCCGGCGAAGGGAGTCAGCCTGGAGTCCAATCCTGCCGCCGATGCCAGTGTCGCGAGGATCAGCGCGAACTCACCGCGGTTCTGAAGCATCGCGCTCACGTTGAAGCCCTCGGCCGGGGTGAGCCTGTTGAGCCAGGCGATGAGTTGACCGCCCGCGGTGTTGAGCACCAGGGTCATCACGATGGCCCCGATCACCGGAACCAGCACCCCGCCGAAGGTCGACGGGTCGAGCGCGAGGCCGAAGTTCAAGAAGAAGAAAGCGCCGAAGACGTCGCGCAGGGGCAGCGCGAACTGCTCGATGCGCGCCTTGTACCTGGTCGCGCCGAGCACGAGGCCGATCAGGAACGCGCCGATGGCGTTCGAGACTCCCAGTAGTTCGCCGATGCCGCCGAACGCGACCGCCAGACCGAAGAAGAGGATGGTGAACAGTTCGTCATCGCGAGCACCGACCAGCCGCGACACCACGCGGCCTCCCCAGCGCGCGAGGGCGAACATCGCCACCAGGAACGCGAACGAGATCGCGAGCTGCAGCACGATGGCCCAGACGGTCTTCTCGCCGCCGATGATCACGGTGACGATGGCGAGATAGATCGCGATGAAGACGTCTTCGACCACCGTGATCCCCAGGATCGCCGGCGTCTCGCGGTTGGTCAGGCGCCGCAACTCGATCAGCAGCTTGGTGACGATCGCGCTCGAACTGGTGGCCGTCATCCCCGCGATGATCAGCGCCTCACGAGTTCCCCAGCCGACCCAGAGCCCGAACAGGAGGCCGAACCCCATGTTGATGACGATGCGGGTGCCGCCGCTGAGCAGGAGCGAGCGGATGTTGCCGAAGAACTCGTCCTGATCGAACTCGAGGCCCAGGCTGAACAGCAAGAAGATAAGGCCGACAATGGCGACCAGCTCGACGTCGGCCGCCTTGAAGTCGAGGGGGAACCAGTCGACGTGCGGGCTCGCGATAAGCCCGACCAGCATGTAGATCGGGATGGCCGGCAGCCCGATGAGCTTGCCAACGCGTCCGAGGATGTAGGCGATGACGAACAGGACGCCGAGGACGAGGAGTTCGCGACCCACCGGGCTACCTTCCGGGCGGCGCGTCCACGGACTCGGCCTTCGCCTTGAACTCGCCCGTGCGGTAGAAGAGGAATGCCTTCGCGACCTTCTCGGGCGCACCGGCCACCACGAGGGTGTCGCCGGGGAAGACCTTGAAATCGACATCGGGCGCGGGATTCGCGGACTCGCCCCGCACGATCGCCACGACGGTCACGCCGGGCAGGCCCCGATCGGTCATGTTGCCGATCGCCTGGCCGGCGATGTGGTCGTCGTAGTCGACGTGGAACCAGTCGATCGAGAGCCCGGGGATCTGGTCGAGCCCGGACAGCGACTCGGTGATCTTGGTGCCCCCGAGCAGTTCGGCGAGGGTGTGCGCCTCGTCTTCATCGAGCCGGAGCGAGACCTTCTTGGCGGTGCCGTCTTCGGCGTCGGCGAAGGTGATCAAGTCGCTGTGCCCTGAGCGGTGGCTGATGACGCCGACCTTGCCCCCGTCATCCGTGACAAAGGTGTGCAGCACCCCGACCCCCGGGAGTTTCACGCGCCGCACTTCGGTCATATCAGCCATTCTACCGACGGCCCGGATGCCCCACCCGGCTGTGCGCCGTGGGCGGAACACCCGCTAGCTCTGGGCGTACGGCGCGACGACGACCTCGACGCGCTGGAACTCCTTGAGGTCCGAGTAGCCGGTCGTGGCCATCGACCGCCGCAGCGCGCCGATCAGGTTCACCCGGCCATCCGGGTTCGACGAGGGGCCGAACAGCAGTTGCTGCAGCGGGGCGACCGTGCCCACGTGCACCCGGCTGCCGCGCGGAAGCTCGGCATGGTGCGCCTCGGCGCCCCAGTGCCACCCGCGGCCGGGAGCCTCGTCGGCCCTGGCGAGTGCGGTGCCCAGCATCACGGCGTCGGCGCCGACCGAGATCGCCTTGACGATGTCGCCGCTCGTACCGAGCCCGCCGTCGGCGATGACGTGCACGTAGCGGCCACCCGACTCGTCGAGGTAGTCGCGTCGCGCCCCTGCCACATCGGCGACGGCGGTGGCCATCGGAGCATGGATGCCGAGACTCGCCCGCGTCGTCGACGCCGCTCCGCCGCCGAATCCGACGAGCACGCCGGCCGCCCCGGTGCGCATCAGGTGAAGGGCCGCGGTGTAGGTCGCAGCTCCCCCGACGATCACCGGCACGTCGAGCTCGTAGATGAACTTCTTCAGGTTCAGCGGCTCGACCGACTTGCTCACGTGCTCGGCGCTGACCGTGGTGCCGCGGATGACGAAGAGGTCGACGCCCGCGTCCACCACCGCCTGCGAGTGCTCCTGCGTGCGCTGGGGGGAGAGGGCTCCGGCCACCGGGACGCCCGCCGCCCGGATCTGCGCGATGCGCTCCTTGATGAGCTCGGGCTTGATCGGCTCGGCGTAGAGAGCCTGCATGCGGGCGGTCGCGGCACCCGGCTCGAGCGTTGCGATCTCGGCCAGCACGGGCAGTGGGTCGTCGTAACGGGTCCAGAGGCCCTCGAGGTCGAGCACGCCGAGGCCGCCGAGACGACCGACCTGGATCGCGGTCTCGGGGCTGACGACCGAGTCCATCGGCGCCGCGAGAACCGGCATGTCGAAGGTGAACGCGTCGATCGTCCACTTGACCGAGACGTCTTGCGGGTCGCGCGTGCGGCGGCTCGGCACGATCGCGATGTCGTCGAACGCATAGGCGCGACGCGCCCGCTTGGACCGGCCGATCTCGATGTCGCTCACCCCGCCAGCCTAGGCGCCGCCGCCCCTGCGGCGCCTCCGCTCCGGCGACGTACACGCCGCCGCCTCCGCTGGGCGCGAGGAGAGGTCACCGCGACCGCTGCACGCGACCCTCGTCCCACACCGGCTCGTCCGATTCGTACACGCGCCCGTCGGCACCGAATACCAGGAAGCGGTCGAACGAGCGCGCGAACCAGCGATCGTGCGTGACGGCGAGCACGGTGCCCTCGAAGCGATCCAACGCGTCCTGCAGCGCCTCGGCCGAGACCAGGTCGAGGTTGTCGGTCGGCTCGTCGAGCAGGAGCATGGTGGCTCCGCTGAGTTCGAGCAGCAGGATCTGCAGGCGGGCCTGCTGGCCGCCGCTCAGCGATTCGAAGGTCTGCTCGGCCGCATCCACGAGTCCGTAGCGGTTCAGCGCACGGCTCGCCTCCTCGCGACCACGGCCGTCGCGGTTGGCGTCGCCGCGGGCCAGGATCTCGAGCAACGTCCGGCCGATCAGCTCGGGGTGCTCGTGCGCCTGCGCGAACCATCCTGGGACCACCCGAGCCCCGAGCCGGGCGACTCCGGTGTGGGCGACCGGTTCGAGTGTCTCGCCCACGGTGGTCAGGTGACCTGACCGCGGGTCGGGGTCGCTGCCGCCGAGGGCGAGCAGCCGCAGAAAGTGCGACTTGCCCGATCCGTTCGAGCCGAGAACGGCGACCCGCTCGCCGAACCAGACCTCGAGATCGAACGGCTGCATGAGCCCGGTCAGCTCGAGCTGCTCGACCACGAGAGCGCGGCGTCCTGTGCGCGCGCCGCCGAGGCGCATCGCGAGGTTCTGCTCGAGCGGGCGCAGCTGCGGCGGCCCCGCCTCCTCGAACTTGCGCAGCCGGGTCTGAGCCGCGCGATAGCGAGAGGCGAACTCGTCGCTCGCCGTCGCCTTGACCTTCATCGTGGCGACCAGCTGCTTGATCTTGGCGTGCTGCTCATCCCAGCGGCGCTTGAGCTCATCGAGGCGGTCCATGCGATCGCGCCGGGCGTCGTGGTAGCTGCCGAAGCCGCCGCCATGAGTCCAGACCGTGTTGCCTGCGGCGCCGAGCTCGAGCGTGAGGATCCGGTCGGCCGCGCGCGCGAGCAACTCGCGGTCATGGCTGACCAGCAGCACCGTCTTGGGCGTGGCCTTCAGCGCGTCCTCAAGCCATCGCTTGCCCGGCACGTCGAGGTAGTTGTCCGGCTCGTCGAGCAACAGGATCTGCTCGGGCCCGCGCAGCAGTGCCTCGAGGGCCAGCCGTTTCTGCTCACCCCCGCTGAGGCTCGTCACCGCCCGATACTTGGCCCGCTCGAACGGGATGCCGATGGCCGCCATCGTGCAGACGTCCCAGATCGTCTCCTGGTCGTAGCCACCGGCGTCGCCGTAGTCGGCGAGCGCCGTGGCATACGCCATCTGGCGCTCGGTGGAGTCCTCTTCGATCAGTGCTTCCTCGGCCGCGTCGAGCGCGCGAACGGCGTCGCGCACGGCCGGGCGAGCCACCGAGACGAGCAGGTCGCGCACGGTCGAGTCGTCGCGCAGGTGACCGACGAACTGATCCATCACGCCCAAGCCGCCGTCAAGGGTGATCGCTCCTGAGTCGGCCTTCATGTCACCGCGGATGATCTTGAGCAGCGTCGACTTGCCCGCGCCGTTCGCGCCGATGAGCGCCGACACACTGCCCTCTCCAACTCGGAAGCTGACTTCGTCGAGCAGCGGTCGACCGTCGGGGAGCGTCAACGAGACGTTGTTCACGTCGAGATAGCCCATCATGCGCCCTTCGCCCGGTCCCCATGAGCGAGCCGACCAGGCTATCGCGCCGGGGTGCAACACTCGAATCATGAACGTCGAGGCCGAGCCGCTCGAGATCCTGCGCCACCGCACCAGCGTCAAGTGGACCCAGTACCCGCTGGAGGTGCTTCCGCTGTTCGTCGCCGAGATGGACTATCCGCTCGCTCCCGGCCTGAGCCGCGTGCTGCACGAGCGCATCGCGGCGTCGGACTCCGGATACGTCGGCAGCCCGGGCGAGCTGCCCGCCGTGTTCGCGGACTTCGCCGAGCGGCGCTGGGGCTGGCGGCCCGGCCTGGGCGGCATCCGGACCACGACCGACGTCAGCGTCGCGATCGTCGAGACGCTTCGGCAGGCGATCCGGCCGGGTGACGGCGTCGTGATCACCACGCCGGTCTACCCGCCGTTCGTCGACTTCATTGCCGAAGCGGGAGGCGTGGTCGTCGACGTCCCGCTGCTCGGCGCGACGGACCGTCCGAGCGGTTACGCACTGGACCTGGACGGCATCGACCGCGCATTCGCCGCGGGAGCGCGGGCCATGCTGCTCTGCCATCCGCACAATCCGCTGGGGCTCATCCACCCGGCAGAAGACCTCGAGGCCGTGGCCGCGAGCGCGGCGCGCCACGACGTCCTCGTGATCAGCGACGAGATCCACGCGCCCCTGGTGCACACCGGGCAGAGTTTCACGCCGTTCCTCAGCATCTCGGATGCCGCCCGAGCCCAGACCGTCACCGTCACCTCGGCGAGCAAGGGCTTCAATCTCGCGGGGTTCAAGTGCGCGCTGATGATCGCGGAATCCGAGCGCACCGCCGCCCTGCTCGATGCCATGAGCTTCGAGGTCGGCGCGCGCACCAGCATCCTGGGCCTGCACGCGAGCGTCGCCGCGTTCCGCGACGACGAGGAGTGGCTCGACGGCGCGATCGCCGCGATCCAGACCTCGAGCGGGCTGCTGGCTTCTCTGTTGGCGGCGGCGCTGCCGGACGTCGGCTACCGTCCGCCGCGCGCGGGATTCCTCGCCTGGCTCGATTTCCGCGCCCTCGGTTGGGGAGACGACCCGGCCGGCCGCATCCTGGACGAGGCGAAGGTCGCCCTGGTACCCGGCCTCGACTTCGGAGCAGCGGGCGCCGGCTTCGCGCGCCTCAACCTGGCGTGCTCGCCGGAGGTGCTGGCCGAGGCGATCGAGCGGATCGCGATGATCAGATCAGCAGCGTGACTCAGGCGTGCAGCAGCGTGAGCAGGTGGAAGACCAGGTACACTGGCCAGACGAAAGCCTGCAGCAGTCCGAGGATGACGCCCCAGAACGATCCGTCTGAGTGCGAGATGAAGTAGATCGCTGCCCCGATGTACGCCATCAGGCCGAACAGCCCGAGACCGAAGCCTCCCGCTCGCGAGCGCGAATCCGACATGATGTCTCCTTTCGCCCCGCCCCCATGCTAGCGGCTGTAGTTCGGCGCCTCGACGGTCATCTGGATGTCGTGCGGGTGCGACTCCTTGAGCCCCGCCGGGGTGATGCGCACGAACTTGCCGAGCTGCTTGAGCTCGGGGATCGTGCGGGCTCCGACGTAGAACATCGACTGCCGCAGCCCGCCGACCAGCTGGTAGACCGTGGCGCCGAGCGCACCGCGGTACGGCACGCGGCCCTCGATGCCCTCGGGGATGAGCTGGGCATCCGAGGGCACGTCGGCCTGGAAGTAGCGGTCGCGCGAGTACGAGGTCTTCTTGCCGCGGTCGCTCAGCGCGCCGAGCGACCCCATGCCGCGGTAGTTCTTGAACTGCTTGCCGTTGCTGTAGACCAGGTCGCCAGGCGCCTCGTCGGTGCCGGCCAGCAGCGAGCCGAGCATCACGGTGTCGGCCCCGGCGACCAGGGCCTTGGCGATGTCGCCCGAGTACTGCAGGCCGCCGTCGGCGATGACTGGGATGCCGGTCTCGCGAGCCGCGAGGGATGCCTCATAGACGGCCGTCACCTGAGGCACGCCGACGCCGGCGACCACCCGAGTCGTGCAGATGGAGCCCGGGCCGACGCCGACCTTGATCGCGTCCGCCCCGGCGTCGACGAGCGCCTGCGCGCCGCTCCGGGTGGCGACATTGCCGCCGATGATGTCGATGTCGGCGAATGCCGAGTCGCCCTTGAGGCGGCGGATGATGTCGAGCACGCCCTGCGAGTCGCCGTTCGCCGTGTCGACGACGATCAGGTCGACGCCGGCGTCGAGCAGGGCGCCCGCGCGATCCCACGCATCGCCGAAGAATCCGATCGCCGCGCCCACGCGGAGCCGCCCCGCGGCGTCTTTGGTCGCGTTCGGGTACTTCTCGGTCTTCTCGAAGTCCTTGACGGTGATGAGCCCGCTCAACCGGCCGGCGGCATCGACGAGCGGCAGCTTCTCGATCTTGTGCTGCGCGAAGATGGCGACCGCCGAATCCGGGTCGACGCCGGTCGGCGCCGTGATCAACGGCATCTTCGTCATGACATCGCGAACCAGCGTTGTGGACTTCTCGAACGGCGACACGAAGCGCATGTCGCGGTTGGTGATGATGCCGACCAGGGTTCCGTCGCCCTCGACGACGGGCAGGCCAGACACCCGGAACTGGCCGCAGATGGCGTCGACCTCGGCCACGGTGGCATCCGGGGTGGTGGTCACCGGATTGGTGATCATGCCGGACTCGCTGCGCTTGACCTTGTCGACGTGCATCGCCTGGTCTTCGATCGACAGATTGCGGTGCAGAACGCCGATGCCGCCCTGACGGGCCATCGCGATCGCCATGCGGGATTCGGTGACGGTGTCCATGGCACTCGACACCAGGGGCGCGCTGAGGGTGATGCGCCGAGTCAGCCGTGACGAGGTGTCCGCCTCGCTCGGGATCACGTCGGTGTGGCCGGGCAGCAGCATCACGTCGTCGTAGGTGAGGCCGACGAATCCGAACGGATCTGGTTGGCCGGAATTCTGGTCCATGCGGTCTTTTCTCCTGCGGAAATCGACGAAGAACGGTGGGTGACCGGCTTACGACGATGGACCCCGGTATCCCTGTTGCAACCTCGGCTGCTTGACCGCTATTCCATCACACTCCATCATGGGCGGAGCCCGTTCCCGTGGGCGACGGTGCGTGAGTGTTGCGATATCGAAACACACGGGACACAAACGCCAAGTACGGTGAACAGCACGTTCGGATGTCCATCGCGGCGGCGTCTGAAACACCGCGGCCGCGACCGCTCGTTCCCTCGGAGGTACATATGGTGAAGGCGCCACTCGCAGTGCCCCGCGTGATTCGGGCCGTTCTCGGTCTTCTCGCGCTCCTGCTCACCGCGGGCGCTCTCGCCTTCACCGCCGTTCCGGCCGCAGCCGCGCAACTCGCCGATCCGACCGACAGCCCGTCGCCGACCCCCTCCGCGACCGCCCCTGCGCAGTTCGCGGAGATCTGGGTGCGGGTCGCATCCGACAAGAGCAACGTGCCGAACGTCACCGTGAAGGTGACCGGGCCGAAGGGCTTCTCGCAATCGTTCGTGACCGGCCCCGACGGCAAGGTCCAGGTGAACGCTCCGGTTCGTGGCGACTACGTGTTCACCCTCGACACCAGCACGCTGCCAGACAAGACTCTCGGCCCGGCGATCAACCCGTTGAAGATCACCATCGCGCAGGGAGATCAGGGCGACCCGGCGTACTTCCTGCTCACACCGGGCGGAGCCTCCACGAACCCGGGCAGTTCGGCCAGCCCGTCGCCCGGATCCGGCGGCGGCTCAGGTCACTCGACCGACTACTTCTCGCTGGTCTCCAACCTCACCGTCAACGGGATCATCTTCGGGCTGCTGATCGCCCTGGCATCCATCGGCGTCTCGCTGATCTACGGCACCACCGGTCTCAGCAACTTCGCCCACGGCGAGATGGTGACCTTCGGAGCCCTCTCGGGCTACGTCGTCAGCGGCATCCTGCACTTCCCGATCGCCGTCGCGCTGCTTGCGGGGTTCGTGCTCGGTGGGGCGTTCGGCTACGTGCAAGACCTCGGGCTGTGGAAGCCGCTGCGCAAGCGCGGCGTCGCCCTGATCCCGCTGATGATCGTGAGCATCGGCGTCTCGCTCGCCCTGCGCTACTTCTACCAGTTCCTCTTCGGGCCCGACCAGTTGGTGCTCCCGGTGCCGCCTGGCAGCACCATCGCCTTCGGCCCGGTCAGGCTGCGCCAGATCGACATCATCACGGTGATCATCTGCGTCGTTCTGCTACTGCTCGTGGCGTTCCTGCTACTGCGCACCCGGATCGGCAAGGCGACCCGCGCGGTGGCCGACAACAAGTCGCTGGCCGCCGCATCCGGCATCAATGTCGAGCGGATCATCCGGATCGTCTGGGTCGGTTCCGGCTCCCTGGCCGGCCTGGCGGGCGTGCTGATCGGCTATCACCAGTCGCTGCGCTGGGACACCGGAGGCAGCGTGCTGCTGCTGATCTTCGCGGCCGTCACCCTCGGTGGATTCGGCACGGCATTCGGCGCGCTGGTCGGCTCGTTGATCATCGGACTGCTCGTGAACCTCTCGACCCTGGTGATTCCGACGAACGTCCAGAACGCGGCAGCCCTGCTCGTCATGATCCTGATCCTGCTGGTCCGCCCGCAAGGCATCTTCGGTCGACGAGAACGAGTCGGTTAGGAACGAGAGGAGCAGACCATGGACTTCAACTTCATCATTCTGGCCATCGGCCAGATCCTGGCCCCCCAGACGATCGCGTTCGCACTGGCCGCTCTCGGACTCGCCGTCTGCTTCGGGTTCACCGGCCTGGTGAACTTCGGGCAGGCGGGCTTCATGGCCGTCGGCGGATACGGTTTCGCCATCACCGCCGTCAAGCTCGGCTGGCCGCTCTGGGCGTCGATCCTGGCGGCGATCGTGGCCGCCGTGATCTTCGCGTTCATCCTCGGCATCCCGACGCTGCGGCTCCGCTCCGACTACCTCGCGATCGTCACCATCGCGGCAGCCGAGATCGTGCGCTACACCGTCAAGACGCCGAACCTCACGCCCTACACGGGCGGGACCGACGGCATCAACGGCTCGTCTCACTCCTTCGACTCCATCAACCCGATTCCCGCTGGGCACTACGGCTTCGGCATCCTGACCTACAACCAAGACGATCTCTTCGTGATCATCGTGGGCTGGGTCACCGTGGCGATCGCCGCCCTGTTCGTCTGGCAGCTCATGCGCAGCCCGTGGGGTCGCATCGTCAAGGGCATCCGCGAAGACGAGGATGCGGTGCGCGCGCTCGGCAAGAACGTCTACTGGTACAAGATGCAGGCGCTGATCATCGGCGGAGTGCTGGCGGCGCTCGCGGTCATCATCAACATCGTGCCCACCTCGCTGCAGCCCGACAACTACGGCACGCAGACCACGTTCTTCCTGTTCACGATCATGCTGCTGGGCGGTGCGACCACCGTGCTCGGCCCCATCCTCGGCTCGATCATCTTCTGGATCGTGCTGTCGCTCACCGACGGCATCCTGAGCCTGCTGGCCGCCAACCACCTGCTGCCGATCACGCAGATCCAACAGGGGCCGGTGCGCTTCATCCTGGTGGGCATCGCGCTGATCCTGATCATCGTGTTCCGCCCCCAGGGCATCCTGGGCAAGAAGAGGGAGGCGCAGTTCGGTGCCTGACAGCAAGAGCGCGACCAAGACGACCGGACTCGCGGTCGGCGATCCGGTTCCGGGCGTCAAGAAGCTCGACCCGATCCTCGTCGCCGACAACGTCACCCGGAGCTTCGGCGGGATGATGGCGGTGGATGTCGAGCATGTCGAGATCCCCCGCGGAGCCATCACGGCGCTGATCGGCCCCAACGGCGCGGGCAAGACCACGTTCTTCAACCTGCTGACCGGATTCGACAAGCCCAACACCGGCACCTGGGTCTTCGACGGCGAGAGCCTGGCCGGTGTCCCGGCATACAAGGTGTCGCGCCGGGGCATGGTGCGCACCTTCCAGCTCACCAAGGCGCTCGCCCTGCTCAGCGTGCTCGAGAACATGCGCCTCGGAGCGACCAAGCAGGGCGGCGAGCGCTTCCTGACGGCTCTGATCTCGCCGCTGTGGCGCAAGCGCGAGGCCGACATCACGGCCCGCGCCATGGACCTTCTTGCGCGCTTCAAACTCGATTCGAAGGCCGACGACTACGCGGCCAGCCTGTCGGGCGGTCAGCGCAAGCTGCTCGAGATGGCGCGAGCCCTGATGACCGAGCCGCGGCTGGTCATGCTCGACGAGCCGATGGCCGGGGTGAACCCGGCGCTGACGCAGTCGCTGCTCGGCCACATCCTCGATCTGAAGACCACCGGCATGACCGTGCTCTTCGTCGAACACGACATGCACATGGTCCGCACCATCGCCGACTGGGTGATCGTGATGGCCGAGGGCAAGATCGTGGCCGAGGGCTATCCGGATGTCGTGATGGACGATCCGGCGGTCATCGACGCGTACCTCGGTGCGCACCACGACACCGACCTGGGCAGCCTCACCGGTCAGTTGGAGGTCGCCAAGGACGACGGATCTCCCCTGGTCGCGCAGATTCAGGAAGAGATCGTCGAAGAGAAGGCCGCCAAGGCGGCGACGAAGAAGGGCACGGCGAAATGAGCACCGAGACGGCGCCGAGGGTCACTCCGCGCACCGCGAGCGACGAGCTCGTGCTCACCGCCACCGATCTGGTGGCCGGGTACCTGCCGGGCGTCAACATCCTCAACGGCTGCAACGTCTACGTCGCCAAGGGCGAGCTGGTCGGGATCATCGGGCCCAATGGCGCCGGCAAGTCGACGCTGCTCAAGGCGATCTTCGGGCAGGTGAACATCCGCAGCGGCTCTGTGCACCTCAAGGGCGACGACATCACCGGTCTGAAGGCCGACAAGCTGGTGGCTCGCGGTGTCGGCTTCGTGCCGCAGAACAACAACGTCTTTCCGAGCCTCACCATCGAAGAGAACCTCCAGATGGGCCTGTACCTGAGGCCCAAGATGTTCCCCGAGCGCCTCGAGTTCGTCTCCACGCTCTTTCCCGAGTTGAAGAAGCGCCTCGGCCAGCGTGCCGGGTCGCTCTCGGGCGGCGAGCGCCAGATGGTGGCGATGTCGCGGGCCCTGATGACGGATCCCTCAGTGCTGCTCCTCGACGAGCCCAGCGCGGGCCTGTCGCCGGTGCGGCAGGACGAGACCTTCATCAATGTCGCACAGATCAACCGTGCGGGCGTGTCGATCATGATCGTCGAGCAGAACGCCCGCAGGGCCCTGCAGATCTGCGACCGCGGCTACGTGCTCGACCAGGGCAAGGATGCGTACTCGGGAACCGGCCGCAACCTGATGAACGACCCGAAGGTGATCGAGCTGTATCTCGGCACGCTCGCCACGGATCACACGGCGACGAGTTCGACGCCGACCGTCGGCGGCTGACGGCTCGTCCCCGACGACGGTCGCCCGAGTGGCCTCGTCGTTTTCGCGCGCCCACCCCCGTTCGAAATCAAGGATGGATGGATGCTGCGCGTCGGGTTCTCGGCGATGGCGCCGGCATCCCCAGCTCATTTCCTTGATTTCGCAGGCGGGAGGGAGCAGGCGGCGCCGGCCCCAACACACGAAAAAGAGGCCCCGGTCCGAAGACCGGGGCCTCTGCTGTGGAACGACTACTTGCTGAGGTCGCCGAACTCGGCGCTCTCGAACGAGTTGGTGTTCCCCGTCGCGTACTTGTAGATGGAGATGTACGCCTGCTGCGGGTCGCCGTTGTCCGCGAAGGTGATCGGACCCGACAGACCGTCGTAGTTGATGTCCTTGCCTGCGGCGATCAACTTGGCGCAGTCGGTGAAGCTCGTGCACTTCGTGCCGCCCTCCGAAACCGACTGCAGGTTGTTCTTCAGCGTGGTGCCGTCGGTCTTGCCGCCCTGCAGGGCGGCGAGAGCCAGCAGCACGACGGCGTCGTACGACTCCGGCGCGTAGCTGTATGCGGTCAGCTTCTTGTCGCCGGCCGCCGCCACGAACTTGTCGAGCTTCGTCTTGAAGGCACCTGCGACGTTGACACCGGGGTTGGTGAACTGCGCGCCCGCGATGTCCGCGTTCGTGTAGCTCGGGTCGATGACGCCGAAGTTGCCGTCAGAACCGTAGAACTTCTTGAAGTCGAAGCCTGCGGTCGCCAGCTGCTGCGCGATCGTCTTGATCTGGTCGAACGAGATCACCACGAGTGCGTCCGGGTTGGTCGCGAGCGCGGTGCTGATCTGCGACGAGAAGTCGGTCGCCGCGACGTCGAACGCGATGTTCTGCGTGATCGTCCCGCCGCCGGCCGTGATGGCCTTGGTGACGTTCTCGTCAAGACCGGTGCCGTAGGAGTCGTTCTGGTAGATGACGGCGACGTTGGTCGCGCCATCCTTCAGCACCTTCTGGCCCAGCACCTTGCCCTGCAGCACGTCAGACGGAGCGTCGCGCCAGTAGAACCCGTTGTCGGCGTAGGTCGTGAACGTCGGCGAGGTGTTGGCCGGCGAGAACTCGACGACTCCGGCCTTCGAGATCTGGTCGATGACCGTCAGCGACGTGCTCGAAGACTCGGCGCCCAGGATGGCCGTGGCACCCGCAGCGAGCAGCGCGGTGACCGACTGGGTCGCGATGTTCGTCGAGGTGTCGCCGGAGTCCTTCTGGGTGATGTTGATCTTGATGCCCTGCTTGGCCGCGTTGATGTCAGCGACGGCCATGTTCGAGGCCGCGATCGCGGGCGGGCCGAGGGTCGCGAGCGACCCGGTCTGCGGAAGGATCGTTCCGAGGTTGAAGGTAAGGGTCTTGCTCGGGGTGCCCGATCCGCCGGACGTGCCGGAACAGCCGCTGAGAACGAGGGCGGCGGCGCCGAGAACGGCGACACCAGCCAGCGCGGTGCGGAGGGTCTTCGAGCGTGAAGCTGTGGCTTTCACGAACTGCATGGTGCTCCTTAGTGAACTGTTGACTCAAAACGAGGACCCCACAATGTGGGGGTCGCTGTGTTGACAGCGTATTGGGGGAAACGGCGTTGAACACTACGAACGCATTACAGACGCGTAACGCGACCATTCGTTACAACCCGTTATCCGCACCTTCGGCCGGATGGATGTCGCATCCGCTCAGCCCGTGACACTCCCGCTGCGCGCGTACTTGTTGTCGGCCGTGTAGGTGTAGATCCCGTAGCCGCCCGAAGTCGGATCGCCCGCCGCATCCAGGTTCACCGCGCCGCTGAGCCCGTCGTAGTCGATCGCCGGTTCGGTGACGAGCACGTCGAGGCATTCGGCATAACTGGTGCACTTGATCCCGCCGACCGACGCCCGGCGCAGGTGCGCGGCGACACGGATCCCGGCGTCATCGTGGGCGAGCGTCGCCGCGAGCGCGGCCAGGATCGTGGCGTCGTAGGCCTCTGGTGCGTACTGGAACGAGCCGATGCCGGGATCGACGGCCTTCAACTTCGCCTGGAATGCCGCGGCCGAGTCCGCCCCCTCGAGGATGCCGCTCGCGCCGGTCAGCTGACCGCCCGGGAGCGCCTGGGAGTAGTCGGCCAGGTTCTGGCTGGTGAGCCACAGCTTGGCGCCGCCGAGGCCGCTCCCGGCCAGCGCGGAGATGAGGGCCTTGGTCTGCGCGCCGTTGTCGGGCGTGTCGAGCACCACGGCATCCGGAGCCGCCTTCTTCAACTGGGCGATGACATCGGCAGGGGCCGACGACGCCGTGAGGGCGATGTTGGCCACCAGAGCGCCGCCATGCGCCGCCAGGGCGTCATGAAGGGTCGGCACGATGGATTGACCGATCGGGTCACTGCTGGCGACCAAGGCGACCTTCAGCTGCTTCTTCGACGGAAGCAGAGCGCCCAGGGCGGTGCCCTGGAGCGCGGTCGACGGGATCGTGCGGAAGAAGACGTTCTGGGTATCGAGGCTCGACAACTGCGGGTAGGTCGCGGCCGGCGAGATGAGCGCAACCTGTGCGGCCGCGGCGGCGGTCAGCAACCGCTGCGAGAGCACCGACGAGGAGGGGCCGATGATGACGTCGGCGCCCTTCTTGACCAGATCGGCCAGCGACGCCTCCGCGGTCTGGGTCGTGGCGTCGCCCGAGTCATCACTGAGCAGCACCACCGGCTTGCCGTTCACTCCGCCCGCGGCGTTGATGTCGGCCACGGCCACCTTCACGGCGTCGAGCTGCGGCGGACCGATGAACGCGGTCGCGCCGGTCGACGGGAACAGCGTGCCGATGCGCAGAACGCCATCACCGATCGGTGCCGCCGTTGCAGTCGGGGTGGGTGCCGGCATCGGCTGCGGCGCCGTGCAGCCTGCGAGCAGTCCGGCGGCCGCCAGCATGGCGACCCCGATTCCTGCTCGTGGCAAGGCGCCGACTCGGGTGGCGGGGCGCATCCGGAGTCCTTTCGGGTTCGAACCGACCCTAGCCCGCGCTCAGACGGCCGCGCGGGAGGCGCGGCGTTGCCCATGCGCGGCCCGGATCAGGTCGATGGTGAGCACGATCAGCGCCACCCAGACCAGCACGAAACCGATCCACCGCGTCGTCGACATCGCCTCGCCGAGGAACACCACCCCCAGGACGAACTGGAGCACCGGCGTCAGGTACTGGGTGAGTCCGATCGCGATCAGCGGCAGTCGCGCGGCGGCTGCCGCGAACAGCAGCAGCGGCACGCCGGTGGCGACGCCGACCAGCACGACGAGCACGGTGTGGCCGGGTCCGCCTGCGGTCAGGGTCAATCCGCTCGAGGTGGCGACCAGGATCAGCTGCACGGCCGCGACCGGGGTGAGCCATGCGGTCTCGAGCGTGAGGCCGCTGATCGCATCCACCTGCCGTCCCACCCGCTTCTTGATGAAGCCGTAGAGGCCGAACGAGAGCGTCAGGGCGATCGCGATCCACGGAAAGGCGCCGTAACCGACGGCGATGATGGCGATCGCGACCGCCGAGATGCCGACCGCCACCCATTGCGCGGGCCGCAGCCGCTCGCGCAGAAAGACCACGCCGAGCAGCACGGTGAAGAGCGGGTTGATGAAGTACCCGAGGGCTCCCTCGACGACGTGCCCGCTGGTCACGGCGAGCACGAAGACCTGCCAGTTGATGTAGATGAAGACGCCGGCAACGGCCATCGTCAGCAGGATGCGCGGCTGGCGTACCAGAGCCGCCAACCGGCCCCAGCCGCGCGTCACCGTCAGCAGCAAGGCGCAGAACACCAGCGAGAACAGGATGCGGTACGCGACGATCTCGAATGCACCGGTGGGCGCGAGCAGCAGGAAATAGAGGGGCAGGAACCCCCACAGCACATACGAGCCGAGCGAGAAGATGAGGCCCGAGACCAGCCGCGCGGGCGCGGGCGCGACCGCGTCGCTTGCCAGGACTTCGTCCGCGTCAGCGGGAGACGATGAGCTCACTTCCCGAGGGTATCTGCGCTAGAGACGCGAAAGGCCCCGACGGACGAACCGCGGGGCCTTTCGGCAGGATGTTGCGCAGTGACGACTACTTGACGACGACGGCCAGTACGTCGCGGGCCGACAGGACCAACAGGTCGTCGCCGCCGTACTTGACCTCGGTGCCGCCGTACTTGGAGTAGATGACGGTGTCGCCGACCGCGACATCGAGGGGGACTCGGTTGCCGTTGTCGTCGATGCGACCGGGACCGACCGCGACGACCTCGCCCTCCTGGGGCTTCTCTTTCGCGGTGTCCGGAATGACCAGACCGGACGCGGTGACCTGCTCCGCCTCGAGTTGCTTGATGACGATGCGATCTTCG